>Ga0314855_100042_pt1 | contig 42540 bp, 62 predicted proteins | sample 2018CB1WmetaG_FD_203636 | JGI IMG/M metagenome (GOLD analysis project Ga0314855, IMG submission 203636) | Cryopeg brine viral communities from Beaufort Sea near Barrow, Alaska, United States - 2018 CB1W | ecosystem: Environmental > Aquatic > Marine > Coastal | place: USA: Alaska | collected... | reverse complement strand
GTGGAGCTGCCGGGAATCGAACCCGGGTCCTCCGCTGTATCACCAGGGCTTCTGCTGGTTGTCGGTATTTGGTGGTACTGATTCGCCCTGATTGCTGGGCTGACCTGCCCTCGGCGCCTTCACGCGGTACTGCTCGTGATCACGGCTAATCCGGTCTATTCCTGACCAAAACGTCCAGTAAACGTCCGGCAGGGATGCGACCTACTCGAACAATCATGCGAATCAAATCGGAAGGAATCTCATGAAAAACCATATCGGGTTCGCGGCGTGGGTGTCATTGACGATGAACGTGGCGATCGGAACGTTGTCGTTCATGGTGTCGTACGTCGCACTGTGGGACCTCGCGCGACGGTCGGCTGTCGGTGTGTCGTGGGCGTGGCCGCTGATCGTCGACGGCGTGATACTCGCCGCGACCGTCGGCGTCATCGCAGCATCCGACAAGCGGTACTCGTGGGCGCTGCTGGCATGTGGGGCGTCGGCGTCGATGGCGGGGAACGGTGTGCACGCATGGATGATCACCGGGTCGTGGATCGCGGTCGGTGTGTCGCTGGTGCCGCCGCTCGCGTTGGTGGCTGTGACGCATCTGTCTGTCCAGCTGTTGCGGACAGTCCCGGCCCCGGCGTCCGCGGCTGTCCAGGTGCTGGAAGTGATGTCCGAGCTGCCGCCGCGTGAGGCCGCGTTGCAGATGCTCGCGGAGGGTGTCCCGGCGAAGCGGATTGCGGATGAGTTCGGGGTGTCGGACCGCACTGTCCGACGGTGGCGGGAAGCGGCACTGGTCTAGAACGACAAATAGCCCCCACCCTCCGTGATGGAAGGTGGGGGCTTTTTGTGCGGGGGGGTCAGTTGGCGGTGTCGTCGCCTGCGCTGGCACCGGGGACGAGCGGATCGGCCTGCGTCGGGGTCTCGGGCTCGACGACCGGGGGTACCTCGACGGCGGGCTTGTCTTCGTTGAGGTCGTCGAGTTCCTGCGCGCCTTCGGTGAGGGTTCCGGCTGCTGCCTCGACCTTCGTGAAGTCGAACTCCTGGTTCGCTTCGGCGGCCTGGGTGCGGAGGTCCTCGATCGCTTCGAGGATCTCGGTCTTTGCCTTCGCCTGGGTGGCTGCGGCTGCGTCGAGCTGTTCGCCGAGTGCGTCGATGCGCTTCTGGTTTTCTGCCTGTGAGGCCATGATGAGTCTCCTGAGATAGAAGGTGGTTGCCGCCCCGAGTAGGGCGGTGATTGTGACCTGCATGTGCGGTCACCCCCGTTCTGTGTGGGGATTTGTGGGCCCGCATTCGGGCATAGAAAAACGCCCATGCTTTCGCACAGGCGTTCGAGTTCTGTTAGTTTGTGGGAAGCGGGTCGCGGAGGGAAGCTGCGGCCCGCTTCTTCATGCCGCGGGAGGAGCTACCGGACATTCTTGGTGTTATGCCCCGGTCTGGGGTGGGGGTCAACCGTCATCGAAAACTCGACTCGCAGGACCGTTTACGGGGTAGCCTGCGCGCATGGACAAGCTGAGTGCCCGTGTGGTCGATCCCAACAACTCCAATTCGCTTTCGTACCGCGCGCGTCAGGGCCGTTGGTCCAAGTTCATGGAGTCATTCCCACAAGTCGCTGACATGCATGTTCTAGACCTGGGCGGTACGCCCGACTACTGGTCATCCGCCCCGGTTCAGCCGCTCTCAGTGGTGACCGTGAACCTTGCTGATCTCGACAGTGCCGAGCGGGTGACAGCTATACAGGGCGATGCCTGCGACCCTCCCGATGCCATCCGCAATGCCACATTCGACTTGGTTGTATCCAACAGCTTGATTGAACACGTCGGCGGCCATGCACAACGTGCCCGCCTCGCCGACGTCATCCACAAGGCATCCGACCACCATTGGGTTCAGACCCCTTATCGGTACTTTCCGATCGAACCACATTGGATGGCTCCTGGAATTCAGTTTCTTCCGTTCGAGGCCAGAGTGCGCGCGACGATGCTGTGGAAGTTCGGTCACCGCCACACCACCGACAGGCAGAAGGCTATTGACTGGGTAAACGAGGTCGAGTTGATCGGCCTGACCCAGATGCGCGAGTACTACCCCAGCTCGCGCATCTGGGTCGAGCGTATGGCTGGCCTGGTCAAGTCGATGGTCGCCATCGCCGGTTAGGCAATGCCGTACAGCGTCTTGAGGGCTGTCATCGCGTTCGTGCGCTCGGCTGGAGTCAGCACCCGGTCGTAGATGACACCTCGTGCGATCTCGCCGTCGAGTTGCCCGTTCACGCCGGGGGCGCTGCCGTACTGTGCGCCCCATCGGAGGCCGAGAATCTCGCCGACCGGGTATCCGGTCGCTGTGACTTCTGCCGCACCGGAGGTCACATGCGTGGCATTGCCTGCCGCGTCGGTAGTGGCAATGTCCACCACCCATTTGCCGATCACGTTCTCCGTGCCGTTGAGGTTGACCGAAGATCCGCCATTCGCAGACGCCACCAGACGTGGCGTGCCGGTGAGGTTCGCCGACAGGTACTGATACGAACTGGGTGAGGGAGTCAGCGACGGGGACACGATCTTCGGGTAGTTGCCTGCGTTGACGCCCACATCGCGCACTTTCATCACTGTGATGAGCGTGCGCGCAGCGCCCTCTGCCACGACAAGTGGTGCCGTGCCGGGGTCTGTGGTTGTCGAGATCCACGAATCGGTATTCGGGAACACCAGCGATGCGTGACCGTTCGGCCCCGCCTGTTTGAGCGTCGGGTACGTACCTGCAGTCGGCTTCTGATCCAGCGTGATCGGAGCAGTGCCGGACTGGGCCGTCATCGAGGTCACAGCCGCGCCATCCGCCGTACCCGCGGTGAGATAGTCGGCACTGAGGTCAAACAGGAAGTCGGAAGGTATCGACGGGGCAGGCGGTGCGGTAGCCGGAATGGACGTCCACCCGAGCGCATTGAGCTTCGGGATCACCACGTTCTCGATGAACGCTGTACTCGCAGCCGACGTCATGTGCGTGCCGTCCGATGACAGCGACGGCGGTAGATTACCGAGAGCCTGCTGGGCGAGGTCTGTCGAGTCCGGTGTGACACCGGTATGCGTCCAGATGTCCGAGCCGGTCAGGTACGCAGACGTGTCGACATAGCGGATGCCGTAGGTGGCGTAGAAGTCGTTGACGATCTTCACATCACGCCTCAGGTCCGACACCTCGGGAGTGTTCGGATTGACGTAGTGCCCGAGCAGTAGAAGATGCTTGCCGACCCCGGTTACGTACTTGATGACGCGCTCGGTCGCTGTCAACAGTTCCGGCATCGGGAGGTACCCGGCGTACCCATTCCCACCCATATCGTTCTTTCCGATATTGATGAGAGTCAACGAGGATCGGTGCGCAGGACCAGCATCGGGCAGGAATGGTGTACCCGCAGGGACGGGTGTCGACGAGCCGGATGCGGTGCGGGTGAAGGTGAACGTATTGGTGCCGATCGCATTTTTCGCCAGCGTTCCCGCGATGCCTGCGAGCGTTCCGGGGATGCTGATAATCGGAGCCGACGAGCGCATGTTCGAGCAGGTCACGTCGACCCCACCCGATGCGGGAATCGTCGCTGCGTCGATGAGTGCGGGGCGGGTTCCGATGCGGGAAAGAATGTTCCCAGCGGACTGACCACCCACGCCGCCGTTGTAGTAGGCCAGGCCTGATGCTCGCGCCACCGCGACATTGAGCGGGTCACGCCAACCCTGCATGGTCGAGCTGCCCCACCCCGCGATCTCCGTGAACGTCGTTGCTGCGGGCATCGGAGCGAGGGAGCCATCGCCAGGTGCGTAGAGTTGCGACCCGTCCTTGTCGTAGCTCACATATTTGTCACCGACCGGTCGAGCATTGGTGATTCCCGACCCGGTGGCAATCAGTGACCTGACGCCGGTTTTCGAATTCGTGGCGTGCATATCTGTCGCTGAGACCTCGGGAATCCACGCTTCGGAAGTACCGACATCACCCTTGAGTGCGTAGAGGCTCGCGGCCTCGTCGGTACCGAGCTTGTCGGCCACATCGTCGGCCAGCGCGACCGGGGCATAAGCGGTGTCGGCTTCCGCTTTGGTGATGCCGCCGACTTCCACAGGATTGTCGGCGAAATACTTCGCAAGGAGTTCCATCGGAGTGTCAGGTGGAAGTGAAACATACGCGGCGATCAGTGGCCACAAGGCAATGTTGCTACCAGTGTCAGGGACAGCGATCTCGTAGGTTTCGGCCATCGCGACGGCACGCCACTTGATACGGACCGTGTATCGCCCTGCGACAAGATCGGTGGTCGTGAACAGGCCCGTATCGGCATCGACGTCTACCGCTACCGGTGATGGTCCGACGATGCCGTCGAGGCCTGCTGTTCGGGCGGTGTCGGGGGTGAAGCGGATTGTTTCCGCTGCGCCACCTTTCGCACCGTCAATGAGCTTGTCACGCAACGTAGTCATGAATCAGCCTCCGAAAGTGTGTAGCCGAGATCAGCGAGCGCTTCAGCATGTGTGCGGCTCTCCGCGCGGTGCAGAATCCACAGCCGCAACTGTGACGCTTCCGGCATGGCCGCGCCGGTCGGTGTCGCGGCCATAACCACAGCTTCGTTCGCGTTGTGTGGGTTCGTTGCGACGGTCACGAGGACATGGGTAACGCGTTCCTCGTACGGCTCGGACAGTTCGTAGAGATGCGTCACCGGCTGCATCGTCGACACGTTCTCTTCGGTGAGTGTTGCTGTAGGCATGTGCGATTCGCTCTCTACTTGTATGAAGTCACCCAGCAGGCACCTGCTGCTGCGTTGCCGCCGAAACCGTTATTGTTTCCACCGGGGCCGCTTTCACCGCCGCCACCACCAGGTGCGCCGGGGTAGCCGCCATTGCCGCCATTGCCGCCTGGTTGGCCGACTGTGCCTTCGCGTGCGCCGCCGCCACCTGCCGTACCGGGATAGGCAATCGTGCTCGGCGACGGCGCGTTGCCATTCCCGCCTGGGACACCGGACTGCGGAGGCGAACCAGCAATGCCGCCATTGCCGTAAGCATGACCCGTACCTGCGGTAGCAGGCACCTGCACCAGTTGGAGACCGAGTTGCCAGGCAGACCCACCCGTACCGCCGCGCAGGGGAATAGTCTTCGCGCCGAACCCGTGGGCGGCGCCGGTAGCACCGCCACCGGAAATGATGTTGCCGAAGTTGGTCTGCCCACCCGCACTGCCGAGTGCACCATTGACGGTCGAACCCGCACCGCCCGGACCGATCTCGACGTTGACCGACGCAGGCAAGTCAGAGTCGAAGAACTCGGCTGAGTTCCAGCCACCGGCATACCCGCCACTGCCCGCACCCGAAGCGCCGCCGTCGTTACTCACGTTGGCTCGGCCACCACCCGAAGCGCCGCCGATCACATCGACAACATGCCGTGACCACGGACCACCCTCCGGCCGCACCCACGTCCCGTCATTGCCGAAGAACGAACGCTTCGCCGACACACCACCCGACGAGACATCGTCGATGCGGTTATCAAGACGCGGAATCTGAACATCAGCAACATCATTGACGGTCTGCTTCGTACCAAACAGATCCCCGATCAATGCCCCAAGATTCGGAAACAGTGAACTACTACCGGACCCCGTGGCGAGGCCACCGAACAGTGAGTCGATTAACTGGTTGATCAGCGACGCAATGAATCCGATAAGGCCACCCGAAAGCGGATTCATCAGGTTCGGATGCCCGGACGGTCGACCCGCAGGTAGCTTCTCCATCTACTCCCCCGACCCAAACAAATCGCGCGCCTTCTTCGCAGCCCGCAAATCACTCACCGTCTTGTTCTGCTCCCGCGAGAGCGTCACGATCAGATTCATCATCACCACAACGAAGCCGAGGAGCAGCACCGACCGCACTTCATCCTTGTACGGGATCGCATCACCGAACCAAATCGACAATGTCACCCACACACCGAGCGCCGACAGTAGAAGGTTGATGTACATCAGCGCACGCCCTGGCGCGGTCTTCTGCCAATTCGACCGCGTCCAATACAACGCAGCGAACGCGATCGCCAGCAGCGACAGTGCGATGTACAGGACCATCCCCGCCAGCTTGGAATCCGCGACCAGAACGAACACTGCGCCCACGGCGCCCGTCCCGATCAGGGTCACCTTTTCCTTCGTGCTCGCATCTCGGAACATCATTGGGCTCGCTTTCTGGCCATCGCCAATTCGATCTTGTGACCGAAATTGTTTTGGTCGTAGAGACGCTCCAACCGGGCGGTGATCTCATCTACCTCGGGCGTCCGGGATCGGGTCTGCGCCAACTGCATCTCCGCATCGCGGCGTTCCTGCCGCGCTTCACGCGCCTGCTTCAATTCGGACTCGCACCTGCTACGTCGACTGAACATCAGCCATCACCTTCAGCGGAATCGTCGACACGTGGAAGCGATTCGACGACATGCAGCGTCGTCCGCGCCCCACGCAGGAGGGAGGTGTTCTGATCCAGCACTTCCCGAAGCTCATGCCGGACGGCCGTGATTGTGGCCGTCTTGTCGCTAATGACGGCATCCTTGTCTGCCCGCACCTCATCCACCCGGGACTTCGGTACGAGTTTCCCGAACATGATCAGGATGACGAGGAGCGCAAGGATTCCCTCAGGCCCGAGGTCGGTAATCGGGCCCGTCAGAAACCCCTCCATCAGCCCTCAGCGCGGTAGCCGAGCGCCTCTTCTGCGCGCCTGCGGAGGTCGGCTACCGTGTCCCCTGCCTGCTGTGCACTGACTGTCGAGGCTTTGCTCCATTGTTCGCTGATCTGCGCGGCCAGGTGCTTGATATCGATGTCCACAGTAGGCGGCCCGATCTCGTACTCGGCAGGTTCAAGCGTCACGACGGCAGGAGACACATTCACCGATGCGAGGATCGCAGCGAGCGCACCCAACCCCGACCCGATGTACGCGAGGTACGTTGCGGATTCCGCTTCGGTGATGATCCCCGCGATGACGAGACCACCGCACACGAGAACGACGACGGCGTAAATCAGCTTGCGGATCGTCGGGTAATTCTGTGCGAGCTTCGACATCACTTACCTCCCAGATTGGTTTCGATACGGGCCAGTGCAGCCTCGATGCGCTCCGCGGCACGCTCAATGCGATACGCAGCCGCGTCGGTCAGTCGCCAGTAGTCGACGGGAGAAAATGAAACCTCCGGACTAATCAGCGACGGCGTCGGCTGAAGGAGTACGTCCCGCGCATCTGCGAGTCCATCGACGACCGACTGATCGCCGAGCTGCGGCCAGCCCTTCAACTGCGGACCTCGGAGCTGCTGCTGCACATCTTCCGGTACTGCCACGATTCCTCCTGTGAGAGTGATGCCGAACAGTTCGGCAAGAGCGGGAATTTCCAGGGCTGAAAAGTTCGCGTCACACGCACCGAATGGGGCGCACGGCACGCGGTCGCTGTACTGGTGCGCGAACCGATTCGGATACTGATACGACTGCCCGGGAGTGTTGTTGTAATGCGGTACCACCAGTGGGATCGCGGGCCGCACAGGCCACAATCCGGGGTCAGCGTTCGGGTTGAGGTAGCCGATGACACGGCTACCACCGAGCCAGCCCTGCACGCGCCGTACTTCGTCGTTGATCTCAGCCGAGTTGTCGCCGCGCACCGAGCCGTTGTCGCCTTCGACGTCGACCATGCACACGATCTGGGGGTGAATCTTGCCGTCGACTGTGACTACGTCTCGCCAGAGGTCGCAGTTGGACTGCCCTGGACGGAAGAAGTAGTAGCACCCTAGGATGTCAATTCGCCCGTCATTCAGAGCCTTCAAACCCCATCTGAGATTTGCATCCGCATTTGTGTCGCGCTTGTCTCCGCTATTTGTTCTGAAGAAAAACACCCGATGCGGGTACGTGTCATCGACGACACGCTGATACTGGCTCACATCAGCCCAGTAGGTACCCATCAGCGGACACCGCCCGTGAACTGAACGAAGATGTCATCCCACACTGCCGAGTCATCAGCAGCCACAGGCGCAGTCCCGTAAATGCCGAGATGCCCCGCGAGGAGTTTCGCCGCGAACACATCATTGCGAGAGTCACCCTCACCCCACGCCATCTGGTAGTGCATCTCATCTGCACGAGACCAATCGGCACCCCAGAACACCGAGCCTTCGAACAGGGCCAACCCTGTCCGAATCTTGGCGATCCGATCACCCGGCATCACGCGACGTCCCCACGGATACTTGGGTGCGTTCACGTCTACGGCAGTGCCCGAGAGGTGATTCGATGTTGCTACATCGTTCGTGTTCGACCAGCCCCACACCGGCGAGCCGATCTCCTCGACGTTGAGGTCGTACCACTTGAGCCATGCGCCGAGGATGGTCAGTGGCGGCCCTTGACGTAGCGGCGCGGTATCGACGAGAAACAGATCCTTGATCCGCGGGATGTCACACTCGTCGCGATTACACATCCGCCACCGATTCTCGGAATGCGTGTTGCCGTATGCGGTCCGGAAAGACATAACGCTTCTCCTAGAGGCTGTTGGCGATGCCGTTGAATGTGCCGACGGCGCCCTTGATCAGGCCCATCACACGCTGAAATCCATCCTTGACTGTCTCGGCGTCACCGAGGACAACCTTCTCGACCATCCGGCCATCACCAGAATCCTTGATGATGACTTCGGATACGTACTGCTCCGTCGTCACACCGCGATCCCAGAACGTCATCACATCGCCACACAGAAACCGTCTACCGGAGCCGTCGTCAATACCGAACTGATAGCCCCGATCAGCGAGCCCCGGATTCGGAGTGATCACCACAGCATCCGAACCCGAATGCTGCTTCAGCGTGTTCAGACCAGTCGATGCGCCATCCAAGGACCATGCTGCGGTGTTGTCGCCGAACACTTCACCGAACCCATGCTCACCGAGTTCGTCCTCCAAGTCCGGGTCCCAGAACTGCTGGTACGCGAACGCGATGTCGTCGAACAGGTCCCCGACAAGAATCGTCCCGAGGTTCGCCCCTGGGATAAGGAGATTAAGCAATAGCTGGATCGCGAAGTTCGCGCCCCACTCAATCGCTTGGTTCAAAAATTCTGGGGCTTTCCCGCCGATCACAACGCGGTGCGCGTCCGCGTGGGAGACGTGACGTTTGATGTGCGCAATCTGATTACCATCAGTGCGCCACATCATCTTCCGCATGTCACGCTTCTTGTGCGTCGAGAAGACATACCCGGCGCGGGTCATCTTCCCCCAATCGTTCGGGTTCGCGAGACCGAGAACATTGCCAGGGTTAAGGAAGTTCAGGAAATTGTCAGACGTGTAGTCGAAGACGCTCTGTAACTGCGCGAGCGAGTCAGTGTTGAAAACGTGCGGCGAGATACCGCCGTCGGCGGGTGTCCACAGATCATTCGACAGGCCGACTTCGAGGTTCTCAACGGACTGCTTTATCAGGTCACCGAACGACGGGAACCGCGCCTGCAAGATCACCAACTCCAGATCGGACGCAAACCCGCCGATCAGACTGAGAGCATCGTCGAGGGTGGCAATGTCCGCAAGATCCGGCATCTCCGGCGTCCCATACCGCAACGGCAGCGAGGAATAATTCGGCTTCCGGAGCCTCGTATTGATCGTCGACCAGTACGCCTTCGCGACGAAGTCGAACGGCCCGAGCCGCACATCCTGCTTGCCCGTCAACGCGATCTGAAACTCCGGGGGGAACAAGTTGTTCACCCACGCCAGGCCGCGCATAATCCAAAACAAGTTGCTGACGCCCGTGATGGTGATCGTCTCGCGGCCAGGTGGACCTTCGGCGTCGAAATCAAGTATGCGACCGGACCACAATTTCCCGTTACGCCACGTCCTGATATGGATGACCCTGCGTCGGCAGCCAGAGAAGTAACCGATCATGGGGTGGTCGGGCATCAGGACGATAGTGAAAAAGCTGGGGAGGAACCAGTGCCACTTGAACTCGGCGCTGATGTACCGACCGAATGGTCGCCATGTGAGTGCGTCCGGTGTACCGACCTGGATGTCGAAGCCCTGCACGTCGGTCGTGTTCGGGCGCGCATACCCCGGCAGAATGACGGTCATATCCCACTCCAAAACAATTGGGGCAAAATAACCTTCAGCTTCGTAGCGGACGATGTCCCAGTACCGGTTATCGTCACCGGAACATCGACCGACGAACCTGGCTCAGCGGCCGGGGCTTGGGTATGCCAGTAACGGAGCACCCACGAACGATCCACATCGAGGTGATCGCGAATGGAGAAGAAATCCGGGTCGGTGTTGATGATCCAGGTTTGGCCGGCACCGATAGTTGGCAGCGGTACAGCCTCGCCTGCGACACCGAGGGTGGGAGTGGTTATCGGGCCAGTTAGTTCGAAGTACGGCCACACCGGTTCGACGGACTCCGACACAATCGTCGCGCCAGCGAACTGTGCTGCAGTGAAAGACTTCTCGACGGGCTTCTTCCGGAACCATGTCTCGTCGGAGCGGAGCTTTTTCTGTATCCGTGCGTACCCGGTGTCCCGTATCTGCGTGAGCATCGACGTCGGGAGTGCAGTGGCCTCGGCGAGGCGCACCAGTTGGGTGAGGTCGCCTTTGTAGTCGGTGATCGAGTGGAATGTGTGGATCTGCTTGCCGCGGCCGAAAGAATCCCATACTCGCTGAAGTAGCTCCTGCGCTTCGGGGCCTTTCGGGACGGGGCCGACGTGAATGTCGAGGCCGATGTAGTTCGGTTCGTCGTTGCGTGCGCGGTAGGTGACCCCCGCCTGGCCGACGTTCTTCTGGTCGTCGAATCCGAATGCTGCGCCTTCGATGCCGGTGGGGTCGGAAGCTAGACGCAGCGGGCAGGTGGGGTCATTGAAGTCCCACACCTGCCCGCCCGCGGTGTCCAGCTTGAAGGCTCTCGACATTGATCACAGCCCTGCTTCCATGATGGCGATGTTCGCTGACCGGTTGCCTTGGTCGATGTCGACTTGGACGTCGATGGGCTTCCCGTTCTTCGCTGCATCGATGAGTTCGTCGAACTTGCCGAGGAGCTGCCCGAGTCCTTCCTCCAGCACAGCGGGACTGTTGGAGCCGGTGTCGAACTTGCCGGTGAAGTTGCCGTTGCCGTCGAAACCCGATGCGAGCGTGTTGAGCCCGCCAACCCCGAGGGCAAGCAGGTTGTTGAGGCTCGCTCGCTGTTTGTTCGCCGACATGCCCTGTCCGTTGAGTGGGATGTCGAGCGTCGGGCGGTCCGAGTCCTGATAGCCACCGAACCCGGTGAGTCCGCCGTCAGCCATCGGGACCAACTGGTAGCCGAATCGGTTCGCGATAGCCTTTGTGACCGCCACCGACCGAGGGCGCTTCGACGGCGACAGTGGGATGTACCCTTCGCCGCCCGTCTCCGGTTCGTTCCACATCCGCGTCACACCGTTGCCGATCTGCGCGGTGTGATCCTCGACGCCGCCGTTCGCGAACACTTTCAACCCTGCCGTGAGGATCGGCTTTCGCTCCTCCTCCTTCGGCTTGTCCGAGCCGCCCAGCGTCGACGGCCAGTTCGTGACATACACGCGGCTACCGTCAGTCGACAAGCCGACACCCGACGTCGTCGTGCCAGAACTCACCTGATCCTCTTCGACGCCGTATGCCTGCCGGTACCGTTCGGTGAAGTCCCCAGCAGCGAACGCCTTCGACCCATCAGGATCATTCTCAGCATTGAATCCAGCGCCCGTGTCCGACGCCGCCCCGAGATCCCCGGACATCGGGAACCACGCATGGTCAGTGAAGCTCGGATCGTCGAATCCGGTCTTACCGCCGACGACGACACCTTCCGACCCATTCGATTCGAAGTTCGTGCCGTCCGGGTAGGTCATAGCGGTGTGACCGTTCGCGCCGCCACCCTCATCCCACCAGCCGACTCGGACCGTCCCTTCAGGCCCTTTGCCGAGGATCGCGCCCCGCGCCTGCAACCACGACCCTTCCGTGACCGTCGACATCCGCGAGTCGAACGCATCCAACCCGAGAGCCTTGTTGATGGCACCCGAGACAGCACCGGAGCAGTCGATCACCGACGTCGAGAACCCGCCCATCCCGTACGTAGCCGGGTCCATCGACTGCGCCCATGACATCGACGCATCGAGACCATCCTTGCCGATGACACCGCCCTCAGCGAACGACTTGACGAGCCCGAACCCGAACTTCCTCGCGGTGATCCCAAGAATGTCTTCCGCGCGTGACCGCTTCGACGCGGCATGCGGGATATACGATTCGCCCTCGGTTTCCGGCTCATTCCAGATGCGGGTGACGCGGCCATCGCCGATCTGCGGATCATGCGCCTCTCGGATACCACCATCAGCGAAGTGACCGCCACCGCCACCCATACTGTTGCCGTCACCGATGACAGGGACCGGGCCCTGCATCGACGGAGCATCCTCAGAGGACACCCCCCGGCTTTCCCAATACCCGATCCTCCGCTGCTCCAACTCGACGAACATATCGATCGACTTACCGGAGTTGTTCCCGATGAACGCATCGATCGCGCGTTGACCTTCATCCGTGTTCGACGTGACCTTGAACGTCCCATCCGGCAGCTCCTCGACTTTCAGGCCGAGCGCCTTCAACGCTTCCGTCTGCTCTGGAGTATTCGAATCAATGATGATCGACTTTTCATCCGGGATGTCCTCCACGACAGCAGTGCCCAACGCCTGCATGAGTCGCGCCGAAGTCTCTGCACGTTCACCAGCATCGACCACACCATCGCGGACGTTCTCCAAGCTGGGAATGGCACTGTCGATGGAGTCAGCCATCCCACGCATCGTGTCCGCGCCATGCTCGGTAGCGTCCTGAAATCCCTTCATCGCATCGCCGACGCCTTCGAGTTTGTCAGCGACACCGTCCATCCCGAGTGCCCGCGCGAGACTTCCCGCGACACCGACTACCTCGCCCATGCCGCCGACCATGAAGCCGAGTGCTTTGCCTGTGCCCTCGCTCAAATTCGCCATCACGCGGAGGGCGTCCGCCGAGAACTGTGCGATACCGATTCCTGTGGTAAGTGCGGCTGAAGCGAGTCCGGTGAAGAACGCGATGAGTTCCGGCTTGTGCGTCGTCACCCAGTTCGCGACGTCGGTCAGTGCTGGGCCGAATGCTTGCGCGAGCGCGAGCTTGATGTCATTCGAGGACGTTTCGATGGACCGTTTCGCCGACTCGAACGATGACGCCGTGTTACCGGACATCGTGTTACCCGCATTCGCAGCGGCACCCTCGACCTCACCGAACTGTGCCACGGCAGTGTCAAGGTTGAGTGCGAAGGCTGCGCCCTGGATGTCCTCGAACTTCGTCCCGAACAACGCCAACGCAGCCGCGTTCTTCTCCGTCGGATCGGTAATCGCATTGAGACCACGCAGGGCATCGGCCATCGCATTACGCGACGCCTCACCACCCTCATTCATGGCCGTCGTCCACAAATCCGAATTGAGACTCAGTTTCTCGAAACCGTCTGCCGCTGCCGCGGTCCCGTCAGTGGCCCGCAGCTTCATTTCTTTCAGGGCGTCGATAACGACGTCAGTGTCCCGCGCGCCACCTTTGACACCCTGCGCGACCAACGCCCAACCCTCTTCACCTTCGAGGCCCATCGCGCGAAGCTGTGTCGAGTACTCGATTTGTGAGTCGAGAAGATCCTCGGACACGTTGAGGCTGTTCTGCTGCGACTTCACCAGTAGGTCGAATGCCCCCGTTGCGTCGTTGGCGATACCGTTCTTCACCGACTGGCCAGCGGCGCGCGCGACAGCGGGGATGTCCTCACCCATCAACTCGGCAACAACATTCAACTGCTCGATCGTCGACTGGAAGGTTTTGGTGTCTTCCTCGCCGGTCAGGAGACCGGACTGGATCGCGGCACGCGCACCGTCCATGTTCCCTGCGATGGAGTCGCCCCACGCGTTGGAGTAGGCGAGACCTGCTGCTTCACCGATACGGCGAGCGGTTTCCTCGTTGACTCCGAGCTTCGCCTGAATAAGGTCCTCTTGCTTCTCCCGCTCCATGCCGTCTGCGATGGCGTTCGCGAGGATCGCGCCCGCTGCGAGACCTACGGCAGCGACACCGACAAGTGCCGCCGCGATCGGGCCGCCTTTGCCTGCCAAGCCGCTGATCTTCCCGGAGAACTCGGAGAGGAAGTTGCCGCCACCGGATGAACCTGATCGGCCGGCTATTTCACCGACCCCGGAGAATGCGCCTTCCATTCGTTCGCGTACACCTTCGCCGATGCCGCGGGAAGATTCTGCGGCATCGTCGGATGCTTCGCCGAGTTGCCGGACTTCACGTTCCGCGTCGCGGGCAGAATCCCCGAACTGTTGGGTGGCCCGATCTGCTCGTTCCTGCGCACGCTGGTAGTCGCGTGTGGCGTCCCGTGCGCGTTCCTGCGCCCGCGTTGCCTGGTCGGTTGCAGTCTCGTAGCGGCGAGCCGCTGCCGCACGTTCCGATTCGGTCGCACCGACACGCTCCAACACCGTCCGCATGTTCTGCTCAGCTGTCGTGCGATTCTCCACCGCCGTACGTGCGCGGGTCTGCGCAGTCTCGGCCTGCGACTGCGAACGCTGTGCTTGCTGTGCGAGCTGCTGGTATGACGTCGCGGACTGCTCGTTGGAGCGTTGCACAGTACGACTGGTCTCGGTGGCGGTCTGCGCCATCCGCACCGATGCAGTCTGTGCGTCGGCCATTCCGCGGGTGTACCGGGAATCGTCGACGGTAAGAGTGGCAACAAGCTCGCCTACGTTCAATGCCACAGGCCGACCCTCCGATCAGATCATGCTTCAGACGTCTCGGCTTTCTCGATACGTTTGACCAGTTGGTCGATGTCTTCGAGTTTCCCGAGATGCGATAGTTGCCAATGAATTTCGGCGAGGTCAGGTGACATTCCGAAGTGAATGATCGCGGTGCGTCCCGCATGCAGAATGTGCGTCCATGCGACACCATCCGCGGCCATCTCGTCGAATGCCGAACCGAGAACGTTCACTGCCTCGTCGATGAGGTATGCGAGTGGTGTGTTGCCGTCGACGGCGACGATGCGGAGACGTTGACCTTCGTCACCGGATGGCGCTTTCACCGTGTACATTTTCCCGCCGATAGGCAGATGCAGATCGGGGTCGAAAGTCGTTTCCTTGAAGGTGGGCATCAGGCCGCTTTCGTCAACGCTGCATGCAAGCGTGTGGTGGGGTCGTCGGTGAGGCCGGAGATGCGCGCTTTCAGCCACCGCCAGGACCGGGCATCGAGAATGCCTGACTCGACGTCGATACCGCGGTGAACTAGGAGGTCTTCCTCGATGGCTGACCAATGGCCGAACAGGATGTCCGCCCATGTGCTGGTTACCGTGCCTGCGCCCGCCGCTGCTTCCGGTTCAGGCTCGTACCAGCGACGGAGCCCGGTGTTCGGGTCCAGCGGCCCACCGCCTGTATCTTCAGGGCCGTATGTACCCGGTGTGCAGGTGAGGCGTCCTGAGCATTCGTCGTTGCAGATGCATTCCTGCGGAACAGGTTCCGCAGCTTCTCCCCCATCGCCACCTGATTCGGTGATGGGGGTATCGGATTTCCCGGCGTCCCACCGCTCTCCCAGTACCGGGCAGCGAGGTCCGGCGAGTGACCGTAGTGAAGGATCGCTGTGCGCCCGGCGAATGCAATCCGCGGCCACGAAACTCCTGCTTCGGTGAGCTGGGTGTAGGCGTCGCCGAGTATGGCGCGGACCTCGATGCGTTCTTGCTGGTCGTCGAGTTCAAGTCCGAGTGCGACGAGCCTGGTTACGCGTAAGCCTTGGCGGGCGCTGCACCGGACCCGGAAGTGATTGCCGTCGATGGGCAGGGTCAGATCCGGGTCCAGGAGCGCTTCGAGATCATCCACGATGACCTTCCGGTACTAGGTGATGGTGACGGTGCCCGACGGGGTCAGTGACGTACCGATGCCGGTCATACCTGTGACGAGGACAGAGAAGTTCGCCGTCCACGCGCCACCCGGAGCACCCGTGACGGAAACGTTGCTTTCGCCGACATTGACGAGCGCTTCGAGAGCAGCCTGCACCTGAAGCGCGGTGGCATTCCAAGGAAGCGCACCGGTAACCTCGGTGCTCGTTGCCGTCACAACGGACAATGTGAACGTGCCCGCCGTCGCAGCCGAACGCGTAATGATCTTTGTTACCAGCGCCCCGCGAACAGGCTTGCTGATCTCCTCCGGCTTCCCGCGACCGGTCAGCGTGAACGTCGACTGCTGGAGCGCGTTCACATCCCCCGCTGCCGTGTCCGTCCACTTGACGGTGTGGTCGCACTTGTAGGCGTCCGGGAGTGCATCCTTGCGGTAGATGCGTGCGGTGACAATGTTGTCCAGCCCCGTCTTGCGGCCTCTGCGACGCAAGATCGCCTGCCCGGGGTCGTCGACGTAGCTTCCGGATGAAGTGTCACCCTTCCGCTTGCATGCTCCTTCGATGGAGTAGGCGAGGCCGGTGGCGATTGCCGATGCGAAGCCCTGCTGGTCGATGTCCGAGTCGTCCTGCTCGGAGGTGACGAACATGGCGTTGAGGCTGGAGCATCCGAATACGGGCACCCAGGTAGCGCCGTTGTCTTCGGTGACGTCGAGTGCCCAGTCTCTTGCGAGTGTTGATGCGAGTCTCATGGTGTGTGTCTCCTATGAGGGGTTGACGGTGATGGTGTAACTGTCAGGTCTGCTGAACCGGTTGTTGCCGTCCGTGAGTAGAGGTCCGCGGATGTGGCGTAGGCAGAGCAGTACCTTTGTTGTCCCCCACAGGATGTGGGAGGAGTTGGGGGGTTTCTCTTCGTCGTCGAGTGCTTCGAAGATGCGGTCCATCAGGGCGTGCGTGGCGAGTGGGTCACGACCCGGTGCGCGCCCGCGGAGTTGAATGTAGAAGTCGGGACTGTCGCGGTCACGTGATCGGTCGTCGTTGTACGAGGCGAGTGAGATCGCATGATCCGGCTGCGGTGGCAGAGTCTCGAAGAAGAGGGCGGGCAGTGTCGTCGGGCCGGTGTATGCGGCGCCGTTGGGGTTCCAGCGGACCAGGTCGAGGTTGACGAGGTGCGCGGCGAGGTCGCGGAGGAACGGGCCTGTGGCGGGTGGTCGTGGTGTTGTCACAGGGCTTGCCTGATTGCTTCGGCGATGACAGCTCCGGCTACTTCTCGCTTAGCGATTGCAGCGTTTTCGAGGTACTTCGCTTCACCGATCTCGTGGTTCCAGTCGATTTCTTCGTGCTGGGCTATCGCGTAGGGGGTGTCGAAGTAGATCGTCGCTTCGAGGCCGTCGGCGTCGACTTGGCAGGAGTTGCGGAGTTCACCGGTTTCGGCGGGGGCGCGTTCGATCGCGTCCTGTTTGATGACGTCGGCTGCGTCCTTCGCGCCATCTTCGGCGGCTACGATGACACGCTGCGCGATAGCTTCGAAGTCAATCGCCACGTCAGCCCCCTTAGGTGAGGTCGATGCTGTAGAAGTTGGGGGTCTCAGCCATCCCGGAATGATGAAGTTGTTCGGCCAACACTTCGGCTTCACGTCCACCGAACTCAGCCGGGAAGGTGACAAGGCTGCCGACTGGAATCAATGGAGTCAACGCTGGGAGGCTGACGCGCGCTTCGGAGACGACCTCGGTGCCGGCACTGTTGCGGACCAGTTTGCGTTTCTGCGTGATCTTCGCAAGATGCGTTACAGCCGTGTCGAATACAGGTCCGTTGGAGCCATCACCCGCGAACCGTCGCACCGTGACCGGCCACTTCCACCAGATCGCCAGCGGATCACTCACGACGACCCCACAGCAGCGGAGGCGAGACCTGCGTTGCGGAGAATGCGAAGTGCACTATCCGACAGGGACTTCAGCGCGATCACGATCTGAGGCGCGGTCAAGTGGGTGTCGAAGGACAGTGATGCACCGTCGATTGCCGAGGTCGTGAGGCGTTGATCCTGCCCGCCCGGTCCTCTTACGGGATCAAGCCCTGCCGTCGACCACGATTCAGCCTGCGAGCATGTCGCATTCCGAAGCGCATCAAGCTTGTCGTCGTCGGCCGGTAGGCCGTTCGCCTGCACTTCGTACACATCGCCGCGTGTTGCGTTGGTGACGAGGATCGATGCCTCACGTAGGAGAGAGTGAGCGTTGTCGGGGGCAGTGTTCTTGGTGTAGGACTCGTAGTCTGCGGTGTCGGCGTAGACGAGCACGCGTGCCTCCGTAGGGGTGTGGGTGGTGGTGCGCTGGACGGGCGTAAGGACGTGAAAGGAACCCGGCATGAACCGCCCCCGCCGACATACAGATGCCAAGTCGGGCAGCCCGCCATAACGCACGGTCAAATGAACTTTGCCGGGGCACGTAGGGACGCACCACCACCAAGCATTGGTCCCACCAGCCCTACGCCTCGATAAAGGGAGACGTAGGGGGTGGGCAATCAGATGGAGCTAGTTCGCGGAGTAGAAACCACGAGCGATGCCATGCGAACGCTCGTTGCCGTACGACAGACCGATCTCGCCGTACACCTGCGTCTTATCCGATGACCCGGTCTTCGCGAGCTCCTCCTCGAACAGGACACCCTTGCCGGGGATCGACAGGAAGACGGGATCGATCTGCTCCAGCGACAGCACCGCGAGTGCGTCCGCGGGAAGCGCACGCTCGATGGCGACGTTGAGGGTGCCGAAGTCAGTGATGATCGTATCGACGGAGACACCACCCACATTGCGGGTGCCATTGAGCACACCAACCGTGGAGTTGTTGGCCTTGGCGTAGGCCGCAGTCACAGCAGGCTTCAGATTCGGGGGCACGTACAGGGTCGCAGTGCCCTGCTCGGAGATGCCACCGTTGGTGAATACCGACTGAAGAAGACCATTGATGCGGTCGGAGGTGACGTTCGCGACTCCCTCAGCGGCCTTGACGCCGACGAACGCGACACCCGTTGCAGTACCGATGGTGATCGGTGCACCGCCCTTGACCGCGGACACCTTGAAGCTGGCGGTCGTCGAGTTCTGCACCACCCAGTACGCGCGGCCGGGAACGATAGCCGTTGCGGCACCCACGTTGGTGAATACAACCTTGTCGCCGACAACGAGACTGTGCGTCGCGGTGACCGTGTCCGTCGCTGTCGACGCTCCGGTGGTCTCCGCCTGCTCGGCGTACTGCTTCGACGAGGTGATTGCCTCGAACAGGCCGCGGGTCTGCCGTGCCGTGGTGTTGTCGGCAGGCTTGTTGTACTTGCCGTGCCAGAACGTGTAGTTCACGTCGCGGGCGATCTGCTTGAGGGTCTGCGTGATCTGCCACGCATGCTCGTTGGTGACCGGGTTAGACGCGCCCTGGCCTGCGCTCGCGTAGAGGTCGACGGCGGCCTGCTTGGTGTAGCTGGTCGCGACGGCCTCGTGGAAGATCTGGACGATGTTGTCCTTGTTCGCTCGGACGCGTGCCTCGGGGTTGGGTGCGTCCTGGCCTTCCAAGCGGGGCCGTACCTGTGGCTCGCGGAGGTCGAATTCCTGCCATTCGAAGCTGGTGCTCGTGGCCTGCTTGCCGCCGTTCAGTCCGCCTGCCGCTGAGAGGAGCGGGGTGTCGTCGGGGGTGATCTGCAAGAGTTCGCCGTGGAAGTTCGGCAGGTTGAATGTCGTTCCGAGGGCGGTGATACCGGCCATGAGGGTGCCTCCTGAAGGCTATTTGGTGGTCTGGTGGTGGAGTTTCTCTTTGAGTGCTACGACGAGGGGGAAGTCGCGGGCTTTCTGCGCGGCCGCAATCTGGTCTTGCAGTGGCAGCTGTGATTTCGCTCCGGTGACTTCGCCGCCGCTGGTTCCTGCTGTGGAGGTGCCAGCCTTTTTGAGGCGCTCGGAGAGTGCTTTCGCGCGGGCGTCGAACTTGTCGGCGGGGACGCCGTCGAGGAATTCGAGGTCTTCGTCGGAGAGTCCGTATTTGCGGGCTGCCTTTTCGCGTGAGGCTTCGGCTTTCGCTTCGGCGGCTTCAGCGCGGGCGTCGTCGCGTTCCTTCTGCGCCTTCTCCTCAGCGCTGCGATTCCTCTCCTTGATCTTCTCCAGCTCGGCGGCGGCGGGGCGAAGCTTCTTGTTCTCGGCTTCGTGCTTGCGTGCCATCGCCTTCCAGTCGATATCGGCTGGTTCCTTGGTTTCCTCTTTCGAGGTCTCCTCGGGCTTCTCGGTGCTGGTCTCTCCGGCTTCCTGTTCGGTCGTCTCGGAGGCTTCACCACCTTCGGCTTCGGCGAAGTTCTGCTGGAGGGGTTGCACGTTCCATGCGGTCGGTGCGGTACCACGGATCAGTGCGGAGCGGACGAGGGTGTTGCGCATCAGGTGACTCTTTTCTGCCATGCGGCATTGGCCCCCGGATGCCATGCGGCAGGGGGCTAACAAGGTGGAGCGGATTGTTCTTCGCCCATGCGGGCAGAAGCGTGTTACGTGCGGGGCAACGTCGACAGGTCACCGGCCACGGGTATTTGCCCGTACTGCACGGCTAGATTGTCGAATGCGGTGCTCGCAGTGATCTGTTCAGCGGCGAGCCTGTGCAGGCCCTTGCGTACCGCGTTCGCTCGATCACGATCAGCGTCGGGGATCTTCGCGAGTTGCAGCGCATCAGCATCATCTGTCCAGAGGACGCCGATACCGTCGATGCGAATCCAACGACCAGGACCCACCGCAGTCGAACCGAAGTACGTTTGGTTCGATGTGTCTTCGGCGCCGAAGTCAGAAGAGTCATCGAGGCTACCCATCGGTTACCTCGACCTTCTTCGGTGACTGCCCGGTAATACGCATCGTGATCGTGAGGTCGCCGTTGCTTGGGTTCATATCGGCGTCGACGAACTCGTACTCTACGCCGCGGCTAAGTAGCAGCTCGTTCTCTTCCGGACCGTAGCTTGCTAGTGCACGCGGGTCAGGTGACGTGCCGATGTTCGGGTGGGATGACACGTAGAGACCCTTGGTTCCCTCTGGCACTTCGATGAGGAGTTTCGCTTCGTGGTATTCGATGCGGAACTCTTCGGACTGCAATGCCGTCGACATGAACCCATCGTCACGGAGTGGCTTTCCGATCAACGCAACAGCCTGATCCAGCCGAGCCTGCCAATTGCTCGCTTCGAGTGTGTACCCGTCGCGCGCAGTGATCCCGAAGACTTTCTCGGCGATAGTCCGACCGACGATGATCTTCTCCGGTACTCGCGGTGCAGACTCGATCGCTGCATCGATGAGTGCGATCTTGTTGCCGAGCTTCGTATCGACGGGCAGTGTGAGGTCCCGGAGTGGTTCGTTGATGTCCTCGTAGCCGTTGCCGGTGTAGAAGCGCACCGCGGACCGTTCTGAGTCGGACAGTGTGTCGGCGTAGTCGAACCAAACGTTGCTGCCGTAGTCGCGGCCCTCGTCTTCGGTGAGGGTCCGTGCTGGACCAGATCGGCGGTACGTCTGCTCAGCTTTCAACCATTCGGTGACGGTGGACTTGTATTTCGACTCGGCAGCAAGCCATGCTTTCGTGTCCGCTAACTGCCCATCGACGAACTTCTTCTCCGCTGCCAGCCATCCTTCAACGTCCGGCGTAGGCGCTGCCACGGGATCGAGAAGTCGATCGATGGCGTTGCGGTCCCAGTGGCCGATCTTGGTGGCTTTGTCTACGACAGCGCCGGTCGACTCGTAGAAGGTTGTAGCAGTATCGATCACGCCGTACACCTTCAGTTCGTAGCCGTCCTTGCCGGTCTTGTCCAGGTCACGTGCGATGCGTGCGGCTTCGGTGATCAATGCGCGGCCGGAGCCGACACCCTTGGTTGTGGATCGAAGTTGGTGGATGTTCACTTCGCGGGGCGAGCCAGCTGAACGTTTCTGTGGCGTGTACTGCATCGCCCCGATGGGGGCACCCGTGTTGTCGCGGGCGACGAGGTAGTTGGTGCCTTGCGGGTTGGTTTTGATGATCCGTCGGAGGTCGCCATTCCCGCCGTCGTCGAGGCCAGCGAGTTCGGCTTGAAGTTTCTTCGTCGTCGACGCGTTCGCCTTGTAGGAGTCGACCGCGACAGCTCGCTTGGGTTCTGCTGTCGGCTTCGGCGTCGTCGGAACATCGGTGACCGAATCGAGTGCGTCCGGTGGGTTGATCCTGTACCCGAGGTCGGGGCGTTCACGGAGACTACGACGCTTCAGATCATTCGCTTCGACGTGCTGTTTCAGAGCCGTCTGCTGTGAGCGAAGCGTAGCATTCAACCGCTTCTTAACGCTCGGTTCAATCGCGACAGCCTGTCGGCGTTTCGTATCCCGAATCGCACGCTCCATGGCACGTTGCTGCTGGGTGGCCTTGTAGCCGTCCTCGTTCGGTTCGGTCGTGAACGTACGCGAAGCTCCGGGCAGGTAGATCGACGTCGCGTGTTTACAGTTCGGATGAAACAGTCCCTTTGACCGGGCATCGGACAAGGTCGCTTTCACCTTCACCCGGACCGGATCGCCACCCGTCGCGTTGGGACGAATGGTGCTGCCTTCCTTCGCATTCTGGCCGATTGATAGCACCTGCCCTTCGTAGGGTTGGCACACCGGGGCTGGGTTCGCGTGCGACGACACCACCAGTAGGTCGTGCCCGCGCGCCAACGCCTGCTGCTCGTGCGACTCACGGAGGGTGTTGTTGACGAGCGTCCGGGATTTCATCTCCACATACGTCGAAAGTGACCAGTTGCGGCCAGCGTTATCTTTGAATCCTGTGATGCCGCGGGCAGTCAGCACGTCCAATGCTTGCTGGACTGCCTGCCTGCGCGTCAGGTCAGAGGAGACGGGTGTTGCGTTCACGCGGGTCGTGACCTGCTGGTACAGGTTCGATGCGGCACCGGGGAGGGCTTGGTTGACGCGTGCGAGTGCGCCGACGCCGTCTTCGAGTGCCCGCTGTTCGAGTGTTTTCCCGACCGTGAGGTTCGCTTGCAATCCTGCCGGTCTCCACGACTTCGCCGCGAGATGGCCGGCCAAGTCGATGTCGGCGTCGACAGCGTCCCGACCGAACTTCGCTGCTGCCTGCACGGCTTCTCCGACGACCGAAGGTGCTGCCGCGGTGAGACCGTTCGCGAGTTGTTGTGCTTGGTTGCGGAAGCGGAGCATCTCGGCGGGTTGTTGTGCGGCCCACTCCGGTGTGTCGATGCCTTTCGAGACTGCGTCAGCCATCATGCCGAGGAGTTTCAGTTCTGTGGCGCTGTACATTCCGATCAGCTTGCGAGGGATGCTCTCGGCGTTCTCGGGGTTCAGCGACACAGGGTCACTCCTCGGTCGGGGCGTCTATCGGATTGGTTTCGGGTTTCTTCGCGAACGGAACTGCCCCGTCACCCGACGTCGGGGCCTGATCGGGTCCGGTGGGGAATGCAGGTTCCATGACATTCGCCTTGTCGATCTCGTCGACCTCCTCCTGAATCTGGTCGTCGTCCCAGTCCTCATGCCAATACGCGACAGCTGTGCGCGTCGAAACGGCTTGAGCTGTACGCAAATTCATGAGGGTTTGTGACTTCGTCAGGTCCGACTCGCGAGCAAAGTTCGGCCACTCGATGACCATCTCCTCCGACGGGGCGACACCTTTGCCGGGGAACTTGATCGCGTCGATACGCAGGCACGCGGTGGTGATATGGCCGAGCGCTGCACCCCAGTACCGGGACTTCCCCGACGTGGTGCCGATGGTGCGAGCCTTCTTACCGCGTACTTCCGTCGCTGTCTGCGCGACCTCGTCGGACAGGCCGATCGACGATGGGGAGTAGCCGGTCTTTTGGAGCAACGCTCGGAGCAGCATGTCGCCGCCCTGATCGTGCTCCAGGACGCGGATCGCGGGCTGGTAGAACTGGAGCATCGATTCCATTGAGCCGTCGGCGCCGACGCCAGGGTTCAGTGATGTGAAGAACTCCTGATCTTCCGCAAGCTGCAACCCTTGGCCTGCGCCCTTCGACTGCAAAAGGTCGGAGGAGGCGATACCGCGGGCCGAACCGACACGGAAGTCCTTCATCAGCGATGAGTACACCCGGTCGAGTTCGTGGAGCAGTGGGTAGCCGTCGGTGGAGATGTCGGCGCGGCCCCGGTATTTGAGTTTCGGGTCATGCCGCCACTCCGGGTTCGGGAGAACGTTCGGGACGTACTCGGCGGCGAGTTCTTTGATGCCGGTTTCGACGTACGAGTAGCCGTCGGTGTCAGCTCGCACTTGTGTTGCGAGACTGGCGGTCGCGGGATGCTCCGTCAGTGGCATCGCCCTGCCGAGGTCGTTGCCGGTGCCGCAGTACAGGCCGTGGACGATGCGGCCAGGTTCGTAGCGTTGAAGCCACCGCCACACGACACGCCCGTCGGACCCTTCGAGCTCTGACCAGAATGTGACCGCGACCAGTCGTCCCCACTTGTATTCGGGGATGGCGCGGTCTTCGTCGACGAAGTCGATCCACGCGTTCTCGATGCCGGTGGAGACATCCCAGACGACGCGCTGAAAGTTGCCACCCAACGCTGACGCGGACTCCCCTGCTGTGAACAGTTCAGCGTGGAAGCGGGGTGTGTTGAAGATGAGATCGGAGCGGACTTGCAGTGGATCTTCTTTCACTGCTTTCGGTGTCGGTCGTTTCCCTGTGGACACGAGGTCCGGGGATAGGACGCGTAGGGGTTCGCCGAATAGTTCCGTCGCGGACAGTTTCGGGATGACACCACCGAGTGGGACGTGCAGGCGTTTCATGGGTGTGGTGGATGCTGTTGTTGGGCGGCCCCAGAACACGTTGATCGCTTCTCGTGCGCGTTCGGCGATTGTGCCCCCGACGTGGGTGGCTTGGGTGTTGTGGCCGAGGTAGTAGTCGTTGAGTTTGCCGGTGTCGCCTTCCCACCAGACTTGTGATTCTGCGGTGCGCCGCATGACCTGTGTGAGGTCTTGCGGCGGCCAAGTGACGCCATTCGCATACAAGCTCACGCTGCTGCCACCTCGATTCGTTCGTCAGGCAACGTCGTAGCTGCGTGGATGTGGGGCATATACGGCTGCCACATGGGGCGTGCGGTCGCGACTGCGTACCGCCAGGCATCGCAGAAGTCGTCGAACAGTTTGATCGGTTCGTCATCGCCACGTTCAGCGGCTTTCGGGTCCCACACGTAGCCGCCGATCTCGGAGAGGAGGTTGGGGCAGTCGGGTCCGTAGATCAGCATCTCTCCCGCCGAGAGGAGGGAGGAGACGAGGCCGATGCCGAGTTTGTGTTTGTTCGCTGCGTTCGCGACGTTGCCGAAGCCGTCGCGGTTGAGCTGGATTTTCAGGGCTGCGGCGGATGGGTCGACGAAGTAGTAGTCCGGTTCACCGTGTTCTTGGACGAACTTGCGGAGACTTTTGGAGCGGTCCGCTGGTGTGCCGCTTGGTGGTGCCCATTCGGCGATGACGTATAGCTTGTTGTCTTCGCCGAGGCCGAGGAGGATTCCGGCTGCCGGGTGTTGGACGCCGTCGTCTATGCCTATCGCGAACTTGCGGACGATGGTGGGGAGTTTGTCGACGACATGGCGTTTGGGGTCGAACATGGAGTAGATGACGCCGTCGGCCATGGTCCATTCACCGTCGATGAAGCGGAGTCGCCACAGGCCGGTGTATTGGCGTTCGAGGTTTTCGATGTAGCCGTCTTTGAGGTTGCCGCGGTTGTCCTCTAGTTTGAAGTGGAAGACGCGGATGCCGAGTTCTTTTGCACGGTCGATGTATTCGGTTTTCAGCCAGTGCCGGGGTGAGTCGGGGTTGGTGGTGACGAACAGTTGGCAGAGGAACCCTTTGACGCGTAGGCGGGTGTGGAGCATGGAGAAGAATTCTTTGGATACTAGGGTCGCTTCGTCGAGGTAGGCGAGGCAGATTGTCATGCCTCGGATGGTTGCTTCGGCGCGTACGTCACTCGATCCGAGGATGTGGACTGTGCGGCCGAAGATTTCGGCTGTTGGTGCGCCGCGGTTGTATTTGACGTGCTCGGCGAACTGCCCGAAGATTTCGGGGTCTTGCATGGCTTTCATGATGTTGCGGTAGACGGTGTCTCGGGTGCGTCCGATGATGACGATTTCGCCGGTCGATGGGGCGGTGGGGATTACCATCAGGAATTTGATGAGGGAGCCGATGGTTTTGCCGCTGGAGACTGCGCCGTGCCAGATGCAGATTTCGGTGTTGGCGCGGGCAATACTCAGGGCTTGTTTGCGGGTGATGCGGCCCAGGCGGGCGAGACGCGAGGTCACTCGGGGCTCGCAGGCACCTTGGACCATCGGCGCTGCGCAATGAATGCGCCCCATGGTGTCCGACAGCCTCCGACGGCGCGCATACCGTCTGAGCATTCCCACCTGTGCCCGTTGCGGCTGCGGAGGCGGGTGAAGCTGTAGCGGCCGATGGTGAACGACGGCGGGAATCCCTGGGCCTTGAGGTCTTCAGTCATCGTCGTCGTTTCCTTCGGTCTGTTGGATGTCGGTGATGAGGTCGTCGACTTCGTCTTCGGCAGCGAACTTCTCCAGGGCGGCTTGCATCTCGGCGAGCACACTGGCAGCCGCATTCGCGCTGGTCGCGGCACCCAACCTGGTGAGGTTCTCGTGGGTGAGAATCAGCTTGTCGATAGCCTTCGTGAAGTCCGAGACAGCTTTCGCGTCGGGGAGGTCGAGGACGTATTCGACGGGTCCCGAGATGCTGTTGCCGAGGACTGTGTATTGGTCCCAGATGCGTTCGCGGATGGCGATTGCGTCTGCTAGTGCTTGTTCGGCGAGGAGTGCGCGGCCGTAGGCGATGCGTTCTCGGACGGCTTCGTTCATGGCTGCGGTGTTGGATGTAGCGGTGCGCCAGATGAGGCCCATGCGTTTCGCCCAGCGGCTTATTTGTGGTGCTGGTATGCCGAGGGTGTCTGCGATGGAGGCTTGGGTGTGTCCGAGTGCGTGGCCTTGGCGGATGCTGGACTCGATGGCTGGGGTGAGTTCTGGTCTCGGTTCGCGCTGTTTGGCCATCGGGTCTCGCTTACGTGCGGGGTGCCGTGGTCCCGTGCGGGTCTACGGTTGCCCCGTGCGGGGCAGGCGGTCGAGCAGGCGGTCGAGTTGGGATTCGAGGACGTATTCGGCGTCGAAGTTCCCTGCTGTGCGGGCCTGTTTCAGTTGTTGTTCGGTGTCGTAGATTTGGTCTTGGATGGATTGCATGTCAGCGGATACCGAGGGCTCGTAGGGCTGCCCATCGCAGGGCTGCGGCGATGGCGTCTTGCAGGAGATTCCACACGAGTTGGCCTCTCTGAACGTTTGGACGCCCCAACCGCGACCGTGAGCCTTACCGGTTGGGGCGTCGTTGTCCCCGGAGCGCACTGGTGATGCAGCGCCGCTATCTACGGGGAGGCATAAGAATGGCGGGTAATGGTCTTGTGACCACTCCCGCCTTCGGCGAAGCCTAGCATCTTGCTACTTCGTAAGCGGGACGATGGTTCCGGTGCCGTCCATTTCGAGGCCTCGGTCGGCGAGCATGCGGTCCAACCGGGCACGGAAGCCGGGTTGGCAGGCTTCGAGGAATGCGAGGGCTGGGAGTTTGCGGACGTCGGGGTCGCCGTGGTGTTGGATCAGGCGGGCGACAGCATCCTCACGCTCACTCACGGGTCAACCGCCACCTTCCCGCATTCGTCGCACTTCCACCGGGTTGGCATCCGACCGAGATCTTCAATGGGGCCTTCGTCACCCGAGAGTGAATCGTGCGGGCAGTCCTCACGGGCGCTCACGGGGTACCTCGATGTCGGTGGTCATCGTTGCAAGTCGCTGGCCGTGCGTGAGATGAGAGGTCACCTGGCCGTCGTCGTCGATGCTCTTGCGAACCTGCTCGACTGTGATGCCGTCGAGGTGGATGGTTGCAGATCGCAAGCAGGTTTGTGGGATGCCTAGAATTTCCAACGCCTGGTTCACCTTCTGCCGCTCAATCGTCAGCGGCAGACTGGGGGTTATCTCGCTCATGCTGAAACTGCCTTCCTCTGTCGTGACGGGTATTTCAGGTGCGCATCCAAGACGTCGCCGAGGACGTAGAGGGCGGTCTCCCGGCCGTCGAGGGTGATGGTGCGGTCGGGGGTGATGACGCCGGCACGCGCTAGCCGGTAGACGCGCTGTTCGGTGAGGGTGCGGTATTCGGGGCCGAGTTCGCGGACAGCCGCTTCGACACCTTTCGCGTGGAGGACGCTGTAGCGGGCGCGGGCGACGTCATGCGGACTGTGGACGATGACGGCCCGGTCGTGTGCTCCGTTGCAGGCGCGGTTGCCGTTGCGGACAGCGTCCCGGATCGCCGGTAGTGATTCCTCGGCGCCAGGACATAACGCCAGGTCAATGATGTGCACGCGCAGCCAGCGGGCGACGGAGATGACGTTGTCGCGGCCGTCGTAGTCGATGCCGCGGTTGTAGCAGGTGAACGCTGCCCAATTGGCTAGAACAAATTCGAGATAACGGGCCGCATCGGAGGCGTGCTCGTTGAACGGCAACGGCTGCGTGTCATCCCCGCGTGACGTTTTCGGGCCACGCGCAGTAATGCGGTCCTGACGGGTGATCGCAATCGTGAGGTCTTCGACGAGTGCAGGGACTTGGCGGAGCTGTTCGAGGAGTGTCTTCTGGTCGTGACGCGGCAGGAAGAAGTCAGTCACCAGATCCTCAGCTCCTTGCGTTCGAGCGGGATGTACGATTCGCCCTCCATGGCTGAATTCCATCGAGCAACGGCCAGGATGTCGCCGATCTGGGCCTGGAGTTCGGGCGTGTTCGGGATGCCGAGCATGTCGAACAGGGTGTGGATGGTTCGCTGAACTGCTTCGTGTACTCGGGTGAGCCACAGCGCCCGCCCGATCTGCAATGCCACGTCACCGGATGTCATCTCGGGTTGCGCCTTCCGGTGAGCGGGTTGATCGGTCCACGTGCGAGGGAGTTAGCAGCCTCGTCGCGGGCGGTGTGGACGTCGACCATGGGGCGTCGGTCGCTGTACGTAAGCGATCGGCAGGGTTGCCCGCGCTTCGCTTTGCATGCGGGGCATGCAACTGTGATCGGATCGCGTGGACTCATACCGTCGTCCCTCCTGGTTGCAGTTGGACTTCGGGCGGGTACTGCGGATCAGGTGTCCAGATGGGTGTGATGGTGAGTTCGATGCGCGGGTTGTCGCGGTCGAGGTCGACGCGGCAGGATTCGGTGCGGACCCATTCGAAGTGGTCGCCTGGCCACACGTGGGCATCCACCAAGCCATCGATCGCAGCTTTCAACGTCGGCGCCAGTGAGCCTGCGTCACGCTGAATGAGGTTCGGTGCCCACCACGTGATCAGCACATCCGAGCGTGGATGCGAGCACACTTTCTGCGACTTCGCCAACATTCCTACAGTCCAACGGATTTCACGCACCACCCGCGCATGCCCGCGCCCAGTCCCCCGCTTCGCCTCATTCGACGTCAGCGGGGGACGCAGCCACGGTAGGACCAGAGTGGTGGTCATCGTGCGACTCATCGCATATCCCGATTCACTGCTTCGGCGAGCTGCTTGGTGAGTCCTTCAGCGATGTAGGCGTCGGTGTGTCGGCCATCGGTGGTGTAGCCGCGCAACCACCGTCCAGCCTCAGCCCAATCCCTGCGGTTGGACCATCGCCACCAGGGCTGCAACTGGCCGTTGACGATCTTCGAGAGGATGTTGACGGCCCATGCGTTGATGTCGCGGCTCATGAATTCGGAGAAGTCGGCGATGCTGCGGAGGTAGTTGCCTGCCGGGAGGGAGGTGATCGGGTCGCCCCATGCTGCGACAGAGAAGGTGCGGATGTTGTCGATGCGGCGTTGGCCGCCGATGCCGTAGCCGCCTGGATTCTCGTTGACGGTGGCACGTGAGCCGTCGCGGAGTGGGTCGGCGATGAGCACGCATCCGATGACCTTGGCCTGTTTCGTCCATGCCGCGTAGTTACCTGCGATGGCTGCACCCTGCGAATAGCCACCGACCACAACAGGGCCGGGGCATTCGCGGACTGCTCGGTCGAGTGCGAGCTGTCCGAGGCGGGTCGACTCCCCGTAGCTCATTGCCTTGCCGTAGTCGGCGAAATAGCCGTCCGTCACATACCGATACCGAAAGCGATTAGGGTCGAGACGCTTCAAGAAGTCATCGCTGATGCCTTCGCCTTGGGGGTTGAAGGTTCCTGCGAGCCACAGGACATCGATCATGGTTGCACCTCGGTGGGGATGGTGGTGGTCATGAGGCCGTGGACGGTGGCGATTTCTTCGGCCTGCCTGGCTGCGGCGCGTTTGGCGGAGGCGTCGTCTTCGGCTTCGCGGAGTTTCTTCTGCAAGACGGTGATGATGGTTTGTTGGCCGATGATGTCGGCGTCGCGGGAGGCGAGTTCCGTTCGTAGGTTGATGTTTTCGGCTTCGAGGTCGGCGATACGGTCCGCGCTCATGGCTTCTCCTCCTCGGTGCCGAATAGGAACGCATGAAATCCGTGGGCGAATCCAAGGAGCCATGCGATGCAGGTGTCAGCCATTGGTGTCCTCCTCAGCGGCACGAGCGGCTCTGGCAATTCGGTTGCCGTCGTCACAACCTGGCACGCACGGGCCATCGTGGTTTTCGGTCAACTTCAGCGATCCGTGGTTTGGGTCTGTTGCACAGTGCCCGCAGCATCGGAACTTGAGTGCGCTCACTGGTCCTCCTCAGCGGCAGCAGCGATAACCGGTTCCCACTCGTCGAGCGCATCAGCATGTTTCCGCAGGCCCTTCGCGGTAAATGGGCATTCGTCGCGGTCGTCGGGCCATTTCCAGTGGGCGATGCGTTCGAGGCTGTCTGCGGTGCGGCGTAGTTCGGGTGCTTCGGGTGGCTCCCCGCGCCGGGGGTTGGGCACGATGCTGTAGCCGTGCTCCGACAGCATCGACACCACATGAGCGGCAGTCGCAGTCGGTGAACCAGCGGACATGCTCAACACCTGCGCGATGAGTTCCAGTTCCCTGCTCATGGCTGCACCCCCGAATCACGACGGGCCAGTGCTGCGTAGAACGAATGATCCAACGAATCGCGTTCCTGCTGACTCGGATTCGTGGGCAGTCGGGCGATCTGGTATCCGTGCTGTTCGAGTGCCGAGACGAGCATCGAGGGTGTGCAGCCTTTGAGGTCGGCGTCAAGGTTGCCCAGTGCCTCGTTGATGACGAGTGATGCTTCGGTGTAGTAGTCGCTCATGGTGTCTCCTGTGGGTCGAGGGCAGCGCGAAGCTCTTCATCAGTGATTGAGTACCGAAGGTCTCGTTCGCGGGCTTCGACTAGCCTGTAGACCCGGTTAGCGGCTCGCCGTAGTTGTGCGATGGTGTTGTCCCGTTCCCGCACCGCAGCCAACAGGTCACGCACATCACGCTGGCTGGCCGAGATGTGGTCGAAGAACGATGGTGGCGGTTCGATTCGGTACATGACCGCTTGCTCGATCGGGCCTCGTGAGTCATCCGCTGCGTTGGCTCGGGCTTCGATCGCCGCGAACTCCCCGCCGCTCATCAGCAGCTCCCATCGCAAGCACATGAGTTGCACTCGTCGCACTCACGGGGGCTCATGCTGCCCCTCCGAAGTCCAAAGCCATCTGCCCCAGCCGTTTCACTGCCAGGTTGCAGAACTTCCTCTCCAGCTCGAATCCGACGCCGCGAATGCCGAGATCGGATGCTGCTCGCAAAGTGGTTCCTGAGCCGCAGAACGGATCGAGTACCGACTTCGCTCCCGTCGCTTCGATGCAGCGCGTAGGCAAGGAAACCGGGAACGGTGCTGGATGATCGGGAACCTTCGATTCGATTCCCAGGTTCCAAACGTCGCCCATACCGCTCGCACTGTGTGACACCAGTTCGAACTCTGACTTGGCGAACAGGAAGATGTATTCGCCACGCGTGCAGAACGCGCGCAGGTTCACGTCGATGCCGGTCCCTCGGTTCCAGATGATGCGCTGCCGCAACGGGATTCCGAAGTTGTTACCGAGCGGATCACGCAGAACACCATGCTCGACGCGTGGCCGATGGTTGTAGAACACAGCCAGACGCGAGACCCGGAAGCATTCAGCCAGGATGGTTCGCTGCCAATCGTCGTAGGCATCCTGGTCCATTGCGTCGTCATGCTCGCCGTAGCCATCACGGAAGCGTCCGCCCTTGTTCGACGCTCCGGGCCGGTACATGCCTCGCCCGTTACCTCCTGGCACAAGGCCCATGTTGTACGGCGGTGAGGTGACCACAATGTCGATGCTGGCATCGGTCATCTCACGCAGCAGAGTTAAGCAATCCCCTTGGTGCAAGGTGACCAATTCATCCTGGTAAAACACGGTCATGACGCCTCCATTCGGGGCACGATTGCGATGTTGGGGAGGGCTGCAATCACAGACGCCAGGTGCGCCGGGTGTCGTGGACCGTTGGCCCACACGCTCTGCTCCCGCCAACCGCACCCGCACACGTACTCCATCACCGTGAGCTGATTCTCGCCGCTACTGACAACACGCGCGCCACCGGGATGCTTCGCCAGTGCATGTGCGATGACCTCTACGGGATTCGGGGTGCTCACAGGACTGCCACCAGCAGATCATCGGCAAGCACGAAACATTCCGCACCATCGCGAATAACACGCTGACGGGGCAAAGTCGGATCGAAACCCGGAACTTCCACCGGTTTGCCATCCCACGGATGCCACGCTTCGACGAAGCACTCAGGGGCAGTCATGCGATCACCGTGACCAGGCCGTTGCGGGAGATAGCTTCGGAATCGGTGGGCTTGCTGAATGCCGTCTCATACCAGACGGTCCCAACGAAGCTGACGGCCCGGACATGGATAGCGGCAGTGAAGTCGATACCGGACCCGTACGTGATCACCGACTCCAACGGGAGAGCGTCGAGCGCAGCCTCGATAGCAGCAGGGTCACCATCGAGGATGGTTGGCCGGCCGATCTGCGGGACGAGTTGGTCGAGGAGTTCGCACATGGCGGTGGCTTGCCGGATCGTCCCGCGGGCTGCCGTGAACTGTCCGAGCTTCAATTCACGTTCGGCGATACCGAGACCGCGATGAGTTTCAACGACAGTCTGGATGGCGAGTGTACGAACCTCGCGGGTCTCCGCGGTGATGCCGCTCATGCGATCACGTCGTCTGTGTGGAGTTTCCCGAATACGGTGACCCATGGGGCGGTGAGTTTGTCGTAGTGCTGCTGGGTATATCCATTGGTGCCGATGAGGTCTCGGGTGACGAGCGCCCAAGCAGCGTCCCGAGCAGCGGCCGAAGCAGCGTCCCAAGCAGCGTCCGAAGCAGCGTCCCAAGCAGCGGCCGAAGCAGCGTCCCAAGCAGCGTCCGAAGCAGCGTCCCAAGCAGCGGCCGAAGCAGCGGCCCAAGCAGCGTCCCAAGCAGCGCCCCGAGCAGCGGCCCAAGCAGCGTCCCAAGCAGCGTCCCAAGCAGCGCCCCGAGCAGCGGCCCAAGCAGCGGACAGCTCCTCGATCTGCTGCGTAGTCGCACTGGATATGGTGCGGACCTGCGCAATGATTTCCTGCCACTGCGGGCCGAACGTCTCAGCCAACTCGGCATCCGTAATCTCAGCCTGCGCAAGATAGTCGATGACCTCGTCGGCGATGCGTCCGTTCTCGTCGTTCCACGCCTCGGCGTGCTCACGCCGCCGGAAAACCTCACGGGCGATGTAGCCGTCACCGGGGACGGGTGAGCAGAAGCGCAGCGCACCAGTGAGGCACACCTTGCCCTCACCATCCTGCTCCGTACCCTGCGTCCAACCGTGCTCCTTCACGTAGAGCGCAGCCAACTTCGGGAGATCATGCAGTGGAGCGAGAGTGAAAGTCATTTTCAGGGTTCCTTCCGATTTGAGGTTCCGGTTGCAGCCGGATTGCTTCCAGACTACCGAGTTGGATGCACACACGCAACCATGACGCACACGGACAACCCTGCAGCTCCACGCACGCGACACGCGGAATTCGAGAGGTAGCCTCACCATTTTGTTGTGAGGCGTTTGAGGCAGGGGATTTTGCGGGCGCTGTGGGTGATGGGGTTGGTGCAGGGTTCGAGTTCTTCTGCGTTGCAGGTGGGGCAGGGGTGTTCTGCTGCGTTGTTGACTCGGTAGGCGCCTGGGATTGGTGGCCCGTCTGCGCCTGCGATTGGTAGTCCCCCTAGTTGGGTGTCGCCGGGGACGCTTCTGAGGCCGTGGTGTCGATCCTGGGCGGCACTACGGCTGTCTCTAGATTCACTCGACTCCCGCTGTGACCGGTCCTTGCGGATCGCTTTGCTGCGGGCGATGACGTCGGCGACCATGAGGGGCCGGTCGAGGTTTTCGGAGTAGAACCCGACGACGGCTTGGAGCATGTCGTGGACGTCGAAGCGGTGTGGTTCGAGTGCTTCGGCCCATGCGATCGCTTTGCCTTCGTCGGGTTTCGAGAATCTGGGGTCGTAGAGGGCGGCTTTGGCGAGGAGGTGTGCGACGGCGATGACGGTGTCGTCGGTGGCGATGGCGGTCATTCGAGTTCCTTGGGTCGGTGTGGGTTGGTGAGGTTTTGTCCGACTGCGAGCCATCCAGCGGCCTTTTGTGATGCGGGTCCGAGGTTGTGGGCGCCGTTGGGTACGGCGTGGATGGGTGCCGCGGTTTTGATGACTTCCGAGACGAGGCTCGGGAGGACTGCGGGTCCGAGGTTCGGTTTGGTGATCCACAGTTCGAGTGCGGCCCGGACGGTGCCTTCGGCGGTGCCGGCGTTCATGAGTGCGGAGGCCCGGAGTGCGAGGTCGGTTTTGACGGCTTGGGGGTGTTCGTTGGGGATGACGTCTCGGACGAGTTTCCAGGCGTTGACGGGGACAGCAGGGCCGCGTGGTTGCTCGTCTCGCGCGGTACTTAGGTGAGTGCTACTGGAGAACTCTTTAGAGTTCTCTTCTTCTCTTCTCTTCTCTAGGGGCGTGACATCACGTGACGTGTCACGTGACATTTGGTCCTGTTTTCTCTGCTGTTCCCGGTGTCGCGCTTGACGTTCCGCATCGTTCTTCTTGCGTTTGACCAGGGCGTTTCCTTCTTTCTGCCAGCGATCCCAGGACCGAAACTGGTACAAATCGACGCAACCGGTTTCCACCAAAATGCGGGCAGAAAGTAGCTCTAAAGTTCTCGCTTTTGCGGCAGGAATTCCCAGGTTTTTCAGAGCTTTTGCGGTGATGTAGCCGCTACTTTCGGAGTTTCCGCAGTAGGCGATGGCGCGCGTCATGAGCCGTTCCGCGTTGGGTGAGAGTGCTTCCACAGCGGGGTCCATGTAGTACGTCGTCGCGAGCCACACACGCTCCATAGGTCAGTTCGCCTCCGGTATTCCTGCGATGGCTGCGAGGTTTGCGCGTGCAATCTCTCTGGTTTTCGCGGTGGTGCCGAAGTGTTCGCCTGCCCATACGCCGTAGTCGGTGTGGGTGGATAGGGCTTTACGGGCGCATCCGATGACGGCGTGGATGGGGCATCTAGCGCAGATGGCGATGGCGCGGTTGCGTTGGGCTACTCCACCGTTGCCGCCCCATTCGGGGAAGAACAGGTCCGGGTCGTGGTCTCGGCAGGCTGCGTCTCGTTCCCAGGCGAGCTCGGCGGCTGTTGCTGCGGGGGCGACTGTGGGTAGGTTGATGCTTCTCGGTCGGCTCATGCGGTCTCACCCACCAGTTGGTCGATGTAGTTGTCGACGTCGGTTCGTCGCCATTTGAGGGGTGAGTTGGCGGCACCCAGTTTGATTGCCTTCCGGTACAGGGGGTGTGAGTGTCGGTTGTTTTTGATGGTGGATTCGGCGACACCGATCGTCTGCGCGAGCTCGTGGATGTCCATCAGGCGGGGATTCATGCTGCACCTTCGATTCGGATGGGCCAGTCGGCGTTGACGTCTGATGCGTCTTTGCCTTCGCGGCGGAGGTAGTTGGCGAAATCGGTTTGGCGTTGGTGGTGCCAGTCGGCTTGCTGTGCCATGAGTTCTTCTATGCTGAGCTGTGCGAGACCGCTGTTGCGTCGGCCGAGAACCCACGCCAGGCGGGCCGCTGCGAGCGCGTCGGCGTCGGCGGTGTGTGCGTTGTCGAGTCCGATGCCGTAGTACTCGCAGGTGACACCGAGGGTGCGTTTCCCTTTGCGGTATTTGTCGATGGCGCGGTCGATGACGAAGGGGTCGAAGATCGGGCCAGCGACGAGTGGTTCGTAGCCGAGGCGTCGGCCCTCGCGGTCGATGACGGTGAAGTCGAAGGATGCGTTGTACGCGCAGATGATTCGGCCTTCCGCCCACGCGGTGGTGAGGGCTTCCCGGATCTCGTTGTAGCCGTCGGCGTATTCCTGGCCGTGTTCTTTCGCGTGTTGGGTGGTGACGCCGTGCACTTTCGTTGCGCCTTCGGGGATGTCCATCTCCGGATAGAGCAGCCAGTTCCGGGCGTTCGTGTCCTTCCCGTCGATCCGGGCGACACACGCCGTCACGATGCGCGTGAACATCGGATTCGGGCCAGTTGATTCGATATCAAATGCAGCCAACGGCATATCGGTCCAGGTCATGATGCAGCCCTCCACTGGCCGGTTTCCGCGTCGCGGGTGAGCCCGCGGTACGCCAGGTCTCGTCGGTTCTTCGACTGCTGGGAAGCTGTCGCCCAGCGGCAGTTCTGGGGCGTATATGGACCGTTGTTGTCGACTCGATCGAGGCTGTAGAGCGCACGGCCGTTCACGCTGCCCTCGGGTCGATCACCCATATCTGCGACGAAGCTCCAGAAGTCTTGGCGCCATTGATCGCAGACAGTGATGCCTCGTCCGCCGTAACTCCCCCACCGTTTATGGCCGGGATTCGAGCATCGCCGAACCATGTCGTTGTAGATCCAGTACAGCGGGTGACTCGTTTTGCCCCCGCGCCAGTTTGAATTCGTCCGTCCGGGATGCGACTTCGTCAAGCTCACGCGACCGCCCCCTCTTCGGCTAGGCTGGTCTGCGCACCAGATTCGACGTCGTCCTGCTGCGCTTCGGTGGTGACGTCGGCGAGCCGCGCTTTCCACAGTTCGAGCAGCGGCCCACGGTGAACGCCTAGATTGAACGTTTTCAGCTGCGCGACAATCGCGTCCAGCTCGTCCTTGTTCGCTGCCTGCTTGATGGTGGATGCCATCTCGTCTGCCTGCTCATCAGTGATGACGGGTGGCGCATCGGGTAGCGGCTGCACAATGTACGGCTTACGGCGCCCCCGCGTGACCGTGAGCGCGAGTGTCAGTTTCTTGTCGATGTGGGACATGTGGGAGATGCGGATGCCGCCGACCTTCTCGCCACCGAATGCGATCTCGGGGTCGCGGTAAATGGTCATGCGTCGACCGACGTAGCTGCGGGCCTCGGCGCCCCACGCGTTGATGAGCACGCGGATCATGGACTTGCCGGGTCGGTATGGGCGTCCTCCGCCGAATTCGGCGGTGACGATCTCGACGGGCTGCTCGGCGTTGCCCTTGCGTGTCTCGGTGATGGTGACGACTCGGGGTCCGGACATGAGGTCGTCGGCGTTGATCTGGTCGGATTTTGGTGCTGCTGCGTCTGTGATGTCCATGTCAGAAGCTCATTTCAGTGAGTTCGCGGGTGGTGGTGGGGAATCCAGCGACCGACTCTTGGTAGAGACGGATCATTTCGGCGGCGTTGCGTTCGAATGCGGAGACTGCGGTGAGGATGGCGTCGAACCAGCGCAGATCTGGGTAGACGCGTTTGATCCACAGCGGCATTCCTCCGCAGTAGGAGACGTAGTCGATCCATTTGCGGTCTGAAACGAGCAGTCCGGTTTGGAGCTGCGCCATGTTGTCAGCGGGTGGGTGCCCCGCGAGGATGGTGGACAGGTGGTTTTTCGGAGTCCGGGATTTGATCTCGATCAGTCCGTCGTCGCCGACGAGACCGTCCGGTGAGTAGCCGAGCTTCGTGCCACCGTCCTGCCGGATCATGAACCCGGTTTCTCTGACCGGCGCGTAGTGCTTCGAGTACTTGTCGCGTGCTCGCGGTTCGTCTTCGATGCCGCGCATCATGTCGTCGCTGAGGAAAGAGTCCTCGGTCCATCCGGTGATGCGTTCGGCGACGAGAAGCATTGTGATGGCGCGTGATGTGTCGTTGCTGGCGGTCTCGAACACAATGTTCGATGAGCCGTTTCGGGCTGCCTCGGCGCGCTCCGGGTGCAGCGTCTTGATCGTTGCGCCCGCCTTCGTCTTGCTCCGGCACAGTTCTGCTGCGGGTGCGGCACATGCAGGGCAGGCGTAGTCGATGCCGGTGAGCCTGCGGGTGGTGACGAGGCTGTCGACGACGGAGGCGGTGGGTATGCCGCGGCGTTGGTCGTGCCATTCGTCGGTGCCCTGCATGATGTCTGGGAGTTCGAGCAGTGTTGCGGTCATGGTTACCTGCCTTGGTCGTGGTAGTAGTCGGGGTTGCAGAGCGAAGGGCATTCGCAGGTGGGTGGGTGTCCGTTGTCGTTGACGAGGTCGCCTGCGTCGTCGATGTAGACGCAGTCACAGCCGTCGGGGCAGAACGGTTCAGGCCACTGGTCGTGGACGATCAGTTCGTAGCCGCAGTTGGTGCACAGTTCGTCTTCGTTCTCGAACCGCTTGTCATGCAACACAAGTGCGATGCTCATATCAGGCCCACTCTCGCGAGCCACATGACGCCGAGGGTGAGCACTGCGAGGCACGTTGCACCGCCGATAGCGCACATGACGCCGAGGGACAGTTCTTTCGGCCGCGGTACCGGGTCGGTACTGTTGCGGACCCAGATGGTGACTTCGGTGGATGTGGCGAGAATCCTTGTGCCGTCCGCGAGGTCCAGGACCCACCGGGATGCGCCGTCGATCCAGCCGAGACGTTCCATGTTGGTGACGGTCTGCCCGTCGACCATGAGTGTCTGCCCGCTCATGCCGGCACCTGCTCGAATCGCGGTGCTGCTTCGCGGAGTAGTTCCAGCAGTCGTGCGAGAGCATCACGGGGAGTGTCACCCTCGCCACGTAGGACGACCATTTCGGTACCTTCTCGGTTCGTGTTGATCACGATCTCTGGATGCTCGAAGCGGCTATCCAGGTGCGCCGTGTAGTGGTGTCCGAAATCGGAGGCGTACGACGACACGAGTAACTCGATGTCGTAAAAGCTGAAGAAGTCCTGGATGAGTTCGAAAAGTTCGTCCGAGTTCAAGGTAGAATCGGTGTGCATCTGCTTTTCCTTCCGGTTGGTGGGTGCGTTGCCCGTCCCTTTGCAGAGGGGCGGGCTTTTTCGTGTCGTCATGCCGCGGTGCGGGAGCGTTTGGTCCGCGGGTCGTCGAACAGGTCGTGGAACTCCATGCCCCAGGCGTCGAGGACGCGGTTGACGAAGTCAGGTCCGGGCCGGGACTGGCCGTTGAGGACGCGCCATGCGGTGGTCTTGTGGACGCCGACGGTGCGGGCGAGTGCGGCTGCGTCCGGGATGTTTCGACGCTTCATTTCACGGATGAAGCGGCCTCTCTTGATCGCGAATCCTCGCGTCATCAGGTCTCCGTTCGGTTGCGTCAACCCGAGTGGGTTGCTGCGTCTCAACATACAGACCTGGTTGCATCGGCGCAACCCTGATGCATGGAGCAATTTTGCGTAAATCGCAGAACACCATTAATTGAGGTCAGGACGCATCTAGCTGCTGAACGACAGACTTGTAATTCCGTTGCGCCTACGGTTGCACTGATGCAACCGATTGGATGCAACCCAAGCAACCGATACGCTGCGGATATGTCCAAATGGAGTGAATGGCTACACCGACAGATGGCAGCCAACAGCGTCGACCAGACCACGCTTGCGGCGGCGGCGGGCTACAACAAGTCGATCGTTTCGAACTGGCTCGCCGACAAGACGGGGCAGCCGAAACTTGACAGCGTCCGACGCACCGCCACCGCCCTGAACGTGTCCGTAGCCGAAGCGCTCGTCGCTGCCGAATACATCAACGAAGACGACCTACAAAACACCAGGCTCCCCGCGGACATCCAAGCCATCGACACGGCCGAGCTACTACGTGAGATCAGTTCCCGACTCGGCTATCGAACATCGATCGAAGCGTCGGGCGAAGGCACCACCACCGTCGACGCGACTGTGCTCCAGGGCCGCTGGGGTGACTCTTCTGTCCCGCCGCCCTCGATCGACGCGCATGGTGTCGCGGCAGATGCCGATGACGAATGACACTGATGTAACTCACATTCCGGACAGAACGTGTCATACCGGCGCCGTAGATTCACTCCCCATGGACGTCGACTGGCACCCCTGGGAGTACGTAGGTGAACGGTTCCCCCACATCATCATCTGCACCAGCTACGAGCTTGAGTCCGGCGTGCGCGGGCTCGCTCAAGGGAACCGGATCTGGTTGTGCAAGACCCTCGACCAGGCGGGCCGCCGAACCACCCTCTCTCACGAGATCCTGCACTTCGAACGCGGCATCGTGCCGCAGCCGAGGCACTCGATGTACACGCGGAGGGAAGAGCGCATCGTCGACCGGTTGGCGGCGCGCAGGCTGATTCCTTTGCCGAAGCTCATCGACGCGCTGCGGTGGTCATCGCAGCCAGCCGAGCTGGCGGATGCACTGTGGACTACGGAGCGGATGGTGGAATGCCGGATGAACGCTCTCGACCCGATCGAAGTCGCTGAACTCGAAAACAGCTTGGACGACGGATGGTAGACGAACCTTTCATTCTGCCCGAGATCGCGAACAGGCTTACCTCGTCCGAACGTGGACTGATCCTCGTCGTCATCGAACAACTACTCGCGAAACGCCAAGGGAACAAGAAGCCGACAGCGCCGGTCTACAGCCTGCGAAAGTACAAGAATATGAAGGAAGAGGGGGAGCTATGAGTCAGCCAGGTTGGCATCTAGATCCGGAGGGTTCCGGACAGTTGCGGTGGTGGGATGGCAGGCAGTGGACATCAGCGTTGCAGCAGGCCCCTGAAGCACCTCGCAGTGAGAAGAAGAACGGGTATCTTTCAATTCTCGGTGTTGGCGTCGCTGCAGTAGCCGGTGTGGTGATGTGGTCTATGTTTTCCGGTGACGATAGCGACGATGCTCCACGTGCGCCTGACAAGCCCCGCGAGTTCTCGTCTTTCGCTGCCGAGATTGCCTGCGAAGATGCGGTTCGCGACAGGCTGAAGTCGCCATCTACCGCTGACTTTCCTGACACGACAGCACGCAAAGAGTCCGGCACATTCGATGTTCGTGGGGTCGTTGACTCACAGAACACTTTTGGGGCCACGGTCCGTACAGTGTTTGGTTGTACCGTGACGCCCATTGACGCTGACCGGTACACGATCACTGTTGGCGAGCTAGCCGAATCCTGATGCCTCGCCCTTCGTTGCCTGTGGGTGCGCACGGGAAAATCAGTCGTACGCAGTTGCCGGATGGCCGCTGGCAAGCATTGTGTCGTGTCCGCGACGCTGACGGGGTGACACGGCGGATGCTCCGCTACACACCGGATGGGGTGAAGGACAAGACAGGGGCTGCAGCGGAACGAGCACTCGTCGAAGCATTGACGGAGCGGACAGCGGCATCAGGTGGTGACATCACGGCGTCGTCGAAAGTGTCGGTTCTATGGACGAAATATCGCGAGGACCTGGTTGCGAAGAATCGGGCTGCGCTGACGTTCGAATCGTACGATCCGATGGGCCAACGGATCGTCGCTGGTCTCGGGAACCTGTCGATCCGGGAAGCCACCACCCAGCGCCTCGACACATTCATCCAGGAGGTCGCGGCCCGCTCCGGTGTCGCCACCGGCAAGAAGGCGCGGACGATCCTCACGGGGATGTTTCGGATCGCTGTCCGCTTCGGGGCCGCTGAGGTGAACCCGGTGCGTGAGGTCGGGGATCTGATCGGGAAGCGGAAGAAGCGCCCGAAGTCGATAGATCCGGTGGTGCTCGCGCAGATATTGGAGGATGTGCGGTCCTCGACGGTGCCGTGTCCGGTGATCTTGTCGCCGTATCAGATCCGGAAGGGTTTGAAGACGACGAGGCATCAGCGGGTGCCGACGGTCGCCGAGTTTTGTGAGCATGCAGATTTGGCGGACGTGATCGTCATGTTCGCTGCGACTGGTGTCCGGATCGGCGAATTGATGGGGTTGCGGCGTGGAGAAGACATCGATGTCGAGGGTCGTCGTGTCCGGGTCGCGGGGAAGGTCATTCGGATTGCCGGTCGTGGTTTGGTGCGGGAGGAGTTCCCGAAGTCGGAGTCGGGTAAGCGTGAGATGGTGTTGCCTGCGTTCGCGGTGGATATGCTCGTCGATCGGCCGGCGCGTGGGGTGATGTTGTTCGAGTCGTCGGCGGGGACGTTGCGTGATCCGGATACGGTGGCGCGGCAGTGGCGTCAGGTTCGTGCGGCGCTCGGTTTGGATTGGGTGACGTCGCATTCGTTCCGGAAGACGGTGGCGACGATCCTTGATCAGGAGGGTTTGACGGCGCGTGTGGCTGCTGATCAGTTGGGGCATGCGCAGGTGTCGATGACGTCGGATGTGTATTTCGGTCGGGGTCGGGTGCATGTGGAGGCAGCGGATGCGTTGGATGGTGCGATGGTGAAAGCGTCCGGTAAGCGTCTTGTGGGTATAAAAAAAGACCAGGTCAGTTAGTCTCGGAAGACGTTCTGACCTGGTCTTTGTGGAGCTGCCGGGAATCGAACCCGGGTCCTCCGCTGTATCACCAGGGCTTCTGCTGGTTGTCGGTATTTGGTGGTACTGATTCGCCCTGATTGCTGGGCTGACCTGCCCTCGGCGCCTTCACGCGG
>Ga0314855_100040_pt1 | contig 42732 bp, 77 predicted proteins | sample 2018CB1WmetaG_FD_203636 | JGI IMG/M metagenome (GOLD analysis project Ga0314855, IMG submission 203636) | Cryopeg brine viral communities from Beaufort Sea near Barrow, Alaska, United States - 2018 CB1W | ecosystem: Environmental > Aquatic > Marine > Coastal | place: USA: Alaska | collected... | reverse complement strand
CAAGTGGTGATATAAAAAATTGTGGCTTCGATATGACTGAAAAAGGTATTTATTGTGATACTGCTAGTGCTTGGGGAATTAATATTGAGGGTTGCAGTTTTTTAGCACAAGATCCTATTAATATTGCTGAAATCCATAATGCTATAGAATTTACTGCCATTGGTTATGGAATAAGCATTAAAAATAATAAGTTTTGGGGTTGTACAGGTGGTACAATCAAATTAATATCAATTTCTGGAACACCAAAAGGGGTTATTATCGAGGGTAATCAAATTATGTCATGGGGTTCAAAATCTATATCTACAGATTTGCAATATGGGATATTAGTTCAAAACGTTGAGGGACTTATAGTTGGGAATAATATACTAAAAGGTAATAGTTATGCTTACGCTAGAGGTATAAGATTAATTTCATGTAGAAACCAAGTGATAACTGGAAATGTTATACAAGACATTGCAAATGATGGAATAATGGTGCTTGATGCTGGTGGTCTTCCTATTAGTGATTATTATATTGTTAAACATAATATAATAAAAACGACTGGAAATGCAATATCTGATACTGCGACAGGAATAAATAAATTAGTCACAGAAAATTTAGCATAGTTATAACGTCTTATGATAACAGTACGACATAAGTATAATAAAAATATACTTATAATTTGATATTTGACTAATAAGGCTTTGTTTTCCATATAACCTGTTTATTTCCTATAAAATGCAGTATAATAAGGAGAATTACATTATAGGAGATGATGAGATGATATTTGAAGAATATATTAAGAAAATTAATATTGATGAAGAATTGCTACAAGACTTAATCGAATTGTATTTCATTAACTGTAAAATTGATAGCAATAGAGAAACATCAGGAATAGATATTTATAGAAATTATGAGTATGTTTTTCCATACAGGTGGTTAAAAGACAAACTTAATCATGATTCGAAAGTGTTGGATATTGGAAGTTCAAGTACAACTTGGGCTACATTGATTTTCAATGAGTTTAAATGTAATACCTATGCAACCGACATAGATTTGAAACAACTTGAAATGCAAAAGCATTATCTTTATAATATCGGTGGAATCGAAGAACTTGATAAAAAGTTTTTTATAGAATGTCAAGATGCAACAAAAATGACTTATGAAAACTCAACATTTGATGCTATATGCTCTATAAGTGCATTGGAGCATATTCCAGATAGAGGGGACATAGATGCTATACATGAAATTAGTCGTGTTTTAAAAAATGATGGTTACTTTATATTCACAGCTCCTTATAGTCCAGAATTTAGTGAATCTGTTACCGAACATTATCATCATGGATATGAAAAAAGGTATGATATGAATGCTATTGAAAATAGATTTTCTAGTGTAAAGGGACTTAAGCGAGAAAAATTACTCTTTATAAATAATATTAATGATGATGGTGACAATGTAAGTGAATTTTGGTATAAATACAAGCTTTATAATCAATTAGGAAAAATATCAATGTTCTTCTCTATGTTAATGTTTAATATAACAGAAGAACCAACAGAACATTCAAGAGGTTTTATTGCATTATATAGGAAGAGCACTAATTAAGTGCTCTTTTCTTTTTAAATATGCATTATATTAAGACGACTTAGGAATATATGATTCAGCTAGCATAATATTTAAATAATAAGATATAAGCACTCTAATCAGTGCTTATTTTTTTATGTAAAAGGTGAGGAAAGGAGGGATTATTATGATGCCAAACTTTTTTTGGTGGCTTTTTTATAAACTAAAATAACATAAAAACCCTAAAGGCAATCGCAAAATCCACCTTTAGGGTAAATACTATAATCCCGAAAGATTATAATTTATTATATTTTCTTTCATGGCAAAAAACAATAGGCGATAAATGACAAACAGGAGGCACAACATGGGAGAAGAACGTACGGAACTTATGCTAGAACAACACGAAGAAGAAATAAAAAGTATTAAAGTTGATGTAAAAGATATTAAAACAAATATTATAAAAATAGAAAAAACCGATATTAGAATAGAAATTAACGTCCAATCTATTTTAGATACTTATAAGATTATGCGTAATACTACGATAGGTTTTGTAGTTTTAAATATTTTAACAATGATATGGACATTAAGCAGTAAATAAGGAGGAAACATTATGAATATATATCTAAGTCCATCAAACCAAAACAGAAACATAGGTTACGGAAATTATGGAACAGAACAAGACGAAATGCACAAAGTAGGCGAAGCAACAAAAAGAATATTAGAGAGGTGCAAACAACAAACATATATTTCACATAAAAGTATGACCTTTCAACAAGCGGTAGCAGAATCAAATAAGTTAAAGTGTGATATACATATTGCTATACATTCTAATGCGTTTAATAAGGCCGTTAGGGGTACTCAAAGTATGTATGTGAGTGATAGTGGCTTTAAACTATCAAATGCAATATATAAGAGATTAGAAGCTTTTACACCTACGCCGGATAGAGGATGTAGACAGAATGATAATTTGTATGAATTAAATCATACTGTTGCAGTGGCTGCGTACTTAGAGGTTGCCTTCCACGATTCACCGCTCGACAGTGTTTTTATAATGAACAATATCGAAAAAATAGCTGAACTTATAGCGCGTGGGGTATGTGAATATTTAAAAGTTCCTTTTGTCGAAAAAAAGATTGTCAAAGTTTCTGACAAAAATATTGATGTCATAGCACCACAAGGTCATTATTTTAAAATTCAAGTTGGCGCATTTTCAAACAAAAGTTATGCAGATGCAGAAGCTGAAAGAATAAATAAATTAGGTATAAAGGCTTTTGTTACTTTAGTTTAGAGAGGTAGGTGGTCAAGGTCTATCTAAATATATTCGAGGAGGTAATTATTAATGAAAAATTCACGTTTTAAAAATGTCGGCTTATGGGTTTCAATATTAGCTTTAATACCAATGATATTAGAGGGTTTTGGTGTAGATGTGTTGCCAACAAACTACACAGAAATATGTTCTGCAATACTTGGAATACTCGTACTAGCTGGTATTTTATCAAATCCATCAACAGGCACAGGCTACACAGATAAACTATAGACTAGTCTACTCTTACAGTAAAATGTAGGAGTATTTTTTTATTTTTTGGGGTATACTAGTTTTAGGGGTGATGTATCAAATGGAATTTTCAATAGAAGAAGTAACTAATATTAACAATAGACTAGCCAATGGTGAGAGTATACGTGCTATAAGTACAGACTTAAAACTAAACAAGAGTACTATATCAGATTTATTTAAGAAGAATGGTTATGTATACAGTTCAGCAACTAGACAATATGTAAGTATTGAAGATAAGCCAACTACACAGACTAAAAAAGTAGCCAACAAAACTAATCTAGTTAAAGATGATATATTTAAGATACCAACTAAGACTAAAAAGAAAATAACTAAGAAAGCTTTTAATGTAGTTATGGAATTAGATTTAGTTGATAGACTAGACCACATTTGTGAAGAAAAACATTATAGCCGTAACCAACTTATAAATTATATAGTAGAAACCTTTGTAAATAATATAAAATAACAAATACCCTTAGATTTTTTTCTAGGGGTTTATTTTTATTGCTAAAATTAAATATTAAAAAGGGTTGCTATATCATATCATATCGTATATAATGTAATAAAGAGGTGATATAAATGTCTAAAAGAAAAGTGGGAACAGTTGGCGGTGCTTCATTGGTAAGACTTACAACAGAATTAAGGGAGATAGGTGTATTTATAGGCGACTATGTGAATGTATCTATTGAAGGTGGTAAGATAATTATTGAGAAGGATGGTAAAAAATAAATGATAATAAAAGACAATAGGAATATAAAATTACCAATAGTTAAATGTTTAGAATCAGTAATCGAAGATTTTCAAAAAAGAAATAAGCTATTAGAGAGTGGAAATAAGCAAATATTAGACGAAGTTAAACTTTTGATTAAAGACAGGGAAACACTTAGATTAATGTTAGGTGTTATTTTAGAATCACATAAAAAAGGACATTCTGAACTCAATAAACCCATTGCTGAAAAAGTTAGAGTATTACTAGAACAATATAAATAATTTAACTCAAAGTATAGAATTTAACGTAAAGAGGGTTTATAATGAGAATACCAAAGCAAAAAAGAAAAATAGCAAGTCATGGTCGACTCGCTAAATGAGAAAATTTATATTCAGTTAGATGCTTAAATATTAATCTATTTATAGTATATACCAAAATGTATATAAAATATACAGGAATATAATTCTTTTCTCAAACAAAGGGAGGAATTAACGATGGATCACGCTTTTAATATTGAAATGGCACAAAAATATGGGGTTGATGAAGCAATAGTAATTAACAACTTGCATTTTTGGATAGTCAAGAATAAAGCAAATAGGACACACTTTTATGATGGCTTCTATTGGACTTATAATAGCACTAGAGCATTTAGTGAATTATTTCCATATTGGAGTGAAAGACAGATTGATAGAGTACTAAAATCTTTAAAAGATAAAGGTGCAATACTCGTAGGCAACTATAATAAAGTCGGTTATGACAGAACGCGCTGGTTTACCCTAACAACGTTGGTAACAGACATTATACCATATGGTGGAATGGATATACCGAAAACGTCAAATGGATATACCGAAAACGTTGCACCTATACCATATATAAACACAGATATAAACACAGATAAGATATGGAGCCTTTACCCAAATAAAAAAGGAAAAGCTTCTGCTATGAAAACTATACCTAAATTATTAAAAAAATTAGGATATGAAGAATTAGAAAAATGTGTTAAACAATTTATAGAAGAAAACAAGAAAACTGAAATTAAATTTATTCCTTACGGTAGTACATTTTTTAACGGTGGGTATATGGATTATATAGAAACTACAAAAACAACTTCACAAAAGCCTAAAGTAAAAATTGTGGAGGTACCTTATAATGAATGAAATAGAAAAAATAGAGGAAATAAAACAGAAGTACGGTCAACAGGCTGAAATCATAATAGCAAACGGCTTGAATTTAGTTAGTAAAGGCAAAAGTTATAGATGCCCTAATACCGCAGCACATACTCATGGTGATAAGGATCCAAGTATGAGTTGGGATAGAAAGGCTTTGCAGTATCATTGTTTCGGGTGTGGTATGAATATCGACTTATATGGCTACTACAGAGAACACTTGAATTATTCACATCAAGAAATAATAAGCGAATTATTAGGTGTAGAAGATTATAAAAAAACCTCTATGCAAATTAATAGAGATACATTTTCAGAGCAATTAAAGAAAGTAAAGCCTATTACTGATGAATGTATTGAATATATAGGCAAAAGAGGTATTACACCAACTACTATAAATGAATTTAAACTAGGTTCCTATGATGGGAAAATAGCATTTCCATATATTAAACATGAAACTGTTATAGGGTATAAGACAAGGAAACCTATTAAAAACCCCGGAAAACCTAAAATGCAGAGTATAACAGGAAGTAAACCTTATCTATTTAACTCACAGAATATTGAAACAGGGGCCGAATTAATCATATGTGAGGGTGAATTTGATTGCATGATTATTTCACAATGCGGTTTTAAGAATGTAGTTAGTGTTGGGGCTGGAGCTGGGAGTTTAAATGTATTAATAGAACAGGCCAAAGAATACTTAAATAAATTTGATAATTTAATAATAGTTTCTGACAATGACAAGGCCGGAACCGTTATGGATCAGTTATTTGTTGAAGCATTTGGAGAAAAGGCAAAGTTAATAGATAAAAAATTATACTCCCACAATGATATAAACGAGGAATTTATATTTTTTAAAGAAGAAAGGATTATAAAAATAATTGAAAGCGGTCGATTTAAAATCGAGGGCCGGAGGGATTTAGACAAAACACCTTATATGGGCCTTAAAGCAAAAACAGGAAAGTATATACCAACAGGGATTAATAGTGTAGATGACGCAATAAACGAACTGGCCCCTGGATGTGTAACTCTTATAGCTGGGAGAAGTAACGGAGGGAAAACAACATTTACAAAACAAATAATGGCTAATGCAATAGATAAAAATAACAAAGTTTATCTTATGAGTGGTGAGGGTGACCCGGAAAAATTGATAAACGAATTGTATCAATGTGTTATAGGACGTGACGTTAACGCTTACGATACAATTAAAATTAATAGGAAGTATCATAAGGAGCCAAAGAAAGACGTCTTAGAAGCTATACAAGAGTGGCACAAAGGAAAGTTTACTTTATTCAACAAAGGCGAATCTAAACTAAAAACCATAGCACAGTTATTCAAAATGGTAGAAATTGAAATTAAAATAAATAAGTTTGATTTAGTGGTAATAGATAACCTTATGAGCATTTTATCCGTTCAAGCTGCTGACAAGTTAGAAGCACAAGCCGACTTCGTTCAGAGGTGCCACGATTTAGCACAAGCATATAATACACATATTATTTTAGTTATTCATCCTAATAAAACATTAAAAAAAGGTGACGATATGGATTTTGAACAAATAAGTGGTTCCGCAGATATAGCAAATAAGGCTGATAATATTATTTCAGTAAGAAAAGAGTATGACGAAGAAGTAAAAGCCGAGGGTATACATGGTAGAATTTCAGTATTAAAAAATAGATACTATTCAGACAATCCGGTATGTGATATTCATTTTGAAGTTGAAACGGGCCTATTATTAGAAATCAACAAGGCCACAGGGAACGCAGAAGCTTATAATTTTGGATGGAGAAAGTATTTGGATGCTAAAAGAAAAAATACCCTAAATCCTGTTTATGTAAATGATGTCGAAACTGACGAGTTACCATATTAGGGGGCGAATTTGTTTGAATATTAGAGATTTTGTTTTAAACCATAGAGAATTTTGTAATAGGTATAATATAGCTTTAGAATTGTTTTATAGGTGCAGTTGCTACATCGAAGAGCCTATCAGAACAGATATCGAAATTGAAAAATACAGTAATTTTTTAATGACATATAGTAAAAATTTATCTTTGTTGCGGTTAGAATACAAAAGAATAACAGGAGATGAATTGGACGATAGACAAACATTAGGTGGGTTTATATTATATGACAAAGTTAGTTGATGAACTACAAACTTTATACTTTGAAAAATACGCTTACAAGGGCAATAAGGTACTAGAAAAGATTATATTTATATTATTGAAATTGAGGGGGATATTATGAATAATGAAATAAAACTTTATACGCTTGAAGATTGGTACGAAGAAGATGCGGATTGTTTATGGTGGAAGTTTCCTATAGAGGAGCCACCTTATTGTGGAAATCCTTTAGACTGTGACTTTCCAGATGATGTTACACATTTTACAAGACTTGAAGTTCCTAACAATCCAAATTAAATAGCACAACAATTAACCTCCTAGAAATAGGGGGTTTTTATGTATATAGAAACATTTATACACGGCAGAGAGGTACTGAATAGTAAACGTAAAAAAGCAACTATACCTTGCTACAAATATAGTTGCTTTTCTAATATAGGTGGTCGGTCTTTCCACATTTCCTAACACATTTCTGTGTGGTGATAGCTACCTGTTCTATCCTCTATATTAGTATAGTTGTTTCACACAATTTATAACTCTCTACCATGATACTTATATTATAACATATATTAGGGTATATTTATCCTTAAATTCGGAAATTTATTTTTTAAATAGGGTTGTAATGCTATCATATTAGTAGTATAATAGTATTAAGGAGTTGATAATTATGGCTAAGATATTACTAAGGATAGATGATGAATTTAAAAAAGAAATAGAAGTGCTAGCAAAAAGAAATAAGAGGTCGGTGAATAGTGAAATACTAATGGCTATATATGATTATGTTAAAAATAATGAAGTTAAGGAGGAAATCAAATAATGAAAGATTTATCATTAAGTGCTTTGGCTATCAATAGAAAAGGTGGAGGACATAGAGTAATAGAGGTCAATCATAAAACCGTTTATATACACAGATATATTATGGAATTATATTTAGGAAGAAAATTAGATAGCAATGAAGTTGTACATCATATAAATGGCGAAAAAGATGATAACCGCTTAGAAAATTTGATTATTATGGATAGGAAAGAACACGCAAGTTATCATGGGCATAAAAGAATGTTAGATAATGCACTTGAAACTAAAAAAATGATGGCTATTTATGATTATGTTAAAAGCAATGAGGGGGATATTAATAATGAATAGGGAAATAAAGTTTAGAGGTAAAAGTAAAGATAATGGCAAATGGTTTTATTATGGTGACTATTGCACAATTCCCGAGCCTACTATATTCTTTTATAACCAAGATGCTGAAATAGATTGCATAGTAGTTGATACAAATACAGTAGGACAGTACGCAGGCTTGAAAGATAAAAATGGAGTAGAAATATATGAGGGTGATATATTGCTAAGAGAATTAGAAAATAAAGAGGGTGAGATATTTAATAAGGATTGGACAGAAGTGATATTTAAAGATGGAGGTTTTAGGCAACAATGGTTTAAAAAATGGACTTCATATTCAAGTTCCAATAAAACCGAAATTTTTATACTGGATTTAAAAATACATTTACAAGGATTTAGAATTATAGGAAACATTTACGAGAATAAAGACCTTTTAAAATAAATCATAAAACAGGTTGTTTGAAATGACCTGTTTAAATATGAAATAGGGGGAATTAATAATGAGTAAATTAGTAAATTGTAAAGCGTGTAACAAGGAAATATCGAAGAGTGTGAAGAAATGTCCAAGTTGTGGACATGACCAAAGGAATTTCTTTGGTAAGCATAAGATATTAACAGGACTAGCAGTAATAGTATTATTAGTAGCAATTGGCAATATGGGTAATAAAGATACGACAACTACACCAGTAGCTAGTATAGATAACGCTACATCATCAGCACCTACAACTACTGAAGAACCTGCTACAACTACTGCACCTGCACCTACAAAACCAACTGTTCCAACAGAATATATTTCAGCACTAGCATCAGCAGAAATATATGCTAGTACAATGAATATGTCTAAAGATTCAATTTATGACCAGTTAACATCCGAGTATGGAAATAAATTTACAAAAGAATCTGCTAAATATGCAGTAGACAATGTAAAAGCAGATTGGAATAAAAATGCATTAAAAACGGCAGAGACATACCAAACAGAAATGAATATGTCTCCAAGTGCAATTTATGACCAATTAGTATCAGCTAATGGAAATAAATTTACACCATCACAAGCAAAGTATGCTAAAGATAATTTAAAATAATTTATAGAAGTAGGAGGATAGTAAATGAAAGTTAAAGAATTAATAAAATTGCTCGGAGATTTGGAACAAGAAAAAGAAATTTCTTATGACGATAGCTTCACAGGAACAAAAGGTGGATATTATGACATAAGAAAAATTGAAGATACAGAAAATATGTATATAATAAATTAAAATAGGGGGAATTAATAATGAATTGTAAAAAATGTGGTAGTGAAAACATACAGGTAGTCCAAGGTAACTCTAGCACGCATGGCAAGGGCATCTTATGGGGAATAGGTAGATTTATATTAATATGTTGTACAGCAGGTTTGTGGCTATTGATAGGCAAGAGAAAAGGTAAGGTAAAAACTAAGACTAGAGCAGTATGTATGGGATGCGGAAATAAGTGGGATATATAAATAATTTATAGAAGTAGGAGGGTATAAGATGGATTTAAATTATAAAGATATTGAATACTTAGCTATATTAGTTAAAAAAGATATAAAGAAAGATAAAAGATATTTGAGGCATTTACAATATTTAGAATATGACTCAGAAAGTACTGAATATATAATAAAATCAAAAATGAAGTTATTAGAGAAATTAAACCATAACACACAAGCCACATAGCAACACACAGACACTTTAAAAGTTAATAGGTAGTATAGGGAGGGTATAAGAATGAATGGTTGTATATGTAACGTAAAAGAGGGAGAAGAAAAGCTAATAAGCGTTGGTGATTGGGTTAATTTATATATTGAACTTATTTGTGGAGAATATTGGATTAGTGGGGTAGCGGATGGTAACGCTATTATGAAAATAAATTATTGCCCTATATGCGGTAGAAAACTAGAAAAAGAAATTGTATATGAGGATTATTCAGAATATTTAGAGTAGGGAGGGTATTAAATGAATTATAGATACTATTTAACACAGAGAGGTCCAGGACCATTTTGTCAGCCTAAGAAAACTATCAATACACATGATTATGGAATTAAAACATTTATAGATTTAATAGGTTGCGGTGCCTGGGGATATGTTGATTATGATAGAAAATTAACATATCAAGAAATTAGCGAGTATGAATTAATAGAGGGATAAAAACAAGTTGGATATATAGATAATGTGTAATATGATTATATGGCGATACAAAATTTAAGGGGGGGGTGAATGATATTAATATTTTAGAATTTATAAATGAAGGACATATTGTATATTGCAAAAACAAAGAAGAAGTAGATAGGATTTTGACATTGTTTGAAAAGAATAACTGTGAATGGGTTAATAAAGAGTGTTCTAATTGGAGAAACAAAGCAACTACAATGCAAACTTCTTGTAAATGCGAATCAAATGAATGCTATTTTTATATCGACAAATATTCTATGGCTATAAAACATTTTGGATTACAATATGCACTAGACAAATTTAATCCGCACACTACAAAAATAATTGATTCAAAAAATTTAATTTAGTTACATCATACAAAAATATAACGCAATAAATAAAAGCACTTGCAAATTTAATTGTAAGTGCTTTTATGTATTATCTAACATAAACCTTTACATTGTCTATTTCTACATAAATAATATCTTTTATATCCTCTTTAGTTATTATGTTGTTAGCCATTATTTGTATCCCCCTCATAAATTACTATCTAATTATATTATAGCACTTATAAAGGGTAATAAAGGTAAGATTTATAAAGAAAATAACCACAAATTAATGCGGTTATTCGACAGGTTTTTTAATTGTATTAAAGTCTATTCCCAGTTCTTGGAGTTCTTTAACCAATTTCATAACATCCTTTAATGGCATATCTGCTAGTTTGGAATCTTTATCCACCGCTATTTTAACTTCGTGAGGATTATTTTCTTCATCAAATATTGTAGTTTGTAAAACTTTAGCTGTTCTTTCGTCTGTTCTTCCTAACAACCAGTCAACACTTACATTATAAAAATCACTGAAAGCATTTAAAACAAATATATAGGGCGATCTATACCCACGCTCATAATTTGCTAAGTTTCCATAACTTTGCTTTAACTCATATCTCTCTAAGAGAATCTTTTCTAATTCTTTTAGTGTAAGTCCTTTCTCTTTTCTTAGCATTCTTATTCTTTCTGAAAACACTTTCAATAATTCAGCATCACTTTTTATATCTTTTTCCATATTAATACCCCCCACAAATTTCAATCTACTAATATTATATCCGAGTGTTAAAAATTTGATACACTTTTTAGAGAGGTTCATTAAACTTTAACAGTGCGTTTGCGTAAGGCGAACGAAATTCGCTACTAAGAAAAAAGATTTTAACTTTCTGATAAATTTTACTTGACTTGTTTAACTTTTAAGCACATAATGAAATTACAGAACATATAGTAAATTAATCCAAGAAAAGGAAAGAGGTGTACAAAATGAAAAGAATGGAATTAAAACTCGCAAGGGTAAAAAAAGAATTATTTCAAAAGGACGTTGCAACTTACTTAAATATATCTACCCAAGAGTATTCAAAAATTGAGAATGGCAGAAATATAAGTTTACTTCAAGCGAAACAACTAGCTAGGGTACTAAATATAAATATTAATAGTATATAGAGGGGGAAAATTAATAAATGAATAAATCTGAAAGTATAACAAAGTTATCAATGGCATTAAGCAAATTTCAATCAGAAGTGAAAAATCCACCAAACAGTGCTAGTAATCCATTTTTTAAAAGTAAGTACGCTCCGTTAGATGTAGTAATAAACACCGCTAAAGAATCACTAGGGAAATATGGTCTTTCATATATACAGATACCGAGTGGCAATGGTGAATCAGTATCATGTGTAACTATATTGATGTGTGAGGGAGAATGGATTGAATCAGATGTATTAACATTAAAGGCTGATAAAGTAACCGCACAGGGAGCTGGAAGTGCTATAACATATGCTCGTAGGTATCAACTAAGTGCAATGTTGGGTTTAGCTGGTGAAGAAGACGACGATGGAAACCACGCAACAGGGAACAAAACAGATAAGAAAGAAGAAAAAAAACCTACAATTACATTAATAGATAAAAATAAAGTTGAATCTATTAAAACACTAGCAATTAAAAAAGGCATAAAAGAATCGGCTATATGCGCAGCTTACAATATCACAAAGTTTGAACAAATGAATTTTGAAAGTTGGAATACGGCAACAAAGAAATTAAATACTAAACCGAATCATAAAGAAAATGCTTTAGAGGGGGTAATATAAATGATTGATATTAAACTAGAAAAGCAACTTCCTGTAGTACAAATAAATTTTGATGAGGTAAAAGCTTCATTAATAAGCGGATCAGAAAAGTACAGAAATTTAGTTGTTACAGATGAGAATTTAAAAGATTGTAAGATAATGCAAAAGGAACTTTCTAAAACTAAAAGTGACCTAGACACCTATAGAAAGACTATTAAAAAAGAAATGCTTATCCCAGTTACAAACTTTGAAAACCAATGTAAAACATTAATAGGTTTAGTAGTAGACGTAGAAAATCCCATCAAAGAATCAATTTTAGTATTTGACGATAAAGCGAGAGAAGTTAAAAGAGAAATAGCACAGGAACACATTAATAAACTCACCACAGACCTCCTGTTAAACAATAAGTATGGTAGTCAACTAATTGTATCAAGCGAATATACAAATGTTAATATGAGCGTTAAAAAGATTAAAGAGGATATAGAAAAAAGAGCCTTGCTACTACAACAAGAACAGAATCAAGAAGCAGAAAATTTACAGATTATAAAAAACACTATTGAGACAGTTAACAAAGGCATAGATGCAAAAATATTACTTGAAGATTTTAAAACAGAAATCGAACTTAGTCCAGTTATAAATGTAATAGCGAATATAAACGCAAGAGCAGAGAGAATAAAAGCTAACGAGTTAAAAGCCATAAAAGATAGAAAAGCAGCAGCAGAAAAAGAAGTGTTAGAAAGAATAGCAATGGCAACAAGGGCAGCAACTGAACAGGCAAGAGTTGAGGAAAATGCAAGAATATCTGAAATAGCTAAAGAGGAACTTAGATTAAAAGGCATAGAAGATGCTAAAAGAAACAAAGTAACTGAAAAACTTGAACAAGAAGCAAAATTGAGAACTATGGCAAGGGATATAGATTTAGAGCCTACAGAAAAACTATATTTTATAGATATGAAAGTAGTAAATGCAACCATTAAAGAAGTAAAAGCATTGAGCCAGTTTTTAAAAGATAATAATTACAAATATGAAGCAACTAATAAGGGGGAAATGTAATGAGCAATATGATACAAGTATTTGTGGAATTAGAGGATGAATTTGAATTAGAAGAATTAAAAGACGGGAGCAAAGTTCTTTATATAGGTGAAGAATTAAGAACATTTATGTCAAAAGAACAGGCGGAGAAGTTATTTAATGAATTGGATTTAAGATTGCATGAAACTACTTACACAGAATTAGAGGATATTTGTTTAGGGTTAGAATCTGATTTAGTCACTGCAAATGAGTTAATAGAAGATTTAGAAGATAAGGTACAAGAAAACTTTAAATAAAAAATACCCTTAATTAAAAGGGCATTAAGCAAAATTAAAGTAGGCAACCAACTTTTGTGAGATCAGTTGCTTACTTCATATTATAACACATATGGAGGTTAATATGAGTACAAGAAGCTTACAAAGATATATGGGATATTGTAAAAAACATAGTGTAACTGCTACATTAAGAGGTTTATATAATTGGTCAAAGTATTGTAAATAGGGGGATAAGATGGCAGAGTTGTTAACTATAGAAAAGGAAAGAGAGTTAATCAGTAAGGCACAGGGCGGTTGTAAAATTGCTATGAATGATATTTTAGAAGCTAACGTAGGACTAGTTAAAACAATAGCAATTAAACTAACATCCGAAACGGTTGAAGTGGATGATCTTATGCAAGTGGGATATATGGGATTAATGAGGGCGGTTCAATTATTTGATAAAACTAAAAAAGTTAAATTAGGTACTTACTCTTATAAATTTATAATGGAATATATGGTGCGATATATACAAAATTACAGTAGGGCAATAAGAGTTCCTGTCCATGCATTTAGAGAGAATTACAATATATTAAGAGAAAATAAGGCGCTAGAACAAGACCTAGAAAGGGTTGCAACGATTGAAGAATTAGCGGAGCATACGGGAAAAACTGAAAAACAGATTAAGACATTTAAAAAAACTATGCTCAGTGTATGTAGTTTGGATGTGAATTTAAATGAAAATGGCACAGGCGAAGATATGATAAACAGGATTAGGGATGATACAGACGCAACAGAAAACCTCGTAAATGATATTTGTAATAAAGAAATGCTTATATTTATAAAAAAGATATTAAAAGAAAGAGAATATAAGGTGCTTATGAGTAAAATGAATGGCGCAACTTATGAAGAAATTGCAATAAGTAGTAATTTTACAAAGCAAAGAGCGCAACAAGTTTATAATAGTAGTATTTTAAAAATAAAAAGGAGCGGGCAAATTGAAAAGTTTAATGTTGCATATTAGCAAATAAAATATATGGAGGTTTTAAAATGAACAAAATAAAAGAACATGAAAAATTATGTGATGAATTAAAAGAATTATATGTATCTAAAAATCATGATTACGGTGATAGTTTCGGAAAATCCTATAAAGACTACGGTGTTATAATGGCTGCAATAAGGCTAGACGATAAGCTTAATAGATTTAAAACGCTTATAAAAGAATCAGCAATGGTAAGTGACGAAAGTATAGTTGATACATTAAGAGACTTAGCAAACTATTCGCTAATGACTATTATTGAAATAGAAAATGAAAATAATGGATAGGGATTGCGATAAAGGAATGTATGTAATATTTATAATTATGTTTTTAGTGTTGCCGATCTGCATTATTATATTTGAGTAGCGGCACTATATGAGTAAAGTGTGCAACTAAAATTAAGGAGGAAATTATGGAAAAGAAATTAGCAAAAATTAAAAGTGTAAAATTTGGGTTTAGAGAATATATGTTTGGATTAACCCTTGAATTAGGTGGAGAGGGTTGGGGAGTTGGAACGAATTACTATTACAATCCTAACTACAAAGGTGCAGAGGGAACAACAGAAGGCTTAGTTAGAATGGCAACTGGTGTGCAAAAGCTATTAGAAGATGCAAAGGTAGAAACGATAGATAAGCTTTTAAATATACCAGTTGAATGTATATTTGAGGGACAAATGTTAAAAGAGTTTAGGGTATTAACAGAGGTACTTTAATTAAAATATAAGGAGGTAATATCGATGGTATTAGTAACATTACATTGTTTTGCTGAAAACAAAGATATTAATTGTGTAGTATGTGAAACAGAGGATAAAGCATGGGATTATATACAAAAGGAAATGAAAGATAAAAGATATGAAGGGGCAACACATCAAATAAGCAATATTGAATTATACAAATAGTCTAGTTGCATCATACAAAAATAGTTACTATGAGAAAAGTATGAACTAAAAATTGATAGGAGGAAACAAAATGTTAATTGAATATAAAGTTGATTTGATAAGAACGTTTATGCAAGTTGAGGGTGAAATAAAATTAAATGGTACTACTTATAATAAAGATGGGAGCGTTGAGTTTACTGGATATGAAAACAATAAAGTTGTAAAATTTGCTATGGATAAATCACAGGTAGAAATATTAAAAAACGAAAACGATATAATTGGTATTTATGAATTTTATAAAGAACAAGAGTATTTTAATACATTATAATCTGTCACAATACAAAAACTGTAGGCAATATGTGTGATTATAATACGACATTGAAAGGAGGAATTAAGATGACGGAGAATAAAATTCCAAAAGATATAGAATTGGCTCTAATCGAAGGTTATAAGGATGTAGAAGCACAAAAACGACGAATAGAATTTGCTAACATTGAAGATGTTGGATCAGAAATACCAAAATAAATTAGTTCACACTTCAAAAACAACACGCAACAACAAATAAAAAAAGAAAGAGGGTAATTATCATTAATAAAACAGTTTTAGTTGGGAGATTAACCGCCGATCCAGTACTTAAATTTGCGCAAGGAACGGGAGTAGGAATTTGCAATTTCACTTTAGTAGTAAATAAAAGATTTAAAAAAGAAGGTCAGCCGGATGCAGATTTTATACAAATAGTTTGTTTTAATAAGTTAGCAGAAAATGTGGCTAATTTTATGACTAAAGGCAAGTTAGTTAGTTTAGCTGGAAGTATAAACACAAGGAATTATGAAGCTAAGGACGGTACAAGAAGATATGTAACGGAAGTGATTGCTGATGAAGTTAATTTCTTAGAAAAGAAAGGTGAAAGTATTTCCACAAGTGAACACGTAAACGAAGAATATTCTAATAATGAGTCTGCAGAAGTTTCAGAGGATGATATTCCGTTCTAGTAGAAAATAACATTTTAAGAAAGTCTTTAACTAAACGTTAAATTATGGTATAATATAAGTAATAAGAAATATAAATCTTGTTACTTATATTTATACATAATAAGGGGGAATTAATAATGCGTGATACTGGAATTGTTAGAAAAATTGATGTATTAGGAAGAATTGTAATTGCAGCAGAATTAAGAAATAAATTAGACTTACCAAGCGGAACACCAATGGAAATATACACAGACAAAGATACTATTATCTTAAAGAAGTACAAGCGTGGATGTACATTATGCGGAGATGTTCAAGAGGATATGACAAACTATAAAGGCAATGCACTATGTGAATGTTGTATTACAGATTTAAGAAGTTCAGAGGTTGTTTTTTCGGACTAGAGTTTAACGGAAAGTTAAGTTATGCACAGTTTTATACACAGGAGGGGGATAACAATGAAATTTCCTAATAAAAAATATCAAATAATATATGCAGATCCACCTTGGAATGAATCAGGTGGTGGAAAAATAAAAAGAGGGGCAGATAGGCATTATCCTTTAATGAAAACTAAAGATATTGCTAACTTACCAGTTGCAAAAATAACAGATGACAATTGCCATATATACCTATGGGTTACTAATAATTTTTTAGAAGATGGGTTGTTAGTTATGAAGGCATGGGGGTTTAAGTATATAACTAAGATTACATGGGTAAAAGGAAAAATTTTGCAAGATGGGGTTTTAAAACTTGACAATGCAGGACTAGGACAATACTTTAGAGGGCAAGACGAAGTGTGTCTATTTGGCAGAAAAGGAATGATACCTTATGCAAGCAAAGATGGTAAAAGGCAGCAAGGCAACACAATTGTGATTTCTCCTAGAAGGGAACATAGTCAGAAACCTATTGAAATGAGAACAATGATAGAAAAAGTCAGCGCTAATGCAAACGGAAAAATAGAATTATTTGCTAGAGAAAAATTTGAAGGTTGGGATTCATTAGGATTTGATTTAGATGGTAAAGACATTAATAAAAGTATTAAATTAATTACACAGCAAAATAGTTTATAGCATACTTTGATTATTATATAGAAATGAGGTGTGAATATTATGAAAAAATGTAATAAATGTAGTGAATACAGGCAATTAGATGAATTTATTAAAAATATACATTGCAAAGATGGATTCGCAGGGATTTGCAAAAGTTGTCAAAATAAATATTCAAAAGATTGGAAAACAAAAAACAGTAAAAGATTGGCTACAAAAAGAAGAATACGTTATGCAGAAACAGAAGGTCTAGAAGTTAAGAAAAGAGAAAATAAAAGGAAACAATTACAACCATTAAGGGTAAGATGCCAGTTGTTAAGACAAGGTATGGTAGAAAGGTCAAGATTAAAGAACATTAAATTTGATAATGATTTTTTTACAGTTAAATATTTAATGAACAGATTATCAGAAAATCCTAAATGTGAGTGTTGTGACAAACAATTGGATATTGGATTTAAAGAAGATAACAAATTTAATGATAATTCTCCCTCTATGGATAGAGTTGATTCTAATAAGGGGTATGAAAAAAACAACGTTGCTATTTTATGTTGGCGATGTAATAAACACAAACAAGATTCAACAGCAGAAGAATTAAGAATGATAGCAAAATTTATGGATAATTGGGGTAATGAAATTTAAGGGGGATAACATGGAATTAAAAGAGTTTTATAAATTACAAGATAAACTAGATAAAGTTATTGTAGAAAAGATTGTAGTCAATCCAAACGATAAAAATAGGCATAACGACATAATGTTTTTAAATGATAGGATATTAGCATTATTCGCAGAGGTTGGAGAGTTCGCAAATGCTTCAAGGTGCTTCAAATACTGGTCAGATAAGCCGAGTGAATCAAAAGAACGTCTACTTGATGAATATGCTGACATACTACATTTTGTCTTTAGCATAGGAAATACAATGAAATTCACAGTAGAGGAAATAGAACAGGCTTATGTTAAAAAGAATTTAGTTAATCATATCAGACAAAAAGAAGGCTACTAATGTGTGGCGGTGAATGTATCAATTGCGGAAAGAGTGGATATGTTGAATGGCATCATGTAATTCTTAGAAGCCAAGCTAGGCATATGAAAACAATTAAACTTAATCTAGTACCTCTTTGTATGGATTGCCACAGGGGAACGCATGGAGTACACAGTAACAAGAAACTAGATATAAAACTGAAACAACAACTACAAACTAGACTACAGACTATTTTTATAAATAAATTTTATAGTAGAGAGGAAATACAGACTAATCTACAGTGTACTGATAAAGATATGGACTTGATACTAAAGAAATTATCAAACTATGTATTAGGCTATAGTTCGGAGCAACTCATTAGAAGATGTTTAGGGGGGCGGATGTATTGAAAGTTAATAGTAAAGCTAAAGGTGCTAGAGGTGAAAGGGAATTATCAAGCAAGTTAAAAGAATATGGGTTCAAAACTAGGAGAGGACAACAATACTGTGGTGCTAATGGTGATGCTGATGTGGTTGGATTAGATGGTATACACATTGAATGTAAAAGAGTAGAAAAGCTAAATATATATGATGCAATAAGCCAAGCTAAAGCAGATGTAAAAGAAACAGAGTTGCCTACAGTATTTCACAGGAAAGATAGATCGGAATGGCTCGTTACTATGACAATAAACGATTGGATGAAATTATATAAAGATTATGAGCCTATATTATGAAAATATTAGCTAATAATATAAGAATCCAATATGACGAAAATAAAGAAGCTGAAATAGTCTTAAAAGCAAAAGGTAATATAAATATAGATGAGTTAAAAGAAATAATATCAAAAGGTAAAATGTTAGTTGTAGATATTAAACAGTATAGAGTTAAAAGGTCGCTTGATAGTAATGCGTATTTATGGGTACTGCTCAACAAAATGTCGGTAGCATTAAGAACAACTAAAGACGAATTATATCTGCAAGTGCTTGACCGTTATGGAGTATTTACTCACATCATAGTTAAAGAGAATGTAGTACAAAGGGTTATAGAACAATGGCGAACTGTCAGAGAATTAGGTGAGGTTACTATAAATGGAAAGACAGGAGTACAAATTCAATGTTTCTTTGGTAGTAGTACATACTCAAATTTAGAAATGTCAGCTTTAATAAACGGAGTAGTACAAGAAGCCAAAGACTTAGATATAGAGACTATCACAAAAAGAGAATTAGAACAAATGAGTTCAGCATGGGGAACTAAATGATTACGTAATATGAGAAAAGGACGAAGTAATGAGAGGAGAATATTTATGAGATTAATTAAAATTATAGGCATTATAAATTGTAAAAAATGGATATGGAATATAACTAATACAAAATTTAATTTAGGTAAAATATATATATGGAAACCTAAGTATTGGGTGATTAAAAATGATTGAAACCAATATGGTTTACAATGAAAATGTATTTGATTTATTTAAAAAAATTGAAAGCAATTCAGTAGATTTTGTTTTAACAGATATACCATATTTAATAAGTAAAAAACAAAACTTTAAAAACATAATGGAACATCAAGCAAAAGATGGGAAAAGTGATTATTGTTGTATGGATTTTGGCGAGTGGGATAAAGAATTTGATGTAGATACTTATATTAAGGAATGTTATAGGATACTAAAACCTAGTAGAAGTATTATTGTTTGGAGTGCATGGCAACAACTTAATAATATAGAAAATATATATAAAACATTTATAAAAGGCAAAGATTACGGAGGTAGACGAATAGGAATATGGGAGAAAGCTAATCCTTCTGTATTTAATATGCAACGAATGGCATTGCAACCTTATGAATTTTTTATTTGGAACAGGAAAGGTAGTAACTGGATTTTCAATAATCAAAATGAGAAATATACAGATAAAAAAGGTGTAGAAAGACAGAAAGCAGAAAGACATTATTTTAAACATGGGTGTATCCATGGTGGTCACGTAAATGCTAAACCTATTTCAATATTTGAATATTTAATTAAAACCTATACAAATGAGGGTGATATTGTATTTGATGGTGTTGTTGGTGGAGGAACTACTGCAATAGCTTGTAAAAATACTAATAGAAAATTTATAGTAAATGATATGGATAAAAAGTGGTATGACAAAACATTAAAATTAACAAGTTAATTGCATACTTCAAAAACAGTACGCAATAAATAGGGGGGTAAACAATGAACATTATTAAAAGATTACTAACACAAATGAGCCTTACAAGGGCAACAGACATGAGTTTCAAAGATTGCGGTATATTACTAGAGAATATGGACACGAAGGCTAGAAAAGAGTTTAGTAAAGTTATAAAACTATGAAGATGGTATTAACTATTTTTGTACTAACAATCGGTAGCATTATGACTTGTTTATTAATAAGGAGTGGTAAGTATGACCGCAGATGAAGCAATAGAAAAGAAAGATTGGAAAGAACTAGCTTTAATAATGGCGGAAGAAATTGAACAGAAACACCGCGAGGAACTAAAGAAAAAGGATAATGAGTTTTTTAGTTATGCAGTAGCTAAATGTAAGTTACGTAAAAAGATTAAAAATGGGGGATAAAATGGAATTAATACTAAGTTGCTTTAAATGTGGTTCTACAAACTTTAAAAAAACAGAAGTTACAAATATAAAAATAGAAGGTCAAAGTTATCTGCTCCATGAAGATTACAAAGAAACGCAATTAGTTTGTTCGGAATGTGGATTAGAAGATTATGTTGAGAATTTAGTAATAACATTTAGATAGGGGGATAAAATGTATTCTATAGATAATTATAAGACATTAATACTTGAAATAGATGCTCTAAAGACTAGATTAAAATGTCATGATGAACAGAAAGAACAGCTCACTACCTTAATGAATGCGTTTGTATCTCCTGTTAAAGAACTTCGTGCAATGGTTTATACAGATATGCCACCAGGAGGATGTTCAGTTGAATACGGTAGACTTGAAGAAGCTATGACTAGACTTGAAAACATGATGCTAATAGATAATACAATACTAGAGGGTATGATGAATGAAGAAAAATTGATTGATGATAAACTAAAGATATTTGATGATTTAGAGTATAAGGTGGCTTATCTTAGAGCAAAAGGGAAATCACTTCAAGAAATAGCAACACAATTAAACCACACACTAGGGTACATACAAAATATAAGTGCTAAAATTAATAAAAAAGAGGTATAGGTTGCGTTATCTGATTATAATGCGAAAGGAGAAAATTTAAATGTTTGAAAAATTGGCAATTTGGTATCTTTCGAGAACGTTGAAAAAAGCAAAAATATATACACTTGAAATAGGCATTACCAGTGATGGTTGGACTTATCATAAGAGAAATAAGGAAAAAGAAGAATCAATTAAAAAAATATTAGCAAAGATAAAATAGCGACGTAATAAAAGGTGTGAGTTTTATGTGAGTTTATTACAATACAAACCATGTTATAATACTAGTGTAAAGAGTTTCAAAAACATATCACTAATGATTAATAATTGATGTACCTACTAAAGATTAACAAGATATATCCCTTTATATCTGACATATTTCCATATTAAAGTGCTTACAATGTAGGTACTTTTTTTATTCAAAACATATTTATAAAAACGCTTGACATGTAATGTGTTATGCATTACAATATGTTTATAGGTTGCAAACAGTAGCCATGAGGGGGAATTAAAATGACAAATTTAAATGAAAAAGAAATGAGATTACTAGTAAGCACAGTGTTGGACGCATCAGCTATAGCGAGAGACATTAAAGCAGAAGAAAATAGTGAAGAAATGGAAAATGCAATTAAATTAATTAAATTATCGGTAAAGTTAGTCAATATAGTAAATGAAAGATATCCAATAGACAAAGAAGAAACATCAATATTTGGGATAGAATAATGGCTACCTTAAATATAAGATGTACAGAGGAGCTTAAAGATAAACTCCAAGCAATAGCTAAAGAAGATAATAGGAGTATAACAAAAGAGTTAATTCAGTTAATAGAAGATAGATATAGAAGCCTTAATAAATAGGGCTTCTTTTTTATATACATAATTGTAATAGGCGAGTATAAGGAATCTCACTTAAGTAAACGAATAATAGCAAACTAAAGGACAAGAGTAATGCTATAGATGGTTTTACCTATTACAGTACATAAGGAGTGGTTGGAATGAATATATTTCAAAGGAACAAAGATATGATATTACCAGCTATTAATGCATTATTAAGTTTAGCATTAGTATTTACATTGTTATTTATAAATTAGATAGAGGTGGTAAACATTATAAAAATTATACTATATTCGATATTACTTATTATGATATGGAAGGGCATAACAATTAATATAAAAGTAGGTAAGTTTAATTTTAATTTAGAAGTTCATTCACTTAAAATAATTTTTAAAAAGAAATAAGGGGCTGTTAATATGGATGGTGAAACAAAAAGAATAATTAGAACACTAACAATTGGTATGAATATGTTAGCAGATAGAATAAAAGTATTAGAAAATATTAATGAAGCCTTGAATCAATTAAAAACTTCAACAACTACTTATGAAGATAGAACAGAGGTATTAGATGATTTAAGGAACAAATAAAAGGAGGGTTAGTTCATTGGGTAAAAGTAAATGGGAATCAGTAAAAGAAAAGTTACCTCTTATAGAGAATTGGTGTAAGGATGGGCTAATCGAAATTGAAATAGCAAAGAAATTAAATGTAGTAATGTCAACATTTTCAAGATATAAAGTAGAACATGAGGATTTAAGAGAAGCCCTAAAACGCGGTAAAGAAGTAATAGACTACGAAGTAGAACAAAAGCTATTAAAGCGTGCTATGGGTTATGACTATGAAGAAGTAACAAAAGAACCAGTATATAATACTGAAACAAAAGAAACTGCCTTAGAAGTCACTAAGAGGGTCACAAAGCATTATGTTCCCGATACTACCGCTCAAATATTTTGGTTAAAGAATCGTAAACCTAAAGAGTGGAGAGATAAACGAGATATCGAAATGAGTGGAGCCTTAGACAATAATGTAGTTATTAAAATAGATGGTGAGGAACTTGATTAACTTAGACATAAACGCAAAAGTATTCAATAAAATTTATTTAAAGTATCAGCTAAAGAATCAAAACCGTTATCAGATATATTATGGCGGGTCGAGTAGCGGTAAGTCTTATAGTCTAGCACAAAGAACTATATTAGACGTTATCAATGGACGTAATTACTTAGTAGTTAGAAATGTTCAAGCTACTATAAAACGCTCATGTCTAAATGAAATAACAAAAGCTATAAGTAGTTTTAAATTAGGTGGGTATTTTACTATTAATAAAACAGATCTTATTATTACTTGTACTTTAAATAATAAACAAATACTATTCGCAGGTTTAGATGATGTAGAAAAAATTAAAAGTATCACTCCTATAGATGGAGTTTTGACAGATATTTGGATCGAGGAAAGCACTGAGTGTTTATACAAAGATGTTAAACAATTAGATAAAAGGCTTAGAGGTCGTAGTAAATTTAAAAAGAGAATGACATTAAGTTTCAATCCTATACTTAAGGATCACTGGATATATACTAATTACTTTGATATATGGGAGGATGATAAGAAGTATGTAGAAAAGAATGATACAAGTATACTGAAAACCATATACAAAGATAACTCATTCCTCACTAAAGACGATATAAGCGCACTAGAGAATGAGAGCGACTTATATTACTATTCCGTATATACGCTTGGAAACTGGGGTGTATTAGGAGCAGTAATATTCAAGAATTGGAAAGTAGAAGATTTTACAGAGTTAGAAAGTACATTTGATAATTACTACAATGGAATTGACTGGGGTTTTAGTGATGATCCGTTTGCATTTATAAGAAGTCATTATGATAAAACTAGGAAAAGGCTTTATATATGCCATGAATTAGAAGTGCAAGGGTTATTGAATGAAGAATCAGCACCGCTAGTATTAGATATAATAGGTAAAGAAAGAGTTGTATGTGATGGATCAGAGCCAAAATCCGTGGCTGACTTTAGACGTTTAAGAGTTAATGCAGCAAGTGCAAAGAAAGGTCCTGGAAGTATTGAATATGGTATTAAGTTTTTACAAGGATTAGAAATAATAATACATCCTAGGTGTGTTAATACAAAATCAGAATTTAGTAAATATAAATGGAAAGAAGATAAAAACGGAAATGTATTACCTATTCCGGTGGATAGAGAGAATCATATTTTAGATGCTTTAAGATATGCGCTTGAAGATGTTAACAAGTCCACTAAAGTAAAAGCTGCCAAGTCATTATATTAAAATGAGGTGATTAATTGGAACTTGATAAGATATATAATATGGATTGTTTAGAGGGTATGAAAGATATTGCTGATAAATCTATTGATATGATATTATGTGATTTACCTTATGGAACTACTCAAAATAAATGGGATTCCGTTATTAATTTACCTCTTTTATGGAAACAATACGAAAGAATAATAAAAGAAAATGGTTGTATTGCTTTATTTGCTCAAACTCCTTTCGATAAAACACTTGGAAATAGTAATTTAAAACAGTTAAAATATGAGTGGATATGGAAGAAAAATAAATCAACAGGATTTTTAAACTCAAAGAAAATGCCTTTAAAGGCACATGAAAACATATTGATTTTTTATAAAAAAATACCTATATATAATCCTCAAGGATTAATTGAAAAGGCTGTACCTACTATTAACAAAGGTAGTAGAGGCAAAAAGGATAGAGGCGCCGGTGGAACAAATTACGGTATTGCTACAAAGAATTCTGTTCAAAAATACGAGAATTACCCAAGAGATATTTTGGAATTTGGAGTAGTTAGGAAGCCAATGCATCCAACTGAAAAACCAGTACCACTATTAGAATATTTAATAAAAACGTATAGTGAAGAAAATGAAACGATTTTAGATAATTGTTGTGGTTCAGCCAGTACAATGATAGCTTGCATTAATACAAACCGTAGATTTATAGGGTTTGAACTTGATACAGGCTATTTTAATATAGCGAATGAGAGAATTGTCGCAGTTAGAAAAGCTACTAGCTAGTGCTTGGGATATGTAAATGCGATAATTTAATATAAAAACATACGGGTTGAAACTGTACGTTTTGCATAACGACGTGAAATAACCTATTTCACGACGTTTTTATAAAATATAGAATGGCTATTTTAAAGGGTTTAGTGAGGTTCTACCATCCTTGGGTAAGAATTTAATTGCATATATGTAGTTTATAGGGTGATATTCTCAATTAGAAATGATAAAAGGGGTGTTAATTATGGATGTACCAATTAGAAAAAGAACATTATCAGAAGTAATCACTATACAAATAGAAAGAATTAGTTTATTAGAAGATAGAATAAAAGATTTAGAAGCTAACAAAGATGTAGATAATTTAGCAATATGGGAAACTATTAATAAAATACAACAGAGGGGTGTTAAAATGAAATATTATTTTGTTATGGAAAAGAACGAAAGACATATAGTAGTTGCTGAAAATGAGGAAAGTTTAAAAAGAATTTTAAAAGGACCTAAAATGAAAGTTGATTCTTATTATGAACTTGTAGCAGATGCTTTCAAAGATGAAGGATTTTTAATGAGTAATTAATATATGCAAAGCAAAAGGGGTGATTAAGTGACAGATATACAAAGCAAAATATTAGCACAATTAAAATCGGGTTTACCAATGAACTCTGAAATGTTAAAAGAGTTATTAGAAGATTTTGCATTTGTTAGTGCTAATTTAAAAAAGAAATATAGTCAATTCAAAGCAGAGGAACTTCTTATCCAGGATAGAAAGTTCGATGATGCTACAAAAGTTAATAATAAAATAAATGATGATTATAGAGGAACTATTGTTTTGCAATCAATGGGTTATGTATTCGGTAAGCCTATTAGTTATCAAATAGACAAAGCACTATATAATGATAGTACCTTTGAAACACTTAATTTAAAGTTAAGCGAATTTAATGTAATGAATAACCTTGCTGATTTAGACAGTGAGACAGGAAAGCTTCAAGCCATATGTGGGAAAGCTTACAGGCTGTGTTATATCGACTTAGAGGGATTTGAAAAGGTTATTAATATTAATCCTTGGGATGTTATCGCACTTAAAAATAATAAGAACGATATAGAATACGCATTTTATATTTACAATACATTTAATGTCGAGGGTAAAGAGGTTACAAATGTAGAGTTCTATGATAGTACTAAATTTGTTACTTATTCTAACAATGGAGAATCAGACTTTGTTGTTGTAGAAGAAAAAGCACACCAATTTGCTTATATGCCCATTATAGAGTTTTTAAATAACAGTGAAGAACAGGGCGATTGTGACAAGGTAGAAAACTTAATTGATAGCTATGATAGGATAGTTTCTGATAGTCAAAATGAATTAGAAGAATTTAGATTAGCGTATATGAAGTTTATAGGGTGTGAAATAGATGCAGAAACTAAACTACAAGCACAAAACACAGGAGCCTTTAGTTTGCCGGAAAATGCGGATGCCGGGTTTATCACTAAAAACATTAACAATACATTTTTAGAGGATCATAAAAGAACTTTAAACGAAAACATATATAAATTTAGTTCAAGTGTTGATATGTCAGACGAAACATTCTCCGGTGCTACTATGAGTGGTGAGAGTAGAAAGTGGAAACTATTAGTATTAGAATTTAAAGCAATTACAAAAGAAAGAAAGTTTGGTACTGGATTAAGAGAAATGTTTAAAGTTATTTGTAGTGCTTGGAATACTAAAGGAGTTCCGCTGAATTATTTGGATCTATTTTTCACATTTAAAAGAAGTATACCAGTAGACCTCTCTTATTTGGGTGATGTAGCAACTAAGTTCAAAGGTATTGTATCTGACAGGACACTACTTGCACAGTTACCATTCGTCGAAGATATACAATATGAGATGGACACAATAGCAGAGGAACAAAAGGATGATACAGTTAACTTAGATAAAGTAGTTGATACAAATGTCACTCAATAGCAAGTTATCCGCAACAGATATAGCAATCGAAAAAATGAGCAAAAACACACAGAAAGAAATTATAAAAGAGTTCTCAAAAGCCTTAAAAGAAATGCGAAGTTCGTTAGCAATGTATTATGAAAAGTATTCTAAGGATGGAACTTTATCATATAGCGAAATGGCTAAATATAACCGCCTAAAGGCTTTGAATGATGAACTAAGTAAGAAACTAGACAAGGTTTATAAAAGTAATGGTAAAGGTATTAAAGGCTTATTGCACAATGTATACAATGAAGCCTATCTAGGAGCTGGGTATGCTATAGAAACAGAAGCAATGATTAATTTAAAGTTTGCTATGATTAATATGGACACAATAACCGCTTCAATTGAAAACCCTATATCGGGCTTGACTCTATCAGAACGATTAGAAAAGCATAGAGGTGACATTATAATCAATATCAAGTCAGAGGTCACACAAGGGCTTATTAGGGGTGAGGGTTATGGCAAGATAGCAAAGAGAATTAAAAGTAAGCTTGATGGTGATGCAAGTAAGGCAATTAGAGTTGCGCAAACAGAAACGCACAGAGTATTAAATCAAGGTAGACTAGAAGCTGGGATAAAAGCGGATGCAATGGGAATAGTAATGCTTAAGGTGTGGGATGCTACACTTGACAGTAAGACTAGAAATTCACATCAGAGTTTAGATGGTAAAAAGATTGGAGTTAATGAGAATTTCAAATCCGACATAGGTGGTTATGGGTTAGCGCCCGGGAGCCTATCAAATGCTTCGGATGACGTGAATTGTCGCTGTTCAATGTATTATGAAATAGATGGACTTTCACCAAAACTAAGGGCAACTAGAGACGAGCAAGGCAAAACGATATTAATACCATCCACAACTTACCCGGAATGGAAAAAATTTAAAAATATTGTTTAGTATCAATTGTAGATGTGGTATAATATAGGTAGGGAGTTGATATTATGCCGTTTACAGAATGTGATTATTGTAAAAAAGAGATTAAAATTTCTAATTCGAAGCTAAAAGAATATAAAAACCATTTTTGTTCTCATAAATGTAAAGGTAATTTTATGACAATAGAAACTATAAAAAAATATGAAACAAAGTTTAATATAGCAGACATGGGAAAATGGATTACTGAAAAATATGTAAACGAAAGATTATCATTTAGGGAAATAATGAAATTGTTAGAAACTAAAAATAACAGAAGTGTTAAAAGCTTTTTAACTTATTATAACGTGCCTATAAGACAAGGCGGAGAAGCTATAAAAACACAATGGGAAAACAATCCCAAGAGAAGAAAAGCAATGGGGAAAATTTTCAAGGCTTACCATATAGGAAAAGTATCTGCTAGGAGAATTACTAATGAAGAAATTTCAAACAGATTATATGAGAATAGGATGATGCTTAAAAAAAGAATTATTAAAAAAGGTTATACAGAAATAGACTTTGTTTGTTATGAATGCGGTTATGAGGGTAAAGCGCCTTTAAAAAAAGATTTTTTATGCCCTAAATGTTCTGCACATAAAGCACATTTAAAACAAAAATTAGATTATAAGACAGTTAAGAGTGCTTTTACTAAAGCCGGCTTGATACTTATAGATAAAAATTATATTAACGCAAGTACACCTTTGGCTTATATATGTCCTAACCATAAAAAAGTAGGTATACAATATAGGTCATATAATAAACTTTCTGAAAGAATTGGTTGTAAATTTTGCACCTGGGATAAAATGATAACAACAACAAACAACGAAAGACAAAATTATAAAGTTACATCATGGAGAAAAGAAATATTCAAAAGAGATAATTATACTTGTCAATGTTGTGGAGACAAAAGAGGTGGCAATTTACAAGCACACCACATATATAACTTTTCAAAGTATAAAGAATTAAGACTTGACTTAGAGAATGGTATAACATTATGCAATAATTGCCACAACCCATGTGTTAAAGGCAGTTTCCATCATGCGTATGGGACTAGAAATAATACAGAAGAACAGTTGAAAGAATACATCTTAACTATTAACAAATGAATTATACAGAGTGGAAAGCACTTAAAGGCATTAAACAATAAATAAAATATATTTTAAATAACTCTTGACATGTAATGCAATTAGCAGTACAATATACTTAGAGGTTAGGAAATAACCTACATGAGAGGGGATATTAAAAATGGAATTTAATAAAACAGAATTGAGAGTTATATACAACAATTTATATGAAGCAAGAGAAAATATTAACAATGAAGTGGCTACAATGGATAAAGAAACATTTGATGCAATGTTAATAGAAAAAGAAGAATTAGCAATGCTACTTGATAAAATACACATAGAAATAAAAGCACCAGAATGTGTAGAAGAAAATTCAATATTTGGTGTTTAATAATGGCTACTCTAAACGTAAGATTAACAAATGAAGAATACTCCAAGATAAAAGAAGATGCAGCTGAACTGGGATTAGATATTTCAAGCTATATAAAATTCATAACTAAAAATGTAAATATAAAAGTTGCAATTAGAATCAATTAAGACGCTCACAAGGGTGTCTTTTTTATATTCCACAGATGAATTACATGGAGTGGAAAGAACTTAAAGGTATTAAATAGATAGGAGGAAATTAGCATGTATATAAAAGCGAGTTTGTTCCCGATTGCAATCATGTTTGATGATGAGTATATGCTTATATTTTTGAGTATAGGGCAAGGGGTGAGAATGTAAATGAGTTGTAAAGAATGTAATGGTAGAGCTGACTTAATAGGTTATAATTTAGAAAAATGTATAGTTTGTGGAAATGAACAACAAGTTGAATTTAATACTTCAACAATGCAAGAAATAAGAAGAGTGTGGAAAAGAATTGTATTGGATAGGTTATAATAATAGTAGGTGATAATATGAATATTGAATTAACAGGACTTACCGCACCAAGAAAGCTATTAAACATATTAGTACACGTATACAATCAAAAGGACACTACACAGGCTACAAAGGACTATATCGAACTAGAATTAAGACGTATGTACAAAGGTTATGATATTAAAGAATTATTAAGGCATCCTTAGGGGTGCTTTTATTATGGGAGGTTTTATTGTGAGTAAGGGTGGAATATTTGATTTACCTAAAGAAGCGTATCGTAATGGTTCATATGGCGAAGAACTATATGACTCGCCTAAAGAATCAAAAGTATTCAACAATTCAAAAAGTATGGGAGAATTAACGGTAGGTGTTACATTACAAGGCTATGAGGATTTAAAAGAAAGTCTTAATGATATTGAATCACAGTTAGACAGAATAATAGAAAAACAGAAGAAAATTAATAAATGCAATAGTATGTCACAAGGTATGCAACCACATATGAATGCATTTGGCACACAGAACCCAACTTCACCTCATCCCAATACACCTAATAAATCATTTGTTAACTTTCCAAAGTTTGATATTGAAGAAATAGCGAATGAGTTATCTAAATATATAAATAAAAAAAATAAAGAGTGTGGAATACAAGTCTTAGAAATAAGGCTTTTTATTATGTCCGGGATGACTTAAAACTAACAAAAATAAAGTAAGCACTTGTAGGGGTAAAAGACTATAAGGGTGGAGGAGTTAAAAATTATGAGTGAAGCAATAGATAATGTAGAAGAAACGGTTGTATCTGACGAGGTACAAAATGAAGATGTAAAAATGACTAAAGAAGAATATGAAAAGGCATTGAATAGCGAAGCAGACAAAAGAGTTTCACAGGCACTTAAAACTTCACAGGCAAAATGGGAAACAGAATTTAAAGAGAAGTTAGTGGCTGAAAGAGTAGAAGCGGAAAAACTTGCTAAACTTTCTGAAAGTGAAAAGCAAAAGGTTATCTTTGAGAGACAACAAAAGGAGCTAGAGGAAAGCAAACAGTCATTTCAAAATGAAAGGTTAAAATTTGAAGCAGTAAAGATAATGACCGATAAGCAAGTGCCTATAAGCTTTATTGATATGTTAGTTGCTAAAGATGCTGAAATAACTTACACGAATATAGATACTTTTAAAAGCAATTTTGATGCAGCGGTGCAAAAGGCAGTAGAGGAACGATTTAAGGGTGGCGGTAGAGAAGTTAATAACTCTACTAATACAAAACACAGTGGAGTTAATCCATGGAAAAAAGATACATTCAATCTTACACTTCAAGGTAAAATGCTAAAAGAAAATCCAGAACTCGCAAAGAGTTTAATGGCAAATAAATAAAATAATAAATAAAAAAGGTGGTTTTATTAATGGCAGCAACACTATTAACAAATATTATAATCCCAGAAGTTTTTAATCCTTACGTTGTACAAGAAACAAATAGACTAGACAAATTTATTCAAGCGGGAATCGTGGCAAATGATTCTGCTTTTGATGCACTTGCTTCACAAGGTGGGAATATATTAAGTATGCCTTACTGGAATGACCTTACTGGTGATTCAGAAGAGTTGAGTGATGGTGGTCCATTAAGTGTAAATGCTATTACAAGTGGTAAAGATTTAGCGAGATTGAACATGAGAGGTAAAGCATGGGGAGTTAATGACCTTGCTACTGCATTAAGCGGTGATGATCCAATGGGTGTTATTGCTTCAAGAGTTGCTAAATTTTGGATGGGAGAAAGAAGCAAAGCGTTATTTAATACTTTGAAAGGTGTTGAAACAACTTTAGCAGCTACAAACGTGTTAGACATATCCGCATTAGCAGGTGTCGAAGGAGTTATCAGCGTTGGAACTACTTTAGATGCAAAACAGAAATTTGGGGAAAACGCTGAATTAATAACTGCTATTGCTATGCACTCCGCGGTTTATACAAAATTACAGAAAAACAATGAAATAGATTTTGTAACAGATTCACAAACACAAGTTCAAATTCCAACTTATATCGGTTATAAAGTTATAGTAGACGATCAATGCCCAGTAGATGCTGGAGTTTATACAACTTACTTATTTGGTCAAGGTGCTATAGCATTAGGTCAAGGTGGAGCACCAGTACCAACAGAGACAGATAGAGATAGTCTAGCCGGAGAAGATGTATTAATCAATAGACAACACTTCCTTTTGCATCCTAGAGGTATTAAATGGAACGAAGCAACCGTTGCAGCAGATTCACCAACATTCGCAGAATTAGCAACCGCAGCAAATTGGACTTTGACATATACTCCAACAAACGTGAGAATTATCATATTCAAGCACAAAATAGTATAGGCAACAAATTAGAGGGTATAAAAACCCTCTTTATTTTAAGGAGGTAATTATATGAGTAAAATAGCAACTTTTAAACAAAAGACATTTAAACATTCACTAAAAGATGTATACGCTTATCTCGAAACACTTGAAAAAGGTATCAATGGAGACATGGTCTTAACTGTAACACCAGCCATATTAGGTAGCAGTGCAACCGTAGTTAATGCTGCAATAGGTGGTGTAGAAACTAAATTTGTAAGAACGGTAACAGTGGAGTTAAAAACCGCAGCAGATGAAAGATGCACATTTTTAAATGGTACTTTTGCAATAGCAGTAGCCGAAGTAACTGTTGGAACAGGAACCGCAACAATAGCAGGTGGAGCAACTACTATATTATTAACAGAGGGGAAAGGAACAGTTGATTTAGAATATATAGGAGCTTGGGCAGCAGCAGATACACAAACTTTAACAATAACAGGAAGTACTAAACTAGGTTATGCAATATCAGATAAAACCAGTGTTGATACTTTAATAGCGTAGGAGGGATAATATGGGATTAAGTTCATTTAATAAGGCTAGGAGATTGGCAGCAGAAAAGAAAGCAAAAGAAGTTAAAAAAGAAATAGAAGTTATTGAAGAGGTTGAAGAAATAACGACAGAGGAAGTTGAAGAAGTAGTTGAAGAAGAAATAGAAGAAATAGAAGAAAAGGTAGAAAAGGTAGAAAAGAAAAGTAAAAAGAGGTGATTTAATTGACCGCTGATGATATTAAATTGTTACTTAATATAGATATATTAAATGTAAGTAAAGATGCTTATTATGATGCTATGATCCCCATTCTCTTAGAAGTAGCAGAGGATAAAACAAATAGAGATTTTAGTGTTACTATTCCAGGCGGTGTAAAATTGTTTGTTGCTAGAGGTATTCAATATTTAGACAGCGTTAAAAGTGGGATTGCTTCAAAAAGTATAGGCGATTTAAGTTTATCTTATGTCAATAATCCAATGGGACTGCCTAACGACATTATGGGATTGCTACCCAGAGCGTTGGTGAAGTTTGTATGATAGAGGAGTTCGAAGAATACTTTGAGGATATCTTAATCAAAAGACTTACTGTCACTATTGGAACGTTTGGAAACACAGTAACATCATGGAATGATTTAACCACCATACAAGGCTATATAAGAACTTTAAATGGTAATGAGAGAGTTAGTACTGACAAAGTTACTGTATACTCCACACACAAAATGTACTGTTATATTACAGATATTATTGAAGCTGATAGAGTTGTTTATAATGGACATTTGTATGATGTTAAATTGATTGATAATAAAAGAGAATTTTATCAAATTAGTTTGGAGTTGATAGAATGACATTTAGAAGTTATCGCAGAGAAGTAATGCAAGAAGTTACTAGGGCGGAACAAAGAGCACTTGAAAAGATAGGCTTATATGTTGATGGTGAAGCAGTTTCGAGAAGTCCAGTTGTAAGTGGTAGACTTAAAAGTTCGTGGGAACATGAGGTCAGTGAGGATAGAGTTACGGTGGGGAGTGACGTTTTTTATGCAAAATTTGTGGAATTTGGAACGAGCAGACAGAGAGCACAAAGAATATTAACAGGCAGTGTAGAAGAAAATGTAGACGAAATTAAAAGAATCACAGAAAGAGAATTAAACGGAGTGGGTGATTAACATGATGGACTTACTTACTTTTATATATGAGCAGATACAAAGCGTTCATTCAAAAACTTATTTTGAAAAAGCGCCACAAAGCACAGAATATCCTTATGTAGTCTACCATATGCCAAATACTAGCGAAGTAGAAGTTAGAGAGGACACAGTATTAGAAGTAGACGTATGGACTAATACGGGCGATATAGTGGAATTAGAAACCATTACCGAAAATGTAGATAAAAAACTAAATAGGCTTATGAATTTAGATGCTAACTTTCAATGTAAAATATATAGGGATAATCCTTATAAATTAAATATACCAGATGAAGATCCAATAATAGATAGACGTAGACTAAGATACAATATTAAATTATACAGGAGGGGTTAAAATGAACGGATATACCGCAGAATCACCAAAACATTTTATGTTAGATAGTGGCGCATTTTATAAAAATTTTGATATGGCAACAGATACAGTAGCAACCGCAAGTGCTAAATTACTAGGACTTACAAGAGGTGGCGGAGAGTTTTCCGCAGTGCCTACAATTAGAGCTATTGTAGCGGATGGAATTAAAGAAAACACCGCAGGGTTTAATCGTATTGATAATTGGGTTGTTACATTAAAAGGTACTATGTTAGAAATGACTACTGCTAATTTTCAAGCACTATTAGGTGCCTCTTCAGTGGATAGTGTTACAGAAGCAACATATGATATTGTAACAGGTAAAGATAAAATAGAGGATGCTGATTATCTTACTAATATAACTTATATAGGTACTATAAGTGGATCTGCTTTACCTATTATAATTCAAGTTTCAAATGCTATCAATTTACAGGGATTAACACTTGCGAGTGAAGATAAAAACGAGGGTACAATGGAAGCATTATTCACAGGACATTATGGTCCAACAACACAAGGAACAGTTCCATTCACTATTTATAATCCTAAAATTCCTGGTGATACAGCACCGCCTACAGTTACAGTAGTTCCTGCTGATTCAGCAACAGCGGTTGCATTGAACTCGGCTATAATATGGACATTTAGTGAAGCTATTTCAAATGTTAGCGTAAGTAGTGCAAACTTCTTCTTACTAGAAGCAGGGGTTTCAGTGGCTGGAGCGTTAACACAGTCGTTAGACAAACTCACAGTTACATTTACACCAATAGCAGATTTAATAACCGCTACCGCTTATACTGCACTTGCTACAACTAATATAAAAGATATAAGTGGGAATGCACTAGCACAAAATAATATAACAAATTTCACAACAGTATAAAACTAGGGAGCCTTATGGCTCTCTTTAATTTTAGGAGGAATATATGTTAAACACAGAAAAAGCACTTGATTTGCTGCCACTAATAGGCAGCATTTATGAGAAACTAGATGTCAAAGAATATATGAAAGCACAGGCACAGAAAGCAGTTGCAAAACACGAGGGATTAAGCAAAGAAGAAATGGCAAAGAAGATCGGACTTGATGTACTTTTAGATACTGTTTTTATATTAGTATTTAAAAATGCAAAATCAATTAAAGAAGAAATATTTGAAATTGTTTCAATCGTTCAAGAAATCGATATTGAAATTGTTAAAAAACAAGGTTTAATCAAGTCTATATTAGCGTTAAAAACTTTACTAAATGATGAGGATATAAAAGAACTTTTTATTTAGCCTATGAACTAGACTACGAAAACATTATTATTTTAGTTCATAGCTTTAACTATGATTATATACGTAGACAAAAACTAAAAACGGTCATAAAACTAGTCTTAAAACTAAATGAAAAGGAACAAAGTAAAAAGGCTCATAGTGAATATCTAGTAGATTTGCATTTTATGAGAACTGGCGAAATTCCTTATAAAAGTTTTGAAGATTATTTCAATAAGAAAGTTGTAAAAGTTAAGAGTGAAACTAAAGAAGAAATTCAAAGTAAGGTCGATAAAATTTTATCCTCTATGGGAGGTGTGAAGTGAGAGCATTTGAATTATTTGGAGAGATATTTTTAAGGGACAACGGGGCAAATAGAAGTTTAGGAGAAATTGAAGGTAGTGCAAGACGTGCTGATGGTGCGCTTGGGAAAGGTATTGCAACCGCTGCAAAATGGGGCGGTGCAATGGTACTTGCAGCAGGAGCAGCAGCCGCAGCAATCGGTGGTGTAGCACTTAAAGCCGCAGTTTCGTATGAGAAACAAATGGCTAATGTTGCTACTCTCTTAGATGGTGATGTTAAAACTAAAATAGGTAATATGTCCGCACAAGTTAAAAAAATGAGTAGCGAGACAGGCACAAGCACAGAATTATTGACGGATGGATTGTATCAAGTTGTGAGTGCTTTCGGTGAAACAGATGATGCTATGAAGATACTTGAAATAAGTACAAAGGGTGCAGCGGCAGGAAATGCTACAGTAACGGATTCAGTTAATCTATTATCAGCAGTAACAAAAGGTTATGGTGATACATCAGCAAAGGCAGCACAACAAACGTCTGATTTAGCATTTCTCACAGTAAAATTAGGTCAAACCGATTTTCCAAGTTTGGCTCAAAATATGGGAAAGGTGATACCTTTAGCCGGAGCAATGAAAGTTAGTCAAGAAGAATTATTCGGTGCAATGGCAACACTAACTGGAGTAACAGGCGGTACTGCAGAGGTTACAACGCAACTTAGAGGAACAATCCAAGCATTTATGAAACCGAGTGAAAGTATGTCAGCAGCACTAAAAGGGATGGGATATGAAACAGGGGCAGCAGCTTTGGAAAGTTTGGGGTTGAATGGTGCTTTAACAGGATTAAAAGAATCGGTTGGCGGTAACACTACAGAACTTGGAAATATGTTTGGGAGTGTAGAAGCTGGAACCGCAGTATTAGCACTAACAGGCTCGCAAGCAGATATATTTACAGAAAAAACTAAGGCGATGGCAGAAGCAGCTGGAGCAACAGAAGCAGCATTTAAAACTCAACAGGCTACGGTCTCTGCTATGATGCAGAAAATGACAGAAAGTTTTAATGTTGTAATGATAACGCTCGGAGAAAAGTTGCTACCTATGTTCAACAACGTTCTCGAGTGGGTTATAAAGCACATGCCGGAGATAAAGCAAGGTATAGACAATGCTATGACAACAGTATCTGATGTAGTTGAAATAGTAATAACTAAATTTCAAAAAGTAATCGAGGTAGGCAAAGAAATTGCAGAAACTATATTCCCTAACTTGAATACAAAGTCTTTTGATTTAGGCGAAACTATAAAGGAATTAACTACTAAGGCTTTTGATATTTTAATAACTGCTTTAACGTGGGTGCGTGACAACATACCGCTTATAAAAGGTGTAGTAATAGCGTTAACTACAGTATGGATAACACAAAAAGGTATAGTATTAGCAAGTAACATTGCATTACTAGCACATAATGTACAACTTGGGATCGCAAAAATTAAAGATGTAGCTTTAACCGCTTCAATTGTCGCCTTATATATAGCACAGGGTATAGGAACCGCTGCAACAACCGCTGGGTCAGTAGCAATGGCTGCTTTTAACTTAGTTATGAGTTTAAATCCTATAGCAATAGTAATACTTGCACTCGTAGCGCTTGGTGTTGGAATCGTGGCGCTCGTTAAAAATTGGGAAACAGTTACCACCGCAATCTCTAAAGCTTGGAATTGGTTGACAAAATGGAATAAAGAGCCAACAGAAGACAAAAGTACTACAGTAACTACAAATAGAGTAACGAAATATTCCTCTAGTGGCATCCCAAGAACTGGAGGCACTACTGATAGAGGATACGCAACAGGAACAACTAATGCAACAAAAGGACTTCATTGGGTAGGAGAAAAAGGTCCTGAACTATTAAACTTTAATGGTGGAGAAACTATTAAAAACGCAAAAGATAGTGCAAAAATAGCAAGTAGTAAAAATAGTGGTTTTAATTTAAACATTGAAACATTTGTAAATGAAAGAAAACAAGACGTTGAAGAACTAGCCGAAGAATTAAGTTATTACATTAAAAAGAAAGAATTAGGAGGGGTTTAGATGTTCCCAAGTTTTATATACAATAATAAAGATAGTTACGAAGATTTTGGAGTCATTATAAATGTGAAGCCTCCTAGCGTAGTTCCCGAAAACAATATAGATGAGTACGAATTACCGGGCAAGGATGGCAATTTGACAATAGATTATAAAACTAGGAAAAGTTATATCTTACCTCTTGAATGCACGATCATGGATGAAAGCCGAATAGAAGAAGTAAAAGCATGGTTAATGAACACATCTAGCGATTTGATATTTAGTTGGGATTCTGATTATAAATATAAAGCTAGAATAATTAATAAAATAGATATATCACAGAGTCTAAAAACTTTTGGAGAATTTCCTTTGATGTTTAAAGTTCAACCGTACAAACTTAGTATAGGTGAAGAATTGATAACCTTAGAGAACGCAGGAACGATTTACAATGGGACAGGTAATACTAGCCTACCGATTATTAAAGTGTTTGGTAGTGGTGATGTGAGTGTTACTATTAATAGTCAAACTGTAAATTTAACTAACATAGTGGATTATGTAACTATGGACAGTGATTTGGTTGATTGTTATAAAAATACACTTTTAAAAAACAATGATATGAGTGGTGAGTTTCTTAATTTAGAGGGTGGAAACAATTTTATTTCATGGACTGGTACAATAACAAAATTAGAAGTAACACCTAATTGGAGGTGGATTTAATGATTAATATTTATGATAGTAAAGAAACAGACTTCACAAACAATGGTTTAGTCGTACTTAATGAATGCATTTCTTGTGTTGTTGAAGAGGAACTCAATTCAGTATTTGAGGCTACTATTGAATATCCACTTGATGAACATGGCAAATGGAAACAACTTTTAGAAGGAAATATTATAAAGGCTTCTTCTCAGCTGTTTCGTATATATCATAAAGTAAAAACTTTAAAAGGAATTAAGATAAATGCAAGGCATATATATTATGATTTACTTGATAATTTTTTAGAAGATATAACATTGACTAATATAAACGGCGCTGGTGCTTTAGATGCAATACTTACAAATACTCAATACGCACATAGTTTTACATCAATGAGCGATGTTTCAATATTAGCAAATAAACAGTTTATCAGAAAAAACGTAGTTGAAGCTATAATGGGTACTGATGGATTAATTAATAATATTGGTGGTGAATTAGTAAGAGACAATTTCAACATTAAGTTATTAGGTACTAGAGGACTTGATAGAGGTGTATTAGTTGCCTATGGTAAAAACGTACAAGGAATCCAAGAGGATTTGGATATGGATGGAGTTACAACTAGATTAATGCCTATTGGTAAGGACGGGCTTTTGCTTACAGAAAAGTATATTGATTCAATTTATATTGATAACTTTTCACATCCTAAAATCAAAGTTGTTGAATTAAGTGATTATGAAACAGAAGGAACTTTGAGAGTTGCAGGACAAGAATACATGACAGATAATAAAATAGATATTCCTCAATTTAATTATAAAATTGATTTTTTAGAATTAAGTAAAACAGAGGAGTATAAAAATTATGCAGTATTAGAGAGAGTTTATTTAGGTGACACAGTAACTATAAAACATAATAGATTGGATATAAACTTAAAAGCAAAAGTAATAAAAATAACTAAAAATATATTAACAGACAGAATTGAGAAAATTGAGTTAGGGAGTTTTAAACCTAATTTAGCAACAACTATTAATAATTCAATTCAAGAAGTTAAAACAGATATAGTGAATACTAAAAGTAGTTTACAACTTGCTATAGATAATGCTACAACACAAATAAACAGTGCATTAGGTGGATATGTAATGAAACGTAATGGTGAACTATTAATAATGGATACAGAAGATCCTATGACGGCAACCAAAGTTTGGAGATGGAACCAAAATGGGCTAGGATATAGTGGAACTGGCTATAATGGTCCATTTGGAACTGCAATTACGGCAGATGGACATATAGTAGCTGATTTTATAGACACAGGGCAATTAAACGCAAGTATTATAAAAGTTGGGATACTAACAGGGTTTACAGTACAAACCGCAACAGCAGGTGCAAGAGTAGTGCTAGATGGTAGCAATTTATCTACCTATAATTCGGCAAATCAAAAAACATCGCAGCTTGATGGTGACGAATTATCATTTTATGCTCAAGGTGTGTTAGCAGGAAGCATAAGAGGAAATTCAGCCGCAGTACAAGTAAACTTAGCTGATAGTTCAAAGGGATTTATTGTTGCTACTAATGGTGTAACAAATCTTGCTTACAATTCAGGTGATTGGAGTTTTCTAGGTAATATATTTTCAACTGGAGAGATAAGAACCCTCGATAGAGTAATAACAGATTCTATTGTTGGAGAAACAAGTAAATGGAAAATTAATATAGGTGAATTTGGAGCATCATTCCAATCAATAAATACAGATAGACTTAGAATACATTCAAGTCAGGCAACTTATATTAATATGCAAGGTTCGGTCTTTCAATTTGTTATAGGTGGGACTGTTGTATATCATATAGATGCTACAGGTGGACATAACAATTAAAAATAATAAAATTAAAGTACCTGAGAGGGTACTTTTTTAATGTAGAAAGGGATGGTGAATAAATGATAAACACTATTAATCATAATATAAATATAGACTTAGCAAATAAAATAAATATGAATCAATCTATTAATATTAAAAAAAATGATACTAATAGTCATAAATTTGTAATTAACATTTTCAACAGTTCGGTGGCATATGACTTAACAGGAACAACTTCGAGAATATATTTTGAAAAATCAGATGCAACAAAAGTATTTTTAGACTGTACACTGGACAATGCTTTAACAGGTAAATTAAGTTGTCTATTAACTACTCAAGCATTAAGTTATGCTGGGTTAGTAGCAAGTGAAATAACCATTTACGGTACTGCTGGTGAAATATTAACATCAGTAACGTTTAACTTTACAGTAAGCGAAGTTATTCGAGATGATGCAGCCATACAAAGTACGAGTGAGTTTACCGCACTAACTAACGCGCTAACCACGATTGACAGAGTGGATTTAGAGGTAACAAATGCACGAAAAGGTGAAGTAAATTTAGGTACCAAAATAGGAAAGATAGATACATCATTGGCAGATAACGTAACACAACTAGCACTGAAAGCACCACAAAGTGCATTAGATACTACAAATACAGAAATTACAAATGCTCGTGGTGGAGAGATAAATTTAGACACAAGATTAGATAAAGTTGATACATCCTTGGCAAATAAAGTGATAAAAGGTGAATTATTTATAAATGTTAAAGATTATGGAGCAGTAGGCGATGGAACAACTGATGATACGCAAGCATTTATAGATGCTAACAACACATTAATAAATGGTGGCATAATATATATTCCCGTTGGTAAGTTTGTTTTGAAGTCGCAATTGACTTTGAGTAAAGGTGTTAACTTAGTTGGGGTAAAATCTAAAGATGATGAAAAACAAGGTTCAGCCATATATATAACTAATTCTACAACCCAAGCAATAGTTTTAAATAGTGGATGCAGTGTTGAGGGTATCACATTTTATTACCCTACACAATTAAATACTGGTGCTGGTTCTGCTATTGTATTCCCATCACTATTTTTAAGCAATGTAGGTGGTGCATCAGATATAGATATATTAGATTGTGCATTTATAAATGTATATCAAATAGCTGATTTTACTAACTCACACGGTGGGATAACAGTACAAAGGTGTACAGGTTTTGTTTTAAACTTAGGTTTTGATGTAGATAATTGTACTGATATTGATAGATTTAAAGATATACACATTAATCCAATATTTTGGAAAGATGCTTTTTCCCCAACTGATTTTAGTCAAATAACAAGAGCAAATGCAATACTTTTCAAATTAAAACGTGCCGATTGGATAATTATTGAAAATTGTTTTTGTTGGGGTTATAACAAGGGAATTTATATAACAGATGGTGTAAGTGGTTCTATAGCAAGTGGTGATATAAAAAATTGTGGCTTCGATATGACTGAAAAAGGTATTTATTGTGATACTGCTAGTGCTTGGGGAATTAATATTGAGGGTTGCAGTTTTTCAGCACAAGATCCTATTAATATTGCTGAAATCCATAATGCTATAGAATTTACTGCCATTGGTTATGGAATAAGCATTAAAAATAATAAGTTTTGGGGTTGTACAGGTGGTACAATCAAATTAATATCA
>Ga0314855_100039_pt1 | contig 43025 bp, 74 predicted proteins | sample 2018CB1WmetaG_FD_203636 | JGI IMG/M metagenome (GOLD analysis project Ga0314855, IMG submission 203636) | Cryopeg brine viral communities from Beaufort Sea near Barrow, Alaska, United States - 2018 CB1W | ecosystem: Environmental > Aquatic > Marine > Coastal | place: USA: Alaska | collected... | reverse complement strand
GTCACGTGACGCGCCCTATATGGCCCCTACCCCCCACCCCTTGACAAAACCTTTACTTTGGGCTTTACCTTTCGGTCGCCCTTCGGTTGCCCTCGATGGCTCCTCGAGTCCCGCCCTCGCTGGTGTTGCAGCTCACGTGCTCAGGACCGCGGTAGGTGGTGCGGTCAGGGGTGTGGCCAAGGTGCCATGAGGTGCCAGTGATGCGTTGTTCACAGCTTGCACATCGCACGATCTCGCCTCGGTTGATTCGTGCTTGCCATGACCGACGCAATGCCTGGTGCCTAGCCCCATACCCGCGCTGTGCAGTGGTGCCTCGCATGGCTTCGTACTCGGCCAGGTGTTCGGGGCAGTAGCGCTCACCGGCTCTGATGATGGCTGGGCAGCCTGGCTTCGGGCATGTGCGACTGGCACCCATCAGTCCGTCTCACCCTGTTGTGCCACCCAGTCGTCGTGCTCGCTGACCAGCACGCATGCACCGGGCTTGCACGTACAGGTGGTGCAGTCGCCGTCTTCGCATCGTTGACACATGGCGGCTCCCTTGGTTAGTCCCCGCCCACGCGCTCACCTGCCGGGTTCGTGTCCTTGGTGCAGGGGTTGTGGATGCGGGAAGATGTGGCCCGTCGCGGAATAGCCCACGAGCACTAGACGCCTAAGCCGGTCGTCGCGGCTGGGGCTACCAGTGCGAATCGGCGGTGTCAGGTTCAGCGTCCAGCCTTATCCGCATGGCACTCGGTAGCGAGTCGAGCCAACACGCGGGAAGATGTGGCCCTATATCGTTCGGCCAGTCGCGCCGGTGAGCCGATTTCAACGGCCTCGTATCAGCGGTGGCCCCGGACGCAGGCCACATGGAAGTTGGTGGGGCAGTTTGTGCGACGTGCCTAGGTCGTGCCGCTGCCTCGTGCGCTCCGTCTGGGCATTCCCTGGCGGCGAGGTGAGCAGGTCTGAAACGCACAAACCCGCCTAGCACTTGGCTGGCGGGGCTTCGAGGACAAATGTCCTACGTTAGAAATCTAGGCGAGACACGGCTCAATGTCAAACACCTCGATCAGCGCGTCCTCTGGCCATAGGTATCCGCCGCTTTTGGTCCTTGCCACCGGCCTCACGTCTACGTCGGCAGCCCATCGCCTCACGGCCTTGCGAACCGACTCGTGCCTGCCCTCACCTGAGATCAGCCCACGCGACACGAGTGATGCGGCGAGGTCGTCGGTCGTCCAGTAGCGAATTCCCTGATGATAGACCACGCGACCCTCCGGCGTTTAACGGCTCAGCACTTCACGGCCGTAGTCTACCGGATCACCCAAGCATTACGCGGCCCTCCACTCCTTCAACTCCTCGTGACACGTCGTCCCGTTCATTCTCGCCCATGCGGTGGCCCTTGCTAGCTCGACACCCGTAACGATGTGGCGATTGTCCGCTTTGCACGTCAGCGGTGGCCACGACGCTGGATCCGCGATGTTCATGAACCACCGTCCGTCTGGGTCGATGCGCATCTGATAGTTGCCGCCGCACTCGGGCTCTGCGCACTTCATGGGGTCGCGTCGACTTGCGCCCTCGTCTACCCGGTTCGGAACGTTGATCACACGAGTTCCGTACGGGTAGGCCACTGAGCGCACATGCCTCGCCAGCGTCGCGCACTCCTTCGCGAAGTCTTGGCCGGCGCGATCATCCTGGGGCGCAAACACTCCGATAAAGCGGCGGGCCACCGTAGCGAAAATGTCATCGTCGAGCAGGACAGACAGGTTCTCGCCCGTCTCCCAGTGAACGCGGTCGGCCAGGTACATCGCGAATGCGTGCACATCGCTCAGCGCCTCGGACACAGACTCGCGGATGGGCAAGGGCCGCTCCTTGGATCCAGACACGCGCTCTGCCGCACTGTTGCCGTTGCGCCCCAATCCGTATATCAGGTCCGGGAACATCGTGGCGATCGCGGACAGGTGTCGCTGTGCGGTTACCGCGGCGTGTTCGTCCGGTCGTTGCTCATTCATGCTCGCTCCTCAGGGTGTGGCGCGACGTGGAATCCGATGGGTGGTTGCCCGGCGGATCGTTCGGTGCTGGTGGACAGGTCGGTCTCGCGGTCGGGTTCTGGTTTTGGTGGTTCGCGGCGGATGTCGAGGCTGAGCGCTAGGCGGATCTTCATGCGTCCCTCTCGTGTTCTGGCGTCTGAGTGCCGTTGGTGGTGTGAGATGGGTCACAGGGGCTTGACGGGCTGTTATCGCGCCCTGTGGCCGTTTCCGCTCGCTTTTGGGGCATGTGGGGCGGCTCGCTCAGTCGTTGGGCGCTCATTCGTCTCCCTTAGCGGGTTGGTTGTGCGCGCCGTCTCTGATGGCCTGGGCTAGGGCGTGTAGTGCATCGCCCGCCTCACGCATCTCGAATAGGTCGACGTACCAGGCCTTCGCCTCAGCCAGATCCGCAATCGTTGCCCGCTCCAATGCGACCGCGTGGGCTACGTCGGTTGGCGTGGCGAGGTTTTCTGCGATCCACTTCTCGCAGCTAGCCTCGTTTGCGAACCATATTTCGATCGACGGAAGAATTCCCGTGAATGTTTCCAGGCACGGTTGCCACTTGTGTGACGTGGTTTCGGACTCGTCAATGTCCGCGAACCAGTGCGGCAGTTGAGTGCTCATGCGTGCTCCTTAGCGGGTTGGTCATGTGCCCCGTCGAGCACTCGCTGGCAGTAGTCGGCGATGTGGTCGTCTAGGCGCTTTTCGTCGTAGGTCATGGATTCGCGGTTAGCGACGATGTAGCCACTCATGACTCACCACCGTCACGGGCGCCAGACTCGATGGGCCAGCCTTCCCCGCGAACCATTGCGCGGGCCTCGTCCTGTGTGCAGTCCCAACCGTCCGAGGTGCGCCAGTAGTCGGCCACCTCGTCGGGGTCAACTGGCGGTGGGGTGGTGAACGTGAAGTCAAACGGGAAGGCAACCACCTCGACTAGCCAAGCAACCCACGCGGCCCGCTCCAATGCCACGGCGTGCGCAGTATCGATGTCGTGTGCGACGAGCCAGTCGAACATGACGCCCAGGCAGTCTTGGCATGACGGCAGGCCATCGGGGCTTTTCCCAGTGAGGTCAGCGCCACAGATTGCGTCGCCCTTGAACGTGACGTGTGCCTTGGTGGTCATGAGTCCCGGTCCTCTCGGGGGAGGGTAAGGCTCAGGCCGTCTCGGGCGAATAGTCCCTTAAGGTCGGCCATTGGTATGTCGGATACTGAAACCCAGCACTTGCATGGAGAATTCATTGAGTCCATGCCGCCACAGTCAGCGCATCGCTTAGGGGGGCAGTTGCCGCATTGCTGGGCGAACGGCACATCGTCTGGAAGCGGAAAGTAGCACCCTTGGCACTTGCTCACGACTCACCACCGTGAAGCGCTGTAATCATGAATCTCATGTCTAGCGCAGACTTGGCGCGTATCTCTTGTTCACGCCGGTATCGTCGCGGCCATTGTTTGTTGACCTTGCACCTCTCGCCGGACTCAATCTCCGCATCGAGCCAAACGATAATGTCGTGAACGGCTTTTTTGGCAGTCTCGGATACGGCGAGTGCTTTGCGTAGGTCAGCGACGTCGGTAGCGCTCAACGTCATACCCGTGGTCAGCAAGTGGTCGAGCATCCGAATGCGACCTGGTGACAACTTTTTGGCCTCGGTGGTGAGTGGGTTAGTCATGCGAGGCTCCACCACAGGCCACGGGTGATGTACCCATGCCAAGAGGTCGTGCCGTCGGGCGTCCGATGGTTGACCAGGATGCTGTTCGACGACCCGTCACCAGGCTTCACGCTGATCGACCCGTCGTCTTCCTCGCGGACCGTGTGATTGCCCAGGTTTCCGCTTAGCCCGTTGGGCGTCTTGACGTACCACGTCGTGCCCGTGAGGTTCGATGCTGGCGGGATGCCGGGGAAGTTCAGGACCTTCACGTAGTCACCAGGCTCCATGCGGGGAATGATGTTGGTTGCCCCCTCACTCACGTCAACGTTTGGCAGACGCCGTCCCTGGATCTCGTCGGTGCGCTTCACTTCGTCACCTCGATGCCGTGGTGGATGGCAAGTTGGGCAATGTCACCAAGCACCATGCACTCGGGGTGCAAGCAGGCGAGGCACGGCGGGGTCTTTCCCACCAACGCCAGCACGTCCCGCGCGAACGCGGCGAGGGCTGGCAGGTCGGCTGGGTTGATGGTGCTCATAGTTCAAACTCCAGTTCCACCGAGCGGCCCGGTCGGCGTCCGTAAGGCGACTCAGCGTGGGTCCAGGTCGCCTGCCACCCTGAGGGTTGATTGCCTGTGATTCGGCCATCGGGCCAGACGATGGTTGCGCCGTGGGACTTGGCTAGTCGCTCCATGAGCGCTAAACGCCAAACTGTGATCTTCATGACATTCCTCGTTTCTGTCGGATGGTTTCTTTGCGTGCTGCCAGTTGCCGCCTTCGTTCGGTGGCTTCCTGAGATTCGATCGCTGACCTGTGTTGCGCCTCGGTCATCACGTCAGAGCTCGGATCGCGACCGACGACGATCCAGCCGATCGGCATTCCGGCGATCTTGCGACGCTTGACTGTGGTGGCGGTTGTCATGGGTCGGTGCATGATGACCTCGCGACCGGCGATCACCTTGGGCACGCCGGTCTTGGCGTTGATCTTCGGTCCGCACGGGCAATCGACGGACTCAACGTGTCCGGTCATTGCGCCCGCTCCTGTGCCCGCGATGCGACCTCCTGGGGTGTCATGCCCCGCGACGTGTCGGCCATGATCTGCTTGAGGTTGATGTCCGTGACGTTGGTGCCGGTGCGCTCAATCTGGCGGGCATATCGTTCCGCCGTCTGAATGTTGCGACCGCGGACCTTGCGAAGTTCGGTCAGCACGGTGCGGGTCGAGATCCACTGCTGCTTATCCTCGCTCTGCTCGCATAGAGCCCTGGCGACTTCCATGAGCTCGCCGTCCTCAGCCATTGGGAGTGCGCTGCCGATGACTTCCATCCACACGGGGATCTCTTCCTCGTTAATCGAGATCACCTTGGACGATTCCATAACGAATAGCGCTTTGATCATTCCGTTTAGCGTGATCACGATGCCTCGATTCCTAAGGGGTTGCCATTGTCTACTTCGCTGGACCTTGCCGCGATGCCCTGCCATTTGTTGGTGAAGCGCTGCTGTGACTTGCTTGGCCCGACGTTGGTGGACTGTTGGACGGGCATGGGTTCGTCGTCCCAGCCGTCACGCTCAAGCCATGTCGTCGGATGGGGCACGAACTTCGGCTCGGGAAGGTTCGGGTCGTTGGCTAGGTCACGTGCGCCGTCGATGATGGTTTGCTCACTTGCGCGTTTGGTTGCAGTCGTATATTTCGTGGCCGCTTTTGCTTTGCCTACCTTGCGGGGGTACAGCGCCCAGAACTCGTCGAAGCGTGATGGCGGTGGCTTGCGCTCGACCGCAGGTTGAGCAAGGTTGTTGTCTGTTGCCTTATGGCTTTTGGGGGTAGGGGGTAGGGGGTAGGGGGAATGTGCGTGCGCGCGCGTGGAGGGTATCGGATACCCTTCCCGATACCCTTCCGATAGGGTATCTGCGGCGAAATCTGCGCGAAGATTCTCCACTATTTCCGCGACGATCTGCCTGGTAGATGGGTGGTCACCATTCGCACCGCCCGGATTGTCGCTTAATTCGTGGAGCGGGAGCCGGTCGAGCTCGACAGCGAACGCGGCGCGGAGGTGCGGAGACTCGATTAGTCGCGCATCTTCGCGCATTCTGATCATCACCTTGGGCTGCCTCCACACGCCGTCGTTGCGTACCATCGTCCGAATTAGCACCTCTTCGGTGTCCTGATCGACGACAACGAACCGTGTATCTGCGAGCGTTTCGAGTGCAGCCATGATGGAGCGCGACGATCCTCCGCTAACTTTCTTGCCCCATCTACGCTCCCGCAGTGGGAGCAATCCGGCGTGTGATAGGTCCGGCTGGGAGAGGAGGAATAGGTACAGCCGCTGTGGCTCGGAGTTGAGATCGAGGAAGTCGGGGTCTGTCCAGATTGTTGACGCGATGCGCCCGTATGCCCTAGCCATTACGCGTCACCTGCATCGGCTCGCGGCTCGGGATTTGGTCGGGTATGATTTCGCATAGCCCCTCCTTTGTGGGGGTTAGGTCCCAGCAGAGGTGTTTCCGCACCTATGACGCTGGGGCCGTTTTTATGTGTCCCCTTATTGTCCCATATAACGGCGCCAATATCACGTGAATTACGCATCTGTGGACACCTCCTCAATCTCTAATCGAACGGTGTGAAAACCCCTCGGCGCTTTGGTTTCGTCGCGGCGATAATCGGGGCCGATAAGGTGCTTGCTGTCGTCGTCTCGCCAAACTCCCGCGATTGTCATGCCATCGATTAACGCTTTTAATGCAGGTGCAGCATTCCCGGCGTCCGCGACCGCGTTGGTGGCGTATCCGATGTGGGCGATCACTCGAACGGGTCGCTCGAATCGGAGGCCGGATTTGCGGCCCTCGGTGGTGCCCATCGTCCGCAATGCTTTCTTGCGCTTGTGCTCCTGCGTCCAGTGACGGAAGCGCATGTTAGAGCTGAGCCAACTCGAGTTGGGGATCGCGAACTTTAGTGTGGTCATCGCACCCTCCTCTGCACGGCGAATGCGAGTCGCCCGTCCCATGCCTGGCCGTGCGTCATGTCGGTGGCGATGGTGATGGCGGCGGCGTGGGTGTAGCAGGTGCATTGGTCGCCGTCGTACTCCACGATCCAGTGGCGGCCATCACGCCGCATCTTCCCGGCGCGCACTTTGGCACGCGGGAACCAGCCGCGCGTGTCGACAATGTAGATCGATCGCCAGTCGGTAATCACGGTCGTCCCCTATCTGGCCCAATTCCGAATAGCCTCTGGGCCCGTTCCCGTTCGCGCTTAATGTCGCGCCGTTTGGGGCACGTGTGTTTGTCCACGTTGGGCGCGATGGTTGCGTGGCACGTCGGGCAGGTGGTGGGCGTCACTTGCCATCCCTCCAGGCGTTCGCCTCGGCAATAAGTTCGCAAGCCTCGGATGAGTTGAGGGTCCGGCCAATGACACGTGTCTGACCGCATAGGCAAAATGACTCGCCAAGCCAGGGATTGTAGGTGATGGTCACGTGCATGTGGTCTGTGCACCAGGGCGCCCAGATGCTCACGGCCTCGGGGAATAGTCCAGCGTTCTCGGCTACCACAGCGACTCCTTGGGCGGCTCAACGGGGGCGCATCCGATGCACACGCCGTCGAAGATGAACCGTGATGGCTTGCCACAAGTGATGCAGTGCTGCGTGTGCGACGGGTGCCGATAGCCGCATATCTCGCAGTCGATGATGGGGATGCCGGTTTGCGTGGTCTCACTCATCGCGCACCTGCTCCCACACGAGCGCCTCGAAGTGAGGCGCCATCCTTCGGAGCCCCAGGGCGCCCCTGTATGGGACCGGGGTGGTGAGTACCTGGGGGTTGCGGAGCATGATGTGGTAGACGTTGTCCTCTTCGGCCCACGGGGAGCACGGTCCCTCGGCGACAAATGTGCCCGGCAGGATCTCGGCATCGGTTAGGCAGTCGGACGCATGGTGAACGTTCCACAGGTCGACCACGCCGATGATGTGGCCTGTGATGTGTCGCTTATCGAACGGCCACAGGTCCGGGTGTCGCCAGTCAAAGTTCGCGCCGGTTAATGCCGCATGGATCGCGACCGGCCCACGATATGAGCCCGCAATATTGCGTACCCGGTTCTCAACATCTTTCTGGCCATGGATTATTGCCCATGCCCACGGTTGGCGCACCGTCAGAACCCTTAGTGGCTCACTCATCGCGGTCACCGTCTAGGGTCTCGCGGGTGGGGCAGGGATAGTCACACATGCACTCGCGGCACGTGGGCAGACCCGGTGCGTCGAATACGCGACCGTGCAACTCACGCACCCGCTCCACCGCGACGAGGGCGTCGAGCATGGCCGGGGCGTTGTTCACTAAGTACGCGATGAGGTTGGCGTCGGCAGACTTAATGTTGATGCCGGATGCGTCATAACCAAAGGCGCTCAGGACGTTCGTGTCCGGGCTTATCGACCCGTCATCCCAGGCTGGCAACTTCGCAACGGTCTCTAGGTCTGGCCCGTGGTCGCACCATTCGCTGTCATGCGGGCAGACGTGAGGCTCGTCGTCAAACGAGTCACCTACCCATTCCCACGGCCCCGGTGTCGCCGCCGCCAGTAGCGCGCGGCCTTCGGTTGTGTCACTCACCATGACGGCCCCTCTTCCTGAACCGGCGCCGATGCCCACGGGTCATTCGCGGCCGGTGCGGGTGACTGTGTGATCGTGTTGCTCATGCGATGTTCTCCTTGGTGGTGGTCGTGTCGGGCTTCTGTCGCAGCGTCCACACGGCGCCCTGACCGTTGCGCCTAAATGACAGGCTCAGGTCGCCGCGTCCGGTGCGCTTGAGCCAGCGGGTGCCTGCCTGTTGTGCAGTCGCGAGCTCGCGTTTGGTGAAGTCGCGTGCGGGTACTTGCGAGTCGAATGGGTCGTCACAGTTGACGAGCGTGTATGCGATGCGTTCGCCCGGCGTGCGCGGCGTGACGGGGGTGACGGCCCGCGCTTTGGGCGTTCGCTTTTCGATGCTCCCGATGTTCACGGTTTTCCTCCTGGGTGGTCTTGGTTCGGTGAACGTCTTGCCGCTCTCGGCTGCCCGGACGATTGTCCGGATGCGTTCGTATGGGCGTCGGTTGCTGTGGTGGGCGGCTGGGTTCAGTGACGATTGGATGGTTGCGCGGCGTGTCATTCCTCGCCCCTCTCTTCCCACGCCCGGTCGCAGATGCAGTCGAGTGGGTCACGTCCGCAGCGGCAGAGGTGGCCGCATTGGCACGGGTCGCCTTCGCACGAGTAGCAGTCACCCATTTCGCAGGGGTCACATTTATGCATTGGCTGGCTCCTTAATGAACGAGATCCAGTGCGTCTTTGAGAGCCGTCCAGACCGGTGTCCATAGAGCGGTTTTTCGGGAGTTAGCGCCAGAACGTCAGCCACCGGGATTTGGTCCTCGTTCCACTTGAAGACGAGGGTCCCGCCTGGCTTGAGCACTCGGAAGCATTCGGCGAATCCGGCCTCGAGGTCGTCTTTCCATGACGTCGCGAGGCGCCCGTACTTCTGCGCCATGAACGAGTCTTTACCGAGCCGATTGAGGTGGGGAGGATCGAACACGACATGCCAGAACGATGCGTCGCCGAATGGCAGCGATCGGAAGTCCATCACTTGATCGGGGTGGACCGTGAGTGTGCGTCCGTCGCAGAGCTCGTGAACCTCATCTCGAGCATCGCCGAACAGTGCACGCGGGTCGGTCTTGTTGAACCACATCATTCGCGACGCCGATGCTGGATCGAGTACGGGAGGTAGGGCACTCACGCCGACCCCCCAGCCATGGCCGCACACGCGTCTGCCTCAGCCTCGGCGCGGGTGGCACGTAACGGTGCGTCGGGTGTTGCGGCCCGGTAGCCGATGGTTCCGGTTGCGTGGAATCTTCCCTGAGCGCGCACCCATGACGGGTCGTGCCAGTGGGTGCAGGTTGGGCATGGGGGGTTCATGCTGCTTGCCTTTCGGTGTTTACCAATGCTCGGCGTGCGTACTTGCGGTCCTGTCGCGTGAGCCCGCCCCATGTGCCGGTTAGTGATGGGTCGGCTATTGCGTAGGCTCGGCAAGGCTCGATGACGGGACACGTCGCGCAGATTGACTTGCCGAGGTTGGGGTTCTCGCCCTTGGCCGGGAAGAACAGTTCGGGATCGGTCTGTGCGCACAGGGCGTCGAGTGTCCAGTTGTTCATGCCAGCACCTCGGCACGATCGGCACCAGCCATCCATGCGTCCACGTCAGGGCGCGGGACGATTGGTCCCCAGACGGCTGGCGTGTGGTTGAGCCAGTGGTCACCGTCGCGGCGTTCCATGCCGTACCAGCGGAGCCGGCCACACTCGCATGATGCGATGGTGAGCCAGCCTTCGATGGTGCGCAGTTCACGGCGCTGGTGGTCGAGCCTCGGGAAGCACGCGCCCCATCCCATTTGATTGCAGCCTGGGCATCGGTCCCACTTGGGCCAAGCCTGGCCGGTGCTGGTGTCGCGAACGTCCGGGTTGCCGGTGGTGGGGTTCTCGCGTGCCGTGAGCAAGTCCAGTTGCTCGAGCAGGTCGCCCATCACGCCCGCCAATCAATGCCGTGCACGAGTACGCATCGGGCGGCGTACAGTGCGGCGATGGACAGCGCGACGGTAGCCGCGGTGATGGTCAGGGCGCGGGTCATGAGGTGACTCCTGTTTTGTGGCCGCGGTTGATCTTGTTCAGCAAGGTGGTGCGCCGGGCCGTGAGTCGCGTGTATGCGATCAACTGGGCGTCCAAGTTTGCGTAGTGCTTGCGTGCCATCGCGCGCCCTGATTTGGTGCCGGTGTTCATCCACGCGGCGGCACGGTCGGCTGGCACACCGTCATCAAAGGCGAGCAACTGGGCATCCACCTTCGCGAGACGGGCCTTAAGGTCTGCCATATCTACTGGTCGGCGTGGTCGACGCAACTTCACCGGCACACTGTCGCCGATGGAGACCTCGGGCAACCCTGGATATGTCGGACGCTTGCCCTGGGCAATGGCGTCCATTGCTTCCCCGTATCCCGGCAACAGCTCAGGTGTCCACTCGATCAGCGGCTCCGAGCACCAGGCGCGGGCTTTGTTGGCGGCGGTCATGACTGCACCTCGCCGGGGATACGGCTGTCCGTGACTTCGCGGATCTTGAACGTCCAGTGGTGGTAGCGCCCAGGCTTGCCCCCGAGTGCGGCGTCGGCGAGGTTGATGGCCTCTTGTTTGGTCCTCGCGAGGACGGTAATTTGCTGCTTTCCATCCCAGTTGGTGTAGTAGTACGGGTCGTCTCGTCGGGCAACTGCCCACATCGAGAAACGGAACAGTGGCGCTTCGTTGCCAGTCATGACCGCACCTGGATTCCGGCGGCGGCTTGCTTGGCGGTCGACATTGAGTACCCATATTTGGCGGCGTATTCGCTGTAGGTCATCCCTAGTGCCTTGCGGGCCTGCTTGATGGTTTTTGCCCGATCGCGGTCACGTTCCAGTCGGCATTGGCGGCATCGTCGATCGCCGTTGGGCCAGCTCGATACCGCCCCCGGCTGGGAGACGTCATGAAGCCCCGACCTGCATCGCCCGGATAGTTCGAACCCGTTGCGGCTACGGAGTCGGTTTTGACTCGGAGTCACCGCCTCTAAGTGATGGGGGTTCACGCACTCCCTGACCCGGCACAGGTGGTCGAGTTCCAGGCCAGCGGGGATGTCGCCAATGAACAGCCGGTAAGAAACTCGGTGCGCCCTTTGGGTTTTCCCCCCAAAGGAGCAGCGCCCATAGCCGCCAGGGTCGAGCCAGCCAGTAAAAATCCAGCACCCAGTTCCTGAGTCCTTGCGAACCTTGGCCATGAGCCGCTTCTTTGTGGCCTCGCAGTATGCCAATACGCCCGAGATGTCCCCGCTCATGAGCCGACCACGATTCCGACAGTCAGCCCCAACACGACGGCGATGATGATCCAACGGGCGTTGCGGGGGTGGCGGGTTGCGTGCTTCATGACTTCTTCCCTTCTTCTGCGCGTGCCAACATGGCGGCTACAACGGTGGTGGAATAGCAGCTGCGGTCGTCCATCCAGTCGCGCGCTTTATTGGCGGCGGTGGTGGGTCGCAGGGTTGATGCCCAGGCATGGGCGATGTGGGCGGCTGAGGTGTCACGCTCGCAGAGGCGGGCGTCGGCCTCTTGTGCGACGTTGGCTAACTGCTTGGTGTGGCGTTCGTCCATCATCTTTGAGCCCTCGCGGTACAGGCTGGTCACGATGCGAGACGAATCCCGTTCGTCCTTGACCTTCCCCGCCATCTCATCCCGGCGCTCGGCTTCACGGTCCCGCTCCCACTGGCGGGCAATGAGGATGAACGCGATGGTGAGCGCCAGGACGATCTGCGCCCAACTGGCAGCGGCAGGAGACCACCAACCAGCGATGACCAGTGCGGTGCCCAGGACGAGTAGCACAGTCGTGATGCGAGGGAACGCGAGGCGGGTCATGCTGTCGCCCCAATCGCGGCGCGTGCCGTGTCTGCTGAAGCGGCGGCCGGACCCTCGAACGCTGCGAGCTCGGCCAGGATCGCCGTAGCCTCGTCGCCGGTCAGGTTCGCGGTGGTCGCATCGTCGCGGCCGGTCACGCGCTGGAGCATTGCCTTAGCCGCTTCGTTGCCGATGGCGTTAGCCGTGACGCCACGTTTGATCTGCGCGACCTGGGCTGTGGTGGCCTTGGCTGGGGCGTCGGGCGTCTCGACCGGATCATCCTCGACCACCTCGGCCTCAACCACCTCGGGTTCGGACTCCACCGGCTCGGGCGCGGCGAGCACATCGTCAGCGGTGGTGGTCTGCCTGGCCTCGACCACGGCGCCCGTCTGGTCAACCGTCGCGCCCATTTCCTCAGCGGTGTAGATGATGCCCAGCAGGCAGTCGGACGCACCCATGCGGGCCACCTCGGTGATGGCGCGAGAGCGGAGCATCGCGGCGGGGTAGTTCTTCCACACGTTCTTGCCGGCAAGTCCTGCGACCTGCGCCCGCTTGATGTCCCAGCGCACCTCGTAGGTGTACTCGGGGTCATCGGCACGGATGATCTGCGCGACAGCCTCGGTGTCATTGCCGGAGACGCGCAGCTTGTGGCCGGCACGTCTCACCAGTCCGGCGATTAGGTCGGCGCTGGCCGTCGGCTTGCCCTCCACAATGTGGATGCTGGTCAGCGCGTTCATGCGCGAGATGCCCAGCGAGTCGGCGTACTCGGCGGCCATGAGCAGGTTGCCCGGCTTGTCCCGGTACTGCTTTGGCAGCAGGTCGGCAACGGCGAGGTTGCGCGCCCAGTCGATCTTTTCGGCAGTCGATGACTGCACCATTTCCTTGCTCATGCTGTGGCCTCCATGCCGGTGTTAGTTGTTGCGTCGACCCATGCGGTCGCCGCGTCTTGCGTGCGCTCACGCTGGCGCTCGACCCAGACCGGGGCTCGCGGCACGACCAGCGCGTCGGCGTCCCAGTCGGGCCATTCGTTGCGGGCCGTGCACGCCTCGTACAGGGCGACGGCGCGGTCGACCATCGCGGATGCGTACTCGGCGTCCGTGTCCGAGAGTTGGTAGACCACGACGCGGTGAGGTTCGGCGGTGCCCACGGCGACGATGAACGGGGTCTGCGATGCCCTGCGCCCCATCGCCTCACATGCCAGCCGCTCGTACATGACCACCTGTGCGTCGTAGCCGCGCTCAAAGATCGCCTTCTCGTAGTCGGCGCGTGCGGGATCCGCGGTGGTCTTGAGATCGGCCACCGCAATGCCGCCGTCCGGCCAGTCCACGATCCGGTCGGCACGTCCGCGCACGGTCACGCCGTCCCACTCGGAGAACAGCGACGCCTCGTTGGTGCCGGGCAGTCCGTACATGAGGCGCGCGGCGCGGGTGTTGGCCTTGAGCGCGGCCTCCATTGCGTCAAGCTTGGGGATCCACGCCTCGATGACGGGGATCACACCGCGCTCGTCGCAGTCAAGCGCCCACGTCTTCGCCGCGGCGCCGCTGCCGGTCGCCCACTTGCCGGATACCTCGACCTCCATCGTGGAGCCGAGCACCCGGGCGTGGAATGCTGTGCCAATGCGCATGGCCTCGGTGACGTTGACGGGTCGCTTGAAGTCGGCGGGGCAGTCGAGCAGTTTCTTGACGCCGCTCCCGCTGAGGCCGGGCATTGCGTGGTACGTCTGCTCATCAAAGTCCAGTTCGATGCGGCTCACTTCGCACCCTCGATCAGTTTGCGCAACGTGTTGGCGCAGGACAGGAGCGTGTGGCCAGCGGTGTATGCAACGCGGGCGTCCGCTGATCTGGCCAGTGCTTCCGTGTAGTCGCCTCGCTCGCTTGCTTTCTCGCTGAGGTTCTCCGCCTGTTCGCCGATGTCCGCGTTGTCTTTGGCGAGTGCCACCCAGTCATCAACCATCGGGGTCAGGGCGAGCAGGGTGGCGGTGACGGCTTCGGCAACTAGGTCTTGGGAGTAGACCTCGCTCTTGAGTGCGCGGTGATCGCAAATGGCCTGCGTAACATCAGACCGAGCGGCCTCCACAATGGCGGTCAGGTCGGGCGCGGTCATCGGATGCTCGCCTTGACGTCTTGCCAGGGAACCTCAATGCTGGCCGCTGACAATGCGCGCTCGAATTCCCGGCGAGAGACGCTGACGGTGATTCGCTCGCCGCATCCCCCGTCTGCATGCCGGCGCTCGATTACGAGTCGAACGTTTCCGCTGGGCTGAATCTTGACGTTAATCCGGTTGAAGTTGCTCATGAGGTGGCCTCGATGCGCGTGTTGTCGTAGACGTGCCAGACGACCGTGCCCAGATGAACGCGGCCCGGCTGTTGACCAGTGGGGCGCACGTCGATCTGGCGCGTCTCGTTGGGCTCCAGGGCGTTGACCTCAGCCCAGATGAACAGGAGAGCGCCGCCGTCAGCGATTGGCTGAATGTCGACGTGGATGATGCGCGCACCTCGCGGCAGGTCCACCTGATTGCGGAGTCCCTTTAGCGGGAACTTGTAAATCTTCCACGGGGTCATCACGCCACCTCGCCATGCACGTGAGCGGCGAGTGCGGGCATGTCGGCGACGCGGTAGGTGGACAGCCAGCGGTTGCCATTACGATTCTTACTGTCCAGCGACCGCCTCGGCTGTCCGTGGGAAACGAGGATGCCGCTTGCCACGAGACCCGATGTGATGCCGCCGCGCATGTGTTCGTCCACCCAGGGGGGCAACAGTGGTCGCACCCATGAGGCGTGAACCAGTCCGTCATGCTCGACGGCGGCGCGGTAGATGGCTTGCAGTACGGCGCGACGGTGCAGCGATCTTGCGGGCGACGTGTCAGCGTTGACCTGATCGACCAGCGACCAGTCCTCGGTCTCGGTGGTGGTCACGATGCGACCTCCTTTTCTTTGAGCAGGTGCGCCCAGCGGCGCCCGGAGACAATTGCCCCGACCGTGCCGGCCTTAACTCCGAATGACTGCGCAAGCGCATCCGTTTTCTCGCCGCCCGCGTAGCGACGCCGCATGTCAACCACCTGCGAATCTCTCAAGATGGACGTGGGAGACAGCTGCCCCTTGAGGCGAGATTGGCGGCCTCGCGCGACCTTGTCGTCCATGTTGTCCTGGTGCGTTCCGGCGACCAGATGCCGAGGATTGCCGCACTTTCGGTTGTCGCAGGCGTGCCGGACCATGAGTCCTGCTGGCACTGAACCGTTGGCCTCTTCATATGCCCAGACGTGCACCGCCTTGGTGGCCCCGGCAATCTTCATGCGCCCATATCCGGTTCGGTTCACGCCGCCCGTAAAGGGCCAGCATGATTCCGGACCCCCAGAGCGATCTAGGACAATGACCAGGCGATCCGAAACCGTCGCGCCCCTTGGGCACATTCGGCGAGCCAAGAGCGGGTCGCCATGGCGCTTCCACCGGTTGTAGTGAAGGTGGCAGTACCCCTTGGCGGCTGGCGCGATTCCGCACTCTTCGACCATGCATGTACTCATCGGGAGACCACCTCCCCGTCCTCGATGATGATCGAGGACGGGGAGGCGTCATCCACCCTCTCAACAATCACCTGATAGTCCTGAGCCGCGGCCATGTCAGCGATTGCTTGCATGGAGTCGGCGTCGAGCAGGGAGCCGTCGAAGATGCGGATGACGCGCAGCTTCGGGTTCAGTGCCATCGCCATCCCCATCGAAACGATGGCCTGTTCAGCGGATGATGCTTGCGAGAACGGGACGCCGTTGTAGGTCACGCCGTCGTCAGTGAAGCCCAGGCCATCGACGGGGAACTTTGCGGCGGCGAGTGCCTTGGACTTCTGCGAGTCGAGTGCGTCGATCTTGGTGGTGCGCGCCTCGTATTCCTTGACCAGTGCGGCCTTGGACTTCCCCATGATGCGGTGCTCGTTGTTAGTGCGGATGGCGGCGTTCTTTGCTTCCACACCTTCGAGGTCGGATTCGAGGGCCGTGATGTCAGGCACTGCGGGAAGCGCGGCGCACGCCTCGGTGCGAGTCTCGAACGTGGACTTCCAGTTCTTGAGGTCTGCCTCTAGTTCGGCGATCTGCGCCTTAATGTCGGTGACCTTCTGGGATGCGAAGGAAATGCCGTTGTCGAATTCGCGACGGTTGCGCTCGATCTCCTGCGACTCGCGAATCTTGGTCAGCAGTGACGACGCCGAGACCTCGTCGTCAGGTAGCGCCTTGTCCACGGCGGGCACATCGCCCAGCGCCTTGCCCTGGCGACCCAGTTCGGTGCGCTCGGCATAGAGGAACTCACGGTCTGCGTCTAGCGCGTCGAGGTCAACGTCGAGGTCGACCAACTCAAGCAGTGCGGCGACCTGCTCACGGTCGGACAGGCGGGTGAACGCGAGCGGGTCAAACGACAGTCTGCCCACGAGATCGTCAAGCATCTTCTGCGGACTCGTGTACTTTGCACCCTCGGCACTCGTGACCGTGAGGCTGGTCTTGTCGCCCTTCCACGTGCGGGTGACTACTAGGTCGCCCAGGTCAACCCTGACGGACGCCGTGTCTTCACCATCACGGACGGGCTTAGCGGTCTCGCGCATTGCGGCACCACCGCCCAGCGCAAGCCAAATGGAATCGAGCACGCTGGTCTTGCCCTGAGCGTTACGCCCCGAGACAACCTGCAAGGTGCCGTCCGGTTCAATGTAGACGGCCTTGAGCCGCTTGATGTTTGAGGCAGATAGGCTAATGATTTTCATGGTTGGTCCCTCCAGACCTAGTTATGCGTTGCGTATGGTGATGTGCTCGGGGTTGAGCGGGACGTCGTCGACGGGGCACTTAAGCCCGACGCCGGTTTGCAGTGAGGTGGCAATGACCTGCTCCAACTGCTCGACGTGGGCGGTGCACATGAGGCCGCTGTGGCCGCACTCGTAGTCCACGAAGCAAGCGGCGGGGGAGTCGCAGATGCGGCACTTCGCCAGCACGTCGAACGCTCCCTCTAATTCCAGATCGAAAACCTGCTCGGGGATCGTGGCGGTCATGAGGTCACACCGCGACGGTCGGCGAGCGCTTCGTGACCGTGCATGCCATTGTGAATAGCCGCAGAGTTGACGGCGAGCGTGTAGGACGTGGGTCCGATGAAGTACTCACTGGGGTCGCCGGTGGTCACGATGTACGCACCGTCGTAGTGGCGAACCTCTGCACGGATGGTCGGGTCCAGGACGCGGCGCTCCCAGTGGTCGCCGGTGGTCATCGCGCCTCCACCTCAACGCCGATCTCTTCCAGCCAGGTGTCGCCGCTCATGATGCCTCCACCTCAACGCCGATCTCTTCCAGCCACTCGGGCTGGAGGCGACCGTTCGACCGGATCAGCGCCGGGCACGTGTCGCCTGCGGGGTCACCAAGTCCGAGCACGTGGAGTTCCTGTTGCAACGTGGACAGCAACACCCGTGAGCGAGCGGCGTTGCCCTCCTGTTGTGCGGTGCGCAAAGCCTGGGCTAGTGCGGTGATGAGGTCGAGGTCACTCATGCCCGCATCGGCATTGTGGATGCGCACGGTGGTGGTCATCGCTTGCCGCCGTTCGCCTTGCGTGACCGAGCGGTCAGCGCGATCTCCGGCTCGGGCGCGACACGGGTCTGCTCGACGTACTCCTGCACGTTCGCCTCGGTGAAGCGCAGGAACCTGCCGACGCGGTGACGGGGGAGCGAGCGCGAGTGTCTGCGCACCCAGTCCTCTTTCTCGCCGATCTGCTCAGCGAACCAAGCGGCGCCGTGGAATACGGGGGCGGTCATGAGGCCACCCGCCTTGCGCCGGGGGTTTCTTGCCCCTCCCCGGCGTCGAGCCTTCTCCTTCTCTCGGCTGCGGCCACCACTTCCGACGCGGTCGTGCCAAGCAGGCGGGCGATCCGGTCAAGAAGCGTCGACGCGAATGGGACAGATCCATTTACGCGAGCCGAGAGGTACTTTCTCCTTACGACGAGTGCCTCCGCGGCACTCGTCACAGTTACACCACGCGTAACTGCGATGCGGGCCTTGATTTCGTCTGAGACGAAAGAGTCGAGCCCGCTGGACTCATTTGGTTCCGTGTTCATAAGACGATAGTGGACCCAAATAGATCCACTTGTCAAGTCACGTAGCCAAATTGGTTGTAAATGGGTACATTGGAGGCATGGCTAAGCACCCGAAAGACCACAGCGCACTCGACATCGCCCTCAGTGACGTGCTGAAGGAACTGCTCGACGCGTCCCCACTATCACTACGCGGAGCGGCGAAAGCCGCTGGCATGTCCCACAATCGACTGGGAAAAATCACCCGACACGACACCCCGCCAGCATCACCGGGTGAAATTGACCACATCGCGAAGGTGTTCGGCACCACTGCGTCGGCAGTCTTTGCCGCTGCCGAACTGCGATTAGTGAGTAGTGATGGGTACGCCCTCGCCGCCAGCGACCCCCGCGCCGACGAGACGAGCGCGGATGGTAACGACGCGGCGGCAGAGGACGGCCAGAGCGTGTAACCGTGTCGGTGGGCGACGATAGAACTGAGGCATGGATTTACTCATTGGGCGCGCTGAGGCGCTCGGACTGAGGGTCGTCTTCTGCGATCTCGGTAAGTTCCACGGCCAAGTCCATTCGTCGGGCGTCGTCTATGTCAACCATGGCCGTACGGATCTGAGGCAGCGTGTCACGCTTGCTCACGAGATGGGGCACTGGCATCACGGCCACGACTGGTCACGCGACCACAACGTGGCTCACGATGAACGCCAGGCGGACCAGTACGCTGCGCGGTTGCTCATTGGGGCCGATGCCTACGCGGTGGCTGAGGATCTATGCGGCACCCATCCTGGCGCGCTGGCCCGTGAGCTCGGGGTCACCCGGCGCCTGGTCGAACTCAGGCGTGAGGACTTCGCGCGTGAGGTGCTCATCTTTGCCGTGGTGGATGAGTGGTGCACGGCCTAGCCCTCGATCTGCGGAAGCGATGACCTGAGCGCGTTCGCCATGCCGATTCCCGCAGCCATCGCCTGCTTGGGTTCGAGATGGCTATAGCGGTCGATGGTGGTCTTGATGGATTCGTGCCCGAGCATGTCCTGCACGGAGATGAGGGGGACACCTTCGCGCACGGCCCACGATGCCGCCGAATGTCTGAGATCGTGAACACGTGGACGCTTACCTAGTCGCAACTCTTTGGGCGCTGGGTCGAGCCAGGGGCGCCCGGCTGTGGGGTCGTAGCCCTTTGCCCTGGATCTCGTGCGCGCCGATTCATAGACCTGGCCGTTGGCAGCGGCGACGGCGGGTTGCCACACGAACTCGTGGAAGTGTCCCGCGCCGCGCCAGGGCTTGCCGGTGGGCGAGGTGAACACGAACGCGCCAGGCTCTGCGCCATTGGTGCCAGCGTCGAGAATGTCTGCCACCTCGCCGTCAATGTAGATGGTGCGCAGCGACCGCTTGGTCTTAGGCGCACCGAGCTCCACGCCGGACGCGGACTCTTTCCATGCGCGTGAGACGGTGAGCATTCGGCGTGAGCGATCCCAGTCCCCGGCCTGAAGTGCGGTTGCCTCGCCCCACCGCAGTCCGGTGCCTACCAGCGTGGTGACCAGGCCGCGTTCACTGGGGCGTATGTGTGCGAGCAGGATCGCGAACTCGTCAGGGGTGAGGAACACCATGCGCCCACTAGTGCCGTCTGGGAGTCCACGCTTGACGCAGGGGGTGCGCAGGATCAGGCCTTCTTCCACGGCGTGCTTCATTGCGCCCGCGAGGAATCCGTGTTTGTTGCGGATGGTCTTGCCGGACGATCCGGCGTCGGACATGGCGAGCACCCAGCGCGCCACCATGTCGCGGGTGATGGAGTCGAGGGGCAGGTCGCTCATGGTGGTCATGTCGTTCAGGAGGATGCGCCGATATCTTGCGCGCGTGCCGGTCGACGCCTTGGTGAGAGTGGCGATGTGATGCTCGCACCATTCGCCCAGTGTGGGGGTCTCGTCATTGCGGCCGTCGCGTTCGGCGATCACGTCAAGGGCGCGCTCGACTCCAACGCGATCCATGAGTGCGGCCATTTTGTCGGCGGCGCGCAGGGTGGTGAACGTCTTGGACTCCTGCTTGCCGTCGCGCCGGAAGCGCAACTGGTACGTCTCGCTGCCGTCTGTGGCGACGCGGATTCTTACGGATGCCATGGTTCCTCAAATCGTGTGGACGCAGGCCACATTTTAGGGCGTAAACCCATCATATCGCGTCATCTGGGCGATACGTAGGGGAGTAGCGTCCGCCCTGGTCGTGCTTGGAATAGGCGTAAATTGTGGCCATTTTGTACGGGGGTTCAAGTCCCCCCTCGGACACTTACGAACGGCCTGGTAGGCATGGGATTGCGGAAGCGTTGAAACGCCGTGTCCACACTTCCAGGCCACACGTAGATACGCAAGGCCACCATGAGGCCGCACGCGGACACCGTTTAGACACAGAAAAACGCCCGGCCACCAACCCACGTGGGGAAGGTGACCGGGCGTTTCTTTTCGCGCGTGAAGGGTGCGCGCGTTATTCGACGGAGGGTTTTACCTCGTCAAGTTAGGTGTTCTCGTTGAACAGGGCGGGGTCAACATCGCCCATGCCGTCGTCGGTCTCAATTGGCGTATAGGTCGGGGTCTGCGCTGAACCGAGAATGACGCGGATGGCCCACGCAGGGAACCAGGGTCGCGACTCGAGCCATCGTGCGCCAGCGTAGTACGCACCGATCACGAGCGAAAGCACGAGGATGGTCGCGCCATCGGAGGACAGTGCGTCCCCGAGCGGTGCAAGCCAATCGGGAAGTGTGATCTGGGACAGTGCCCAGGCCACGAGCGTGCCCCATGCAGCCGGTACGACGGTGCGGAGCCATGCGGGAATCTTTTCGTTCATCGCTTGTATGCCTTTCGTGCTTGGAGGAATGCGGCGTCGGAGAGTTTGCCCCAGATGCCGTCGATCTTGTCGGTGTACAGGCCCAGGCGCGCGAGTGCTCGTTGTAGTGCCTTGATCGTGGCATCGTGTGCCCCGCGGGAGTTTGCGCCCCATACGTTGTCAGCATTGGTGCCGACACGGGCTTGAGTGAACCGCTTGCCGTAGGGGAAATTGACACCGCGGAAGCGGGATGCGGCCCGGACAGCCCAGGTCGCCTTGTCTGTGCCGGTGCCCCAGATGCCGTCTCGCGTGGTGCGCACGGCTGACTGGATGGGTGCCACCGCATCGTTATCGCTCTTGGCCGAATACTCCCAGTGCCACGGCTCCGATGCGATGGTGCGACGCCATCCGAACTGTGCGCCGTGCTTGAGCATCCACGCGCCAGCCCTTGAGCTGGTGGATATGTCGAGCGCGATGCCGGTGGTGTGCTTAGAGGTGCCAGGAACGCCCACCATGCCAGCCGGGGATACGCGAACGTAGCGGCGACCGTTGTACCAGCGGGCGTCGTTGTAGGCGCCGCGCCCTGTCCACTGCACCCGATAGCGGGCGAGGAATAGTGCGGCCTGGGATGCGGTAGACCGGTAGGCCGAGTTGATGCCACCACTGGGCATTCCGGCCGCGCGCATTCGGGCGTAACTGTTCGCGGCGTCGGTGCGTGCTTTGAACGCGCCGCTGATGGTTCGTAGTGACATGTGCTTCCTCCTGGGCGTGCGTGTAGACCCGGCCACGTGTGCGGGCGGGCTGGGGTTGGGGGTGGTTAGGTGGTGATGCCGGGGATTTCGAGGGCGACGAGCGCGACCCAGTCGTCGGCGTTGGTCGAGGTTGACGTGAAGGTTCGTTCACCTGCAATGGCGTAGTCGAAGAACGTACCGAGGCGGTTGTTGTCGTTCGATGAGGCGGCAACCGCCGCACGGGTTCCCGACCACATCCCGGTCTGGCACATCCAGGGGGTATTCTCCACCGAGGCAAAGGGCGGGTTGGGCTCGGCGGACGCCGACCAATACGGTGCAGAGAGTGCCCACACGACGAGGTTGCTGGTCGCGCCCTTGCCTGGCACGGTGAATGAGAACACGTCGAGCTTGGCGTCGGTTTCTAGCAGTAGGTCAGCGCGACTTATGGGGGTACCCGCGCCGCGCAGAACGTACACGTCGACGATGAGCCTCTGTGCCGATGCCTGAACCACAGTCCCCGACACCGACCCCGCGCCCGTCATTCGTCGAGACAGTATCGAGGTCGATTGTCCGACTGTGTCGCCGTACGGCACGCTTGCCGTTGAGTGAAGCGTCCAACCGCTCGGCGTTGTGAGCGCGCGACGGTGCATGACCGACATCACCAAAAGGTCGCCGTCCACGTAAGCAAGCGGCCCCCACGCCTGGCTCGTTGCGGACGAAGAATAGGAGTCGCAGTCGTAAGCGACCACGGCAGGCGGTGGAGGAGTAGACGCACCACCCACGGGCACGAACACGCCACCACGCTTCACCTTGAGCGTCATGACTGGTCCTCCCACTGGTCGGCATTGGTGGCGTTCGTCGGCTCCACAGTGCCTACCCAGTAGACGGCAAGCGCGTCGGCCGGTCGAGCGGTGTCAGCCGTTGCGCCATGATTGACGACAATGAAGCCAGAAGCCGCGATGACCTTGGCCTGCGTGGTCACGTCAGCGCCCGTTGCGATGCCCGTTAACTTTGTGCGCTCCGTAGCCAGGAACGCCTTATTGGTGGTGCCATCCGTGATGGTGTCGGCGGTCTGTGTGCCGGTGTGGTTGGCACGCGCCTTGAGGATCGCGTCTGTCGAGTTCGCCGTGGCAGCGGTCGCGATGCCTGCGAGTTTGCTGGCCTCGACTGCGGTCGTGAACCTGTTAGTCGTCGCCGCGTCGTCAATGTCGTCAGCGTCTAGAACAACCACGCCCGTTGCGCCATTGACGGAATCGACCGCACCACCGCTGCCAGGCGGATCGGTCCACGCGACATCAAAGTCAGCGCCCGACGCCTTGGACGCCACCTGCCCAGTCGTGCCACCAGTGGGGAGGCCAGCAGGGATAGTGGGCTTGTTTTCCAGATCGCCATAATCACCGGACGTGGCAACCGCGGCAAGCGCGTCAGGCTGTACAGCAGAGTCAGCCTTCGCACCCTGCGCGCTGGTTGCCTTGCCGTCGAGCGCGGACAGTTGTGCCGTGGACACGGGCTTGTCCGCGTCAGACGTATCATCCACGCTCCCCAAGCCCACAGCGGTCTTGGTGAGGCCCGCTGGTTGCACTGCGTTATCGGCCTTCCCCCCCTGGTCTGCGGTGGCAAAGGCTTCCACGTCCTCAGCCGCAGCGGTGCCAGCATCCGAGATGGTCGACAGCGGTTGCGTGCCCGTGTGGTTGCCGCGGTCAAACGCGTCAGCCTCGATGCCAGTGGGGTCGTAGGTAGCCGCGAGCATTGCGCCGGACCCGGCGTCGCCGTCCGCGCCCTTGAGCGACGCCAGCCACTCAGCCTCGGTGCCCACAAAGCCGTTATCTAGTGCCACCGCATATGCCGACTTGCCAATCGGCCCAAGAACCTCGGGAACCTCGACGCCCTTGTAAACGACGTGCTCGTACTCGACGCCACTCATGCCGTCACCGTCCGAGTCACGTCATGACTCACTGTCACGTCGCCCATGACCTCACGAGTCACCACGCCACTCGGGTCGATGGTCTCAAGATCCCAAGCGCCACGACCGTAAGAGTTCCACGGCTCACCCTCAGTCGACGCGGCAGGCAAAACGACCCTGATCCAACCGTCAGCACCCAACGTGATGCGCGGCCCAGTCACCGCAGCAGACGTGAACGCCACCCACGGTTCCTCAGTGTTCGACTTCGCAGGCTTCCTACGAATCTGCGCACGAGCCGACCAGCCCGTCGAATAGTCCGTGTAAATGCGCACCGATGCAGGGTCAGCAGGGTCCGTCAAAGTAAACGGACGCACCGCAACCTGAGTATCAGCACCCTGCGGAATGGTCCAGTCAATGATGACCTTCGACTCATAGCCCGCGGTGAAAGTGTCCGGCATGGTTCCTCCTAGTTTTCGCGGTCGCTGAATGGGCCATGCTCACGTGTCACGGTTGACTCGAGTGGGCCTAACCGTTTCTCGATATCTGAAACTTTGGCTTGCGTGTCTACGACCAGTGCCCGTATCGGCTCTGGGGTGCCGTTGCCGAGGTGCCATTCGGCGCGTGAGGCCGAATACTCGGTCGCCGCTAGGCGCTCCATCACTCCGCGACGAGCCTCATGGCCAGGGCGGGCAGGTTCACCATTCCAGTCGGAGAAAAAGTCCGCTGCCTTGCGGGATAGTCTCACCATTGGCAGTGCGACCCACTTGGTAAGCGCACTCATTGCGACACCGATCAGGCCGATAGCGGCGGCAGTTTCTAGAACGTTTCCCATATTTCTCCGTGGTGGGTCGCGCGGGCCATATCAGGCGCCCGCTTGTCGTTGACGTAGCGGCCACGAACCAGTCGCGCCGCCATTGTGACGTTGACGCAAAGGCCACCCGCCCGTGTTGCCCGAAAGTGTTTGGCGTTGACGCCTGGTCCACATGCCATTGCCCTGAGGTGCATCAAAGATGTAGCGGTAGTCGTCCCACGTCACGACGCGCGTGAACGCCATGTTTGACACGATGACGTTGAGGTCAGGATCGCTGGTGCCCCGAAGTAAAATAAGTTGCTCAAGGTCGTCTGGGTCAACCGAAAACGTGACGACGCCCGGTTCCACCAGTGAGCCTGCGCCAACCGCACTAACCGTGCCGGTCGCCACCTCATTCCAGCTCACGCGCGCCGGGACGGTCGGCAACAGGCCGTGGTGGTCGCTGACCAGATCGATGTCCGCGTAGTCGCCAGCAACCGTCACAAGTTCCCACGGGTGACCGACACCGGGCGGCGGCGCTGATGGCCCTATGAGCTGCATGGTGACCGCATGTGCGTGAACCTCAAGCGGCTCAGCTCGCGACATGGCACCCAGCGCAAAATCGACGCCAACCGCACCATCTGGCATGAGCTCGAACGCCGGATGCAGGTTCGACGAACCCTCAAACGAAAGCGGATTGTCGAGAATCAACTGCTGCACAACGTAGTTGCCGTCCTCGAATCCTGGCTGCGTAGAGTCGTGCCCCAATAAGTACGAATACCCGCGCAAATAATCAGGGTCGTTGCGCGGGTACGTCGCATTGCCAGAGGGCCAAGCGGTGCCCGGCCACTCCTGCCAGCGACCGCGACTACCCTGATCCACCCAGTTTATAGTGAACGGGTGGGGCATTGGTGAGTCACGAGCCGCCACGGGAGCAAAATAGCCATCAAGCGAACCGGCAGACATGAGTGCACGACCAGGTGCCTCAGTGTCATAAACAGTGCCCTGCCACTCGCCGTAATAGTCGGTCACGACGTGGACCCATAGAACCGACCCTCGATGTAGCAAGCCGCCGAAGCAATCGCCGCAACCCACAACCAAGGGGACGACTCCGATGCGTAGCCCCACGATGCGTCGTCCACGAGACGACCAGTGACTGGCGCCGACGTTTTGCCCGTCGGGTTCGAGTCCGTCTTGGGGTAGAAACCGGCGCGCTGCTCCTTCCAACCCCACGACTGCAAGAGTCCCAGGTCGTCAAGATCGGAATCTTCCCACGGGTTGTTCTCCGACGTCAAAGGGTTGCCGATGGCTGACTGCAAATCTGCGGCCGTGAGTGACTTGCCAAACACTGCCAGCGAGAACGGCTGCGGGGAGCCAGTGGTCGTGAACACTGTGCGGGAAATTGCGCCAGCATCGCCCATAGGGATACGGCGCACGTCCCACAGGTTCGTGAAGATCGCATGCCTAGGCATGCGCCCAGCGGGAGACTCTGCGTCATACACCGGACGGTCAGATGCGACCGTTCCCGTCAGCAGCCGCTTGGTCGCAACCTTGGCCGGGTCAGTAGCGTTACGGTCGCGCTCACGGATTGCCTCAAGCGTCGGATAATCCCGCGCGCGCTCGTCAACCGTCAGCGTGACCGTGCCGCCCTCGGGGTTCGCGTCAACGGCGGCAACATGCAGGAAAACGTCATCGCCCTGCCAGTCAAGCACCGTGCCGTTCATGCCCTCCATTAGTTCGAAACGAGACATGGACTCGGGGTCAAGTGTGAAAGTGATGGTGCCCTGCCATGCAGGAACCGACGTTCGCGCCACTTCCTCCCGTGCCGCATTGGCGCCCTCGGCGCGTGAGATGCCCTGGCCGTAGTCCCGCTTTTCCTCAACGCGGATCACGTCGGGGTCGAAGCTAGGGTTTGCGCCCAGGTCGTCACCGTCTGGACCGTACAGTCGCGGCATAACTTCGTGTACCGCGGCGAGGGGTGCAATGAATGCGCCGTCAAGGGTGCCCGTGTTCGCGCCCGTGTCGAAGAACGCCGCCCACGACTGCGGGCCAACAATGCCGTCCACGGTAATCCCCGCGCGCTTCTGCTCACGCTTGACTACTGTGCGGTCAGCCTGCGAATAGGCGCGGTCCACGGGCAAGCCCAACTTGCGCTGGAATTCCGAAACTCCCGAGCCGGAATCGGTGCCCGAGTCTCGTGCGCCTACGCGCATCGTCTGCGCCGGGTTCGTGTTCGGATACGGCGGGGTGTCGTCCGGCTTCCAGTTCGGATACTTGGCATTGCGCCAGTGACCACGGCTGGCGTTCGTTCCCTCGCCGAGAATTACGTTGACTGCACTTGACGCATCCTTGGACAGGTCAATATCAATGCCGCGCTGACCCGTACGTACCGTAAACGAGTTGGTTGTCGTATCCTTTTTGGCGATGACCGGCTGACGAACAGCGCACTTGACCGTCCACTGTCGACCGCCAGTGAGGCATGTCGCAAGGAGCGGCTGAACGGTGCCGGTGAGAACCGGCGCCCAACCGCCCGCAACCGACGTGGGGCAACCCGTGACGACCGACGAAACCTTGGAGTAGCGGCGACCGACGACATTATTCAGCACGGACGCGATACGGTGGCCCGAATCCTGGGGTGCCGTCGAAAACGACGGTGGCACCAACTGCAAGTCAGCAGCGAACATGACGCCATCGCATTCAAGTGAGAACAAGCCCGTGTCCTCCTGGCGCGCAAGTTCACGCACCAAGCCAGAGAACACCGTCTTGTAGCCACCCGCCTTCTTAATCAGGCGAATGTCAACGTTCGCGCCAGGCTTAGCCCACGACGGCATCGCGGCGAAGGCGTGCAGTTGCGGCAACACAATCTGCGCGGCTTGCGAACCAAACGGCTCCACGCGCGAGTAGGACGGCACGGGGATGGGGATTCCGTTGAGGAAAGACACGTCGACGCCCTCAACGACAGTCTGAGGGCGTGCATACTCAATGCCGTCAGAGTAATCCGGCTCCCAGTCGATAGGCCACTTACGACCATCCAAGGATGGCAGCGGCATGTCCTCCCACACGTGGAGCAGGTAGGGCGCGACTGCGCCAGACGGCACGGTGTACGTCGGGACCGCGGGGGGTGTGACGGAACCACCCTTGGGGGGCGTAACGATCTCAGGGTCAACGTCAACTTCACCGGCAGTCAATATTGCCGAACCCGTAATTCTCCACGAGCCAGTAGCCACTAGTTCAGTCGCGGGCGCGGAAAAATCGAGCGAGATTGCGGCTACGGTGTCAAGGGCATCGGCCTGCGAAACGGTCAAGCCCTCCCACAGCCAGGCACCCAGAATGCCAGCACCAGCAGCATCAGGAGTCGCACCCAGTGTCAAGTTGTCAACGGTCGCACCAGTAGCGCCGGTCGCCGTGGAAACCACTCCATCGTCAGACGTAGCAAAGAACGACTCGGTACCATTGCAAGCCACGGCCAGGACAGTCGCACCTGCACCCATAGGGGTCAGCGAAGTGCCCGATGCCACAGTCACGCCAGCCGTAGAGACAATACTCACCCCCTCCGCGCCAACAACCATGGTCAACCAGTCGGAATACGCAATCGGGAAGTCCGACATCGAATTGGCCCCATGTAGGACCACCACGAAGAACCAGTTGTCGCTCGGAGCAAACGTGGCCGTCATCAGCTCAGTCGCACCATCAGATGTGTCGCGGGGTATGACGGACCAACCGCCATAGGTGCTCAGGTCATGCGGGGACGTCGTGGGCACGAATGTTTCGTCGCCAAACGTGAACTCCGTCGCCGAAGGCGCGCTTGGAATAACGAGAGTGTGTGCTGCACTCCCGAGGTCTAGGGCCGTCACGGCTAAGCGACCTCAATAGTGAACGTCAAGTCGCCAGGTGCAAACGTGAGCTCTTCGCCATCCGTCGGCGCATACGGGGATATGTCAGCCGAAGCGACAACCTCGCCGCCGGTAGCCGCATCGAACAACGCAAACGCCGCAATCGTCCAACCAGTGCCAGCAACACCCGCATCAATAGACGCCGAGTTCGCCACCCCGTCAGTAATCGGCGTGAAGGCGTCATGCGAAACGTTGAGGCCAGTCATCGCAATCAGGTCACCCAAACCGTCAAGGAAACCGCCCCATAGAACAGCGGGAATCTCCGTGGAATGACCAGGACCAATGACTGCCTGAACCGCTGCAGACGTGTACGCGCTACCGATCATGCGGGCACCTCCGTAAGAGTGGGGTCGTAGGGGATCGTCAGGACGTACGTGTGGCGCTTGCGTGCAATCTCGTACTTGTTCCAGCCATCGCGACCAACAATGTCCATGTCTGCGGGTTCGCAAACGAACACCTGGGTGACGCCCTCGATGACAGTGGTGACGGTGTAGGCGTGTTGGGCGAGTGCGTCGCGCATGGCCACGGCGTTGACCATCGCGTTCGCAAACGATGTGCCCATGACGCGCACGGTGAATGACATGGACGCCGTGTCGATAACTTCACCGATGGACTTGCGCCCATGCTGGTAGCGACCCTCGACAGTGGAGCGACGCCACGTACGACCACCTGGGGAGAGGTCCACGACGGTGTACTTTGTGCCGTCGTTTAGTTCAAGGTCTGCCCCAGTTCGGGACACGACCACGGACACGTCAAGATCAGCCACGGCGACCCCCTCCCGCTCGACGGCGGTGTTGTAGCTGCGCCTCACGTCGGAAACTGTTGACGTCGTGCGACACAAGGGTGCCGATGTTGATCGGCGAGTTCTGCTCGACCCGCGAAGTGACCGGCACTGTGACGATCGACGGGCCGCTACTGGGCGCGAACACACCACCCGATGCGTACTGGGGGAGCCCCTGGGCGAACGCCGACAGCGCACGCACAGACGGGTCAACCCGATTGAGCGGACGGTCAAGCGGAACTAGCGCCTCGTCGCCCGCCTCGCCCCAGATGCCAACCCGGGGGCCGGTGGCAATCCCTCCGCGCGCGTTCTTCGGTATCGACCCCGAGCCCCTCCCGTACTGCGCGGACGGTGACGGTGCGCCACCATCGGCATACGTCGGGTCGAAGAATCGGGGCTTAACGTCCACGATCACGTCATGCGGCAGGCCATCAAGCCAACGCAGGTACGTCGCATCGCCCGCGTCCGTGTTGACGCGTATCGAAACCTCCGGCGTCAGTGCAGTGTCGAGCCCCATCGCAAACTCAGCCGCCGCCGCCGCGCCCTGCTGACCGTACAGATCCACAACCTTGCGGAACTCAGGCTCCGACAATGAGGCAATCAGCGCCACCTGTGCGGCGCCCTCGGGACCAAGCCCATAGAGTTCGTCGATCATCTCCTTGCCCGCGTCCTGCATGTCCGCGCTCAGACGGTCACGCACGCGTTCAGAGATTGCGGTGAGGTTCGTCTGCCAGTTCAGTTGCGCGTCAACCTGATCTTGCAGCGACTGAATGTACTCGTCAGCGCTTACTGTCTGGCCGTCGTAATAGTCCTCCCACGCCTTAGTCGCGGCCGTGGACGTTTCCTTGTCAGACTCGGCACGCTTCTGATTGGCGGCGTTGATCTTGTCGGCCTGCTCCTGCGCGGCCTCAATGTTGCCATCGACGACAGACTGGTACGTGCTACCCAGGGTAGAGAACCCTGTGCTGGCGTCAGAAACGGCCTTGAGCCACTTCATCAGGGCATCCGCGGCTGCCTCGGACGCCTGAGCCTCTTGCTCCTGTGCTGCGGTGAGTTCGACCGTGGAGTCGGTGGCAAGTTGCTTTTCGTTGCTCACGTTCGCCAATGCGTCGGCGTATCCCGGAAGCAAGCCCTCGAGCTCTTCAAACGTGTATCCAAGTTGAGCCAGCGCGGCTTCGGCAGTGTCTGCGCTACCAGACGCAACTAGTGACGCGAGCCCCTGATCCAGCCCCTTGAAAAACTCCTCAGCCTGAGTCCTGTTGGTGCTAGTTGCCTGGCCCAATGTGAGCACAGAAGAAACCACGTTATCCACGGCCTCAGATACGCCAGGGGTCTTGAGTACGGCAAACGCTCGCTCTACGCTGTTAACGTCATTGCCCGTGAACCAGTCCTTGAATCCGCCCCGCTCGAGCATCTTGCCCAGCGACGTATCCGCAACATCCGCGCCGCCCGCGAGATCAATAAGCGCCTGCGTGGTGGCGCCCGCACCCTCAGACGCCTCTGTGCCCCACTTGGGGATACCGGCCGATGCGATCATGACCGCAATCGCCACAGTGGCAAGACCAGCCGCCTTGCTGACCTTTGTAATCCCAGACGCTGCCCCAGGCGAAACCGCCTTGAGCTTCTGGAACGCCATCACCGTGTCATAGATGCGCGGCACAACGAGTAGAAGGGCGCCGCCAAGCAGGGCGGCACTGGTCGCTACTACGCCAAGTCCCGTACCGGCCTTACGAATCGGATCGGGGATCTTGCTGAACGCCTCAGCGGCACCAGCAACCGCCGATGCCATATCCGCGAGAACAGGCAGGAAGTCCTCGCCAATAGTGATCGCCGCATCGTTGATCGCATTCTTGGCAATCTGCAACTTTGCTTCGGTCGTGTCGTAGCGCTTGTTCGCTTCCTCGACCAGCGCCGTGTTCTCCTTCCACGCACTGTTGCCGATTTGCAGCTGGTTGTTCAGCAGGTCGCCAGCCGATGCCGTCGAAAGAATTGCACGCGCCAGGCGCTGATCCGTCAGCTCCAAGTCATCGAACACCTGAGTGGTCGACTGGCCCGACTCGGCAAGTTTGCCCATGCCCTCGATGAACATGGAGATCGCGCCAGCCGCGTCATCCTCGAAAGCCGCACGGAAGTCAGACGTGGACACGCCCGCAACCTTCGCGAAAGTCGTCAACTTGTCGCCACCGTCACGGGTCGCGTCACCAATGGACGTGAACACCTTGGACAGTGCCGTGCCACCAGCCTCAGCCTCAACACCCACCGATGTGAGGGTCGATGCGAACGCCAGGACGTTAGCCTCAGACAGCCCGGCCTGCTTACCCGCCGCGGCGAGGCGAGTCGCCAGACCCACAATCTCAGCCTCAGTCGTGGCCGAGTTATTACCCAGGTCAACGATCGTGGCACCCATGCGGGAAACGTCCTCAATGGACGTGCCAAAAATGTTTGCCATGCGAGCCAGAGCCGTTGCCGCCTCATCAGCGGAAAGGTTCGTCGTCTCGCCCAGGTCAATCATGGTGCGCGTAAACGACTCAATGCCGTCCACCTTGACGCCCAACTGACCGGCGCTCGCCGCGACGTTGGCAATCTTCTCGGCCGACGATGGCAACTCGAGCGCCATGCCGCGCAGGCTTCCCTCAAGTGCGTTAAGTTCTGAGGCGGTGCCATCAACGGTCTTGAGAACACCAGTCCAGGCAGACTCCCAATCAATCGCGGCCTTCGCCGTGAGAGTCAACGCCGCAGCGCCAGCGAGGCCAAACGCTGTTAGCGACGCGCCCGCGGTCTGCCACTCGGCACGGTTGACCTCAGCCGAGCGCACCAGGCGGCCTGACGTGGTCTGGATCTTCTGACCGTTCTTGTCAAAGTCGGCCGCGAACTTTTCCGATGACTTCCCTGCCTGCGCCATCTGACGGTTAAAGTCGTTGACTTCCGCCTTCAAGCGGACCGCTATTTGGCGATTTGCCATTGCGCTGGCCTCCGGTCGGGTCTAAGTTGTGGGCATGACTGAAAAGACGCAGGTGCACAAGATGCCGTGGTGGGGGAAAGTCGGAGGTGGCCTCGTGGGCTTCTCCGTGGTGTCCGCGATAGTTGCCGGGGGCATCTTCGTGCCGCAGGGCGCGGTGCTATTTATTGGTGGGCTACTTCTCGCCGCTGGCCTCATCGTTCGAGGCCGCTAGCGCCTCCCGCTTCTCGCGCAATATGCGCTCGAGCGGTTCCTCGTCGGCAGGATCGTCACTTGCGCCCAGTAGTCTCAACCGCAACGTCTCACCAGGTTCAGGCTTGTACCCATCTGCGCTTCTGTGCCGATCTATCGCGGCCTGCGCATAATCAATGACGGGCTCAACCTCAAACATGCCGTCGTTGGCCTCATCGGTGGCAATCCACTGCGGGATGCCCAACGAGTTCAGACTTGCCTCAAGTTCGAGCAGCCCCTCCGCAAGACCGCGATCAACAGTCGACCACTCTTCGCCAGGCTCAGAGATGCCCAGATACTCAGTAGGGCGCACACTCCACGCACGCGCACCCGAAAGTGCGCTGGCTAGTTGCCGTTCGTGGATAGCCCTTGCGATTTTGGGCGGTCAGCTTCCACCTCGCCCTGCGTCGCCTCATTCACTGCCCTAATGAGAGGGGTGATGAGAGTGATGCCGTGAGGTAAGTGCGCCATCTTGCGCAACGACTCGACGCTGATTGAATCAGCGGTGCCAGACTTCGACGTCACGCACTCGGTAGCCGCGGCAATCATGTGGATGTCGCGCTCAAGGTTCGCGTCACGCTCGGCCGCGTACCAATCAAGCATCCGCTCACGCCAGGCATCGATCTCCTCATCACTGGCGTCATTGGCGAGCTTCTTGATCTTCACCGGCGGCAAGTGTTCGCGGGTGATCTTGAGCACCACGTCACGAGTAAGGGCGCGAACCGTCACCGTGATGTCATCGGCGCGGTTGCTAGCCTCAAGCGCCTCAATCTCAGCCTCGATGCCCGCGATACGTTCAGCGGCTTCGGCAACGTCAGCGGCGTCATACTTGCCGACGGACTGCAACGAATCGTCATCGTCGGCCTCCTCCTCGAGTGATGCCGCAACTTCGTCAGCCTTGGACTCGGCATCCTCAAGCGCGGCCAAAAGTTCACTCATGCGCGCGTAATACACCGAGTCATGGCGGTTGTTCAGTGTGACGTCAATGGTTCGCACAGTGAGGTGCGTCACCCAGTCGTCAAAGTCAAAGTCGGACATGTTCCCCTCCAAGGGCAAAACGTGGGGGTGCCACCCGACCCGCCGGCGTTTAAGCAGCAGCGGGCCGGGTGACGATTGGGTTAAACGCCAGCGACGAGGGTCTTGAACTCGACGGCCTCAGATACGGCCATGTCCACGGGGCACTTGACGTAACCCGAGTCAGACGCGGGAGCCTGGGGGTCGTCGGTGTAGGCCTCGTAATACGAGTACTCATCACCCGTCTCCCAGGCATCCTCGCCGAGCTTGGCGCTTACACGCTTGAGCAAGTACAAGAGGGTGCCCTTGGGCACCATTGCCTGGAACGCAATATCGGCAGTGGGGTCGACCATCTTCGTGTCTGCGTCGAAATAGCGGTAAGGCTCAAAGTGGGCGCCATAGTTCGAGCCCTCAAGCGCCTGGAAGTTCGCGGTCTGCTCAAGCGACGGGTCATCCGTGGTGGACGAACCAGTCGAGCCCAGTGCGAAGTTGGAAAGGGCGATGAACGCCGACAGGTCGGCACCTGCCGCCGCCTCGGTGAGTGTGATCGCGTTCTTGTCCGCGGGGGGCGCGGCAAGTGAGGTGACCTTGGTGTGGCCCTTTGCGAGACTCTTGACAGCAGCCATGTTTACTTCTCCTTCGGGGTTTCCCCGGAGGCCGGGGGCTGGGGGTTGGTTTCCTTGCGGGTGTGCGTTGCCGGGGCTGGAGCCTCGGTCGTGATGTTCGGGAAGAACTTGACGCGCGAGGATTCAACCTCGGTCGGCAACTTCTCGCCCGTGGACTTGAGGTAAACGGGAACGGTGGGCATCGCGGCCTCCTAGATAGTTGGGATGGTTGCTGGGGGCATGGTCTTGACGTGCGCCGAGAATGGGCGTTTGGCGTAGCCGTCCATCTGGCCGTCGAGGAACTTCGCCCCCTCGGCGTTGCGCTGGAACTCGAATATGTGGAGCGAGTCAACTGAAATTGCCGTGGGGTCTAGCCCTTCGGACTCGGCCCATGCGACATTCGAGTCCACGACGTCTGCGCCGGTAGCGACTCGAAATGTCTTGACGGTGACGGTGTGCATTGCGGTGGCCATCGCGGCCTCCTTTTGGGTACAAAAAAAGCCCGCGAACGGGCCGGGTTTGGTGTTTGGTCAGACGACCGGGGTCGCCGTGTATCGGTACGTGTCGACCCCATAGAACGGGCCAGTATTCGTATCCGTGAACGTGATGCCACCACCGAGCGAAATCGGCGCACCATACAGGCGCTCCAGGTGGCAGTCGTAACCGTCAACGTCAGGCTTCGCACCGTCATACGCCGCGGTAATCTCATCCTGCATCTCACGCACCTGGCGGGCACTCACGCCAGCCGCAGTGATGTGTATCAAGTCATCAATATCGCGACGCTCATCGGACACTGTGGCCTGGATCTCACGCAGGTTAGGGGCGCCCAGGAAGGCGTACCGTTGCGGCTCACCCTCGGGCTTGCCAGTGTCGGCAACCTCAAACCCTAGGTCGTCGCCGATCACCAGGATTGCGTTGACGTGAGAGCGCATCAGATCAGCCCATCCAGTAGTTTCTCAAGCGCGGATACGAACTTAGGTTCCTCAGCTTCGAGCGCCAGTTGCGGATCGGCCACGGTGCCAGGACGGGATGCGTCACCGAAATAGGCGAACTGGGCAAGCGATGCCGATGGCGCACGATCCTTATTCGGGCCAACCTCAGCCTCATACGAACCAGTGCCGAAAGCGCTACGAACATTCACGTCATAGTCAATGGATCGCGTCACCACGTTGAAGTGCTCCGACCCGTCCATCTCGGCGCGCATGTCGGCCTTCATGTTCTGCGCGGCCTTCTCAACGATGGGGTAAATGTGGCGAGACAGTTTCTCGGGAATGGCACGGAGATCGGCAGCAAGAGCTCGAACCTCGGACGTGTCAGTGGTTACCTTGGCGCCGGTGCGAGGCATTACAGGTTCTCTTCAAGTGCTAGACGTTGGGCGGTGGCGTGCGTATCGTGAATCGGGGATGCGACCCGATATTCCCGTCCGGCCATGAATGGATCGAGCGCAGAAGTGATGCACGTAACGACGTGCCCAACCTCCGCGGGCCCGGCCGATATGGGGATGGATAGGCCGTTCCGTAGAACCGTCGCATTCCCGCCCGGTACGTTCGGCTTTTGCTCATACGGGGCGACCGAACGGAAGCGGGCCTTGCCTTGGTAGACCAGCGTGCGAGTGGGAACCTCTTCACCGTCAATGAGTTCCGATGCGCCAGTCAGTTCCTCGATGCGCACCGTGTCGACCATCAAGGACTCGGCCATGCGACGACCCGCGAGTGTTGCGCTAGATGCGCTCACCTCAACCCCACTTCGGGCGAACGGAAAACGCGCCCCGGGGATCCCGCGTCGGCATAAGCAACGCCCACTCGTCGTCAGTGATGAACACCTCACCGCGAGCAGCGGCCTCGACTAGTCCGTAGGAGTAGTCCTCGATGCGCTCGTTTTGCTTTCCGTCCGGGTTCTTCACCTTGCGGACGACGGCTTGCGCCTCGACCATAACTACTTCAGCCTCGGCAACCGTGCCGGTTGCAATGCGCGTTGACAGGTCAGGGAAGCGACGCAGGATCAGACGCTCAGCATCCTCGATCCATGTATCAATCTGATCTTGCTCAGCAGTTTCAGAGACGGCACGCCCAAGGCGCACGGTGACATCGTCGATGCTTGCATATGCCATGAGCGTGCCGTCCCTTCTACTAGTGCCCGGCCGCGGCGACTGCCGCGATGATGTCGTCCTTGGACGACTCCGGGTCGATCTCGACTTCGTGGGCCGCCGCGTAGGCAACCCACTTATCCATGCCGGAACCCTTGCCGGACTCGGCCGGGCGCTCCAGAGAGTCGCCTGCCTCGTCCTGGGATTCCGGCGCTGCCGCGCTGACGGTGCTGACCTTCTCGATCAGGCCGTCAGCCACGAGCCGCGTGATGTCCTTCTCCGAAACATCGGAGGGGACGATGGTGTTGCGGTACAGGTACTTGACCTTCCCGTCGACGCCGTTGACCGCCACAAGAGGCGAGGAGACGATGTGTGCCATGGTTGTCTCCCTTTCGCTTAGGCCGTGATACCGGTGATACGAATACCGGCGCCGGGGTCGGTGACGTAGGGAACGCACACGCGACGGCCGCGAAGGCGCCACTGGTCGTTCTCGTCCTCGCGCATCGACTTTGACTCGACGTTGCCGCCGGTGTAGCCGCCACCGAGGTTCTCGTCAGCAATGCCACCGAGGCGAGTTGAGTCGACAATCCAGCCGCCGGACCCACCCGGAAGGTTGGGCGTGGGCAGGATGGTCAGACCACCGATGATCGGGAAGTTGCCCGAGTACACCGGGTTCGCCACGTCCTCGCGGGCGCGAGCGCCTGCGATAGTCGGATCCGATGCGATGTACGCCCAGGTGAGGTCGTCCACGATCAACAGGTTCGGGTCGTAACCCTTGTTGAGCGCCGCGACCTTGGCCTTGGCCAGCAGGATGTCGCGCAGGATCGTCGCGCTGGCGCCGGTCCACACGGCGGACGCCGCGTGAGTGGCAGTGACGCGCGACGCGATGAGCGACAGCGCCACCGAGTCAACGTGCTTGACGACGGAGTTCACGACCTGCGTGAGTGCGCCGTCAACCGCGTTCTGACGACGACGCTTGATCGCCTCGTCGGTGACCAGGGTGTCCTGGCCCCACTTGGTGACCTTCACGACCTGGGCTTCGCCCGTGCCGATGGGGGTCAGTGGGTATTCGCCACCGGGGCTGACGGCCTCAACGGGACGCGCCGTGAATAGCGGGTCGTCCTCATCGTAGACAATCGCGCCACCCTCGACGTCTTGACGGCTCGAAAGCACGACGTCAGCGATGAAGCGGTTTGACGCGAGGTCCTGGACGCGCCGAGCCACAAGGGACGGGTTATTCAGGAAGCGATTGATGGACATGGTGTCGCCGCTGAGCGTAGGCGCAGCGGGTGGGTAGGTGTAAGCCATGTTTGACCCCTCCTAGGGTCTAGAGGAGTCGACTCGCGCCGCTCCGAGGGATGAATGGTGGGGTCAGCGGATGAACTGCACGCGGACAATGTTGTCCGCCGCAGTCGTGAGTGCGATGCCGACGACGGCACGCGAATTGGTGACGTCAGCGGCGGTCGGAGTGGTGACGGCGGCCAGGGCCGAAACCGCACCGTCCGCCGCGGCCACGACGAGCGCGCCGGCCGTGATCGCGCCAGACGCGACCGCTTCCTGCGTGCCGCCACAGTGGACAGTCACGTCGGTGCCGAGCGCTGCGTCGAATGCGGCGACACCGAGCCAAGCCGGAGAGTTCGCCGTCGCCGGAGCGACAGTGCCAGAGCCAGAAACGTACACCAGCTGGCCACCGGTGATTGCGGCAGAAGCCTGGGCGACAAGAGCCTGCCCAGGGATCCGCACGGGAATGTACTCAGCCATGAGATGTACTCACTTCCTGATAGGGGCGCTCGGGTAGAGCGATTCGTAGAGTTGGTCATCCTCAGACAAGGGACCATTGGGGCGTGCGCCCTGGCCCGGATCGGGCGCAGGGATGCGGGGCTCGGGCGGGGTGCCGCGCAGTGCAGCAACTCGTTCGGCCTGGGTCGCGAGAGTGGCTTCATCTGTTCCTACGAGAAACAGTTCGGCGTCCTCTTCGCTGATGCCATGACGAGTGGCCAGACGCAGTCGTAGCGCCTCAGTCGTGGCTTTGTCGGCCACCGCCTTGTTTTCCGCAGCCTCGCGCTGCGCCTTCTCAAGTTCAGATAGATCGCGAGTTTCAAACTCACGGACCTTTGCTTCGGCGGCAGACGCCTTCTGACGCTCACGCACCAGCGCAGCCTTGCCGGGATCTCCAAGTGCCGACCATTCGACGTCAGTGACACCTTCGGGTCGGGGGGTCGAGTCACCGCTAGCATTCGCCGTTGCCTTGGGTGGCTCGGGTACGGGCTTGGCGGCGGCAGCCTGCTCGGCCGGCTTGGGTGTGATGGTTGGTTCCACCGCCGGAGCGTCGGGGGCCGTGGCAGTAGGGGGGGTGTTCTCGTCAGGCATCGCGCCATCTCCTTGTTGTGCTCAATCCCGCGCCCTCGTAGCGTGGGGAAGTTTGTGTCAGGGGACCCAGCCGAAGTCGCGGAGCATCTGATCGGCGTGCGACTGATCGCGGGCAATCTTGTAGATGGACTCAGGCATCAGTCGGACGGCTTTGGTTTCGCGGCGTCCAAGTGCCGGGTTGTACTGACTGAGCGCACGAACCTCGCGCATCTGACGGTCAGCAACACCGCGTCGCGTAGTGCCCTCGAGCGTGTACTTGACGTTATTGCCGTACACCTGCGCAGTCTTAATCGACGGAATGCCGCCAGGGCCACGTGGTCCGCCGGGTTGGCGGTAGGCGTTAATGAGCTGGAACGGGTCCGCACCGTCCTTGTAGGCTCGCGCGTTCGCCTGGGAGCCGAGCGCCTTCTCGATGGTGGTCTCGCCGTGCTTTCGGCTAATCTCGTCGAGAGTCATGCCGGGGTACTTCTCGCGCAACTCATCGCCCGTAGGTAGTGAGTCGAGGTAGGCGGTAGGGCTGGTCGTCAGGTCGCCCGCAATGTTTTCGGAGGCGATAATATGTCGGCAATCACATCCTGGATGCCTTTGAAAACCGCGATTCTTGCGGTAGAACTTGCCTGCCAAGACGATGCAACGCCCACACGATTTACCGTTGAGCATCCGAACCCAACCGCTAACGGGGCGCGAATACCCGGCGAGACCTTCCATCATTCGACCCGTGTCAGAAAACACTGTTCCGAGCGCCGCGGTGAGCCACTGACCGGCCTGCTCCTTGGCGGCTGCGGGGGCCATGCCCGCCCCAATTGCTGACTTGGTGCGAGTCACGGCTCCGTATGCCACGGTCTCAGTCCCGACACCACTACCTGCAGTGCCGACCATGGCATCCGGGCGGGTGGTGAACCGGGGCTTATCGGCGCTCGCTTGTCCTGTGGCCTCGAGTACCTTGGGCACATACTCGACAGCCGCGTTACCCAGGCGAGCCTGTGCGGTATTCGTAACCTCGAGCAGTTCCGGAGCGATGGCGAGAAAGCCGCCAGTAATGTCTGCGGTGTCGACGCGGCGCCATAAGCGGTTGACCTCATACAGTGCGGCGTTGCGCTGCTGCTGCTGAGCCTGCCCATAGGTGACAGCGACTGGCGGTACCTGTTGGAGTGCCACGGGTTAGTCCTGAGCGGTGTCGAGGAAAGGGTTGCGCGCGGCTTCGTAGTCCATCTTCGTCATGCGTCGACGCTGCTCCGACGTGTAGCCCAAGTCGATGCGGGCCTGCTCAAGCGGCAGCACTGCGTGGCCATTCTGGAGCGGCGTGGCCAGCTTCATGATCGCGTCGGCCTTCTGTGCCACTGTCGGGGTAGCAGGGTCGCGCCAGATCGTCTCGAGCGACTGCGCCTTGGTGTCCCACTTGCCAGTCTGGAAGCGGAGGATCGTGCGCATGACGTCTTCCCACGCGCCGCCCAGGTAGGTGTGCTTGCGCTCCACGCGCTTGACTAATTGCGACTCCGACGAGCGGATCGCATCGGCGGAAGTCGGATTCGAGTCACCGCCGGCGAACGCTGCGTAATGCGGAGGCAGTGCGGCCAACTGCACTACCAGTTGTGTCAGCAACTTAATGGTGTTGTGGAAGTTCGCCAGGTCAGCTTCGTCAAACTGGCCGAACTTCGCGTCCTTGTTCTCTGTGGCCCACAACGTGCCGGCGTCGCGTGACCAGGGGTTAAGGGGGTTGCCCGCTTCGTCCTGGAAGTCCGACTCATTCATGCCAGCCGCCCAGCGGCGGGGCATCATGTGATACTCGCCTGAGACCATCATGTCGGTGGCCATCTTGTTGGCGGCATCAGCGACCGGCAGGATGTCGTGGAACTCGCTAAGGCCGTCCGGACGCAAAATGCGAGGGCGGTTCACCAGCGGCACAACGGGCACGCGGCCCAGGTCGTGGCTGTCGATCTCGCCCGTAAGCTGCCAGCCGTCCCGGCCGTTGACCAGGTGGCGAGTCGAGTTCGGCAGGTACAGCATCGCGTGCTGCTCCATCGGGGCCGTCGTCGGCTCACCCTCGTCCCATCGCTTCACCGCGGAGACCACTCGGCGAGTGCGAGGATCACGACGAGCAAAGACCTGCAACGCAGACTCGACGGTCACAATCGGCGCGTCATCCTTGCTGTCGCCCGAGCCAATGAGGACGTAGGCACGGGAGAGCGCAATGGAGTCCAGGTGGGCCTGCTGCGACTGCTCATCTAGGTCATTGGCCTGCCACGCGGACCAAAGGCCCTCGTCGCCCGAGTCGGAGCCCGCGTAGCGGAATCCCTCGACATCCAGGCGGGCCTCGTATGCGTCGGCCACCACTCGAGCGAAGTTCAGCACTAGCGCCGTAATACGCTCGCCGAACTCCTTCTGCAGAGACGGGGCAATGAACTTGATGGGCTGGTTGCCCTCGTAGTACACGTCATAGCGTCCAAGCGGCTTCTGCGCGGCGGTCAATCCAGTAACAAGGCGATCCATCTCCGTCTCCTCGGGCGTCACGGGATCACCTGCTTTCTTAACGTCGGGTGGAAACGATTACTTTTCGGCTGGTCTGTTGCGTGAGTCCGCCGGTGGCGATTACGTCTTGGCAGGCTTGCCAGGACAGGGCGCCGGCGACGGCATAGTCGATCTTTCGGGGCGAGTCGTGGCGGTCCTTGGCGATCTTCCACATGGGGATGCCGTGGTCATCTACCCGGCGCGAGTCGACCTTTTGGGAGTTCGCGATGTGCTCGGCCATCGTGTCGTCACCGTCGTTGCGGACTTCTCCGCTGTCGATGCCCCGCTCGTAGATACGCATCATGTATGCGGTTTTGAGCGACCCGCGCGAGTCTGTAAAGAACGTCACGACACGCTGCGGACCGAACTCTCCAGCCCACTCGCGAGCCATCGAGGACATGCCGCTGTTCGGGTCGTCGTCGTGATAGAGGCGCGCCACGTTCCAGCGGTCAAAAGCCTCGCGCACCTTCTCGTCAACCTCGAGCGGGTTGACTGGGTTGTCCTCGGTGGGGATCCAGTGGGCGAACGCGTACTGGGTGCGCGCATGCACGTCGGTGACGACAATCGCCGTGACGTCCTTCCATCGAGACCCGTCAATGCCGATGGTGACCAGCGCGCCCGGTGCCGGGACGAATCCCACGTTGGCGTTCTCGCGCCACTTGACGGGGTCGAATGCCTGAGCATCGGCCTGTGTCCAGCGGTTGAGCCACGTGCGCTCTAGGTAGCGAAGGTCAGCGCCTGGACGGTCCCACTGCTTCGCAATGCCGCGAAGGTCGGACCACTCAGCCACAGCAGGTCCGGATGCCTCGCGAACGGCCTCGACGCGACCCTTGAGGTTGGTGAGGTCGTGATTTTGGCTTGCCTCGCGGTGAAAGTAGAACAGCTCGGGCTCGTCGACCTCACCGCGGGAGATGGCCTCGGCCTCTTCCTTGTCCTTTTCAGCAACGCTGCCCTGACCGGGAATGCCGGCGGTAGTCACGCCTAGCGACCAGGGATCGTCGAGCGGGCGCTTCGGGAGGTTCGCCTCCATAGTCTCGTAGGCCGAAACCTGCGAGGGAAGCGTTAGGCGGTGCGTCTCGTCGTAGAAGTTCATCGTCGTGCGAGCGCCGTCACGGGCGTTAGGAGTTGTGGCCAGCGGGACGGCCTTGCCGTCAGCACGACCATTCGCACCAATACGGACGATGCGCTCCATGGTCACGTCGAACAAGTCGGCGTCAGGGCCTTCGGTGCACACTGTGTAAAGCACGCCGTAGGCGAGTTCCATCACCTGCTCTTGCGTGTACGCAAGCATCGGGATGTACGGGTCACGCACAGGGCGTCCAACTGGCTGCCACACGCCATCAACCTTGCGCCAACCGTCAAAGCGCGTCTCGCCCTCGGGATGCAACTCGGCGAAGGTGATCCAGCCGCCGAACTCCGTCTTGGCCGTGCCCTTGCGCCATGAAAAGCGCACGCGACGGTGACGACGACGGCCTTCGAGCTCGTGGCCCTTCGGATAGACCTCATAGGCCTTCCAGATGGCCGCACGCTTCTCATCGTCGAGCGCGGCCGGTTCACCCTTTAGTGAGCCAGGGCCGAATACCGCGCGCTCTTCGATCAGGTCGCAAATCTGGCCACCGAGTGACGGCCACGGTTCAGCGTTGGGGCCATCGTCGGGGACGATGAAGGTGCTCATACCGCGTGCAAAGTCGCGCGGGTGTCACCCTTGCCAGATCGACGTGACGCATCGGTGGTTGACCGTCGCTTCTCGCCCTTGTCTCGAGCCTCTTCGGTCTGCTCGATCTGCCACTCAAGGCGGCGACGGTCAAACGGGGTGAGGCCAAGATCCTTACGCTGCTGCCGGTACTCGGCAGATGCCTGCTGACGTTCACGCGGAGTCTCAGCGCACCACACGTCGTCATAGATCATCGCGAGCAAGTAGACGTTGTGCTGGTCCGACTCGTCCCACTCAGGAGACATCGGCGACGCCCAAACGTCGGCCCACCACTTGCGCGTCATCGAGTGCCAGCCGTCATTGCGGTCAGGTAGCTCGGGAGCCGTGGTGTGGTGGTCGCGAACGAGTGTCGCGCGAGTTGCAGTCTTGTTGCGACGGGCGCGGAGGCTTGACTCTTTAGGGGCAGGGCCAGGCATGAGTGATCACCATCCAATGCCGCATCGCGCGACGTAAGGGCCGGGCATCGCGCCGGGCTGAACTAGCGGGAAATTTGGTTGGCCTGGGGTCGGTGGCCTTTACCTTCTTGGGGCAAATCGGGAATACCCGATCCCGTACAGAGCAAAATGGCCC
>Ga0314855_100038_pt1 | contig 43198 bp, 64 predicted proteins | sample 2018CB1WmetaG_FD_203636 | JGI IMG/M metagenome (GOLD analysis project Ga0314855, IMG submission 203636) | Cryopeg brine viral communities from Beaufort Sea near Barrow, Alaska, United States - 2018 CB1W | ecosystem: Environmental > Aquatic > Marine > Coastal | place: USA: Alaska | collected... | reverse complement strand
CATCGCGTGCATATCCGCCACGGTCTGAGCCCGCAGCGCGTCGTGTTCTTCCTTGGTCATCTGTCTCTCCGTCGCTCCCCACGAGCGCCCGACACTATCAACAGACTGTGGAGCGTTGGTCAATCCGAGATTGGCCCCCTGATCCTGACCAGCTCGTCAACCGTGCGGGGGGACTGGCTGTGCGCGATGATCGTGTCTAGGACGGCGTTGACCGCGCTTTCCGTGCCATCGTCTCCAAGGCGATTTCCCCACGCATCAAATACCGCCACCAGGCACGCCGCCTTGATCTCGGCCGGCCCGCGCAGATCGTCGGTCAGGTCGCTCTTGTCCATCACTCTTCTCCCTCAGCGGGACGTGCCCGCGCAAATGCAGCCGCCATCTTGGCCGCGAAGTCGCTGTCGACCGACACCTCAACCTTGTCCTTCAACAGCCCTTGGATACGGGCCATCGTGGTCAGGGAGGCATCGACGTTTGGTCCCTTCACCTTCAGCACGCCGGTCTCGGACATGGAGGCTTCGGACAAGCACTCAAGCTGTTCGTCGGTCGCGTTCTCCAGATCGACCACGGGCACACCGTCCATCAGTTTGACCATGCCCTTGAGGCTGAACCGCGACCGCTTGGCGATCAGCGCCAGGGTCTCGTCGGGCGTCATATGGGCCGCACGAAACCGCTCTTGGCTAATATCCCTCACGCGAGATAGGATTTCAGCATCTTTCAGCAGGCGGAAACCTTGAGCATACGCCGTCTTTTGGCTGTATCCCGCATCCTTCGCGGCCTGGGTGGCATTGGCAGATCGCGCATACGACTGGCAGAACGCTTCCTGTCGAGCGTTGAGGGTCTTAGGCTTGTCGGTCATCGTGGCGTATCTACAAAGTCGCCGCACCAATGGTCACGCTTCACCAGCATCGACGAGACAGGGCCAGCACTGAAGCCGTGGATGCCAAGGCCAGCAGCAGCGTCATGGGCCGGATTTGGAGCATGGCGAACGCACTCGCCCACCACACTGTTGATCCAGCGCCAGAAGTCGCAGCCGGCGCAGCAGAGCGCGTGCTTATCGGCGAAGGCGTCGATGTGGTCCTGCTTGGTCATGCGGGCTTCTCGCCCAGAACCGCGTCGATCATGGCGGTAAAGGCGTTTCGTGCTTCGTCCTGTTCAGACTGTGGTGGCGTTTGGCTCCAGCGCCCCGGCTCATCCCACACGCACTCAGCGCCAGCCATCACGGCCTTGTCGTCAGGCTCCCTGATCGCAAGAAGGACGGCGCGGGCGATGGCGTCGTAAACAGCGGGGCAGTTCGCATAGAGCGACGGGCCGTTGCTCAGCTTGGCATCAGCGTCAGCAGCAGCCCTCGCTGCCTTCTCAAGTGCCGGGCTCACCGATAGATCGGGCTACCATCGCTGGCATACCCCCTCACTGTACGGGTTTGTCCCAGGCCTGAGCGCAGATCGTCAGTCGGCTTCAAATGCTTGACCTTGGGCTGGGTGCGGACCTTGGCTTCAGCCTTCATCCGGCCGGCGACGACAGCAGCATCAGAGAAGCCATCGACGTAGGTGATGCCGCCTGGCGTCAGCTTGTTCGGTGCATCAGGGCCGGGCTTCCACGTCACGTCACCAAGGGCCGGGTCGGGCGCGCTCAACGCTTTCACGATCCGCGCGCGATCGGCCTTCACTTGCTTCGGGGTTCGCTTGTCCATTTCCTCGTAGCTCTTGAGCTTGTCGAGGTGTTGATCAAGGGCGTCGTCAACGATCTGGCTCTTGGGGATGCCAAGGCTTTTCGAGAGCGCGTCGATCTTCTCGATCACAGTCGTATCGAGGCGGATGGGAAATGGTTTTCGTGCCATGCTCTGTATCTACACCGCGTATCTACAAGCCGCAAGCATCCCACTCATCCCTGTGCGCTCCCTGTGAGGGCGGAACGGGCGGCGAGTTCTTCCTCGGTCGGAAGACCGCGAGCCCAGGCGAATGCCTCGTCTCGGCCTTCGCTCATCGACTTGGCTTTGAGCGGTACTTCGCACTCCCATTCCCCGGCGTCCGCAAAGACCTCCATCGTTCCGTCTGGCTCGAAATGGATCTGCATGGTGATGCCGCAGACGACCCATTCCTCGACGGGGCATCCGCAGTCGGGATCAGGATAAGCGGCCTCGAAATATGCGGTTGTGTCGCTCACTTCCCGCTCTCCGCTGTCTGGGGGCGAAGGGCGGCACAGGCCGCGTAAAGCGGATCGCGGACACGATACGGCATCTTGTATTTGCGTTCCTTGTCCCACACGATTGTCGCTTCCATCGCGAGAACAGCCTTTCGCACCGCCTCCCTGTCCGGCCTCCAGCTATCCGGGGCCTGGGTGCGGAGGGCGGCGAGTTCATAGGTCGCCTCGAAAATGGATTGTTCAACGTTCCATTTCTCACCGTTCGGGCCGGTGCAGATGTAGTCGCCGTTGCGGAGCGTGTGCCGCCCCTCCAGGGTTTGAAGACACCATTCGGCGGTTGATCTGCGAGGATCGGAGAGCCCGTCAGAGAATACACCCTCCGGGATTTTGCCCTCGGATGGCAGGAATTGCTCTGCGCTGACGAGCGCGGTCTTGCGGTACAAGGTCATTTCGCGGCCTTCCGGTCCAAGCGTTCGATTTCAGCGACAATCAGAGCGCCTGCGCGGACCAGATCACGGCGACGATTTTTCGGCTTCCACCACGTCTCTGACCACGGCCAGTGCTTGAATAGCTCGTAGGGCGTAGACTGGTGATCGCCGCCGCATTGCCCCTCGCCACGGTAGTCCATGACGTACCGCTCAGCCTCGTCAGGCCATGCCGCAGCGAGCGCATAAGTGGCTGCGGCCTGAGCCATTTGGTATCGGTCATGCTCGTCGTCATGGGCTGTCATCCATCCTTCAGTGGACCTCTGACGTTCCCGCTCTTCTGCGATTTCGGCCACAACATCCCGCTCAGCCTTCAGCCCTTCGATCTCGGACAGGAGGGCGTAAAGGGCCTCAGTCATCGTCGCGCTCCGAGATTTCGGTGTCGTGCATCCCGACATCGGGACCTTCGTAATCGTCAGGGCGACCATCAGTCGGCGCACCGAAACGAAGCGCCTTGTCGATAGCTTCAACAATCAGGCTGATTGCGTGGTCGGCCAGACTTACCGGCGCGTGACCGCTGCCGACGTTATGACCCCCAAGCGGAGCCCCGCACATACAGGTCGAGTTGTCGCTCAGCGGATATGTTACGACCTGTTCCTTGACCTCAGCGAGAGCCATGTAGAGGTCATGTGCGCGTCCAGCAGCGCCGTCTCTGGAAGCCCTAACGTACTCAAGCCTAGCCTCGGTATCGATGTGACGCCCGCGTTCCTCTGTGATGAACCGTTCGCAGTCCTCGACCGACACGGCGTTGATCGAACCGGGCACGTCCTCCCCGCCGCAGATCGCCAGCTTGAGACGATCAACGTCATCGGTGGCTAGATAGAATTTGCGCTCGTATTCCTCGAACCCCGCATTGGATTTCTTCAGAGCAGCCTTCAGCCCTTCGATCTCGGACAGGAGGGGGGCTGTGACCTTGATAGCGACCTTCATATTGATGGACACGGCAAGGACGGAACAAGTGGCGTCACTGAGCCCAGGCGCGCCCTTCCTGATGGTGTCGTATGCGGCGGTATAGACGGGGCTCTTACCTTCGCCTTCCACCCGCTTCAGCTCGGCGTGATCCACGGCGGTCATTGGGGCTGCTCATTCAGGGCGGTCATTAGCGTTACGATCTTTCTGACTGTGGAGACATCGATACCTACTTGGGAGGCAATCTTTGTCTGGCTAAACCCCTCGTCTTTGAGGCGTAGAACGTGGTGTTTCTCTTGGTCGGTGATTCGGCCCCGTGGTCTAAGGCGACCTCGCGCAGCAGCTTCGCGTGCGTTTTCCACCAGCGACCCCGCTCTTAGGTGTGATGGATTAATGCACTGAGGAACATCGCAGGAATGTAAAACGCATTGACCAGGCGTTAGTGATCCTCCGTGTGCTAGGAACGATGCGCGGTGTGCGGAGACCGTCTTTTTGTTGAACTTGACCTTCCCGTACCCAATTCGGTCGGTAACCCCCTCCCAAAGCCAGCACCCACCAACTGCATCCATTTGTATGCGTGATGGTATTTCGGGAAGGAAGTTTTCTAAAGTCCGCCTGCGAGCCCTATTCATTTTACAGCCCCCGCTTCCGGCTCCGACGTGCGGTTGCGGAGGGCGAGATAGTCCCGAAGCACTTGGCGGCCGGGCTCATGGTTGCAGGCGTCGATCCACTGGCGGATTTCCGTATCGGTCATAGGACGCCTATCCCGCGCGGATGGAGCGAGTCGGCCCAGGTACGGAACAAGGATCGTTCGCATCCCGGCGTGATTACGGCGACTGATAAGCCCCTCGGATTCCATCCGCTCAATCAGCTCAGCCGCCTGATTGTAGCCGATCTGGAGACGACGCTGGAGGTAGGAGGTGGAAGGCTTGTCGCGCGTCGCAAAGACCTTAGCGCGCTCGTACAAGTCCCCCGCCCCCTCGGCTGGGGCTTCCTCGCGGGCTGGCGGGGAGGCGGCGATCTTGAGGGCTTCTTCGATCACTAGGCGCGCATTGTGACCGGCCGACCTTGCGGGGTTGCCGTGGCGGCGTTCCAGCAGAAGATCGCGCGCCTCTTCTAGCAGCAGCTTCATTGCATCAGCCATCAGACGGGCTCCTCAAAAATATAGGCCTTGGCGCTCACGTCGTATCGAACGTGGGGCGGATCAGCGGCCATGAAGGCGGAAATGTCGTTACTGGCTTGGGGCTGGCTTATGTCAAACTCGCGCATCAGATCGGCCCGCCTGATCTGCCCAAACTGGCGAAGCGTCGCGGCGATGAACTCCTGCCGCCGATCCTTGAACCAAGCGCTCACAGCTCGTATTCCGATGTGACGCCAGTCAGGAACATGGCGTGTTGAAGTTCGTGCAGGAGTTCGTTCAGTTCTTGAACTTGACTGAAGTTTCCCGCTGCTTCGGCGGCCTCTTTGTCGGCCATCGCGTCTTCGATCTCAGACGCGAGTTCGCGGGCGCGGCGATAGTTCGGGCGCAGGACGCTCACTTCCCCTCTCCTGCGGGTTGGGCGGTGAGGGCTCGGTCGATGTCCGATACGCGGCTGTCGATGGCCTCGGGGACGCCCTCCCAGCGGAACAGCCCGTCGTGGTTCTTGATCTCGCTGGCGACGTTTCGGCGCAGCATAGAGAGGGTTGTCCGCGCCTCCCGCAAAGCCCCCTCCAACTCCCTCTCCCGTTCTGAGACGGGCGGGGATGCGAGGGCGGCTTTCAGGCAGTCGAAGAAGTCGCCCCATTCATAGAGCGAGCCCGTGCTGCCGGTATGCGCCATACGGATAAGGTGGTCGTTAAGCGCCGGGAAGCGGCGTTCAATCGTCTCCCCCTCGCTCGCTGCTGACGTTGCTGGGCGGGATACGAAGGTGAAGATGCCGCTCCATGTGCCGTGTCGGTCCCCCTTCATAACGATGTCGTTTCCAGAACCCGGCGCGTTATGGGTCCGCTTGCCGAAAGCGTATTCTTCGCCTTCAAGATGCGCGCGCGTGTGAGGGTTCGTGCACCGCAACACATCCCCCTCCCGCAGCAGAGGAACGTCACCAGCCGTCAGAGGCCGGTCGGTCGGCGGGGTTTGCGGGGTCGGGCTCATGCGGCGGCTCGCTGTTGGAGGGGGATGGCGTCCACGTCGGCGATGCGCTGGCCGATCCAGGCCATCACAGGAACCGCCATCGAGTTGCCGAGGGCTTTGTATCGGGGACCGTCCGCAGCGGGCTTTCCGCGCATCTGGATGGCCGTGTAGTCGTCGGGGAATCCCTGAAGGCGCTCGCACTCGCGGGGCGTCAGGCGCCGGACACCCATGGTGGCAATGTAATCCCGGCTGGATCCGCCGCTGGCCGCCCGCAGAGCGCCCACAACCTCACCATCACCCATGACTTCCGGCACCGCTCCGGTCTCTCGTCCACGAAGGGCGAAAGCGATGGCCGGCATGACGCCAGCGTTCGCGTGGCTCTTGCTGTGACCGCCCGCCCTAAGCGTGGGCGATAGATCCGACATCGCGTCGGCGCCGTGGTCTTTTGCGCTGAAGGCGATCAGGGTGCATTCGTTCGGATCAAGCCGTCCGGTCGCCGTGTGGCTCGCCGTGTGGCTCGCCGTGAGCGACCTCGCGGTTTGCCCATCGGTTCCAATCCCAGCCGGGATTAGATGTCCGGCTTGTCCCTGGTTGTCGTCTGCGCCACACGTTCCAACGCCATTTGCAGTGAGGGCGGCAACGACCGATTCCTCTTCGCGGCGCGGCGCAGAATGCCCAGACAGGCTTTGGCGCTCAAAAAGTACCGCAGCGGCACGTCGCCAGTCTCCAAAATATGCGACAGCGAAGACGCGACGGCGCTGCTGGGGAACTCCAAGGTGCTTAGCGTCAAGCACTCGGTAGGCGAACCCGTACCCGAGTTCGACCATGCCCCCGAGAATGGCTCCAAAGTCCCGTCCTCCGTTCGACGACAGGACGCCGGGGACGTTCTCCCAAACCAGCCATCGGGGCCGCAGTCGGTCAGCCAGCCTAAGATATTCGAGGGCCAGGTTACCGCGGTCATCGTCCAATCCGCCTCTGAGGCCGGCGATGCTGAAAGACTGGCAAGGTGTTCCTCCGACCAGAAGGTCGATTGGCTCGTATTGACCGGCCTCGATCGTCGTGAAGTCGCCATGCAGCGGGGTCTCCGGGTAGTGATGCGCCAGGACCGCGCGGGGGAAGGCTTCGATTTCGGACAGGAAGGATGCCCGCCAGCCGAGTGGATGCCAGGCGACCGACGCGGCCTCGATGCCCGAACAGACGGATCCATAGACGAGGCCCATCACACCCCCTCCGCAGTAGGGTTAGAGGCTTGGCGGGCTCGGAGGATGGCGATGCAGAGTGCGAGCGCAGGGGTGGGGGCGTCACTCATAATTGCGGGGGCACCCTCGTAGGACCGGACGCAAGCCCATCCCGAGCCATCGTGATCGCGCTCAACGATGCACCGGCAACACGGCAGCGCCCGTTCCGCCAGAGCCAGGGCGGCGTCTAGGGAGGTGGTGTAGTTCGGCGACCCGGCCTCCAACGAGGCCATTCCTAAGCCGCGCGGCAACCGAGAGAACTCGCCAGGCAATGGCTTCGGCAGGCCCATGGCTCCGCGCCAGAATGCAGCGGTTGCCCGGTCGCGTTCCAGCGTCCAGCAAATCTCGGCGTCGAGAACGATAGACGGGCGCTCAGCAGCTTCAAGATGAGCCAGCACCTCCGAGACAGAAGCCCCGCCCATAGGGGTGTCGGTCATTTCGATTCTCCGTTCTTGCGAGTGCGGACCTTGCCGTCGAACCCGCGCGTCTGTGATTTGTCGAACCCTCGGCTCTTGAGCTGGGGTCCGTTCTTAGCGCGCCGCGCCCATTGTCCGGTCTCGCCCGCCTGCGCCTTGGCTTTGGCGATCGTCTTCACGTCGGATTTCGTCTTCAGAGCGTGGCAACCGTCCTTGTGGGCCACGCCAAGGTTCTTGTCGCTGTCGTCCTGGCTCAGAGCCCACGGGATTTTATGCTCAGCGTCCCACGCCTGCCCGCCGAGTACCTTCAGGCCACAGAGGTAGCAGACACCCTTGTCGCGGAGCCACAGGCGATCCTTGCGGGCCTTCGACATGGACGGACGTTGCGGCGCCTTCACGATCCACCTCCGATGTGCGCGTTCCAAGCGCGGATCTGACGCATCGCCGTCGAGCGATTGGACCTCATAACGCGGGCGATGTCACCCAAGGAAAGGTGCAGCCGGTTCCGCAAAGCGTGGGCCAGGTGTCGCCGGGCCTGTGCAATGTGCGGCATCTTGCGGCTCCCCATGATCGCATCAACGGTGACGAAGTGCATCTTTGCGATCTCGTTCGTCAGGGCCTCGACCGCCGCCCGCTTGCTGTGCGCCACGCCCAGGCGATACCGAACGATCTTCTCGCCCAGCGCAGCATCGGCGCTTACGTTCAGATCGGTGAACGTCTTCGCCGCCATAGCCGGGTCTTTCTCGACCAGCACCGCGCCGGCCGAGGCGATCCACGACGCGACCTCAGACGGGTCCATGTCGGAGATAGCCGTCATAGTACGATAAAGGCCGCGATGGTTGTGACCACGATCGCAGCGATAGCGGCCAAGGACAGCCATGTGAACCGCCGCGTCGAAGGCGGGATGCTATAGTCTGGATAACGGTTGTTGTGGTTCCGCTCACGCATGGCGTCCTCGCGCATACAGTCGCCTTGCCAGATTTCGTCATAGGGTCGCATGGTCATTTCTCCGTCAGCCCCCACGGCTGATGTGCAACAGGTATTGCAACGGCGCGGGGTCTGTCAACACTTAATCTATGGGTCCAAGAGATCCGTCGAAAATCGGCGGCTTCACCAGCTCGATCTTCCTTTTTTTCAGGATCGCCATCGCATTGAAATTGTCCATCAGACGGGTCCAGGCCATCCGAGTACGGGGCAACAGACGGTTGTTGTGGAGGACGGCCCCGCACAGATAGCTGTCGGCATACTCACGCGAGGTATAGTCCGCGATTTCATCCCATAGTTCACGAGGAACGGTCAGGCGAAGGACAGGGGTGAACTTAGGCATCGGTCATGTTCTCCAGAAGGGCGCGGCGCGCTTCAAGCGCAGCGTCCGATACGGTTGAGGTGTCATCTTGCAAAAAGGCTCTCCAACGTTCCTCGGCGAGCCACTTATGAAATCCCGGCGCACCTCCCGTCCTGCCTTTCTCGACAGGCGCAGAGCTGTAGGACGAGACCGCTACGAAAAGACGATCTTCACCGCCCGTCGCGACAGCGCGAGACCACGCCTCACGAGCGGCGGGGACATTGGTCGCGGCCTTGCCGCTGGCCGGGTATGCCTTCAGCGCTTTCTCAAAACTTTCGTCACTCGCGCCCAAAAACGTGTGAGCGTTTTTGTCTGTATCTGACTCTGCATCTGTATCTGGGCGTTCATCTGCGTTCGCTTGCGTTCGCTTGCGTTTCTCTCGCCAAGCTGCCGCCCTCTCAGCGGCGCCATCTTCCCGCTGTGGCTGGCGTTTTGACCATCCGGTAAGCCTTCCATCGTCGTCCAGGACCTTGCCCTTCATCGCAACGATGATGGCCTCTACATCGGAGGTCTCAAGATCGAGAGCGGCGGCAACATCCTCGCTCTCGAACGCATCCGTTCGCCCGCGTTCGTCTGCGTTCGCACTCGCCGCGACCATGAGAAAGTTGAACACCGCGATCACGTCACCGACGCGTTGACCCGAACGGCGCGCAACCACGCGCCACTTCGGATCAGTCGGCATGTCATGCCAGAGACGGACCCACGAACTCATCCTTGAAACCCTATGCGGGCGTATGTATTCTGATCAGGCACGTCGGTTGGCTCCTTCAAGAACCGGCTGCAAATGAGGGGGGCAGGCCCTGGCAGGCCGCTCCCCTCCCTCCTTATCCGCTATCAGACACGCGCCCGCAACGGGAATCCCCACGCGACCAGGGCCGCGCACAGGTTCTCCACCGATCGACCGCTCGCGCCACGGCCCGCCACCCACAGGATGTCGAGGATGCGCTTCTGATCTGGGGTCAGGGTTCCAGTCGCCGCCTTGACCTCATAGTGGTAGGTCTGGCCTGCGTCTGGCCCCGTCAGCTTCATGAACACCAGATCGAACAGGCCCGGCCGCAAGCCCTGGCGCTTGGCCTTGGCCTTCGCCCGCGCGCTAGGCAGACGGACCCCGTTCAAGGTCGCCGACCACCAGTAGTCCGGCGACGGCTGGGGCAGAGCGATGTCGAGGAAATCGACCATCAGCTCTTGCAGGTCCGCCTCGGGCTGCTTTCGGCGCTGTTTCGGCCTGGCGCTCTTCTCGATCAAGCGCAAATGTTGAGGCGGCCAGCTCATCGCGGTTCCGTCGCGTTGTGCATACGGTCGAACGTCGCCAGCAGAGATCCTAGAGATGGCGCGTTTGTTGACGGAAGTCGGATGTTTGATCCAACCTTCGGACCCTTCTCGATCCGAGCAAAGGTCACCGGCTCATTGACGAGCGCCAAGGCTCTCCCACGGCGCCGAAGGTGGCCCAGGTCTTCAAGGTCCCACAGCGCCTGCATCGTCGCGTTCACGCCGACGCCCGTACCGGTGGAAATCTCTTTCACAGTCGGGGAATATGGCTTCTCGCATTGCCACTTCAGGACAAAGGCGAGGATTTCAGATTGTCGAGGGGTCATTGGCCGACCGCGCCCGACGCGGAATCATCGGGCGCGGTCTGCGCTGACGGCGAGGTGGGGTCAACGCCAGCGGTAGCGAACAAATGCCCGCGCAGCCGCCAGTCGTCAAGCGCCGCTTTGAATAGGCTGGCCGTTGAAATCCGATAGCCATCAGCCAGAAGCCCTATCGTCGAGACAGACGGGTTCTGCGCCCGGCCTTGCTCCATCTGCCAAATGTGCGGCTTCGACAGGCCTGTGACCTTGGCGGCTTCAGACAACGACAGGCGCAGAGCAACCCGTCGTTCATGGATGATGCGAGGAAAGATTTGTGTCATGCGTACATTCTGGCATCACACTCCCGTCTTTTGCAATATGATTTTTTATGTTGACGCCATCGCCGCCGATATGCGACCGTCAGTCATCGGAGGCGTGGGGCCTCCCCGGAGATCATCAAATGTCACTCACCCCCGTCATGGTTCACGGCGGCTTCCGCATCATGGATGTAACGGAAGCCCGCGTCGGAGACGACATCGAAACCGATTTCGCCTGGGTCGAAGAGAGCGAAATTCTCTACCCCGAAGAACATGAGGCCGAGCTGGCCGTGCAAGGAATGAAGAAATGACCGACACCACTCTCCAACTTCGCAACGACCTCGACGCCCCGCTCGTCGATGCCGAGTTCATCGGCATGAAGCACAAGGCGGCGTTCGTCATCGCGACGGCCGTTCTAAACGCCGAGGCCCAGCTACCCGCCAAGGTCGAGACCGACGCCGATCTCGACCGGCTGGCAAAGCACGTGAAGGACGCGCGCTCTGCGAAGGCAGGCCTTGAAGCCGCGCGCACCACCGAGAAGAAGCGGTTCGACGAGGCTGGCAAGGAAGTCCAAGCACTCTTCACCCCGCGTCAGGCCAAGCTCGACGCCACCAGCGCCGTCGCCTTGGGCCGCATCAACGCGCACAATCGCATCGTGGAAGAGAAGCGCCGGGCCGAGGCCGCCGAGGCCGCTCGCGTGGAACGGATCGAGGCAGATCGCCGCGCCGCCGCAGCGGCAGCAGTAGAATCGCAAGGTCTGAACGACGTGGCTGAGACCATTCTAGATTCAGCCCTCGACAGCCAGGCCGTCGCGGAGAAACTGGATCGGGTCTCGACCGGATCGGCCGCTGATCTCGTCCGCACAACCACCAGCTTCGGTACGGTTACGAGCGCCACGAAACTCACGTTCGAGGTAATGAACAGCACCGCCCTTCGCGCCACGCTTGGAGCCCTGGGCGATCACTTCGGAGCCGTCGAGATCGAGAAGGCTATTCGGTCCTACGTCACCGCGAACAAGAAGATCGGCGCCACCGCCGCCACCATCAAACCCATCCCTGGCGTTCGCTTCTTCGAAGACCGCTCCGCTCAGGTCCGCTGATATGACCGACCAGAAAGAACCCACCATGACCCAAACCGCCGAGCTTGTTCATTTCGAGCCAATCCCGCAATCCAGCGCCTTGACGCCGATGGCTATGGTGTCCCAGGCCGTTTCGAGCGGGGCCAGCATCGAAATGGTTTCCAAGCTGATCGACCTTCAAGAGCGCATGGAGAAGACGCAGGGCCGCAAATCTTTCGACATTGCCGTGTCCGAGGCGAAGGGCGAGATCCCCGCCATCGTGAAGAACAAGGATGTCGGCTTTGAATCTCAGCGCACCGGCAGCACGACCAGCTATTCACACGAGACCTTGGGCGCCATCGCAGCCGTGGTTGATCCCGTCCTGCACAAGCATGGCCTGTCATATCGCTACCGCGCCGCGCAGCATGACGGCGGCCGTATCAGCGTGACGTGCGTTCTCTCGCATCGGGACGGCTACTCCGAGGAAACGACGCTGACGGCCGGCGCTGACGACTCGGGCAAGAAGAACAGCATCCAGGCCATCGGCTCAACGACGACCTATCTTCAACGCTACACCCTGAAACTGGCCCTTGGGCTGGCAACTCAGGATCGGGACGATGACGGAGCCTCAAGCGAGGACTTGCCGATCAGCGGGGCCGCGCAGGCCGCAATCGACCTTGTTGCAGCCTGCACCACCCTGAAAGACCTGTCCGACTGGCGTGTAAAGAACGATCCCATCGTTCAGAAGCTCGACAGCAACGATGCCGACGCCGTGGTTCGCGCGTGGAAAGAGCGCCGCCGCCAGATCGGTGACGCTCAATGATCGAGCAGGGCTCACCGGAATGGCATCAGCTTCGCGCCGGCAAGGCCACGGCCAGCCGCATCGCGGACATCATGGCTCAGGGCGGGGGAAAGATGCGCGCCGCCTATATGCGCCAGCTTGTCGCCGAACGGTTGACCGGACTTCCGACGCCGGGCGGATTCAAGAGCGGTTCGATGCAACGCGGGAACGAGGTGGAAGCCGAAGCCCGCGAGGCCTACGAATATCACACCGGCCTATTCGTCGATCAGGTCGCGTTCGTCGATCATCCGACGATCGACATGGCCGGTGCCAGCCCTGACGGTCTCGTGGCTGACGAGGGCGGCGTCGAGATCAAGTGTCCCGACAGCACCACACACATCGACACGCTCCAGGGCGCAGCGATCGACGGCGGCTATCTCAAGCAAATGCACTGGAACATGGCCTGCACCGGCCGCCAGTGGTGGGATTACGTCTCCTTCGATCCGCGCCTGAAGGATCCCGCCATGCGCCTGTTCATCAAGCGCATCCCCCGCGATGACTACCTGATCGGACACATGGAAAAGGCCGTGAAGGACTTCCTGATCGACGTGCGCGGCACGGTCGCTCAGCTCCGCAACCAGTATGTTCACAAGCCAGTCGAATGAACCCGCCAGTCGCTTTTATCTATCAGGGCGGGGCTATGCTCCCGAAATATCCCCGCATCGCCGCCCGTCTCTACGCCGAGGGCCATCAGTACCTCATGAGCGAGGTTGAGATTCGATCCGAGGGATCCCACAAACAAAATTTTGCTTGGCTGAACGAGGCGTGGAAGTCTTTGCCCGAGGAATACGCCGAGCAGTTTCCGACCGTCGAGCATCTTCGCAAGCGCGCCCTGATCGAAAGCGGGTTCTATCATCAGACGATCGTGGACGCCGGCTCGAACGCCGCCGCTCTCCGCGTCGCCGCCTACATGAAGGCCAAGGATGTTTTCGCCTGGGTCATCGTGCGCGGAGCCGTGGCCGTCGAGCGCACCGCCAAGAGCCAGTCTCATCGGCACATGGACAAGACCGAGTTCAACGCCAGCAAGCGGGGCATTGCGTCGTTTGTCGCACCCCTGATCGGGCTCGATCCCGACACCCTTATGAAACAGGAGGAATCCGCATGACCACCACACGACGCATCGTCCTAGCCCTGGCCGCTTTCTACATCAGCCTCAGCGGTTCGGTTCAGGTCAGCGACGCCATCATTGCAGGCCACAAGCTCGCCGCCATCGCCATAACGATCGGCGCCGTTGGAATGGCCTGTGCCATCTTCTCCGAAATCATAAAGGACGTGACCAAATGACCACCACCCGAACAAATTCCAAAGGCGAACAGGAAGTCATCGCGGAGATGATTTACAGCCACCTCGTCAACGCCCACAAGCGCGCCGTCTCGGCCGAGGAACGCGCTCACACCCACGCCGACGCGATGGGCGAAGACTATTCCAACAGCCAAGCGGAAGCCGAGATCGACGCCATGAAAGCCGAGATCGACAGGCGTGACGAGGCCTATGCCAAGGAGCAGGCCGAAACACAAACTTGACGCAACGCAGGATGAGATGAATATGCAAAGGGCGAGGCGGCTCCAACCGACCTCGCCCTTCTGACTTCAGCCCTATGACGAGGACCAAATGTCTGAAACCACCGATGCCACTAGCGCGACCGATGAGCAAGAGTTCTGGCTCGACATACCCGACATGATCGGATTTTATCAAGCCAGCTCTTGGGGCAGGATAAGGTCTCTTCCACGCGCCACAACTTCAGGCGTGGTATTGAAGTTGAACACAAACAGACAGGGGTATTTTCTAGTAACGCCATGCGTCAGAGGCGTAATCACCACCCGACAGGTCTCAGGCCTAGTTTGCTTAGCGTTTCATGGGCCACGCCCAGCCGATAAAGACCTCGTCGCGCACGGCGATGGAAACCACCAAAACAACCGCTACACAAACCTGCGATGGGCGACCTTCATCGAAAACGAAGATGACAAACGACGCCACGGACGAGAGGCCTCCGGTGAACGGAACCCAGCTTGTAAACTGACTGAGAAACAAGTCGCGGAAATCAGAGAGACCGACTTCTCTAGACATGGATCCGTTGTCGGTGCGGCCCAAAGGTACGGCTGTAGCACGAGCCTGATTCACCAGATCAGGAACAATCAGGTTTGGAGCGATGAAGGAAACCACGCTCGGCGGGTCCTGAGACGATCTTCGCCGAAGAGGCCAAGGGCCTGATCGAAGATTCAGGAAAGCGTGGAATCAGTCGTGACCCTCGCCTCACCGCCATCGTCTGGCGTTTGGTCTCCCCCGCCGCTTAAGCCCCCGGCAGCGACATTCGAGGATCGTGAGGCGTCGCGTTCTCGACCATCGCGATCTTGACGTTGACTCGTTCAATGCAGTCGTCGATCGCGGCCTTGATAGCATCGGCAGTCGCGTCGAACGGGATGCCCACCACAGCGCCAAAGTTGATCGCATTGCGCTGCGTCTTAGACTCGATCTCAAAGCCGTCCACGCCGAGTTTCAGCGTGGTGTCGTAGGGCTGTTCAGCGGCGTATAGGGCCGCGACCTGAAATGGCTGCACGATGTCTCTCCTATTGGGCCAAGGCTGTCTTATAGCGCAGCGTGCCGACGATAATAGACGGCGTACCGGGGACAGCCGGCGCAGGCCATGCGTTGTTGTAGTCTTGGATGGACAGGCCAAGGCTCCCAGCAGGAGCGCGGGCGCTCAGACCGTAACCCGTACCGCCGAAGCTGACCGCGCCTTCAGCTAGATCATCTTGCGGCGCCGTGCGAACATTGGTCAGCAGGCCACCGGTCGGGCTTCCAGATCCGTCGTCAGTGACAGTGATCTTGAACCAGAGCGTCGCCCACCCATCAATGTCGATCCACTCCAGCGCCTGGCTGGTATAGGTGATCGGACGAGCATCCTGGGCCGCGACCGCCATGACGTGCGGGACGCCCTTGTGCATACCCGTGAACGTGCCCGAGCCGTCCCACTCGCCGGTTCCAAAGCCGCCAGTGTCGCGAGCGATTGAGCCCTGAAGACGATCAAAGCGAGAGCCGGGACCGAGGTTCTGAACGGCCTCCGCGCCCATGTTCAGGCGGTTATAGTCCACGTCATAGCGAACCTTCAGCCGGTTGTTGATGCCGGGAGCCTCGAACACGCCACCGCCGTTTTCAAAGCAATTGAAGCCGTCGATTTCAAGGACAGCCTGATTGCCTTCCAGAAGGATTTGAGGATCAGCCTTGTTGTCACCCTGGGCAACGAACCCGTAAATCTGGGCAGAGAACCCGCCAGTGACGCCCGCTTCCATGTGGAGCGAGGTACGGGTAATGTCGGCGTCCAAGTCCCATGCAATCAGGCGCGCAACCGAGCCGCCCGGATAGCTCTCAGCTTCACCCGCCATCGTGCGCGACGATAGGGTTTGACCGCTCGAGACATAGTAGGTTCCAACGCCGCCGAACGTGTTCGGACCAAGCGCCGTGACCCGCTGACCCGCCGTCACGCCAGTCCCGGTGATGACCCGGCCGACCGTGATCGAACCGCTCGACACGGCCGATACGGTCATGACGTTGCCGGCGATGGAGGCCGTGAACGAGGACGCAACGATGGTGCGCGTCACGCTTTGCTTGATCGTCATGAATGTGCGGTTGACGATGGAGAAGCATGACCGCAGCGTCGGGTGATCGCACCGGCCGAAGGTGTAGGATTTCAGGTTGGCCTTGCAGTAGTCAAGAACCTTGGTGTCCTGATTCCACCAGGGCCATTGATGGATGTTCTCGAACAGATCCTTGTCGTAGGAGTGTTCGAGCGTCGCGATGCTCATAAACGCGTTGATCCGAATATCGCGCAGACGGATGCGGTCGCCGCTCAGATCATAGCCGCGCGTCGAGTGCGGATGCCAAATGTCGTCAAACTGCCAGTCATTGCCAAGATCGACCTTGAAGTCTGCAAGGCAAGCCTCGTTCGGCGTCCAGCTACCCGATGTAGGAACAGCAGGCTGGGGGCGAAGGACCGTGATTCCAGACACCCGGCCGCCCGGCGCGGATCGGCCATTGTCCACGATGAAGGCGTGCCCGTTATGCGCGGCATTGAACACGCCGCGCCGAAACTCATCGGTCTTGTTGCCATAACCATCGGCCACCGCACCGCCTGTCTCGATCTTTGTTCCCGGTCGCAGATAGATCGGAGCATCCAGGGTCGAAACCCCGCCCTGCGTTCGTAGAGAAGCGCCCGCCGCCGATGTCTCGTTGATCGCCTCCTGGAGCGGGCCGACGTTCGAGTTATTCCCCGAATAGTCATAGCCGGCATAATCCGACGTATTGGCGATCCGGCTGTTGGAGAACTCGCGAATATAGGCAGGCGCACCGATCGCATCGAACAGGGTTTCGCCCACGTCTTCAGTGATGTTGGACCCATCGAGGCGCACAGCCAGATTGTTGACGGCCGCCGCACCAGCAGCGGCCCCCGCTTCCTCGGCCTGGGAGATCAGCTCAGCGCCCGCTCCCTCAAGCGCCCCGTCATAGGCCGCGCGCTGCGCCCGCAGAGCCGCGCGGTCCAAGCCCTCGTTCAAGTTCTTCAGCCGAGACGATGTGTCCGACCAAACTTGTTCTTGCGTAAGTTTCGGCTTGGCGATGACGCGCATCGAAACGCCGACAGCCACCGCACCGGCCGACAGAACGATGGTCCCACCCTCAAGAACCTGGCCGTCGAGAGCCATGTTCCGGTTGACCGTGTAGAGGCCGGGATCAACAGTGACTTGAGACGATCCAACACCAGTGACGACCTCGACCTCAGAGGGTGAAAACACCTTGTAGTCAAAGGAGACCGTCTGTTCTGCGCCCGTTGCGGCGAAGGGACCGGCAACGATGTTGGTCACGGTCACCGTCATCGCAGTTCTCCAGCGTAGGCAGGCCGTCTAGACCCACAAAAGCCCGGTTCAAAATATACTTTTTCCATCTCGCGGCGGGCTCGAACCGCCCGGCCAAAGCAATCGCTCATCACGACGTTCTGCTTTCCGTCCCGATTAACACGAGCCTTCCACCTAGAAGACTGCTTGTCCCAACAAACGCCCAAAACGCCACTCGTGTTATTTTTTCCGATCCCGCGATTTTGAGTGTTCAGTGCGGGAGTCGCAGCACGAATGTTATTCCAGCGGAAATCAGATCGATCTCCGTTGATGTGGTCTAAGGGCAGCGACGGATCCCGATCCTCGCCCGTCATGACCAGCCACGCTAGGCGGTGCGCCAAAAACTTTCGACAGGCGACAGACAGCACTGGATACCCAGCGTGATTAATCTGAGTGGGGACCAATCCCCCTCTACATCCGCCGCGCCCGCTGCGCTCCAAGCGATAAAAGGTCCCTCGCTCGGGGTCATAGGAAACTCGTTCAAGGACATCTTCGCGGGTCATGGCATCGTCCCTAGCGTCTCGCGACGTAATAGATGACCCCGTTTACCCTAGACGGCCGACCTCTACCAGAGACGCCAGAAGGGACGGTTCAGCTTGGCGCGGTTCGCCTCGTCCCTGGCCTCGCAAAGCTGGACGATCCTGAAACCCGTCTTCTTGTCGTCATTGGCCTTGTTCAGTTGGCCGCTCTCAGCGACCCCAAACAGTTGCCAATCGAGCGCAGGCTCAGCCGTCTCCACGCCGATGTCAGCATGGGGCGTTTCGCGCGTGAGGACGCCTTCAGCTAGGGTCGAGCAGCCCGTCGCAATTGGTACGGTGCTGCACGAGGCAGAGCTGATAGCGAGCAACACGATCGCGGTCAGCAGCAGGGGCTTGGCGGATTGCATCTTGGGCGCCTTTCACTTCAGCATCTATGATTTGTCCCCGGTCGCCCAGGTCTCCGATTTCCTTGATCGCCTCGCCGGCCGATACGGTTCTGCCCTGCGACATAGCCGCGTCACCCTTCGCCGCTTTCAGCCGCGCGCTTTGGGCGCAATAGCCGAAGGTGAAGCCGACCAGGCACAACAGCGCCAGGGTGATCATCGCTCCCACAATGCGAGAGGCCGTCTTGTCCAAGCCGAACATCACCAGCCTCCCGCGCGCAGCGCATTTTCAAACTTTACGGCATAGCCGGCGATCAGCGCGGCCTTGTCCTGGCCGTTGATCACGCGTCGATAGTCCGTGTAGTGGCCCAGCGGATAGGACTTCAGGCCCTTGCCGGTGAAGGCGCCGGTTTCCATTCCCTCGACCATGATCCGCGCAGCCACGTCAGGCTTGAGCGCATCGTCGGGCGTCGCCTCGATGCCGAACTTGCGGTAGTTGGCGCGGCCCGTGATCTGCACATAGCCACGGCCGGCGTAGAGTTGGCCGTCGCCGTCAGCAGCAGGCGTGTTGCCGAGCGCAGCAGCCAGAGAACCCGTGTCATACTTCGACAGATAGGCGTTCCCGCCCAGCTCACGGATCGGCTGCATCTTGGTTCCGGTCTCGTGCCAAGCAGTTGCCAGCCCATAGGCCGCCCACTCGACCGGCCAGGCCTTCATCGCAGCCAACAGGAAGTTGAAGCCAGCGACCTGAGCGATCTCCTTCAGCGGCCCGAAAGAAGCCCGCACAGACGCATAGAAGGCATCGGGGTCCGAAAGCGCGTGAATGCCGCTATCAGCCTCCTGGCCCGTCTTCTCGCGGAAAGCCCGCATGGTCTCGTCGCCACCCCAGCCGTCGATCTTCACGCCGAGCCATTTCTGAACGGCGCGCGCAAGGGCTTCATTCGCTTCGATCTTGCTCATGCGGTTTCATCATCCATAGGAAGTTCAGGCGGCGGCGGCCCAGCGCCTGCGATTTGAGCCAGCGCATCATTGCTTTGCTTCTGAGCGACAGACGCGCCCCAGCGGAAGCCCGCGTAACCGCCGACGATGGTCCCTAGTAGCGTACCCAGAAGGCTCGCCACGATGGGGAGGTTGTTCTGTGGCACGTCGAGAAACATCAAGCCAGAGACGGCGCCCCCGATGATGAACAGGGAGGCGATGACCACGATGGCATCGAGCGTCTGATAATCACGCCTCATTGCGGTCATGTCCTGCCTGAAGGAAGGTGACGGGATGCGGCGTCACGGCGGTAGCTACAGCCGCCGCCTGAACCGTGCTTTTTTCCAACGTCTCGTTGTGGGTCTGCTGCGTCCGCATTTCCTTGATCTTGGCGACGTGTTGCGCCGCCTTCTCAGGCGCGACTTCCAGCAGCATCAGCAAGGCGTCGAGGCATTGCGTCAGGTTGTTAATGCGGTGACGGTCGATCATCCGCTGCGTTTCAAACTGCGTCCGATCTTGTTCGAGCCTGCGCTCAAGTTCCTCGACGCGGCCCCGAAGTTCGGCATTATCCGCCGCGCGCCCCGCCAGCAATGAGGCTTCTCGGTCCTGCGCCAGCTTCGCCATGATTGGGCGAAGGCGAACGAAGAAGCCCACGAGAATGATGAGGACGCCCCAGCCCCACGGCGCTCGCGCAACGCTACTTCCGAGCGAACCGCCGATGGCCTCAATGATACCGTCAGACACGATCACCCCGCCCGCGCGCTTGAGCGAAAATGATGGACAGGCTGGCGACTGCGATATGCGCCAGCAGCACACCGACCAGCAGCCAGTCGCCATCACCAGGGATGACCGCAATGCGCCGACCCAGGCCAGCGATAGAGATCAGGCCGAACAGCAGGCAGACGAACCGAAACGGATCGTTCACCCTCGCCGTCTTGACGTAGATGCTCAAGGCAGAGGGGGCCATGTAAAACACCACCCCCGCCCAGGCCAGCAAAGCCGCCCATGTCAGCCAGATCATCAGCGCCGCTCCGTTGCCTCTCGCCTACCCGTTACAACGAGAGAGGCCAGAAGTCACTTCTTCTGGTTATCCCGCGATCCGCCAAACAGCCCGCCAACAATCAGAAACAGGCCGCCCACAATTGTGAGGCTTGCCGCGACAATCAAAACTACATCATAGGCGTTCATCAGTCCGTCCTCGATTCCTTGGAAGCCCGACCGCTGATAAACCCACGCACAGCATCGGCGCCAGACGTTGGCTTTACATCACCCTCAAGCACATCTGCAACATACCCGGTTTGCTTCGGGAACGTAGGTAGGCCTTTGAATGTGGTGATCAGGGAGCCGAAGTCCTTCACCGTCTGGCTCGCATCGCCCTTGCCATCGAGACCCTTCTTCACATCAATGGCCGCGCTTCCGAGGGCCTCGACCGACGACGTAACCGGCGAAAGTGAGAGCTTGTCGTTGTAGGGGCGATCGTCAAACCGGTTGAGAACAGAGTTTGCGACCGCTCCACCAATCGGCACGAAGGCCAAAATGTATCGAATCTGCGACATGAGGAAGAGATCGGAAATGTCGTCCCACCATCCGTCTTTATCTTCATCCCCCAACTCGCCGGCCAGGGCCTCCATGATGGCTTCAGATCCGACAGCCGTGATGAACACCCCTAGGGTGTAAATCTCAGCCAGCCGCGCCGCCTTTGCCACAGGCTTCATGCCCTTGGTGCGAGACACCTCGGTCGCAAGGAGGTTGGCTTGACCAACGAAATAACCAGTGAACATCTTCAGGGCGTTGGCCCATGCTGGCCCCGCTGCGAAGTTTGTTGCGCCCTCGGCGGCGTAGCTGTCTTGGGTGGTGCGGATAACCATGTCGGCATAGGCGACCGGGTTCTCTTCGCTACGCTCCAGCGCCCGGTTATAGGCCGCAGTCCAAATCATCGGATCGAGCATATTTTGCACGCCGGTCTGAAGGAAATACTTGTGCCGATCGGTGAAGTTAACGGCCTTCTCGACCGCGCCTGGCGCAATCGAAATGTCGCGAGCAGCATCCGTCAGGTCCCGCATCTGCGTGCCCATGCGGTTCGCCATCATGGGCGACAATTCCGTGACCCTCCGCGTCATGGCCGCAGGATTGGCGATATACTGACGCATCGAATTTGCGAGGTTCGTCTTGCCGGTACGGAGAGCAGCGGGCGCTAGACCGGTGAACTGCTGAGCAGCGTTCAGCACATTACCCATCATGATCGCCGTGCCAGTGCGAGAGGCAACGGTATTCAGTGCGCGCTCGCCCATCCTTCCCCACTGACTTGTGGCCTGCGTAGTGACCCGCTGGGAGACGGCGCGCGTGAGCCAGGGCTGAAGGAACTCCGACCACACATCGCGATCGTAGGCATCCAGCGTGGCGGCGAATTCTTTCTCACGCAGGATACGACTCACGTCCTGCACAGCGGGACCGAGCGTGGCGTAGCGCATGACCTCGCTGAACTGACTGATCGCTTGCCGAACGTCGAGGTTCAGCGGGGCGTTGTATTCGACCCGGCTCTTGGTGGCGCCGCTCGATGCGGCCGGGAAGCTGAACGACCCATTTGTGCCGCCAGACAGGATGCTCTGAACATCAAACTCGGCAGCGCGGCTATCGATCTCGGGATCGACCTTGGCGGGGACATACCCGCCAGCGTAAACGCCGAATGGCGTCGTGACCGGCGCCGCCGTGATCTCCGCGAAATACGAGCCTGTCATGCGGCGATGGGCGCGCTGTACCTCTGGCTTCACTGTTTCATGAAGGTCCCACTCGGCCTGAACGTAATCCCAATGGTGCTTCTTGATCACGCCTTCTCGATGGAACCTATCGAGCATGGCGCGGAAACGACTGTCATCAAGAACGCCTTCTGCGTTCTGCGTCGCCCACTCCCTGCCCAACAGCAGCTTGCGATAGTTCGATTCGTTACCGACGTGACGCAGGGCGCCGACAATCTCCATTACACCCGTGATCTCGCTCGCCCCAAAAGTGTAGCCGATTTCAGGAGCCTCAATCCGTCGAACCTTGTGAACGTCCTGGGCGAGCGTCTCAAGCGCAGCCTGCAAAGCAGGGAGGTGTTCACGCTGAAGCGTCCTATAGGCGTCACCGGCCTGACTGACAGGTCGCCAAACGTATTTCGTGAAGTCAGGCCCGCGACGCAGAGCCCACTCTTCGGCGCGTCCGAAGAAGTTGCGGACAGACCACAGAGCGCGGTTGCGACGTTCGGCCTTGGTGACTGCCTGGGACTTGCCCGGCCGTTCCTTCGGCGGGCCATCCTTTGACAACTCCTGAACCAGGGCGGCACGGATTTCAGCGTTCTCAACCTGTCGGCCCTCGATCACGCTATTCTGCGTCTCGCGAGAAAGTTGCCACATCTGGTCAATCGTCGCCGTCAGGTCTTGGAACTCACCCACGGTCAGCTCATCAACCGGCTTGGCGATGGCGAGCGCATCCGTGACCGTCTCATCCAGAGCAGCCCAGGCGTCAGGGTCGTAGGCCTTCAATGCCGCCATGTAGTTTGCGACCGGCTCACCACCTTTACGCGCCAAGCCATAGCCAGCGAGGATCGAGCGGGCCGAAGTAACGATGTCCCAATTCCGAGCCTTGGCGCCGGTCTTCTCTTTCGCCGAGATCACACGCGCAAACAGGGCTTCGCCTTTCTCGATGCTTTCCTGAGCGTCGAGCGCGGAGCGATACAGAGCGAAGTTAACCGACTGGAGAAGCTTCGCATCTAGCGCCGTGGCGTGATCGCCCTTCAGCAATGCCCGTTGTGCGTCGATACCAGCCTTGCGTTCAGCGCGGAGATACGCCCCAGGCCGAAGTTTAGATGCGCGGGCGTCGCGGATGGTGTCATTCGCATAGGCCTCGATCCCCTCGCGGGTCCACAAGGCTTTCGTTCCAGCCAGCTTTGCCAGTTGGGAAGCCTCCGTCGCCAAGAGCGCAGCGCGGCGCTTCTCATGCACCGCATTCAGCGCCTCTTCCTCCATCGTCCCATCGTTCAGCGGGTCGCCGTGCAGGAATTCCATTTCTGCATCGAGGCGGTCTTCAATCCGAGCATCACGCACCGATCGATTGTCGCCCTGAACCTTGCGGGCTTGGCGCTCTGCCTGGTTCGACATGAGCGCGTTGACCAAGGCTTCCCCAGAACGAGCCCCGACAGCATCCGCCAGGGCGTCGGGATGAACCGAACCGTCTTCTGCATACATCGCCGTCTTACTGCGCGGCAGCAGCTTCAGCACTCGATCCGATCCATAGAGGTCGATCAGCGCGGCGCGATTGATACGCTCGCCGGTCTCGTTCAAAGTCCTAATTGCCGCAATATCCGGCAATTGATCCACGATCTCAGTCTGGCGTTCGCGTAGGCTCTCGCGCTCGTTCTTCCATTCCAAGGTCCGTTCACGACGCAGCTTGGTCATGGCCGTTTTCATCAGGCGTGCGGAGGCCTCAGCCGTCGCCACCGAATCCGCAGCCGTGTACCGGGCATATTCGTCCTTCGTCATGCCGGCCGCTTCCGGCGTGGAGAACAAACGGTTCAGCGCCTGGGCTTCCTGCGCCGTCGCGATCTCGACATCCGTAGCGATCAAGCGTCCCATGACCTCACGCACCGGCTGGGACACCGGAGCATTCAGAGACAGCACCGAGCGATAGACGCCCTTGAGCCATTCGGTGAAGCGACGGAACGCGGGCCTAAGCTCAGCGGACGGGGCCTTGCCTTCCATGAAGAAGACCTCCCCACCGCGCGCCCAAAGCTCATGCTGATCAACACCGATGTCATCAACAGTGATCGGATGTCCGGCGTTCTCGCTGAACCACGACAGAACCTTGTCCATGTCAGCCTTGACCTCGGGCGAGGCATTCTCAGCCGTGCCGTCGATCACCAGCTCGTCGAGCCATTTGTGGCTGATCTCGTGCAAGAACGTCGAGCGATCCTTCGCCCTGAAAAGAGTGATGGTGGCGCCGGCGTCGGTGAAGGTGATGTTGCCGCGCTTGGGGCCTATGGCGTCATCGTCTTGGTTGAGACCGCCAACGGGCGCATCGCCCATCTTCTGGATCGCCGCACGGATTTCTTCGTTCGTCGCTGTCGCATCCAGCCCGAGCGTCGGCAGCAGGGCCTCAAGATCGGCGGCGGCCTCAAGCGTCGTCTCAGCCTGGGCGTCGCGGGCGTAGGATGCCGAATAGACAGGGCGTCCGGCCAACTCTTCCCGCATAGCTGCGAACAAAGCATTACCGTCCGAGCCTTCCGGCAGATAGCCAGCCTCGACCGCGCGCTGGGCGGCATAGTCCGAACCGAACGCATTGCCTCCCTCGGTGCGGATGATGGGTCGAGCGCCACGCCGCCCGCCTTGAGACGGACGATTGAACGCCCCGGCGCCCATCGCAGCCAACTCGCCGCCCGTATCTACAACGCCCCCGTTGTCGGAAAGGAACTGCAACAGGGATTGCCCCTTTAGCGTCCTCTGCGTCGGCTGGGCCGAGCGGTTGCGCATGACCTCCATAACCACGTCCAGACGGTCGCGCTCGCGCTGGACAGAGGCCGGAACCTCTGCCTGCACCCTAAGTCCGCCATCGGCCGTGTAGGCCTCCCAGGCGTCAGCGTAGAGCCCCGGCGAGCGTTCAGCACGGGTGCGTGCGCGCGAGGCCACAAGCACAGCGTTCTGACGCGCCACCTCGACCGACACGCCCGCGCCGCGAAGCTGTTCGAAGATGTCGGCACGCACCCGCTCTGTCGGGGCTTCGTTCGCCTGTTCTTGCACCCCCGATTGCAACGCTGAATCAACTGATGCGCTTAGGTTTGCCTCGCCTTCAGCCTCAAAAGTTTTTGCTTCACGCAACGACATCGCGTCAGGCGCCAACTTCAGATCCTGCGAGAACGCAGCGTGCGCCTCGGACGGTGCAATCTGGGTCAGATATGTGGCCGTGGGAATCTCGATGTCAGTCCCGGCCGTCAGGGCCTGTTCGTACTGGTCGCGGATGTCCCATTCATCCAGCCATTGATTCAGGTCAGGATGCGATTGGAAGAACTCGCGAGCAGCTTCGGCCGGCACATAGACGTTCGCATTGTCTGTCGCCCCAGCCAGGAACTGGCGCAGTCGTTCCGGCGCGCGTTCAAGCAAAGGGTTTGACGTGACCGCCTCGACCGCCTTCTCAAACTCTGTGTGTTGCGCTGTGGCCTGAACCGCAGCCGCTTGCGTGCGAACGTGCTGAACGCCGGGGACCGCCGCTGTAACCGCCAGGCGTGCAATCGCCCCGATCAGAGACGCCGTTCCACCCTGTTCAGCTGCTTGGTCGATATAGCCGAGACCGCCCTTGGCGTCCTCACCGAGCAGATTGATCGCAAGCGCGTTCTGTCCGACTTGTTCAAGGGCCTCCGTCGAGCCCTCGGTCACACCCGCAATGGCGATGTCAGTCAGGCGCCCAAGAACCCGGTTGCGCACCGATGACGGGACTGCACTCAGGATGCGATCAAGGCCGATCTTCTCCGTGACCGCCGTAACGACGCCACCGCCCTGCGCTGCAAGATCATCCGTGACCGATCGTTCAGTGCGGCCCTCGCGCACCATCGCAGCACGCACCCGATCATCCATCTGATCGACGCCCTGTCCATACAGGAACGGCAAGGTGGCCGTGCCGCCCGTGCCAGCCGCGACCAGAACTTGCCCGCTGATTTGTCCAAGCCCGCCCACGACATCGCCGGCAAGCCCTGTGTCGCGACCACTGGCCGCAGGGAAACGACGGTCATATGCAACGCCCGCAGGCTGCGCCGGGATAGCCGAACCGGCCACGTCCGCGCCGACCGTCTTGAAGCTCAGACCGAGATCGTTCAGCCCGCCGATCAGGGATCGGTTCAGGAGCCGGGTCAAGCCACTATCCTGAACAACGCGCGGGATGCGCCGATCAGCCGTGTCCAGCGTCCGCGCAACACCGGAGAAGCCGGAACCTAGGCCCGTCAGAAGATCGCCGCCGAACCGCCGCGCGACATCGACGTTCGTGTCCCATTTGCCTCGACCGAAGACGCCATCAACTAGACCCTCGATACCGCTTAGTCCCTCGACCTGATCGTGCGCCACGGCAGCGTTGTTCTCGTCGGCGAGGAAAGCCGCCGTCTTAGGCGCCGTTGCGAGCGCGGTCTGATTGCGAACGGTCTGCGCCTCGCGATCATACGAGGGGTCACTATAAATCACATCGGCCGGCATCCCCAGAACCTGAGCGTTGCGCTGGGCTCGGGCCATGCGTACCGGATCAACGTCTGAGACTAGGGCCGTAGAGCGCTGAGCGCGGCGCTGCGTGTCTTCGCGGGCGGCGGCGGTGATGAAGCTATCGGTCATTCAAACTCACCAAGGGCGCGACCCTGCATGTAGATTTCTCGCATACGGTCTGCGGTAAGGGGCGGGGCGCCGGGAACCTTGCTATATTCCGTGGCGATCCGGGTTTGGGCGGCTGCGGGCACGATGACTTGGAAGGCACGAACCTCCTCTTGTCCACCCCATCCGAAAAGACCTTGGCGACGGCCGGGCAGGGTGCGCAGTCCTCGCGCCGTCGCAGCGATGATCTGTTCCCGCGTCATGATGGATTGATCGCGGCGGATATGGCCCTCGATCTCCATGTCAACATAGGTCTGAAGGCCGTTCAGCTCGCGCCGATCTTCGTCAGTCGCGCCCTTGCCCGTCTTGATCCCCGCATCGTTCGCAAGACGGACAACCTCGGGCCAGGCTTGCTGACGGGCCACACGCGCGGGGTTGTTCGTCGGCGTTTCGGGCTGGGCCTGAATGTTCAGGCGAGCGGCCTGCATCGCCCGCATATCGCTCGGAGAGAGGGAGTCTTGATATTCGGTCAGGTCGATGCGCGCGAATCTTTGCGGCTGGAGCGCCCGCATTTCAAGCAGCGCCCCATAAACCTCCTGATCGGTCTCGACCTTACCTACACCCGATGCGGCAGAAGCATAAACCCCCCGAAGGCTGTTCTGATATTCAGGATCGAGAGCCGACCACTCGCGCGAGGGGATGTCAGTCCACGACGCGACTGGCGTTGCTCCGTTCGGGAGATACGTCTGCACCGCTTCTCGCGCGGCCCGGCGCGTGTCGTTAAGGTCGGCCTCGTACCGACGACGCTCGCCCGTCACCGCAGCCTCGAACGCCGCTTGGCGGCGCGGGTCGTCGCCAGCAGCGGCGCGCGCCATTTCGATCGCGCGGCCCTCTGGGATAATGGAGGTCGTCACTCCACCAGAGCCAGCGCCCGCCTTGGAAAGAATGTTTTGCACATATCCGCGTGTCTCGTTGAACGGGATGCGCGAGGTCCATTCCGCCTCTGTGATGTCGCCGTTGCGGGGATCACCAATGGTCACCAGCCAGCGGTTCACACGACCAGGGCCGGCGTTGTAAGCGGCGAGGGCCAACGACGGAAGGCCGTATTTTTCAAGCTGCTTGCCCATGTACCAGCGCCCCATCCGCTCGTTTACAGCGGGGTCCGTGCGCGCCTTCGCTGCTAGGGACGGGTCGCCCATCGCGTTCGCAATGTCGATCGCCGTACCCGGCATGAGCTGGGCAACGCCGAAGGCGCCAACCGGCGAGGTAATGAGACGGCCACGCGCGTCGAACTGTCGGTTGCCGCTCTCTTGGTTTTTCTGGGCGCCCCAGATCGCGTCGAGAACATCCTGAACCGGCCGGCCCTCGGCGGTGAAGCTGACCTGATTGCGCGCCCAATCGCGACCATCCGAAACATCAACCTGTTCGCGCACCCGAGAGGAAAGGCCCGTCGCCATTTCGACCGGCATCTGCCCGCGATTGGCTTCGAGATATTCCTTCGCGCCGTGCGGATCGTTCGACTCTAGGAGCGCGTTGACAGTACTCTTGTGGATCTCGCTGAACGTCGCCAGCCCCTGAGCCTTGCGCGTCTCAGCATCCCAGCCCTTGCGCGCGGCCTCATCGTCCATGACCGCGCCGAGAGCCAGGAACGCATCAAGACGCTCCGTCGAGCCCAACGGAAGCGCGGCGGCATCGACCGCCATCGTAGCCTTCCGGCTCTCAAAGGCCTGGGTCTGCCAAGTATCGGCCTGACGGGTCAGGTGGGAATCGTACTGGCTGGCCCACCGCTCACTACGGCGGTCCAGAACCTGATTCAGCATCCGGGCTTGAGCGGGATTATTCGCACGCGACAGATAGGACGCGCGGGTTTCATTCCACGCCTTTTGCGTATCGGCCGCAATGTCCACGGCGTTCTTGCCCTGCGCTGAGGTGAAGCCGCGCTCAATCTCGCGGAAGTCGTTGGCCGCTGCACTATCGAGATCCGCGACCGTCGCCTCGTCCACCTTGTCGAGATAGATTTGCCGGCCCTTGGCGAGTTGCTGAAGGCCCTGGCCAAGCGATTGCAGGCCTTCGCCTAGCCCGCTGTCCTGGCGCTGCGCTTGCTGGCGCTGGCCGGGCAGGGGCTGAAGGGTCTCAGTCGAGCGCGCAACTGGAACAGTAGCCATTCAGATCACCATGCAAACGTGCTGTTGGCCGCGCTCGTGCCGCCCCAGCCAGATTTTCCGAAGCCGCTGATCGTCTGCGATGACCCCGCCTTCATGCCCTGAAGCTGACCGGCGCCGCCGAGGATCGTCCCGACCGTCTGGAAGCCCGCCTTGATCGCAGCCTGCTTGCCAGAGCGGAGAGCCGCCGCGCCTTGCTCGCGATAGTTCTGGGCGGAAATGATGTGTCCCCGCGCCTCACGAGAAGCGTTCTCGCGGATCGTGTTGGTGTCCTCGAACCCGAGCGCCAGCGTGTCGCCGGTCACGTCAGCCGCCGAGCCGAACGAGGTGTCAAAGCCATTGGCCGCGAAGGCTGCAATCTGGGCCGAGCGCGTCGCCGCGATCTCGCGCCACTTCTGCATTTCGGAACGCTGGCCCCGAACCTCAGAGTCATAGGCTGCGTCGCGCTCCAGCTTGGCATTCTGCTGGGCGATGTCGTTCTGGTAGCGGGATTCCCTGACCGCCTGATAACCGCTGTACGCAGTCCCGGCCGCAGACACCGCCGCCGCCGCAATCAGAAGGGGAGCCGCAGCAATACACACAGTTTTCAGCCCTTGGTGAACAGCCTCATAGGCATGGAACCGATTAGCACGACTTCGGGGCTCACGTCGAACCCTAGCCGTTTGAGAACGCGCAGCGCCTGCCTGTTCTCAGCGCCGACATAGTTCTGAAGCTTCGGCCACTCCCGTTGCATGGCCGTCACCACCCTTGGACCGACCGTCAGGAACTGCCTCGCACCCTTCAGCACATCATCCGTGCCGAGCAGCCAGGGCGATCCGATGCCCTCAAGCACCGAGTAGGGAACGACCCCAAGCATGGCTACTGGCTGGCCGTCCAGCATGATCGTTAGGGCGAAGGTGGACGCCTTCAGGCTGGAGCGTAGAGCCTGCTTTGGCGTGTGTCCCACGGCCCTGCACTCAGCGGCGTCAATCGCGCGGATGCGGTTCGCGATGCGCGCGACGTGCGAGGGGTGTGCGACGTTGACAGACCACTGGCTCATGTGACCACATACCTTATCCGGCGTGGGGCCGGAAACAGGAGACTTCAATGTATCAAGAAACCGACGCCGTTCGAGGTGGCTGGGCTCAACCCGCTACCGACATGCCATCATCGCCTGATGGACTTGTCTCGGCCCTTCAGAGAATCGACGCCCTCATCAACCATACCTATCAGATTTCCCACGGCATCACCGAGCGCGCCGACCATATCCTGGGATCTCGTCCCGAAGCCGACAGTAAGCAAGCCCCGTCACCCGTTCGGGGTGGCGCACTTGGTGGTCTTCACGACCAGATCGACCGGCTAGAAACCGCCATGCAGCGCCTCGACGAACAGTCCCGACGCTTCAACGCCATCTAATCCGCCGACACCCGACACGACCAACGCCCCGGCCTCACAGCTGGGGCGTTTTGCTTTCCGGGATTTCCGACAACTCGGCGCCGACCTCAAACCTAGTGACAGCGGGCTTTTACGGATGGAATTGTGGGAATTTCCCATAGTTCGGCGCCGACGTGACGGGCCATTCACCGCCCCATTTCCAAGTCTGGGCTGATACTGAGCACCACGAGCGGAAGAGGGTCGTCCTGAACGATCTCGACGCAAGCGTTCGTCCAGTCTCCAGCCTCGACCCCATCGGTTTCCAGCAGGCCGGTGTATGGAAGCGGCGGCGTCTGCGTCACTCGTCCAGCTGGGAGCGGGGCCGAATACCGAGGGATTTCACCTTCAGCAAGGTTTGCGCCGATCTTCAGGCCGTCTCCCATGCCACAGGTGTTCATCACCTTGACCGTGACGTTCGCGATGGTCTGGCGCCGACCTTCGACAGAGCCAAGCCCTTGAGCCTGACCAGACGCCGGGAGGGATCGGATGCGAGACTGATACGGCAGACCCACCACAAGGCGCGACACCGGATCGGGCAGGGGCGGGATCAACTCTCCACCGATGATCGAGTGACCACGGCGGACCACGCCATCGGCCAGACACACCACCTCCCGGCCTTCCAGCCAGAAGCATCCCTTGATCGAGTTGACCGGCTCGTCGAACTCCAGATAAACCGAGCTATCGAGGATCACGGCGCCGGGCAGATCGTTCCAGCCCTGGCGCGTCCACGGCGCATCGGCCAGATATTCGACATAGCGACGTTGCTCCCCGCTGATCGTGCGGCGCACCACGGCATACAGCACGTCCCTCCGATCCTCCGCGACGGCGCAGATGCTTTCGACCACGCCATCAGTCTCGCAGAGCGTCCAGCCCCACACGTCTTGCTCTTGCATCCACGTCAGAGCGGGCAGCTTGCCGTCATCCCGGCGAGCCCACAGCACCGAGGCCGGGGCATCTGTCCAGGCCAGCGCCTTGACGATGTAGATGGAGAAGAAATGCGAGGCGAACACGGTGATGTCGTTCCCGCGATAGCCGTCCTTCTCGAACGTATAGCCGAGCGTGTGGATGCTGTTTTCAGCCACCGAGGAATAGAACGCCACGTCACCGACCAGCTCAGGCCGAGCCGATCCGACGCCCTTGTGCCCCTCGGGAACGGCCTTGCTCGTCGTGGGCGACAGGTATCCCTCCCCCGTCGAGCGGATCGAGAAGATCATGTCGGATGTCATCACCGTCAGGTCCTTCATGGGGACCAAATGACGGACGGTGTTCAAGCGCCGGGCGCGCAGGCTCAGCGCAATGCTGTCCGTAGCGCGTATCGGTGACGATCGGTCGAAGTTGAACAGGTCGTCGGTCTGGCTGGCAAACAGGGCGTTCGGCATCGTCAGCGTCCGACCGAACCATGCCCGGCTTTCGTGGAAGGTGACGGTCGCCGGGTAGTTGCCATCGGCGAACGGGTTGTTCCCCTTCGGCGGGCCATCGGCGAAGTTGGCCTGAATGTTGTCGTCGATGAACGACAGGAACCCCGCCTTGGCCGTTCCGATATAGCCGAAGACGCCGCTGCGTTCCTCGTAGATACGATACTCCGAGGCGGTGGGATGCGCCGCCCAGGTGATCGTGTTGAAGTTGCCGCGCAGGCTCAGATCATTGTCGGCGTTCGTTCCGATGCTAGGCTGGCTTTCCTGCCCCGCATTGTTCACCGCCGTGACGACATAGTATTTCACGATGTTCACCGCATCGGTCGTCACCGGCTGCGTTGGCGCCGCGCTCACACCAGTCGGCGGGGCGATCTGCGTCCCGAGCGGCGCGTCGTCCATGATCCAGTTGTTGTGCGCAAACCGACGCAGGCGCGTGATCGGGTCGCCCAGGCTCGTGATGATGAACACGTCGGCCGATTGCTCGTGCCCGAGGAACTGCAGCTCGTCCGCAGAGAACGGCGTGTCGATCTCAAAGATAACCGCGACGCTCATGGAATCACCACCAGAGAGTTGCCGCCAGTTTGGGGCGGGGTGATCGGGGGCCGCGTCGGAATGTTCGGCGTCTCGGGCGGTGGCGGGTCTTCGCCGGGTGGTGGATCAGCGGGATAGCCGCCTGTCCCGCCAGCAGATGCGCCGCCAATGCCGCCGGTGTCGCCCGTGAAGGTGGAGAATGACGTGGTGTCGATGTCCACGGTGAAGGTGTCGGTCGTCACCGACAGGACCTTGCCCCTCAGGCTGTTGATTTCGACCATCCCCTCAACACCATCGAACACCGCAACCCATCCGACCTGATAGCCATGAGCCGGCGCAGTCACGACCGCGTTCGCCGCCTTCGTGATCGCCGTGATCGTCAGCTTGGGCCGCGTGACCAACTGCCCCCTGTAGAATATTCGCATCTTGCCCGGCGTGAACTCCAGCGCATAGGAATCGCCCGACGAGAAGACGAACGGCTTCAGGATCGCGATCTGGTCGCTGTCATAGACCTCATCCCCGAACAGGAGGCCCGCACGGTTGTACTGGCCTCCCTGAGGCAGGCCGAGGACGTTGCGCGCGCGAGAGAGCGCGGTCGCATACTTCGCCACGTCGTAGCGCGCCGCGACGGCATCGCTGACCTCGCCACCGCTGAACGTAGGCTGGGTGTTGCGGAAGCTCATTCCGGCGCCCCAAAGTGACCCATGAGCGATGACGGGATGAAGTTGGCGCCGTAGGTCTGCTGCTGCGCGTTGGCGTTCAGGTTGCGGGCCAGGGCGCGATCACGCCACACCTCAGCCTCTTGCAGCAATTCGCGCTTGCGGCCGGCGTCGCGGGTGATGTCCATGACGATGCGCGAGGCCAACACGGTCGCCAGACCGCGCCGGAACATGGCTGTCATCGACGAGAAGCTTGGCGTGTTGGTGATATACTCCAGATCGACGCCATCGTTGCGCGTCCAGATCATCCCGCCGTCAAAGTCGAAATCCAGCGAGCGACCGCGCAACACAGACAGGTCAGAATCAGAGCCTGGGATCACCCGCACAGGGAAGGCCATATCGTTCGGCATGGCGTACTGATATTGCCAGAAGCTGTTGCCGCGCGTATTCGTCACGGCCACCAGCGGTGCGCGTCGAACGGCAAAGCCCCACTCCCCCATTTCCATCAGTTCTTCGACGGCCTGGCTGAACTCGCGCAGACAAGCTTCAGCCGCAACGGTCGTGTCGTTCATACTGACGATGCGCTTCGCCGGCACATCGGCCAGAGCGAGGTTGCTGATCTCTACGGCGGATAGGGTCATGTCATATCTCGCGCTAGGGGATCGGGTAGGGCGTCGGGCCGGTGTTCGTTGACGGGTCATATTGTAGGGCTTGAGTGCCGTCCCACCAAATCGCCAAAGGACAGCCGATTACGTTCGTCCCGTTGTTCGCTTGCGCTGTCGAAGTCAGGCCGTTTCGAGCGAGCCCCACGACAGCGGCGGGTGCTGACGACGTTTGCTCGAAATAGAGGTCCCGTCCAGCCGCGACTTGGGCGTCGAACACCACCTGCGAAGGCAGGGCGTGTCGGACGAAGGGGCTGACCTCCGTAAAGTCTGGATTTGCGTTCGCCAGGTACGGACTGCCTGCCATCGCGCCGACATATGCGGTCGCTGTGGTCCAGTACTTGCCCGCGCTTGGCTGAATAGTCGAGCCGAAGCCACGGCTTCCTGATGTCGCCTTCGCTTTTATGTGTGTCTGGAAGTCGGCGTAAGTCTTGGCGGGCGGGGCGCTCGCGCCGCCGATCACCGGCCGGAAAGCCAGACCCAGACCGATCCCCAGGTTCATCAGTCGAGCGTCCGAACGGTGGCGGTGGTCCCCGTGCTGTTCACGCGGACGCAGGCGATGGGAATGACGGTGAAGGCTGGAACGGCCGTGAGGGCCACCGTGTCGCCTTCAGGGGTCAGGAACGAGACGTTGCCCGTCACTGTCACATACAGCGCGCGGGCCGCCCCGTTTGCGATGGAAACCGTGTCGCTGGGCGTGATCGCCCGCGAGCCAAGAGCGGGGCCGCTGATTCCCCGCGAAGGTGTGGCAAGTCCCATGTCAGTCTCCTACGAAAAGGGCGGGCAGATCGCTCCACCCGCCCTATAGCACAGCCTTGAGGCCGGTGTTACTCGCTGTCGCCCTTCTTGACGGCAGTGCCCTTGTTGCTCGCCTGAACCTGGGCCAGCAGTTGCTTGAGCTGGTCTTCGGTCAGAGCGCCGGCAGGGGTGGACTTCGGAACGACGGTATAGTTGCCGTCCGCATCGGTCGGAGCGTCTTCGCCCGCTTCATACAGGCGACCGCCGATGAAGGCCTTGCGGGTCAGAACACGGGGTTCCAAAACCTTGCCTTCAGCTTCGGCATCGCGGGCCTCGTCGGCCTTGGATGCCAGCTCAGCAGCCTTCTGGGCCTCGCCCTGGGGCTCGTTGCTCAGCGGCGGAAGACCATTGGCCTTGTCGGCGTTGTCGCGGGCCTTTTGATCGGCAGGCTTCACTTTGTCCAGATCGGTAGTCATGTCGATGATCCTTCAATGACACGATGGAGGAAGATGCTGGACCTGCGTATTCCACAGGTCCAGCGGTTCAGACTTAGGCGCCGCGCCCCGTGTAGAAGGCGGGACGGTCATCGAGCGCAGTCGGCGTGCTGGGGACGATACCCATGACAATCTTGCCGGCCGTGAACGGGCCAGTGGCGACGGTGTAACGCCCGCCGACAAAGGCCTTGGTGTTCTTCGGCATGGGAATGTCGAACTCGAAGGCCTTGCCGCCAGCCACCAGGCCCGTCTTGGGAATGGCGACGGAGGTGGCGAGGCTGTCAATACCCGTGGTCAGAGCGCCATCGGTGGCCTGAATGACCTCGATGGTCAGGGTTCCGGCGCCGGCAGCGAGGAAGGTCTCGGTGACCAGGGCATAAACGCGGAGCGTGTCGCCGTTGCGGCCGAGGAAGAGACCGTCGAGCGCCACGGAATCGGTGGAGACGGCGGTGGCGGTGACGATCTGGTTCTTGGAGAAAGTCAGTTCGCGATCGGTAATCATGGCTCAGATCCTTTGTGTGAGAGCCGAAAGGGGTAGGCCCCGGCCGAAGCCGAGGCCCGTTGCATCGCAGCTTTTAGGTGACGCGCGCCTCATCCACTTCCATCGCGTCGAGACGGCGGAAGGGCATGTCGCCGAACGTGGTGACCTTGCGGCCTCCGATCTCGTCGCGGGTCCAGTTCGTCTTGTTCTTCGCCTCGACCTGTTGCAGGCGAGCCCACAGAGCAATGTCGCGGGGAGCGTAGAACGAGGCGTTGACGCCGCGCATGGGATCGGAGCCGGCGCCGAAGCGTTCCTCCGCACGGATCAGCAGGCTTTCGAGATAGGCGCCGCCGTCCGCAGGGTTGGCCTTCAGTTGGTCCAGGTCGATGTTCGCGATCCGAACCACATAGCGCGGGTCAGTGATCGCGAGGCCGCAGCGCCACAGCCAGCGGTCACGATAGCCGAGGTAGGTGGCGCCCGTGCCGTCGTCGATCTCGTCACCGATGGGGAAGCCATCTTCGCCGAGGTTCATGTTCGACGTAGTGTCGAAGTGGTTCAGGCCGCCCGTCGTGCCCTTGGGGACGATGCCGGTGACGGTTTCAGGCGACCAGCCGACCAGCAGGATCGAACGGAGGTTCGAGCCAGAGCCGCCGCCGTCGATGACCTGGGGGTTCGCCAGCTCATTGAAGCGCGGCATGAAGCCGGTGAACTCGGTGTCGTTGAAGAATTCGTTCCCGTAGATCAGGGTCTCGGTGAACTCGTCGTGCATCCCGTTGATGTGCGCGACGCCCTGGCGCTGGCGGAACAGGGCGGGGTTACCCGACAGGATGGCCGCTTCACGGTCAACCTGGCCCTTGCTCTCCAGCAGAGCGGCGGTTTCATCGAACGAGCGGGTCGCGCCCTTGCTGGGACGGATGCCCTCGTTCAGGCGGCGCCATGTGGCGGTCGCGTTCTTGGTGCGCGCGTGGACGCGATCACCGGAGACGAGGTTACCGACCTTCCACGACATGTCGTCTTGGATGCCGTCAGCCTTTTGCAGGACTTCGGCGATGGTCGCAGCCGAACCATCGGGATTGAGGCCGGCGACCACATCCACGAGGCTCGGGACTTCAGTGTTCCGAATAGCCATTTGTTTCTCTCCTAGCGCCTCGCGGCGTATGAGCCTCTGAAGTGGTCAGCCCCTAGCGTCTCACGACGTACAGGCCTTCCGGTTAACCCCGACGCTGTTCAGGCGGCAGGAACTTGTCATCGTAAAGGGGATGCGCCTTGGTCAGCGGCGCAGGCTCCCCCGTCACGATTTCCCCTTCGGCGAAGTGCGCGCCCATCTTGGCGAACCCCTTCACCACGCCGGGGTGATTGCCGAGGCCCGTGACGTTGAACATGTCGCGGGTCTCTTGGTCGAAGAACTTGTCGAGGGCCACCGCCGACATGGCGACCGTCTTGTCGAAGTGAGCGCCGCCCAACTCGGGATCAGCCTTGACCGCGTTCGCCCATTCGGTGCGGAGCGCGGCTTGTTGCTCAGCCTGAGCCGTCGCAGCAGCAGCCGTCGCCCGTTCGATCATGCCGGTAATGACAGGCGCGGCTTGGTTGATGAAGTCCTGGGCCTTGTCGTCAGCCACGCCGAACGCGCGCATCAGAGGCGTCGCAGCCGCGATGGCATCGGTGTCGAGAGCCTCGAAACCTTCGGGCGGCGTCAGGCCCTCGTAGGCCGTCGCTTCCACGGGGGCAGCTTCAGGGTCAGCCACCCCACCATCAGCAGATCCAGCAGCAGGCCCGTCGCCAGCGGCAGCGGCAGCGGGCTCAGCAGCCGGGGCAGCGTCATCCGTACCGCCCGCGACCGCATCGCCAAGGATCGACGTGGGCTCAGGCGCGGCTTCGGCGGCAGCGGGAGAGGCTTCAGGCGTGACGGCGGCAGGCGCCGCATCAGCCGGGGTCTCGATCGTCGCTTCCGGTGTCGTCGTCATCAGGGGCATCCTTCTGGTTTAGGGTTTTCGCGCGTTCAAGAGCAATGCGGACCCAGAGCGTACTATCCAGCACCTCAAGATCATCGAACAACGCCAACCCAAAAGCGCGGAAACCATCCAGAAACTGGCGGCTCCCTTCTTGCGCGTGGAAGGACGGCGTGAAAATGCCTGCTTTTTCCGAGAGTGTAAAGAGCCAGCGAATGAATCGAGGATCGGCCAGCAGGCCTTCCGCGTCGATGTCGCCCTGCTTCTTGATAGCCCGCGTGCGGCGCTTCTCTTTCAGCGCCAGCCGCTCGTTGTTCGCAGCTACTTCAGGGTTCAGGTCCGAGTAGGACCGTTCGATCTGGTCGCGGTCTTCGCGTTGCATCAAACCCCCGGCAACATGCCGCCAGCCGCTTGCAGCAGGGATTGCCCGTTGCCCGCGTCGGTCTCGGCAAGAAGGGACGCCGCTTGAGCGCCCTGATTCATGGCCGGCATCATCGCCGCCGTGCGTTCAGCCTGAGCCGCCTGGGCGTCAGCCTGACGTTTCGACGCCACCGCTTCCGCCGAGTTGAGCGTGCGCGCCGGCACACCGAGGCGTTCCCAATACTCGCGAACCGTCTCGTCGAAGTTGACCAGATCCAGCACGGCCGGGTTCGTCGCGGACAGGTTGCCGATCAGGCCAAGGCCGCGCTCCATCGAGGTCAGGCCGATCATGCGCTGCGCCTGGGCGAGGATGGAGACGAACTCCAGCTTCATTTCCTGACCTTGAAGCACTTCAGGTGCGGGAGGCAGGAGGCCAGCATCGGCGCAGATGCTGAACGACTGCATGACCAGCGGCTCAAGCTTCTCGATCTGGACGCGATCAACCACCGGGCCGAGCTGGGCCAGCTGTTCCTCATGGCGCCGGGCGATTTCTTCGACGTTGCGAGGCTGAACACCGGGCATGTTCGTGATGGCCGTGAACAGGGGCGTGTAGAAGCCTTGCTCGATCGCGGGCTCAGTGCGGCCGGAAATGTCGCGGGCGATATAGTCGATGGCTTGAGGCGGGACTTGCCAGATCGGGCGAGCGCCAGCGTTCATGTCCGTCGCGGCGGTGAAGCTGATCCCACCGGGGACGAGGTTCATGCCATCGTTGCGGGACTGAACAGGAGCCTGAACCGGAGGCCGCGCAACATAGTCGATCGTGGCCTGAAGCCTGATCTCCTGAAGCTGGAGCTTGCGGCTATCCGGCAGGGCGTCGAAGCCAGGGCCGAACGCATACGGGTCAAAGCCCTGCGTCTCCCAGCGAGGCGTCGCGAAAGGCTTGCGGTCGAAGCCGTCAACCTTGAGGATGCCGTCAGTGTCCGAGTTACCTTCGGCACCGGGCTCCCACATGATCGAGCGGAACGGCTTGTTCGTCTTGTCGATGCGACCGTAGATACGATCCGTGTTCGGCTCGATCAGGTTCCGCACGGGAACCGAGGCCTCCCACTTGCTGTTCTCGATCAGCGTCCGCGTGGTGCGCGATACGGTTTTCTTCGCCGCATCCACAGACCCGCACATTTCGACGACCTGACCCACGGTCATCGGCACGTCGCGCATGAGGGTGTCGATCCGCAGGCCCTGATCTGACCCGAGCCAGTATTGACCCCAGGTCAGGTTATAGCCGACGCCGCCATACTGCCAGTGAGGGGCAAAGATCGTCGCTTCAGTCCCAGCCCAGCCGATCTCGCGATAGCCCTGCTGCATCGCCGTGTAGATATTCGTGCGGTGCATGAAGTTGCGGACGATCTCGGTGCAGGCATCCATCCAGAGGCGAACCTCATGGACGGTACGAAGCGCAGGATCAGAGGCGTCGAACTTGAACCAGGGCTGGCTTGGCGACGAAAGGCCCGACGACATGCCGTTGCTCAGCGTCCGGTGTGCGCGCATGGCCGTGGCGTTGAACAGGCGGTTGTTTGCCGTCCCGCCCGACGCAGCGCGCCCACCGTTGCGGTCGATGTTCGTTCCCTTGTCCGAGCCGCGTTGACCCGACACATAGGGCGAGAGCCAACGCAGGGTGTTGCGGGCGACTTCCTCGTTCCCGATCTCCCACGGCTTGCGGAGGGCGTACAGGCCCTTGGCCCGCGCCTCGGACTTCTTCAACAATTCGAGGTTTGAGATATGCACGGGGCCTAGACCTTCACGCGCGCAATGTATGACGGGCCGCCACTCTCGCGAACCTCGACATCATAGGCGCTGACATGCTGAATGATGGACCCAGCAGGAACCACAAGCACAGCTTCATCCCTCATCTTGATGACGGTTGAGCAATCCACACGGCGGGCCGGCTGAAGCATGAAAGACGGAACGTCACGGCCAAGCATCGTCTTGGCGGGGTCCATCGTCGGCACGAAGCCGGGGAATGATGGCATCCCCATAATCACGCGCCTAGCACCTGTTTCCCGGCGACCGGCGCCGCACCAACACCACCCGGAGCCGTCAGGATCATCGAGGCCATCGTCGCACGACGGGCCAGCATGTCTTGATTCTGACCGACGAGTGCCGGCGCGTCAGGCATCCGAGGCGCTTGACGCGCGGCGGGCGCTGCTGGGGCCTGGGGCCGTCCACCGGTACACATCAGCGCACATCCTGCATTGCACGGTCCATGATCGCGGCGAAACTGTCACCGCCACCGTTGGCCCTGTTTACCTCACCGATCTCGTCTGCGCTACCAGCGACTTTGCGGGGGGCGACGGGCATGGCGAAGGTCAGTCCGAGGGCGTCGGCACGGTCAGGCGAGGCGAGGCCGCGCTTCTTCATGTCAGCCTTCTTCTCCAGCACGATCGCGCTGTTGCCGTCGAAGCCGTATTGCCGGCCGACGAGATCCGCCTGAAGGTCGTCATCATCGGCGATGGCGCCCAACTGGAGCCAATCACGCATCCCGACCCACATGGTCGCGGCTGCGTTCACCGTGCGAGCCTCGATCCCGTCATAGCCCACGACGCCGCCCTTGCCGCCGAAGTTGACCGGGTAGATCAGGTAGCGCTTGCCGATCAGCTGCTGCATCCGGTCATAGACCCCGGCGCCGATCCCGCCGACATCGACGAACACCGCATCGGGGCCGTTCTGAACGCACCACAGCGCGGCCTCCGTCGCCAGGGTCATCGTGTCGAGCCCCTTCCATTCCTTGTGCGGGATGGTCTTGGCGTCACGTCCGCGCCTGGGCTGAAGGACGGACGAGTCATCGCCGAACCGGGCCACGTCTAGGCCAGCGATCAGAGGATCAGACGGGATGAATATCGGGTCACGCTTCCGCGCCGTCTCGACCAGATCGAGCGGGATCAACTGCATCGAGCCCACGGTCGGGAACTGCCCCCGCACCCGGACCTTGAAGAAGTCGCTGTCTTCGCCGTAGCTCTCAAGCCAGGTCTGGATCAGGGCCTTGTTGGTCCGCTTCACATTGCGGCCGTCGATCTGCCTCGCGCGCCAGTAGCGGCGGAACTTGCCGGCGATGATCTCGTGAAACCGCCCGGTATTCTGCGTCGGGTTCCCGTAGCAGAGCAGGACAATCTCCGTGTCCTTGTCGGTCAGGGCGCCCTCGATCGTGTCCCAAATGGGCTCTTGGATCTCGGAGGCTTCATCCACCAGCATGAGGACGCGCTTGCCCGCGTTGTGCATACCGGCGAAGGCGGCCGGGTTGTTCGGGTTGTTCGGGATTGCCGTGATGCGCCAGGTGTCAGGCCGCTGGATGGCCCTGAACTCCGTCTTGGTCAGCTCGAACACCTTGCTCGCGATGGGGAACTGCTGAACGTGCAGGCCCCACCACTTCGACACCTCGGCCCAGGTCTTGGTTCGGAGCTGGGTGTCAGAGTTGGCCGTGACCACGCCGCGCGCGTCAACACACGTCTGAGCCGCCCACAGGATGACGAACGATGTCTGGGCGCTCTTGCCGATGCCGTGGCCCGATGCCGTGCCGCCCCTGAACGGCGCATAGGTCTTGGCCTTCACCTCGCGCCGAAGATGGTCGCCCATGTCCGCAAGCTCAGACCGTTGCCACACGTCGGGGCCGTCTTCCTCGGCAAGCTCTCCTTCGCCCCAAGGGAACGCCCACATGACGAACCCGAGCGGATCGTGACGGAACGACGCCAGGGCCTCAGCATAGGCGGTTAGCTGTTCGTCTTCGGTCAAACTGCACCTCTTTGTGCAACACTATCGCTCAGGCGTAGCGGCGCTGCACGTCCACAAATCGCGCCCATTCCATTTGCAAAACTTCCGGCAGGCCGCCCGTCAGGCTGAGGGCGCAGCGGTCGATCGAAACGGCGTCAAGCGTGCATACCAGACCGGCGACGTGTTTACGATAGACGCGCTCGGGCCGGTCAACGCCGCTCACGGTGGTCTCTGTCCAGTCGGGCGGGATCACAGAGGGATGCCCTTGGCGATCTCATCCAGCATCAACGGCCAGACCTCTTCTGGCGTGTGATCGACGGTCTCGCGGTTCAGGTGCCAGGCCCGCGTGTTCGCCCGGTCCCATGACCCCTCATCCAGATTCTGCATTTCGGCCAGAATGATCCGCGCATGGGGTATGTACTGGCGGATCATGGGTGCAGTCTCATATCGGTGCGTCGCCGCGATGACGGCCGCGATGCGATACAGCAGAGATCGGCGCGCTATGCGGTCTGCCCTCACCATCGCGCGGTCGCTCTTAGTGTGTTGGGTCATCCATGCCCTCCCTCTGTTGCCTGGCCGTGATGGCGAGGCCCGGTTGTTCCATGCTCGTCAGATGCCAATGCCGACACCGGGCGCAGGCGTAGGGCCAGAACCGCGTCGGGGCCTTGGCGTCTCCGCTGATATGATGCTCTCGGAGCCGGTATTGCCCCACCGTCCGCGCGCTACCCTCTGAGGCATAGATCGACTTGCGGTCGCACACCTCTGCCCTGGCCGGGTCACTGGCGGGCTGGAGCGGAGGGCGCTTCACCATCCACCTTGAAGCACAATGACAGGAAAGGCGCCCTCGTCGGTCTCACCTGACCATTCGAGAGATTTGGGATCAATACGAGTCTCGTTGGTCGGGTAGAAGGTGAAACGTCTGTGGCGAGCGTAGTGTGCCGTCACGGCGTCCGGGTCTTCCGGCTGTCCATCAGCGCCGGGGATTTCGTGGACCGCAGTAACGACACGCATAGTCCCTTCAGGGTCCAGCGCCTGAAGTTTGGCGATCAGGTCTTTGGTGGTCAGCATGTTCCAGCATCTTCAATCAGCCGCGCGATCAACGCGGTTCGCCCTGGCTCGGGCAGGGAATAGCCATCAGCCGGTGTGCTGCGCCCATCGCGGGCCGTGACGATCAGGCCGGGAAGGCCGATGTCCTCAAGCGCCTCACGGAGCCAGCAGATGCGGGCGTGAAGCCCACGACGGCTCAAGGTGTCCTGTTCCGTCCAGTGGCGCGGTCGCAGGGCTTGGATAGCCTCGACAGTGACGATCCGGCCATTGGCCTCGATCAAGGCGCAGACGATGCTTGCCCTGGCGCGCGATCCGAGAAGGTTGAACGCGGCCACCTCAAGGCCCAGGCGTTCGAGCGGGGTCATTCCACACCCCACAGGTTCGGCGGGCCATAGAGGCGGGCGCAGAGACGATGAAACCGGAGCGACCACTTCTCGAACTGGCGAGCCGTCCGTGCCGTGTCTTTCCGGCGCTTGTATTTGGCGAGGCGACGACGGGCGGTCACAGCGCGCGCCTCCCTCTGAACAGCAGCCAGTGCATGGCGAGTATCAGGCGGATCATTCGTTCGGCTCCAATCCTTCGCCAGCGCAGCGCGGGCACTTCATGATGTGGTCGAGGTAGTGGCGGGATGGTCTCTCGATGTATCCTGCACCATCACACTTGCGGCAGAACGTAGCATCGCCCTCACGCAACGCAATCTGGCGAAGGCCGGCGTCAGCCCGGTTCACGCCTTCAGCTTCGGACCTGATCCGTCTGGCCTCATCCCGGCCGACGTAATCGAACGGCTCGCTCGATTCAGGCGACATCGCCAGAGCCATCTAGCAGCCAGCGGCGTCCATGAGCGTCCTCGACATACGGACGACCTTCGCCATCGTCCTGAACGGCGGACAACACCAACTCAGCAGCCAAGGCGGGCGGATAGGTCCGACCCTTGCGGGGCTCAGGCTGGGTGAACCGCATCGCGAGAGGCCGGGCCATCGCGTGCATATCCGCCACGGTCTGAGCCCGCAGCGCGTCGTGTTCTTCCTTGGTCATCTGTCTCTCCGTCG
>Ga0314855_100034_pt1 | contig 45006 bp, 56 predicted proteins | sample 2018CB1WmetaG_FD_203636 | JGI IMG/M metagenome (GOLD analysis project Ga0314855, IMG submission 203636) | Cryopeg brine viral communities from Beaufort Sea near Barrow, Alaska, United States - 2018 CB1W | ecosystem: Environmental > Aquatic > Marine > Coastal | place: USA: Alaska | collected... | reverse complement strand
CTCTTCTGTGCAACAGATATAAAATCGCGCATTGCCAAAGGGGTTTGATTGTTGATTTTCAAAGAATTACAGATTTTGCGAGGGAAATCAGGGCTATAAGTTGAGCATTTGGGGAGCAATGTTGTTATCGTACCCCCGGCAAACCGGTAAATTGAATCCTGTTACCTGCGATTTTCTCAAAATAGTGCGGCCGACATATATAATACTTAAACGCATCACTGAAGTTTGTAGAGCGCATTGGAAGGTGCTCTTCCGGTAATTTTTCTGAAGATTTATTTTTGTGAATTGATTTCTCCCCGTTTGGAGTGACCCGAAGGATTTTCTCTGCTCCTTCCATTGAAGACTTCAAACATTTGCAGTTGTGCTGATCCATTAATATTTCCGGAAGTTCCGGATGTGATCCCTCCAGCATGATAAATGCCAGTTCAAATTCCGCTTGCTGACTTATGGTCTCCTGACCTTCATTCATTATGGTCACCGTCCAGCCTGTCGAATTTCCTTTCTTATCGTACTCAACCGCTTTCTTGAATTTTGAAGCATGGTCTTCCCCCACCTTTTTATATTGATGCGTGGACCTATCCGGATAAAGCAACAAATGTTTTTCCTTATGGTATTTATAGAACTCGACAAATTTCTCACCCAGTTCCGGAATCCATTGCTGAGTGGTACCCGGAATGGTATAAAATTCTTTTAAGATCCTGTTTGCCTTCCCCTGGTCCTGACCGGTAACCAAGGAACACATATTCCCCGTATCAAGCCCGCCCTCGATGGCTTGTTCGTGATTTATATATTTTAGGTCCAGGGACAGTTCCTCGATCTCTTCTTCCCAGGCAATTTGATCTACCCTGGAATAATTGAACCCATCCTTGTAAAAATTCTTCTGTGATAATGTTGGATAAAACTGCTTTCCTTTTTCCAGTTTTGGAGTGATGGAAAAAATGGAAGATGCTACTTCCGAAAATATCATGGTCTCCAGCTGCTCCTTAAAATAATCAAGTCCTAAAAAATCAGCATTCACCAGGGAACTGGCAATATAAAAGAACGTGGAATTTTTCCGCAATAGCCTGAACCGCTCGATCCATCGATCCAACTTGTTTTTTGTGTTCTCATAATTCTTGGCATCCTTGGAAGTTTCGGCGTGGTAAAGCTCGATTTTAATCTGGTTAATGGTGAAGGCAACATGGAGCATCAAAGTAATTTGCTCGACATCCATATTTTTTTCCATCCGAAGGATCCAGTCGTGTTCCCCGTGGTTTGTATTTGGCATATCCGTCATGAAAGTCCGCCCACCATAATACGGGGATTTTCGGAATTTGATTTCACCCCCACGAACCGCCGGGGTGAGTTTGTTTATTTTCCTTTCCGATTGGAATTTTACTTCATCCCCACCTACATGCTGATAAGAATCCCCGGCACCGCCCGAGGGCCTGTCCTGGGAAATTACTTTGAAGTGGGTGCCGTTGTGAACAGTTATAGAATCCTTCCATTCTATCGGGGCTTTATATGGCTTATCAAAAAATGAAGGAGGTCTGCGGTTGATTACAAAGTGATAATCTTCCATCCAGTCGTTCCGTTTCCAACCTTCAATTAATGAAGGGACCACGTTCTTCCTGGCATTCATAAAAGTATCACTGGAAAGGGCAATATAACAACCCGGCATATCATAAGAAATATCCTGAAAGCGTTGTGCGGCAATCTCCGTGGTTTTTCCTCCCCCACGGCCTGCCACTAAACCAAGGTTTTTGGGTTGGAGCATTAATATTGTCTGCGCAAGCCAGTTGGCATAACGCAGTTCAACATCCAGTTCATTCTTCGGGACTGCTCTCTTTCTGGCCATTAAAATCTAATATTTCGCGAGGTATTACTCCGCCATCTTGTTTTAAACGAATTTTTTCCGCTTCTGTAATATTGAATAAATCAACCATTGCCCCCAGCTTGTTCCTGTCTGCCAATTCCGGAAGGCCAACATCTGAAGTATCTAAAGAGTAAATCTTATATTTCTGTTCAAACATTCCTTCCGGGAATTGTTCTACATCCGGCAGGTGCAGTTGTTTGAGATTTCCTGCCTTCACCCAAATATCGGAAGCAATCTTTATATCGCTTGCACACTTTGCGGTTTCCAAAACCAATTGCGCTGCCGACATCTGCTTTTCGTAATGTATATGGCGGTAAGCATCCTTTTTTAAGTCCCCATCAATATAAAAGTACTCCACGGCATCCCGTACGCGGGATTTGGATTGCTTCATGGAAAGATCTGGGAAATGAAGCTTTAATTTTCTGGATGCGTTATTGGGGGAAGCGCCGGAATAAATAAAACCCCTGGCATATTCCAATTGTTTCACATAGTCGTGGATTTCATCCGGAAGGACCACGCTCTCATCACCCGACCATTGTTCCAATAGTTGATAATGTTCGCCTTCTGCTATTTTCTCCATGATCTTACTCAAGTCCGAATATTTCTTTTTTCTTGGTTTCAAATTCGGTTTCCAAAACCATCTTATCGTGGATCTGGATGGCCGTAATATTTCTGGATTTGACTTCCTTCTTTAAAGCCTTCAATTTTATATACTGAATATCCAACCGCCCGCCTTCATATTCTTCCCGAATAGTAGATTTCTTGTCCCGCCAGATATTCAGGAAACTGGATTTGTTCACTCCCAGTTTCAAGGCAATATCACTGGGGCCAAAATTGCAAGAAGCCAGCTTCCTCACATCTGCGAGGAGCTGGCTGTCCAGTTCATTCAATATCATTTTGTTAGATGGCATTGTCATAATTCATTTACCAATCAGCTTTATAGAATTCACATCCGTTCATAGGATCTATATGCTTACTAATTTTATACCCATCTTTCATAAGTTCCATAGCAGCTGAATCGCTTAGGTTTTTTCCGAAACAAAGAATACAACTAGTAAAACCAATTTCAGCTTGAAGTTTAATTTCCTTTAAAGCTTCTTCCCTGGTCATTTGGTTTTCCAGCGACTTTGCTCGTGCTTCTTTTGCATTCATAATTATTTCTTTTTGAGCAAGGATTTTACATATTGAGCTTGCCAGCTATATAATTCCACGGCAGCATCATACTTCGCCTGGTCTTCCACATTTTCGGTTTCACCCGATTTCCTCTTGTTGGTAGAAATGTTTTTCCTGAGGGCACTGGCTTTCAAACTCAACTCTTCGGCATTTAAAGCATCCAGTTCTTCCTTGATTTTTTGCGCTTCGAATATTGGATGAGCGCCAAGGATCTGCCCGTTGTTTTTATAATGCTCCAGTTCAGCAAAAGCCTGTTTGTTCTCGATGAAATTATCGACTATATCACGGGACAACAATCCCTCTTCTTCAGCGGTAAGCGAAGCGAACAACTGACTGCGCCCTGCCTTGTATTTTTCATAAGCAGTGATCATTTCATTTATCAGGAGTTTTAATACGTCCGGACAATCTTTCTCCCTTAAAAATGGAAATTGCTCCCGCAGTTTTATGGTTTTCTTGACTTCTATAGGAACTTCTTTTGAAGTTTCCACAATTGCCAGTTCCCTTTCCGATTTTATAAAGGCAAGTAAATCTACCTTTTTACGGCCTTCAGGATCGCGTTCACTATCATCAGATAATGCGCCTGCTAATTCCTGAATCTCTTTCCACTCTGCGGTAGCGGGATTAAAAGCTAATAAATAAGCTATGCCTGAAGAAATATCATTTGAAGGATCTACCACAACCATCTCAGGCTGCTCTTTCTCCTCTTCCGGTTGCGATTGCACCTTGGTTCCCCAAAGTGCCAGCATTTGCCTTTCTTCAAGCCCCACGGCCTTGCATAATTCATAAGCTATACGCTTGCGCTCTGCCTCAGTGTCGTTCATCCTATTAAAGCTGCCCAGGAAGGATAAAGATTTATTTGGAAGGGAATTGTAAAGGTTCTTGCCCCCGGTGAGGCTGCGGTCAAATTTAATGAAGTCGATCACACGTTGCTTGTGGCTCATAATGCTGATTTTTTGGTGTTTTATATCTTGAATATCAAACCTAGCATTTTGAAGAAGGTAACAAAAGGACATAAGAGGTAACAACACCTCTCGAAAAGTGGTCAAAAAGCTGTGCAATCGTGCGCACAAGTAAATAACCTGAGCTTAACCCTTGTAATCACAGGGTTTCTTTGCGCACGGCAAAACGCACGACTTGCACGAATCAGGGCCGTTGCGCACGAATTTTATCCATAAAAAAAATCCGCCCTCATTGCTGAAAGCGGATTTCCCCTGACTAACTAAAAAAACTAACTAACTAACTAACTAACTAACTAACTAACTATGCACTTCTGCTATGTTCAAAGAACACGAATACGCCAGCGGCCTGTTCGTATGCTTTAAGCGTGATACGCGCCCCGGCAAGTCCTGTCCAGTCCGTAGCGGCTGCAAGGATAAAGTTTCCTCCAGATGCTATAGTTGCTGGGTTGGCCCCACCGCTGCCTATCACGGTATAAGTACCGTTGTGTTCTGCATTGGTAAGATCGGCAATTGCAGTTGCTATGGTGTTGTCCTGAAGTTGGTATTCACCATCTCCTGCTGCAACATCTACAGCTACGGCATCAACAGCAACCAAATTGGCTTCGTCAAAAGTGAAATTACTGTAGTAACGTCCCGGTAAACTCTGACTTCTTCTGAATTGCTGAAATTTGATAAGGTCTTTCACACCTTCATTGTTATCTGTCCCTTCAACCATAAGGCTCAATGGGTTACAGCGGCTTCCGTACACTTTGTAATAAGGAGCTTCACTGCCGTCACAATCCCCAACTTCCACGGCCAAACCAAGTGCCCTGTTGGTCAAATTGGCCAACATTTCTTCAAGCTCTACAGGAGAACCCGGATGAGTGAATTCTGGCAATGCCTGGAAAGACATGGAATCTTCTTCGCCCTCGCTTGAACGTGGCAAGGAAATGGAACTGGAAGTAGCATATATTTTAATGGCATATTTTCCCGGCTTGAAGACAAAACTCCCCGCCATTTTTATTCCTTTACTGTCCCTGGTTGGAGTGCTCAATACATCTGCCCAATCAAATAAAACAATATTGGTGTTTTTTCCTTGAGCCGCTCCGGCCCCGGCAATATTGGTTTTCGGGATATTTACTTTTATAAATGACATCTTTTTTAATATTAAAGATTAATAAAAGCCCCCGGTTTCCCAGGGGCGTTATAACTATCCTCGGGCAACTTCTATGAACTTGCTTCCGTTGAATTCTACAGTGATATATACACCCACATTAAGGGTTATAGCAGCTGAAAGGAAGAAATTCCCCGCGCTGGCTATGGTGGTCGCATTGGTAGCAGATCCACCTTTAATGGTGTATTGCTCTCCAACAACGGCATTGTCAATGTTTGTAATGGCAGTTGCTACAGTGTTGGCAACGGTCACGAATGAAGTACCATCAGCAGCATCAGCGGTAGTGGCATCAGCAGCAAGTGCTATCTCCACAACAGGCGCTGCGGCTCCGGCAACTTTCCGGCTTATCTCAATGAATTTTCCTCCTGCCAATGCCTGAAGCACCAGTAAGGATCCATTGGTCAAGGCAAAATCTCCGGATGCAAGAATAATGTTCGCGTTATTCTTAACAGTAGAAACTAAAGTGTCCTTGTTTCCTGTTACATAAACCCGTGATCCAACAGTTGCATCATCAAAAGTGGTGATGTCTGTGGCCTGTGTGTTATTTGCTCCTATCACAAGGGAATTGTGAATAGCAAGTGAAGGTGTGGCATCATCTGCGGCAACTGGTACATAAGTAGTTGTCAATGCTTCCACATCGTTAGAGAAAAACAATTGGTTTTCATAACTATCTGCTGCCAGATCTAATTGTTTACGTCCAAATACGGCAATAAAAGTAGACAGTTTGTAATCTCCAAAAGCTTTGATGTCCCTTGGATCTTCCCCACCTTTTTGAAACTGGATAAATCCATCTTCTCCCGGCTTATCGGTCAAACCATACTCATTGTCTTTTGTGGTGATGTACATCAAATCTTCGCCTTCAAGTTGGTCATAAGTAACCAATTCTATATTGGCAAAATTATCTACTGTATCTGTATCACCTGTGTAATTGGTATTTCCTCCATAAATATTCTTCCTGGCTTCGTTGTATTTTCTTTTCCAGAAAGGAGAAAGAACATATTGCAATTCAGGCAGGATCTTCACATCATGCGGCAAGAGCTCGCACATGGTATTTATATAATCGTAAATATTTTGAGAGGTAGGCTTCCCAACTTTAAATGCGTTGTATTTAGTGCCTCTTGCTCTCAGGATCAATTTAACGAAGCCATCAAAATTATTCATAAAGCTGGCAGGAGTAGTTCTGTCTGGATCACTGAAGTAAACTCCACGTCCCATCACTATTTTATCCTCCTTACGTGCACGCTTCATAATTTCGGCAACCACATAATTCACATAAATAAGTTTGTGAGGGTTGGAATCTGTAATTCCCAAAGAAGCAATGTTTTTCAGGTAAGATTTTTCAAGTTTTTTCAACTCATATCCTTTAAACAGCATGTCTATTTGGATATCCCTTACTTTTCCAATTTCAGCCTCAAACTTCGCTTTGTTTTTTGGTAAGAATTTGGATTTTAAAGATTGAGTGATTTCACCTGTTGCAATGGTAGTGTACACATATTCATCACTTACCCCACTTACAAGCTCCACATATTTCTTCATTTGCAACCCGTCCAACAGGGTAGAATGAACCAACATAGGATCTTTACGGAAATAAGCCTGAATATCAGAATTCAACTTGTCAATGTTGGCGGTTTCTGTCCAGTTGGTGGCTGCAGTGATGCTTTCACCTGCCAAAGCCTGTTTGGCTGCCTCGTTCCAGGGTCTGCCGGCAAATTCGTTCCAAGGATCATTGCTCGCAAACAAGTGAGTCTTGGAATGCGCCATTTTAGAATTCTTCATTGCACTTCCTTTAATTTTTTCGACTAGATCATCGCCCTCTGGGGTTTCAGACATTTTTTTGTTTTCGGCCCTCAAAACTTTCATTTCACCTTCAAGCTGCGCCTGGCGGGAAATAAGTTTTTTAACATCGGCGGTTGCTGATTTCTCCACAGAAGTTTCTTTTCCTGTTTTATCCACAGGTTCATCTTCTCCTCCGGCCTCTTTCATATAAGCACTCACAAGCTTCATTGCTTCATCAGTGTCTTCATTGGCAAGGGCCGTGTTGTAATCTTTACTAAACTTTTCTGCGAAGCCTTCAATTTTCGCGGCCGCATCAAGTTTAACTTTGTCCTCTGCGGACAATTCCAGGGTTTCCTTGGCTTTCAATTTGTCCTCCATGTTGATGTTCAGGAAGGCAAAAATCAGCGGGAACATTGCTGCTAACTTTTTCATTGGTTTTTAAGTATTTGGTTATTGAAACATAAATGATCTGGCACCCGCCAGAAATTTTACCTGTTCAGCTGCTTCTTCAAAATCTGCAATTCCAGAAATCAATCCGTGTTCTTTTGCCTCTTCGGCATAAAACATCTTTCCTTTTAAAATGCCTTCCACGTCTGTCTTTAAGTTTGGGCAGGATTGTTTAACGAAATTTTGAAATTGGATCGCGAGCGGATCCAGGTGTTCTTTTCTAAATTCCGAATAGTCGCCTTTAAGGGCTTCCTTGGAACTTTTATTTTTAAATGAGGACACACTAGAGTAGATCGCATGTTCTTTTACCCCCAGATTTTTAAGATATTCGGTATAATCAACAATTGTGGCCATTACCCCAACACTTCCGAACATTGCCGAAATATTGTTGCGGGCATATAGCTTATCTGTCGCAACACCTACATAAAGGCCGGCACTGGCGCAAATATCGGCAAGGCCAATAACGGGTTTTGATTTTTTCTTCAGGAATTCCAGATATGGTGCAATGGAGGTCATTGTTCCCCCGGGAGTTTCCATTAGCCAGATTTGTCCTATAATATTGGGGTCGCGGTCAAACTGTTCTGCAAAAAAAACGAGTTCATCAGATCCCCAATTGGACCAGGAACCATATTTCACCATAGGCCCGGCAATTTGTACTACGCCAATACTGCCCTCGGGCGTGTTGGGATGCTCGTTCCTGTTGATATAATCCCCATTTCCGTCAACAATAAAGCGCCGCATTTCAATTTGCGATTCTTTGGAGGGAGTTGATGGAGCTTGTGGGAGTTGTTTTCCCTGGAGGATTTGGGCAACCATGAACAACCAGGCTTGCGCATGTTGTTCAGATAATGCCCAGGTAGATGAAATAATTTCAGAATCTGAATGAGAAAACATTGTTCTACTTTACAGTGAGAAACAATAATAGGTTATACGAGTTCCTGAGAAAAGGACAAATAATTTTGAAAGAATGAGATAACCGAAATTTCGAATGGCATTTTGCGTTGATATTTGGACAAAATATGACCAAAATCCCCTAAAAACGCCAAAATAAAAAGGACACAGCTTCGATAAATCACGTGAACCGCTGTAATTGCTGGCGTTTCGCCTTTTTTTCCCGGTCGTAATACTTGACAAAGGTGTCAAATTTTGTTTTTGAGTTGGAAATTTTGTAATAATCCATAAACTCCGTGATGGCGGCGTGAACAATTCCCTTGGTTTTTCCGTTGAAGGTATGGGCAAAAACGGCCCCATCCACAAAATGGATCAGGCAGGTTTTAAACCAGGTGTCAAAAACCGAAACTATTTCTTTGATCTCTTCCTCGCCCAGGCATAAAAATGAATATTTTCCCCCGGGAACAGCTTTGTCATGATCCCCTGCAAAATTTGAAACCGCCAGGAACATCGTAAAACCTTCTTTGGCAAATGCGGGTTTGTTGGATTTTTTAAGGCAGCGATGGATCAACTTTCCAAATTCACTGTCCCGCCTAATGTGAAGCAATTTTGTTTGGCGGCCATCTTCCAGTTCCTGAACCGGAGTGTTGAGCTGGGAAATCACGAATTCGTTCAAATGCTCAGGGAGGGGGAAGGGAATTACTTGTTTGTTCACAGGGGGGATGTTTGAACGAATATATAACATTTAATACAAATTGTTATAAATAGGTGTTAAAAATTATTGAATACGATTTATAGGGCTGCTCCAATCAAATATCCAAGCCCAGCTGCCCCTATTAAAATAAGGAACCGCCGGAACCATCCCGGCTTTTTATCCTTTTCGGCTTTTAGCTGAGTTTCGGTAATGCCAAGGTTTTTGAATATCAATTGAATTTGCTGGGCCTGATCTGAAATGGTTTGTTTCTGCAAGATATCTGAAGATTTATATTTGCTGATTATAAGCGTATTGATCAGGCTGGTTGCCCGGAGTTCATCCAGTTCCACAAGATCAAGGGCAACCCGCTTCGCGATATCAAACGGAAGTTTAACGGTATCTTCTTGAGATAATACCGGCAAGGCTGTCAGCATTGTGAATGCTATTAATAATAGTCTTATTTTCATTGCTTTTTTGATAAATAATATTTTTTGAATCCTCCAGGGAATTGATGTCAATTTGCAGTTTTTGGGTCAAGTCAACCTGTGAGTTGATTTTATCCTCCAAAATGCTATAAGCTTCCAAATTCTCAGCCTTCTGATCTTCCATTTTATTGTTGAAGGTTTTTATGGAAGCGTTGGCCCCGGCCAATTCAGAATTTAAATTAAAAATCAAGTACCCCGCTCCAATCAGCAGGGCAATATATATGATGTCTTTAGCTTCAAATTTCATAAACTTTGTATTATAAATAACCCGATAACCGAAGCTATTAACACTGCCATTGCGCAGCCTAAAGCGAATATTTTAAAAAAGAGTTTCATAACATCCCATAATATTTATTGGTCAGGGAAATGCGGTCCTGAAGTCCGTTCGTGCCTCCATTAATCCTTTTTGTGAGGTTGATGATGGATTGATTGTCCACTTCCTCGCATAAATGCCACAGGTTGTTTTCATCAAAAAAGAACAATGCGCTATCGAAATAATATTTTTTAGATATCACAGCAGGATTTTCAAGTATCCGTAAGTCCTTCATTTTATTGGCAAATTGCTCTTGATTGTTATATCCTGTTATTTGCAATGGACCACGCCCGCGGTGTTTCCACCCATCCCCACTTGATTCGTTCCCATTGCCCATTCGGTTGGCATACACTTTATTGGCTATCATTTCTGGATTTCTGGCATATCTGGCGGCGGATTCCCTGTTGAAGTACTTCCTGAAAGTTTTCAGCAATCCGCTTTCAGAATAATTCAGGTTCTCAACCGAAGCCGTGAATCCAATAGATTCGTGAGCCATCTGTCCTACAAAGTGAGCTATTTTGGCATTGGAAGAAATAAAAAATACCTCCTTCATTTTTCGTAGCGTGTTCTTTCCCATGATCCCATCAGGATCTAAACAATGTTTTTTTTGGAATAATTGTAATTGGTTCATCTTCGGTTGTTTTTATTGTATCTCGTATCAAAATCATTATTATCATGAATAGATTCAGCGTGGGATTCTCCGCTTTTAAATCTCAAAATACCCGGTTCAAAAACCCAACCGACAATTGTGAAAATCTTTACTTTTTTCTTACCTGTTATATATTCTGAATTTTCCCCGATGCTCTTGAATTCATAATACCAAAATAGCGCTATTGGAATGCGTATAAGGCTTTCGGTGGTGATATATAAGGCCTGAATTTCCCATTCCCCGCTACCGCCTACACTGTCAGAAGTCAAAGCCTTCACCATCATTAAATACGATAGGAACACAAACCCCTTGAAGAATACAAACATTATTTTTTTGAACTCAAATTTGTGATTCCTCCATCTTCGCATATTTAGCCTTCGCTCCTTGGTATCAAATGGGTGCTTTTGCGCTGCAGCAAAATATAGCCGGGCCTTCATGTTGTTTTTCCACACGCCTGAAACCGTATTGCCAAGGATGGTAAGGAAAACCATTATCAAAACAAGGCTGGTAGTTCCAAATACTTCTCTGGTTGAAAAGAATTCAATGGTGATGGCAGATCCTGAAACCAAAAATGAAGCAATAGTTGCCCAGGCATAATTCTTGGTTGATAAGGCAACTATGCCGGTAATCCAATTTGATAAGGCACAAAAAACAAACGTAGTTTTAAACATTATTGGGGGGATTCTAATTATTTAATTCTCTTCCTGAGATCATCCGGGATATCATTCATATCCTTTTGTGCCTGGTTAGGAGTTATCCTGTACCACACGACTACAGCCTTCCTCATTTGGCATTGGCCACAATCCACGATATCCAGAAGGAACAGGTATTCTTTATATATTTCCAGATCCCCGGCAAAAGCCTGGTAATCGAAGTCTTCCGAAGTGTCCAGCACGGCAATGTCATTGACGATGGTGCTCACGGTTGCCCTGACTTTTATCAGTGGTTTTTGAGTCACCTGGGCGATGCCGCAACCTGAAACGGAAAGGCATAAAATCAATAGGAGTAGAAATTTTTTCATTTTGTGGCGGAATTGGGGGTTAATAATTTGACGGGAAGCATATATTTATTTGGGGGCACGTTTTTTATTTTCCTGAAAAAGGTTTCTATTTCCCCAGCTGTTGGTTCATAATCTACAGCAAGCTTTTTGTTCATGATGTCTACGACACTATTGTCGTGGACAAGGCCAAAAAAATGCCCCAGTTCGTGGAATATAATATTCCTGATCACCTCTTTGCGGGGCAGATATTTGCTGTTGACAAGCATCCGCCGCTGATATACGTTTAAATTATAATTGACGCATAAACCCACGCTGCCATCTTTATTTGGATCCTGCGGAAGGAACTCCTTGAATTCCCTCCAGGGCAAAAATTGAATGGAAGCCAAATTCTGCTCGATGTGGTACCTGGCATAAAACCCATTGTCCAGGCCAAGCTGAATGAATTCCTCCAGCACGGCATTGGACAGCTCCTGATCATTGGACGGCACTTCCTGCCCGGAAGAGGAGCCGAAACAAAACAGGATCAGGATGTAAGCGAGGATTTTCATTAGTTATATTTTGCCATAAATTCTTTGGTACGCTCCATTGTTTCAAATTTTACCTGAATTTTCTTGTACTTATCTATAAAATTCAACGCCTTGTTCAAATCGTGTTGTAAGGATTGCTCGCAGTGGTCAAATTCCAAATTATTCAAATCATATCGAAGATTCAAACCCCATTCACTCAGGTTGTCCAGCTTGAAATTCAGTTCTATCACCGTGCTCATTTTCTCGCCCGCTATACCAAATGGAAACTGCGAAGGCTTTTTCAGGAAAAGCCAGCTAAAGAATTCCCCACCTACAATATTGCCAAGGATGTCATATCCAACTCCTGTCTGCTTGGATTGCTCTCCGTTCTCGATCAGGATTTCCCCAATATTTTTCCTTCGCTTTTTCAGCGTGGATAAATAATGGATCTTCGCTGCTATGGAGACTATAGGCAAAAGAATAATGCCAATGAATTTAAGCAATAAACCGAGCAGGAAACGTCCTATGTGGGTGGCGGCGGCTTTCATACAATATCTATATCTGCTTCCCAATCACTAGGCGAAGTGCCGTAATTCTCTCCTATCTCTACCTCTTGCTGCAAGTCTGTAAATTCTTCCAATCGCTGTAATACATTGGCAATTATATTAATGTTGGAAGTGAGCAATGGAACCATTTCATTGTTTTCAATTTGAATAACCATATCTATTGACTTCGGGGCATTCGTGCCAAGGCTATCCAGTTTTACAATACTTCCGTTTGTATCTATGTAATAATAATAACCTTCTGGAGTGATGGTGTTTTTATCGAAAATTACCCGTTCAATAATAAACCTCACTATTACATTGATAGGGATTCTTGCTTTTGGAGGCGTTACTGAAAATTCTGTTTTTGTCCTTAGTTTTAGCATAATAATTTATATTAAATGTTGTCCTGATTTTAGTTTTGAGTTTATTTCTGAAATTTGACCTTGATTCAAAGCGAGATTCCAAAATCCGACAGCTTCTTCCTTGCCTATAAAAGATTCAATGGACGCCCCTCTATTGAATAATGTTCTTGAATTGCTCGGGTTTGGGTTTGTGGTAATGGCAGCCGATATTTTTTCAACCGTGTCCATGTATATTTTTATTGTAACGCCATTATACACGAGAGTTACCAAAACCCATTGGTTTAAAGGCAAAGTAGCCGCTGCTACATAATGATTAAAATTTTGATTTATACGCCACGACAACACCCCTGAGGCGTTCATCCATATTCCAAACCCTGAATTTGACCCATAATCCCCTTGGTCTGCAACAACATTATTTCCACCCGTGCCATTAGCTGTCCTATAACATAGAATTGACAAAGAAAAATTACCATTAATGGATGTTGCGGCTGCCGTTGTTTTTGCTCTGCTCGATGCTACAGTTGATAACATTGATTTATCGACTAAACCTGTTTGATTTAACGTTAAATTGGTAAGTGTTAGATTTTCTGAATTAACACTATCTACAGCAACCGTTCCAGACACTTCGTTTAATTTATAATACGAAACTAAATTTGCGGTGGGAATAATGTATGTTGAAGATGTAGTTTGTGAGATTATGTTAGAAGTACTTTTGTTGAAGTAAATATCCACTGGAACAACCTCTATTGAATAGGTTGTGGTTAAATTTAAGCCATCTATATATTGCCCGCTGCCAGTTATTTTTTTAACAACAACCCCGTCCACTTTAACGTTGTAATAATCAATTGTATTGGTACTTGAAGGAGGTGTGAAAATTAACTGGATCGCAGATCCGTAAACATTGCCGACACTTAAATTTGTAATTGGGTTTGAAGCCGTGAAATTTGGTATATACCGGATTGTCGCCCCATTTGACACAGCCGTAGTTAAATCACCATCTGGGGAACCAGCGTTAACGGTTTGCAATGCAATTGGAACATAGATAATGCTATTCGTAAAACCGCTAAACGTGAATTGATTTTCTGAATTTAACGTGTTTCCTAAAGTCAATAACTTAGGCAAGTAATAAACACCGTTGATTGTTGTTTTTTGATAGAAAACATAATCCCCGATACTCGTGCAATTTTCCAGATTAATAATTGCGCTTTGGATACTTTGCATTCGTCTATTTCCTGCCCCTGCCCCGTCAAGTTCGGTGATTCCTTTAAAAATTAAATCACCAGTTAAATTAGTGCATCCCACGAAATAAAACCCCCGTAATTTAGGTTCAGTTTCCCGATAGCCTATTAAAGAAGTGTTGCCCCCTAAATTAACCGTGTAATCTACACCTATATAGCATTCAACATCGTTCCCTACAATGGTAAAATTCTGAATATTGGAAGCCGAAAAAGCTGACCCGCTTGGATAATTTTGGAGTTTATCAGCCAATAATTGAGCAGTATTAATTGTAGCAGAAACCCCACCAATGAAGGTATTGGGTGCTTGCCCTTTTTTTCTCCCATATTCAAAAAACTGTATTGGGTTCATATTATACCGCGTTTGAAATTCGTAATGAAATGACCGTCCCTACAACCGAAGCCGTTGCCGTGCTTCCAACTGCCCCGTTCATAACAGCCGTTGCATCTACCTGCCTGATTGTTTTCCCTGCACTCGCTAAAAATGTAATGGCTCCCGTGCCTTCTTTCTGAAATGAATACACCCCGTTTGCTGTTGCGCCTACAGTGATATTAATGGCATTTGTGCCGTTCTGGATTAATACGTTCTTACCATTTTGAGAATAAGCCCCATCGCTTGCCAATTCGGTATTGAAAGAAACTGCTGTGGTTACTGTTACTTGGGCAGGTTCTAGGGTTGCTGTTACTGTCAAATCCCCTGATCCCAACACACTACTCCCATTTATGGTTTTGATGTTGGTGGCACTTACCAAAGCAACCTGATAAAGCGTATCGAAATACGTTTTTAAAGTTGCCTTTATATTGGCCCATGTAACTTTTTTGATGATGTTTGCTGCAGCGCTATCTAATATTGAAAGTAAATCTGCATCTACAGGAGTTGTTTTTGCGGTGGCGGCCACTACTTCGGTTTGATAACTTGAACTAGCTAAATCCAAAGATTCCTGTTCGCTCAACTTCCTGTAATCCCCAAGCACGCCTGTTTTTGCCCCTAAAAGTTCGTATGTCGCCCATCCTGTTGTAACGGTAGCATCTATAGTAGCATCCAGAACGTGCTGTAATTTCCCTACATTTTGACCGGCTTGGTTCGCGAGCAGTTCTGTGATGGTGGGGTATTCGTTTTCTTTCCAGGCTCCACCACCCAGGACCAAGCTATCTGCGTATGCTTTTGCGGCTGCCAGGGTAGCTGCTGCACCTGTGGCAAGGTCAAAGGTTTCCTTATAAGTCAACTTCCTGTAATTGGCAATGGAAGTGGTTTTTGCCCCGGTCAATTCATAAGCCGCCCAACCAGATAAAACGCTGGTGTCCTGGGTGGCATCGCGAACAAACTGGAATTTGTTCAGGGTTTGGCTGGCCTGATCTGCCAGCATACCCAAAACGGTAGCATAGCGGTTTTCTGCCCAATCCCCCTGCAGGATAAGATCTATAATGTATTGGTAGATTTTTTCATCCTGAAAATCCACGTATTCCTTGGTTGCACCGCCCGCGACTATATTCCCGCCCCCGGTAACCAGGCGAACATCATCCAGGTAATATTCCAAACCATCAACATTGGCCACCAGGCTTATTTTTGTTATGGTTGCCAGCCCGGCCGGAATAATAACGCTCAGGAGTTGATATACTAAGGAAGAATCCGAATAATTTAAAGGCGGGTTTATCCAAATACTGCCCGCTTTTCCGTTGGATTTTAAACCTCCAATTAACCATCTGTAATCGCCGCCTGTGATGTTTTTTATTTTATAAGATATTCCCATTCCATCCACAACAGTAACGGGTGCAGGTGGTATAAAAGGCAGCGCTTGGCTATTGCCCAGGGGCGAAATTACCTTGATGGAATAAGTACCGGTGGCAGGGCTTTCTACATTCGCAAAATCAAAATCAGGACCTGCACCGGTAGTGAGCCATTCGGCACCTTCTGTCCAGATAGGGGTAGCAGTCACATTTTCGGGAGTGGTTGCAGCGGCTTTCACGCTCACGAAACTTCCGCCCAAAAAAAGCAACGGATTGTAGGATGGTTCTACTGCAGGGTTGCCGGGAACTCCTTCAATAATCTCCAGCTGGTCTGTGGTTAGGTTGACAACAAAAAGGTCAAACCTATCCAGCGTGGCATCTGCGGGGCTCAGTGTTATTTCCCTGGTATCGTTGTAAGTGATGCCATCTTTCACCCATACGGCAAAGGCTAAAAAGGTCAACCCGCTTTGCCAGTTTGGGGTGAAGATGAACAATTCGGTGGGTGCAGGGTTGGCAATGGAACCTGTTCCGGGTTCTCCCTTCAAACTTTCCAACCACGAAACCACATCCCCCACATATCCGTTTTGCACGGCCAAATCATAAGGGGAAATCCCGGGGCTTTTTTTCCAACCAACACTCACACAATGATAATGGCTGCCATCCAGCAAATATGCAAAAGCGCCTACCGGTGGATTTGCAAAAGCGAGCTGCAGGGCAGAAAGACTTGCGTGCGTGTCGTGAAACAAGGCGTTTTTGTTCACTTTTTCAAATACCTCGTTGGCATTTTCGGCAGAAAATTGCCCGTTGGGCTCAATAATTGGCCTTAAATTATATTTTGGGGCAAATGTTAATTTTTCGGGATATGCCATTACGCCAGGTTAAAGGTTAAGTAATACGGGAAGCCAATTTCGGCAGCCGCTTCTTCGGCAGAATTGCCTAAATATTGAATGGGTTCTATTGCTGAATGGGAAAAATTAATTTCGGTGGCACCGCCGTTAAAATTGGCCTCCACCTCCATGGGGTTTTCATCCCCCGCCAACTGGTACCGCTCCCCGGTATTGGTGATCACCCGAACCTGGTACAGACCCCGGATAAATTTATCGAGTTCCAAAAACTGGGTTTGGGAAAGCCCCGGATATATAATGCTGAGTTTGTTTTTGTACAGGGTCCCGTCATTGGTAGTGGATGGGGAAGAACTCCACTTGATCTTGGACAGGCTGGTGTAAATTTCGGCAAGGGCGGGAAATGTAGATCCGTGGGCGCTCTTGAGTTGCACCTCGCAAATATTGATAATGAGTTTTGAATTCCGGGTTTGCAGCATATTACAAGTATAATCCAGTGTTTGGAATGAGAAAAGGACAAGCCCGGGAGTGGTTTTGGCAGTTTGGTTGTACGCATTTCCTTTAAAAAATGTTAAATCGTGCAGATAGTGCGCAAATCGTGCGCAAATCGTGCATCAAAAAAACGAGTGTTTACAAGGGCTAAGCGAAGAAGCGCACAAAAGCACAGTCTTTTATTATATATCCTTAAGGTGTTTTTAAATAAGTAGTATTATATATGTAGTTTTGCACATAAGCACTATTGATTCTTTCTTGTAAATGGGAGTCAAGAGGGAAAGCATGTCAACGGCTACGCCGTTCACATGTAACAGGGAGTACGCAGCCTGAACCCCCAAAGAAATAAAAATAAAGGAAGTGCTTGCATTATCGCTAACGCGATAAACCCATTAGGCCAAGGAAAGGAGATAAGGCAAGAGAGGGGCTTATTTGTGGTGTTAGTATTGAGATGTGAGAATTGAGAATTGAGATTTTTTGTAATGGAAAACGCCGGAGATATCTGAATGAACTGACATTCCAGTTAGTTCAAGTGCAAAATGGTGTTTTTTGGTCCTTTTTTGATACCTGCACGGCCTGTATCGACGTGCAGGTATCTCTTAATGCTCATTTTTGATGGGTATAATTGAGCATTAAGAGAAAAACCGACGCTAATTAGCCTCCGTTTTATCTGGCAAGCAGGTCATATTTATACCCGGAATAATGCCTTTTTTTGATACCTGAATGGACATAGTGTCCAAACAGGTCACATACATGAACGGTCTAAATCGACGTACAGCGATATGAACGAGCCCCATTTAGAGCCCGTTCAAGTTCTAAAATAAGTTCTTTTGTTGCAGTTTTTTAATACCTGCATTGGCTGTTTAGCCAATGCAGGTATCTCTTAATGCACATTTTTGATGGGTAGAATTGTGCAATAGAAAAAGCCGGAGAGATCCCCGGCTTGAAATTAAAGTGGCAAATGCTGAGTTTATTCGGAAAACATCTTTAATTGATTACGAATAGCACGGGATTTTGCGGTTTTGGCGTCATTAAAACTTCGTTCTGCCTCAAAATATGCCAGGGCTTCATCAGTTCCTCCTGATTTTAGAAGCTTATTTTTCAGATTTTCCATATTAATTTTTGCTTCCTCCTGGGTTGCGTGAGCTTCCCAATGTTTTTTATAATGTCCGAATAGAATATTATCAATTTGATCTATTATCCAAACATCAAATTTCACATCCAACCAGGCCGCAAATTTTAAAGCCAATTTTCTTGTCATAAAAGTTCCTGCCTTTTTATTCGTATAAATAAGATCTTCTTCTCTTAATAAAACACAGTCATTTTTTTCTTTAGATTGATCAGGATATTGTAGCAGATGTGCTACAATAAGTTTCTCATTTTCCTGCTCCAAAAGTTCATTTATAAACCTTTGAGTACCTTCTAATCTGGTAAAATCTTTCGGATATTTACCAAATAGTGATGCCATTTCTGTGGCGTTTACCATTACTTCTCCTTCATTTTGAAGAAGGAAATGGATTTCTGTTTCCTGAAATAATTTTTCAATTGTTTTCATAATTACGCTGATTTTAAATTAATGGATTGTTCCTGGGCGATGGCGTCGATCGCATCGTAAAGCCAGTGAACGTGAAGTGAAGCTGAGAGGTTTACCAGATCATTACTGGTTACGAAATAAGTGCCCAGTTCGTGGACTTCTTTAACGTGGTGGGCGAAATCTGCTGCGTTTACATGATTGAGCAATTCCAGCAATTCAAATTGTGCGGGCGTAACGGAAACATCTTTATTTCCTGTTACAAAGTTCCTTTCTTCTTGCATGTCGAAAAGTTTTTGTAAATCGGAACTGCCCGCCTTAGAGTTGCAAGAACGATCTAGGATCGGACTGGCAAACCTTTCGGAGTTGCTCACCCATAGCGGGCAGTTCCTTATTGTAAATAAAATTGATTTTGGATTTCTCCTAAATCGTTCTTGCTCTACAAACATACAAAATATTTTTATATTAGTTTAGTATTAGTTTTGATTCAAGCCTGAGAATACGTTTTTGGTTAACCCTCGGTCGGCTCAATTGAATTATCTGATCTGAAATCAAACACTTGGTATTTACCATTTATTCTACGTATAACAGATTTTAAAATATTCAATTCGCCTATAAAATTTCGTTCTTTAAAAATTTCAGCGTGCTTTATAATTTCAATATTTTTGTTTTGGTCACAATAAATCAAACCCCATTTTTCAGGAAGTTCGTTTTCCTTGATTAAACCAGTTGGACATAAATAATACCTCGTTGCACCAATTCCATTAACCTCTCCATTTCTGAAAGGTTTTTTAAAATCTGCCCTAAAATCACTTCTTGAAACTTTCACTTCTATCAATACATTATGAGAGCCTTTAATTCCAAATATATCTGGTTGCTCAACACACGAAGAAACAAATTCAACCAAAACAAATTCGCTTCTTAATTGCCATCCACAACTGGTTCTTAGGTGTTTTGCACCAATCTCACACAGTTCTCTATGTGTTAATTTCCTTGGTTTAATTTTCAAATCTAATTCCATTTTCTAGGTATTATTAATTCCCCCTTCGGGGGCTAGGGGGCTTCAAAGCCTTATAATAAGTCTTCCGTGACATTCCACAATGGCGTAACCCTTGGCTTCAATTTTGTTCCTGAGCTCTGCGGCCGCGGCGTAATTTTCAATGCGCACCGCCTGGTTTAAGTGATTCTCCAGGGCAGAAATATCCAGCAGTTCTTTTATTGTGTTTTCATAGCCAACAAGATTTGACTTATAAAAAGCTTCACCATAAACATAATAATCCAGGGAATTCACCAAATTATTGCTATCCCCGGCAGCTTGAATGGGATTCGATTTTAAAATATTGGCCGCTATAAGTATTTCCCGGTAAAGCAGCCGGAAGGCGATCCAATCCAGGCAATAGATTCCCTTGGGCGAAAATTCGTTCACCTCGTTATTGAACAAGAACGGTTTCCCTTTTTGCCAGTACATATTGCCCAGATAAATAAAGCTGAGGGGCAATACGGCCAAAGGGCCTGTACCTTTTGTAGTGAAACTTTCCGTCTCCAAAACGGACCTGAAACTAAGCCTTGCCAAAACCTTGCTGGTCCCGGGAAAATGAAGTTTTATATTTGGTAGTAAGTTGGCCATAGGATTGTTTTTTTAATTGATTATTGAATTTTTAAAGCGGGATATACGCAATAGGAGTTGCGTATATACTGTAGTTGGCAGCAATTAAACAACTTGCACAGGAGATAAACATCTGCCATCATCTTCTGCTAATTTATAATTCGTGTTTTTTAGAAAATGTTTCAACACTTCAATTGTATCGCATTCAAATAACTTTTCATTATCCCAAAACTCTTCGGTTAATGATGAACCATCGGAATAAAATTGTACCACTATCGAAAGATTGTTTCTCTCTTCAAAATCCCTCATTAATTTAAAAGTTTCTTCCATAATTTCTATTTTGATTAAATATTACTAATCTGATTTTAACCGCTGCCAACATTTAGCAAACTAGCAGAAAAAAGCGTTTATACATATCCGTTACTTAAATATATCAACACCTATTCCCACATAACCACTAAAAACAATCTGCTTTAGATCTCCCCGATATCTCCCTTCATTTCTTATATAAAAGAAAACTCTCTGGATATGATATTCTATTTGTGCCGAAAGTGAAACGGAAACATTCAACCTCTTCGTCCAGGTAACATTCCTCTGGATATAGCTTATTCCCAATAAAGGCAAATAATTCACGTTCCCTTTATGGTTCAACACCATTCCAGATTTTATCCCGAAAGAATAAAAATCTATTGCTTTGAAATTTTCATATGAAGCCTGGATCTGAAAATCATCAGATCTAAATCCCGCATTCAAAATTCCGTCGTATGCTGCTTCATTGACTTCACTTCCAAAAACAGCGTTCCTGGCATCAATTCCGGTACTGATAAAGCCTTGAGCAAAAGACATCCAAGGCAATAAAAACATAAGATATTTCATTATTTTTAGTTTTTAGTTTTATTTATTCCCCCTTTGGGCTTGCCTGCCGGTTAGGCAGGGGCTAGGGGGACTTCACCCCGCAATAAGGGCGAGTGCAAACCACAGTGCTACCCATAACAGGGCCTTGTAAAATGATTTCATTGGGGTTGATTTTTTGGTTAAAAACATAATCTTGAATTTTAAATTATTGAATATTAGTTCCCTATTTGGGCCTGCCTGCCGGTAGGCAGGGGCTAGGGGGATTTTTCAGTTTTTTTAAGGAATTGATCTTGCCGTACATCGGGATGCTAAGTGCGGTGGCATTTATAATCAACATCATGGTTCAATATTTAAGGGTGAAAATTTACACTGCGGGAAATCGGTTTCAAAAGAAGCAATTGCTGTTTCCTTGTCCGGGGAATCAATAATAATATCGTTACGGGACTTTCCTTTTGGGGTTGTATATAAAAATTTATATTTCATAATAATTTGAATTTTAAAAGTTTTAAGGTTCCCCCTTCGGGGGTTAGGGGGCTTTTTAAAAATTTTCAGGTTTTTCCACTCGCTTAAAATCATACACCCAAACCCACGGATTGGCTTCCCAGGATTGTTTTCCGTTGATTGATTCCCATAGTGATTGAAAAGAATAAACAGCATCAATATCTGTATATGCTGCCTCAGGTTCCGTGTAAAGGATATACCCTGTAGATCCGTAATCTGAATGTTTTATAATCCCTTCAGAAATTGCATCCTCTTCAGTAATATCATTGAGCCTTTCAACTCTCACATTGGTAACTTTCAAAAAAATCCTGCAGGCTGATTTAGGCATAAAGATGGAAGGTTTCCATTTCTCAAAAGAATCTTCACCATCCGCTTTATATCTCAATTTTTTTTGAACATTGCTATCGGCAGTGTAAACCGAAGCAGTCTCTATTGGAACAATTTCAAATGTTTCCCGTACCCAAAGAATGTCGCCTATTTGCTTAGGGCATTCTACCGGGTACAAACAGTCTCCTTCCGCAGATTCAGTGGAGGCAAACCAATTGCCATCTTTGTCTTGAAAAATATTTTCCCAGTCATCAGGATTTTCATTAATTATTTTTAGCCCCTGAGTTCTTCTGGTCTGGTTTTTCCTGTCTTCCAAAATGCCCTGGACCATTGGTGTGCCGAATAATATTGGTTTGATTTTCATTATGATTGGGTTTTAAATTCCTGAAGAATATCATAGATGGTTCCCCGGCTGCAACCACAGGTAAGGGATTCATCTACTTTTGAAAAACTCCAAATTGATAAAGGGATGTTTTTGCATCTGGGATGGTCGCGGTGGATCTCCTCCACCTTATCCGTAATTGCCTGCTTGAATTTTTTGAGATCATCTTCACTATTTATTAAAGACCCATCCAGGGTTAAAATAAATTCATTGATCTCTGCATCCATCTTGTTTGCGTTTGCGAAGCTCCCACCGAGCTTAAAAAAATACTTTTTAACCATAATTTTGAATTATTATATTTCAGTTTGTTTATCTGTTAATTTCCCGCACTCGCTGCATTTTTGGGCAGTTTCTTCTACTTCTCCGGCGGCGTGAAGCACTACCGTGGTTTTGGTCTTGCACCCGCAGAATTTTCGGGCAGCTGCTATCAGTTTTTCAAAAACCGCTAATTCTTTTGCTGTGGGCGCTTTTTTCCTGCTCCAGGTAATATGCCCGCCGGGAAAAGGAATGTGGACGTGTTTGGCCATGGTTAAGCTGATTGTCTTTTTTCTGCCTGGATATCAATATCACTGGCCGGTACATACACCATCTTGTTCTCTACCCAGCCCTTGAGCTCCTGGCTGTTGGTCAATTCGCTTACCAGGTAGGCTTTATTGTCGAATTTCCCTGTTTCCAGGCTCTTTAACCAAAATGGCTGTCCTATGCGCTTTTTCTGGGCAGAGAAAAAAACATCCCAGAAATCTGCTGGTCTTAAAATAATCGTGGCGGGAACTGTTTCCATGGGTTTTAGTATTTAGTAGTGAGTATTGAGTATTGAGTTGATTTTTCCAGCATTTCAAAAACCTTAAAATTTGCTTCCTGCTGATATCCTTTTTCCAGTTCAATTACCATGGTCTGGATCCGGGCATACTGAAAAGTTTTTCGGGGCAATACGGTAATCGATTTTAATCCGAACCTTTTTAACCTTCGCAAGCGCACATCAGAATCTGAAATAGTAAACCAGGGCATCAGCGCAATAACATTACTTGAGAGGTTCATCATTTCCAAAAGCATTTTATAGCCGAATTTCATTCCATATTCTGCCACCCATTCATCTGGAGCATTTTCCAGAAAAGCACTTTTAGAAGAAAATGGAGGATTCATGATGATGCAATCATATTTGGTTTTCAGAATTTCCTTTCTGTTTAAAAAATAATCTTCCGGATTATCCACTTCAAAACCTTTTTGCTTCAAGGCCTTTACTAAATTCCCCAGTCCCGGGGTTGGTTCCAAAACATATTTTGCGGTAACCGGTACCAGGGATGCCATATACTTGCAAACATTTTCGGGAGTCTGATAATTTGTGTCGATTTTCATAGCTTTTATGTAAAAGGAATATCTTCCTCGTTATCATCCTCCTGGGAGGCTTCAAAATTTTCTTTTTTAAGGTTTTCCATTTCGCCCGCGGGAATGAATACTTCTATAAATTCCTTTCCGCCGGTTTTAATATCCCTGCCGGGCTGTGGTTTGGCACTGGGGTTGAATTCCCATCCCTTAAAGCGGCAATAGGCTTTCATCTTGTTTTTGAAGGTGGCAATGCTGCACCACTTTCGCTGCATCGGAAATTTGGTGATGAAGCCGTCTCCGTGGATCTTGCAATCCACAGCGGTGGCAAGTCCATCGTACATGAATTGTTTGTAAATACGGTTATTCACGTTTGCTTCCCGGGAGAAATATTCTTCGGCCCAGTCCAGGAAGCTTTCCCCAATCTCCTGGCGAAGTTTCCTGTTGATCAGTTTTTCGGTTGGAGCGGCAATAAGTCCGTGTTTAAAATACAGGTGCAGGGCGAGGGCAGCGAAGTTGTAAAAGCGGTTCCATTGCGGTTCGTCCCATTCGTCAAAGAACATCACCTTGAAATCATCTACCGGTTTATGATGCTGATTGTACCAATCACTGAACCCTATCAGGAACTGCCTGTCCTCAAAGCTGCCCCCATCACCGCTAAGGGCGTGGTTGGTGGCTATAAAGAACTTTTGAACGAACTCCCGCGGCAGGGTCATTTTCCCGATCCCTTTTTTCTCAAGGGTAAATTTCCCGGTGATGTAAGGGAACAAAAATTCGAAGTCGAAATTCACGCGCACATCATCAAAAAATATAATGCCCGTCCGGGAATCCACTTCTTCAAAAAGGAACTTGTCATCCAGCAGATCTTTCTTTTTCCCCGGAATGGTCACCGTGGGTGCCAGCTGCTCCAATGCCACTCCAAATAATGATTTCCCGGAGCGGCCGTTACTTTTGCCAACTTCGCTCATTTGTCCGTCCATTCCTATAATTGCCCGTTCGCTGTTGGGATTCCTGAAGCGGTGCAGCATATATCCAAAAGAGGTGACTTTTGAAAGGAAGTGCCGGGAGGTTTCAAATTTTTCTGCCCAGGTAGCCTGATCTAGTCCGTAATTTTTTCCGAAGAAAATTGAAGTGTTCAAAAGAAAATGAAGGAAATCGCACTTCATGGCATCTTCAGAAAAATCAATTAAATACTCCCCTTTATAGGTTTCCAAATCGGAATCTTCTTTTATATCGGCGTCATCTATCTGGTGAACTTCCTCGATCATCTTGGGCATCAGGCTGGGCTTGAAATCATTGATATTATCCTTCCACACCTGTCCGGTTAGGTTTTTAAGCTCTTCCATTTCAATGCCTTCATCGGTGACCTTGAAGTAATTTTCGGCAAAATATAGGTACTGCATATTTTTTGAAGGCTCGTGAAGCTGAAGCGCGGTATATCTTAAATTCCCAAGGCTATCGGCTCCCAGATATTGTTTTCCGCCGCGGTACAACATATTTTCCACATCTTCCTTATTGAGTTGGGAAGTGAAGTCTATCACATAATCCTTGATCTGGTGGGGTTCCACTTTTTTTACCACGTTCCCATCAAGGTGGATCCAGATGAACGTGTTTTTAGGCTGATCCAGTCTAAAATAACCGCGTTCTTGTAAAAAAGTATAACAGCGCTTGTGGTTAAAAGTATATTTACGGGCGATCACCCTTCCTTCGGCATTATGGTTGATTTCCTCGTTCCAAAACTGCTCGTGATCCATAAGCGGCTGGGCAAGTTCAAACACTCCCTGCTCGTTGAACCGCCATTCGATGCCCTTGAATTTAAACTTCGGAAGATCCTTAAGGCGCTCTTTATAATGGTTGGCAAAAGCATCCTTATCTGTAAGATGCCAGTATTGCATGATCTTATATTCCGAAACCGTGGTGATGTTGTAAAACTGCAACCATTTTGCATCCCCATTAGGCTCGAGGATCGCGGTATTACATAGGTCCTTGAGCGTGTCCTCTTTTCCTTTAAGGGAATTGGCCAGCAAATCATCTATTCCCTTGTCCCCATGCGGACCTTCATTTACATGGGCGAAAAATATCCTGAGGTGAATGTCATTGTTGGTGAAGGCGTAAAAATGGTTCTTGAAATTGACCACCGCGCGAAAGAAGGACCGCGGACGGTTATCTGCAGGGGAAGTGCTGTCTATTTTGTTCGATAGGTTTTGCCAGTCACTGTCCAGGACAAATACCACATTTTCCACCTGGCAGCGTTTAATGATCAACTCTATTTCTGGCGGAAGGCGCTTGTTATAGGCAATATTGTGAATTCCCATGATACCAAGGGAGATCATTCCGTGTTTCGTGGCTTTATCTGCTTTCTTCTCCCCTTCCTGAAGGTACAGGGTAGTGATTTTTGAAGCTTTTTTATACTTCTCCCGCACCCATTTGTTGATATATATCTTGGTATCGCTGCCAAAAGGAGAGCGGTATTTAACCGCATTTCCGTTCTTGTCCGGGTGAAGTTCCGGAGTCTGGTACCGCACGCGGTAAAATTCTTTCCTGGCTCCTACTGCATTGCCTTTTCGGTCCCGTTTGTAATAGTACATCGGGCGGCCATCAAGATCGTAATAGCGAATAATGACATCATCGCCCCTGGTGATCTCAAAGGCGCTGTCAACAGTTCCCTGCTGATATACTTCCACCTCTTTTTGGGTGTCATCATCCACCAGCACCATGGCCTTTACATCCTCGGTGGTAAGTCCGCTTTCAGACAGCATTTTTTGCACGTAGGGAACTTCGGCATCTTCATAGCGCTCGCGTTGGGTTTTTCCTTTTTTGGTTTTTTTGGCGGGTTTTTTCACCTCTTCCTTTACAAGGGTGGAAATTCCCTCGATCCTTGCCAGTTCCACAAGTGCTTCGGGAAAGCTGCGGCCCTGAAATTTGGTGAGATAATTCACCGGGGTTTTTACTCCGATATCACATTTAAAACATTTGGCCACGTTCTTGGATTCCGAAAATTCGAGTTTATCGGGAGTCCCGCATTTTGGGCACTCCATGACAAATTGAGTTCCTTTTTTCTTGTGGTAGTTGTGATAGTCCTTCAGGACATTGGAAAGGGTAGCTTTATCTAATATTTCCTTTGTTATTTCCGGGGAGATGTGCTTCATTTTTTATAGTGCTTGAGCGTTTTTTTAGATTGGTTGGTGATTTATCCTGTAACCGTTTGGGGTTCGATCACGGGAATATTGAACAGCTTCAATTCATCCTCAAGCTGTTTCAGGTCCCATTTGTATTTGGGCTCCAGGATCACCCTATCTTCTTCAGAAAAAGGAGGCCGGTGAATTGCTTCCAGATTTCCCCTGGTACGAATGATTTCATTTTCTATATCGGTGGTGGTACGTGTTCGTAATTTCATAATTGGGGAGTTTTTGGTTGGTTTGCAAGTTTTAATAAAAGTTTGAAGTCGAAATTATCTCGTGCATCATCAATAAATAGTATTGAGGTAAATTGGCCTATTTCTTCGAAATTAAGAGTGAGGTTTTTTGTGGATCGTTTCATTGGTCAGTTTTTTGGTTGGATTCGGTTTTCTGTAAAACTTCCTTTTCATATTGCTCTTTTAAAGCATTGTAAAGGCTCCATAAAACTCCGATGCTGTCGATATAATCCTTTTGGGTAGTTAGTTCCAGATATTGGAAATCCAATTTTATGGAAGCCTTATAAATCTTTTCCAAATATTCCCTGGTATTTGGCAGATCCTCATAATCGATATCGAGCATTTCCAATTTCTGCAAACGATATTCTATATTCGATAAAGCCTTGACTATAGATTTAACCAACATCTCATGTTCCTGAATATCATTAACCCAGCGTTTTATATTTTCCTTATTAGTTTCCATATCAATTAGTGTATTATATGATTCATAAAAGCCTTCATCACCACGCCCAGTTTTGTTTGGGTTTTGGTCTTTATAAAAAGGTTGCGTTTGTGCCAGTCTAAAGTGGAGGGGGAAATGTTGAGTTTACAGGCAATCTCATAATCGGTACATTCCCGGGCAGACATGTCGATGATTGTAAGCTCACGTAGGGTTAAGCTTTTACCATCGATTGTCATGTCTTTACCAGAGAATGTCAGGGAGGGGCATTGTGGGGAATCCCTGAAATTTTCGGATCCCTGGAGCATTCCCGAAATAATGTCCGGGATATGGTCCAGGGATCCGTATAAGAAATAGGTGTATAATTCTACCTTACGGGTTAAGGAATAGTCAAATTTGCTGAAATACTTGAGGGCCGGTTTATCGGAATTCATTTTTTTGTGCAGCAAAACGAAGTATTTCGCGGGCAATTCCTTGAAATAATGTACCCGTCCCGCTTGCAGGAATTGTACTGTTTTACCTTTTTTGATCCCGAAAAATTCGATATCCGTTTCATTTTTTAAATTGATCCCTGCAATAAGCTGTTGCGAGATATGGTCCTGAGTTGTACTTTTGTCTTGCATAATGATTAAGAGTTTTAAGCGACGATTAATTATTGTGTTCTACCCCGGAGTTACCGCTTCGGGGTTTTTTATTTCCATATTTTCAATGGTGGTTTTTGGTTGTTCAGTATCAAAACTTTTCATCTCGTAATAAGAGAGGATACCGCCGCCAAGTGTGATCCAAATTAGAAGCAGCACATATAACTGGTGATTTCCGCGTCTCAATGCGATCTGGTCCTCAATGGCTTTTAGTTCACCCATATTATTCTTTTTTATTTATTTTGTCCACGAAATTTTTTCGGGCTTCGACCTCTTTTTGCGCCAGTGCGTAGTGATGGGCGGCAGCGGCGAAAATGACATTCTCAATAACGGGATGATCAAGTCGCCCATTAATGACCGCCGAAAATGTAGAGTGGGAAAAAGGGTGTTGATCATCCTTAAACACTTCGTTCTCTTCGGCATAGATCATAACTTTGTGAATGTGCTTTTTTCCCAGGCTTTTTAGAAGTGCTTTTTTTTGGGTTTTGTTAATCATAGGTATCTATTATTGAGGGTTTCCTGTTTTTATATTACTTTTGTATTAGTTTGGTGTTACAATAGTACGAACTATTTTACTCACTACAAACTATTTTACTCATTAAAAGTATATAATTGAAAACAATAGACCGTATAGCCCTCTTTATCGAGCATCAGCGCATAAGCCAAAATGCTTTTGATATAAGCATCGGAAGGCCTAAAGGGTACATTGGAAAACAAACAAGAAGTAAGGCTTCAATAGGTTCGGACATACTGGAAACTATTTTACGCACTTATACAAACTTAAATCCTCAGTGGCTCATTTCTGGGGAGGGGGAAATGGTTAAAATCAGTGAAAAAGAAGGCGAAGTGAAAGAACCTGGTGCTGAATACAAGCAGGATCCATTTGAAAAAATGCTTTTGCAGTATTTGGAAAGACCTAAAATAAAAGAAAAGCTTAAAAATATATTAAATGATGGAGAAGGGGAAAAAACCAAGTAACCAATTGAAAATTGCATCTATGAGAATTTTATTACTAGTAGTGATTATGTTATCCTGTTCACTTTCTGCTCAATCCATATTTAAAGGTTTGGAACATGGGATGTCAAAAGACGAGGCTGTATCTGAATTCAGGGCCAATAAAAGTGATTACATAAATATTGAAATAGGCAATGGGTTTGCGTACCGGATCTACCAACAAAATTTTGAATATACAAATGATGGCCTTGTTTCTGTATTATTAACGCCAAAAGGCTCTGCAATGGGCCAAGGTTATTATGAAGCCGTGGACTGGCTGGATTATTCCAAAACATTCTTTGACAAGCTCGATTACCGTGAATTCTTTGTGCCTGAATACTGGAATGCCCCGCTCAATTTTCGCTCAAAATATGGCCTCTTGATGTACAACTCGGAAAAGACAGTGATGCTGCAACTCTTTCCAATTCATTACACCATTGGAAATTCAAAGTCCTATCTGGTAAAATTGCAATTGTACAATTACGATCAGTTCATGGAGTGGTACAATGCGGAAAAAGACGTGCAACGGGAAATCACGGAAAAATCGGGATTTTAGAAGCACGGGTTCAACTAAAATAACAAATCAAAAATTCATAAAATGATGGAGAAGGGAAAAAAATTAATCGATAAGGATCGGCCGGATGCCGATTACAATACGAACAAAAAGGTGCAGAAGGGATTGGATGAAGCAGCCAAAAAGATTAACGAAAACAGGAAGAAAAAGAAGTAAGCCGCTTCCCAAAAACCCATAAGCGCCCACCAGCGCTTATTTTTTTGCCCCTTACGCCGTCACGAATTTGGCACCATAAGATGTAACATAAGCTTTGTAAACCCGCTAGATACCACAAAATAAAAAAGTTTAAGGGATTTTTAAAATCTCGTTCTCGCTACTATTTTTCTCGGAAACCCTGAAACACCTTGGGTTTCCGGGAAAATTGCAAAAAATGTGTCACAAATATGGCACATTCATAGCCTGGACTTTTTTACGGTTGGTATCGCTAACCGTAAAAAAAAAATGGAAACTTCTCAAAACAACACCACCTCCAGAGTTCCTATAGTAGATTTTGTGCCCGCGGAAATAAAAAAGGGCAGAAAAGGCAACTGGCGCATTGAATATTATGTGGCTGATCCTACCAGTAATTTTCCAAATCTTAAAAGAATTCAGCATAGGGTAAGGCCAATGGCCAACCAAAGGGAGCGCGAACGTTTCGCCAAAAGAATGTGCTATGAAATCAACCGGAAACTGGAACGTGGATGGAACAAGTTTATAGAAGACGAAGCCTCCAATTCCTTTGTACTGCTGAAGGATGTTATCAAAAAATACCTGAAGGAAATCGAAAAGCAGGTGAAAGATAATTCCCTTAGGGAAGATACCCTTCGAGCTTACCGAAGCTATTTAAGCAATTTGGAAAAATACTTGAAAACACGTGATCAACAAGATATGTTCTGTCTTAAGTTCAACCGGCAATTGGTGGGCGGATTTCTCGATCATATTTATTTTGACAGGAACAACTCCCCCAGAACCTATAATAATTACCTCGGATTTCTGAGCGTCTTCTCAAAATACATGATAAGGAAAGATCATATTAATGCAAATCCCGTGGCTGGGCTACAGAAAAAACCTAAGGGTGAGAAAAAAAGGACGGTTATTTCGGATAAGGATCTCAAGGAAATTTTTGATTACCTGAAAGCAAATGATCATCCTTATGCAGTGGCCTGTGCAATGATGTATTTTGGTTTGATTCGGCGTACCGAAATGAGTAAAATGCTGGTAAGTGATATAAATCTAAGAAAAAGACTTATCCTGGTAAGACCGGAAGTTTCTAAAAACGGAAAATCCCAAACGGTAACTATCATGGAGGAACTTATCCCCTACCTGATCGATCATTTGAACGGCGCTCACAATAGCGATTTCCTGTTTTCTCAAAATGGCCTGAAAACGGGAATGAAAAGAACCCAACCAAAATTCTTCAGCGATCAATGGACCAAGCTTAAAAAGAAAATGGATCTACCTTCCCAATATCATTTTTATAGCCTTAAAGATACCGGGATCACAAATCTACTTCGTGCCGGGGTTCCTGCCATTCACGTACGGGATCACGCCCGGCACAGCGATATTGCCATGACTCAAAAATACACGCCTATGAGCGGCGGAGTGAGTGGGGAGTTTCTTGACGGAAAACTTAAAATGTAGTTCCCCCAAAGGGGGATTTTAAAATAAAAATTTAATGTTTTTTGGATTTCCCATAAGGACCCCTAGGAATAATCGCACCTTTTTCTATAGCTTCTTTCAACCAGGTATAACCGGTGATTTCATCCGCCTGGGCAGGATGTGGAACAAATGGTCTTGATGCTCTTAATTCATTAGGATTACCCATTTCATGTTCTATTAATGAACCATTTTTCATCTTCCAGATTGATTTGGATTTAGCGGGAGACAGGTTATTAAACTTATTCAAATCCAAGGTAGAAACTTCATCAAACGTATAGGCCAAACGCAGATATTCTTCACGGAATTCAATAATTATTTCCGGAGAACCATTCATAATAAAATTTTGAATGTTTATTATTTCTTCAGAGGTTAACGCGATTTCATTAAAAATTGCACTAGCAATTCCATTTTTATGATCTTCATTTACCTCAAAGAATTTTCTAGGATCTTCTTTTAAAAGTACTCTTATGTATTTTTGCGCTTCAGAAGTCATAATAATAATCGTTTTGCTTTACCCAAATATAATATTAATTTTTAATATTCCCCCTTCGGGGGTTAGGGGGCTTTTAAAACGTTATACTCTCCAACTCCAGTTCCGTATCAAAAAGGGCATTGGCATTTTCTTTATAGTCGATGGATTTAACCAGCCATTTTTGACTGTCCACGATTACCTTCATATAAGTAGATATTTGGTGCAACTCTGTTTTTGAGAAGGGACCTTTCAAAACCACGTTCCCGGAATTCAGGCGGAAAAGGAGCCAGCGTTTGTGGAAGGTTGAAAATATCCCTCCAGCTCCGGGAATGCTCAGGGTTTTACTCATATAATGTTCAGAAATATCAGGGGCCTTTACGGGATCGTAAATTATCAGGCCAACTCCGGCTTTATCTTCTGTTTCTTTTGACAGCTCACAGGTTAGGTGCCCGAAAGGAATAAATTTAAAGGCTGTTTCAATTTCGGTGGTGTTTTCATCCCTTACGGCTCCAGTCTTAAGTGAAATAAGGCTAGTGGCATCAATATCATTTTCATATTTCAGCACATAACTCTCAGATTCCACGTTGTTGATCTCGGCAATCTCCAGGGATTTATTGATAGGGACAGATTTTCCGCCAATTAAATAGTCTTCTTCATTAAAATTGAGGGAAATGGTTTTTTCTATATCGTTGAAATCAACTTTTAAATTGAACTGTTTCTGGATTTTATTCAAAAAATCGATCACGGTCCAATCTGGAATATACCTGCTAAAATCCACTGTTGGGTGCATATCGTAAAAATCCAGTTCCGGAAGGTCTTCAAGCCAGCCTATTTCATAACCGGCTTCTGGCATTTTCTTGTTGAAATTATAATACACAAAGGTCACCGGCGCATTTTCTTGTCCTTCTTCAACCGTAAAATTTAATTTTCCTTCAAACCTGCCTGGAAAAGAACTCCCGGCTCTAACTGCCGACAAATATCCACCCTGGAAGATCTCCACTCCATAAGCCAGAGGATTTGTCCCTGAAAAAAGGACGGTCATATCATATCGCAAAATATAATCCCCGGCATTTGGCGGATTGAACACTACTTCCTTCACATAACTTTGGTAAGGGAAAGTTGAAAAGCCATAAACTTCGGTTTGAACCCATCCCGGAACGGAAATATCCAGTTGAACCCCCGGCGGTTTTGTTGTGACCCTTGTCATATTATCACTAAAACTGAGCAGGAGCAATCGTTTAAAAAATGCGTTCACTACCACGTTTCCCTGTAATTTATAACCAATACTCAAAAATGCATAATATAAAGGGGCAAGGAAAAACACCTGCGGGCTTAACACATTGTTGTTGTGCATCACAAAATAACTCGCATTTGAAATAATGGAATTTGTTTCCAGGCCGGTAAGGTCCCGCCCATTGATATACCTCCTGTAGTAGAAATGGGAATCTGTATCCTTAAGATCTGTCCCAAATTTGTAATTATACTCCATTCTTGGCAATTGCCACATCACTTCGGGAAATATTTTCCCACTCAAAGATGCAGCCTTGGAAACCCAATCGGGTTGGTTGTTGAATTTATCTATAGATTCTTCATTATATGCCACGGGATATTGAGCACCTATCACACTGAAGACGGGAAAGAAAGAACTAATTTTCTTGTCCATGATATTGTTTATCGCGCCGCCAAATTTCAGGTTGCATTTCCTGAAACCCCTAATTTTTTCCAGTTGCGTGAGAATCCCCGTGTACCTGGTTGCACCAATGACTACCTGACAAGGGAAAAACCTTGTTTTTTTTGCCGTGGCAATCGTGAATTCCCCCAAAGCATCAATTGCCGCATTGTTTTCCACGATCCTTATTGGGCGGGTGGTATGCTGCACCTTGATGGCATCAAAAAAGGAGCTGTTCTCTTGATGGATCCCGGCATCTTCGCGCACGTGATCCAATTCTATCTTATCGACAATAATTCTCAATGATCGCATTGGTTATAAAGTATGAATTGCGGTTACTTGATTATTTACAGGGTCTATGATTTGAACACCATCCACGGCCGTGATTTCTATGATCAGGGTGACTTGCAGAGTGGTAACGTTTATTTGACAAGGGATGGTGGCATTCCCCGAAGCATCCAGAACAATTGTAAGGCCTGAATTAACCCCTCCATATAAGATTTCTTCCGCAGGGAGCTGATAATTATAAAGTACCCATCCAGCTACACCAAGAACAGAAAATGAAAGGTACACGGTTCTTTTAAAAGTGACCGTGCCAAATGGCTGCCCTCCGGAAAAATTGATATCCACCTTTTTTGCGGAGGCGGGGGAAGGGGCATATTCTGTTTTCAAGACTTTCACGCTGAAAGAACTCGTGCTAATATTTACGATTTTTTCAGAGGAAAGTCCGTTGGTGGTATCTGTAGCAGTGACTTTTATTTGATACGTGGTATCATCTGCCGCGGCGGTGAGGGTGATGGTAGGTTTTTCTACTGAATTGGAACTAAATGTAATGGGAGCGCCGCCCAAAACAGTCCAAAGAATTGTGAGGGCGTGCCCATCTGCAACATTGATACTGGCATTAATAAAAGCCGATCCGTTATCGCTGCCATCCAGTGCGGCATATTGAAGGGAATTTACAATGATTTCCGGCGGAAGATCTGCATCCAAAATATCGGTTACATTAAAATTGAGTTGTGCCACGTTGCTCCAAACTTGAATGGGTCCCATCTGGAAATCGAGGGAATCCAAAGGCAAGCCGGATGCACGCTGATTTGGGGTATAAATCACCCGTACCAAACCCGCCAAGGGAATCACATAAGGCAGAATGGAAGGATCGTTTGCTACCATATCGCTAAGTGCGACTATTCCCGTGCCATCTTCAAAACTCAACAAACCGTATGTGGGAACTTCCCTTATCTGAATTCTGGTGGCGGGTTGCACGGCAGCATAAGCCGTGAAGAACTGCGCCGGGGTAATTTCAAGTTGGGTGTTTTCATCCCCTGTAATGGAAATATCGACAAGTACAGGGATAAGCGCATAGGCATTTTCATTTGTAAAATTCGGGATATTGAGCCTTGAAAATTTAAGGGCATCCCCGTATATAAATTGATTGTCCACCAATCTACTCACTTTTGTAGTGCCTGAACTCACACGTTCCCAAAACCCATCAAGTTGAATGCGGACATCCAAACTTGTGGCAATGGAGTGGATAAGGGAGGTGAGCTCCTTATATCCAAATCCGCTGCTCAATTCGAGTTCGCGGGTGTCCCCAACTTCATAAGTGATATCCGTGCCATCAAGTTGCGTGTAGCTTTTTGGGGAAAGGGAATGTTCCAATTTCTTTTTTCCGGTAAGGCAGGCGGTAAGATAAAAGCCTGAATTATTCTCATAAAAGATATTTTTGGGCGGAAAAATGGAAGCATCCACAAATATCAATTTCTTTTGAACCGCATCCTGAGAGGTTGAAAATCGAATAAAAACATAAGGCTGCGCAGAAAGGTCATAATCTGAAAACAACAGTTCATATTGGGTGAGCTGGGTAGCATAATTTGAAAGTTGCGTGCTGTACAGCACCGCTCCCAAGCCATCCAGTATGGAAACCGTGAGGGCCGCACCGGCTTTTAAAAACAGGGGGAACACAAAACCGGAGCTGCGATCTACATTTATATTTTCCTGTGGCAGATCTAAAAATGAAACCGTTTTGGAATCTTCAAATTTCACGGGCCGTAAATTCTTTATCAAATAGAATTCCGGAAGGATCAATGTGGCAACCGGAACGGTTCCGCCCACCAAATATTCTTCTGCAACTATCTTTATTTTTTTGAACAAACCCGGTTTGGGACTGAAGCCTGTCACTATATTTTCTGAAAACGTGTTGACAAAATAAGAATAGTATAAATGCTTCAGGTTGAATTCACACAGGCCCGCATCATCTTTGCTCCATCCCTGCGCAATGAAAGGATCTGGAAGGCCGTCCACATATATTTTGGCGCGCACAAAATAACTGCCGCTGGGATTGGCCTGAAGTTTAATGATGGTGTCGTTGCCATCGGCCATTACACGAAATCTATCTGGTACTTGTACAATTTCTATCATGAGGTGAGTTTTCCGTTATTTTTTGAAGCTGCTATTTCTGTTTGAAGCGTTGTGTTTTTCTCTGCCTCGTCATAACCCCATAATATATTTGGGGAAGGTGGGTTTTGCAATACGTTCATCATTGCCGCGATCATTATTTTAAGTTCCGGATCACTACTGCCCCCGGCTTCATTTGGGTACATCCCACTTTCAAAACCTTTAACGTTGTGACGGGTTTCCATAATATTATTTATAATCTTAGGATCCAGCCTTCTATAAACATCGTTATCAATGATCATTTCGGGACCAGCTTCCCCGGTAAGGAAACCGCCGTTGTTTGAAAAATAGGAAGGTTCGTTCACTATTTGGGTGCCACTTCTCCCCATATTTCGGGCATTGAAACGTTTGCCATCTGTACGCACCACATCACTGTAAAAACCATCTTCAAAACCTTTTACACTTGATTTTCCTTTTGAAGCGGCACCTTTTATGGTGGAAATAATACCTGCAACGGAGGCAATAAATCCTATAATTAAAGGAATGTTAGCAGGGAATGGTGCTGCAGATGCAGATTTTGCGGTTCCCGCAGCAATGTCAACTGTTGCGCCGGATGCTGCCATAGAAGTTTTTGCTGTGAACAAACCTAATTCAATAGCCATTTCCTTGGCGGCAAGGACTTGTTTAATAAGCAATAACCCCTGTCCCAATTTAGTTTCAGCACCTACTGCCTGAATGGAAGCATCAAGACTTTGATTGAGAAGCTGGAGTTTATTATCATAAACTTCCCTGTCCGAAACAATTTGTTTATCAGCATACTTTTGTTTTATATCTGCAAGTGTGCCCTCATGAGCTTCGGTAAGAAGTTCAACTAACTGATTCTTTTCTGTTTCGGTAAGAAGTAGCGCCTCCAGATCACGTTGTAATCTCTCCTGATCCTTATCATATTTCAATTCTTGCGCCAAAATTTCCTTTTCAAGATCGGTTTCCGCTTTATTCAAAGCCAATTCATCTTCCAGGGCTTGTTTTTGATTGTGAAATTTGTCCAACCTGGTAAGTTCATCCAGTTCCTCCTTGTCTTTTGCTTCCTGAATTTTCAGGTCGTGTTCCTCCTTGATCAAGTCCAGGGTTGCATTGGTAGCCATTATACCCTCGGCCTGTTCAATTGCCCGGGCTTTCTCCAGTTCTGCCTGTGCTACATATCCCACGGCCAGACGGTCTTGTTTTTCCTTTATATATTTATCATCTAAATTTTGTAATTCGGTTTTTCTGCGGGCTTCAAAGGCAATGGCATCCTTGGCCCTTCTTTCTTTGTTCTTTGCCAATTCAGCTTCCTCATCTTCGGAAAGTCCTTCCGGCTTATCAGGGCCATCGGTTTCAGGTGCGAAAATTGCCTCTACATCGTTGGGATCAAAATAAGATTTCTTTAAAGCAGCAGAAATTTCGATCTTCCGGGCATCCTGAACAGCAATTTCTTTGTTTATGTCTATTAATTTTTTCAATTCCCTGTTCCTGTTGGCAACACTTTCCGGGACTTCCTGAGCTTTAAAGCCGGCAGGGGCATATTTGGCGGCGGTTTCTGCTGCTTTATCGGCATCGGTGACCAACCTTTCCGAAATTGCCAAATCCTTTTTGATACGCGTCTGTTCTTTTTTAAGGGATTCCAATTTTTGTTTGTTTCCTACCAGATCTGAGGCCAATTCACTGGCAGAAGCATTGGCGGCCAATCTCTTTGCGGTGATCTGTTTCTTCACAGCTTCGGTATTGAGGGTAAAAGCCCCGGTTTCCTTATCTATGGAAACAACCGATTCCCCAAGGTTTTTCCTGAGGGTATAGGTGATTTCATCCAGCCTTTCCTTGGATGCAATGGTGGGTTTTACGCCATCTTTTGTAAGGGATTCATATTCGTCAAGCAATTTTGAACTGGTTTCGGCAAGGGCACGGTTGGCCAGTACATTGTCCGATTTTGCTTTTGTTTCAATGGAAAAAGCTTCTGCAGATGTTTTGGTCACTCCTATTAATTGAAGGAATCCCGAGGTAACTTCGGTAAGCCAAAACGTGAGGGCGGAATTTTTGAAATAATTTGAAACTGTATTCCCTAATTTTTCAAGGTTCCCCGCGAGGTTGTTGTTTTTTACATTGAATTCCTCGGTAAGGGAAGTGGCTTCAATAATAGCTTTGTTGGCAATTTCCTGTTTTGCCCGCACATTATCGGTATTGGCGGCAAGGGAAGAAAGCACGGCCACACTTCTGGCACCTTCCAGTTTTAAGCCTTCCATTTTTTTGGTCATTTGCTCAAAACCTTCGTTGTTGCCGTTCAATCCTTCCAGGAAGATAAGAAGGGCCTCGTTGGCATCGGTTTTTAACAATTCTGAAAACTCCATTGTGGAAACCCCGGCAATTTGAGCGTATTCATCGGCATTTTTGTACATGTCCACAATGATCTTGGACATGGTGGTACCGGAAACTTCCACGCTTTGTGCCGATTCATCCAGGGCAGCGGCATAGCCCAATTGATCATCGGCAGAAATATTGGTTTGTTTTGAAACCCCACTTAAGCGGGAAAGATAATCCACAAGGAAACTTGCTTGGTTGGAACCTGAAGCTGCCACTTCGTTCACCGCAGATCCCATACGTTCCATGGTCTTCTCAAAGTTGCCCCCGTATTTGTCCCCAACCTGGTATTGTTCCGTCAATTTCCCAATAAGCCGCACATTTTCGGTAATATCCCCCTGGAGATCATCACCCAGGGCCACACTTATTTTATCGGCAGTGCGCACAAAGCCTTCAATATCTGCTACAGATTTTTTCCCAAGCCGACCGGCTTCTTCTGCCAGGGCCAGCAATTCAGTTACAGGAGTTCTTGTATTGAAACCTTTCAGGGTTTTGGTGAGTTGGCCAACGGCCGCATCTGTAAGGCCGGTGGTTTTACGCACGTTTGCCTGTGAATCGCTCAATTCGGCATTCATGGTAACGAGTTTCTTCACACCGTTCCAGGCAGCCATAATCCCGGCACCTCCCAATAAAAGAGAACCAAAGCCGCCAAGGCTTTTTTGCATCCTGGACATCACGCCCCCGGTCTGGTTCATTTCCCCTCTTACTTTTCCAAGACGGGCATTTGTTTCCTGCAATTCGGCATTGAGTTTCTTCCATTCGGGCGTGCCCGGAACAAAATTGTTCATTTGGGCTTTTAGGGAATTTTGGTGTTTTCCCAACTGCCGCATGGTAAGGCCGGTGAGTCCTAATTGTTTTTGAAGTCCACTTTGTTTCTTGGTATATTCATCAATGGCAACCTTGTTCTTGCCCTGTTGCGCTGTGAGGTCTTTATAGGTTTGGGATTCCCGTTTTCCTTCGACAATAAGTTTGCGCTTGGCAGCGGCAAGATCTTTATTTTCGTCTGTAAGCTTGCGAACAGAAGTTTGGATCTTACTGATCTCCGCCTGCGTTTTGTTTATGCCGTTAATAGACATATTCACATTTAAATCCTCATCTGTGATTTTCTTTCCCATTATATTTCAATGTTAAGTTGCAACGCCATTTGGCTGCGCAATGCTTTGGTGAGTTCCACCTTGGAGCGGAAGATTATATTGTTCCAATGCCCGTAAATGATAGAATTATGCACGGCAATGGGTTTCTGTTTCCCATAGCGGGTGCGTTTCATATCTATAAATCGTTCCTGAATATTGTGGGTAAGGGTGAGGCTCATATTGGAAACCGAAAAGGAGCGGGAATACCGAGTGAGATTGATTTTTTCGCTATTGCCTGCCTGACTTAAAACCCTGTCCTGGGCGCGATAAATATTATCGGCTTCTTCCCGGAGGATATTTTCTACAAAAGCTTTTTCAATGAGGCCGTTATTGTGGGATCTTCCAATCATATACTACAAGTATAACGGAAGAAATTACTTAAGAAAAGGACATAAAAAAACCACCATAATGGTGGTTTTTGAAAGATGTAAGCGTAAAAGAGATTTTATTTACAGTAAAATGTTCCATAAACAACTGTCTTTATATAGATTGAATCATCTATTGAGTGTTTTCGGAGAATTCTGTCTTTTGATTCTTTATTTAATTCCGAAACGTAATCTCCATGCTTGAGTCCATAATCAGGATATTTGGCATCCGCTTTATGGATGTTATCAATCTCATAACTTCCAAATTCTTCATATAGCTGACAAGGTGAAATGTTTTTGGAACTTAAATAGATTTCCAATCGTTCTTTGGCAATTTCATCCCTAGACTTTATATTATCACCAGCATCTTGAAGTGCATTTAAACGGGATTCATTGTAGGAAAACTTTGGATTCTCATCCTGAGGACCTTTTTGCAGCATTGCAATCCACTTTTCTTTATTTGTTTCAGCAGTTTCAATGGATTCAAATAGGTAAATTACTATTACTGTAGCTTTCTTGTGATTTTCAAAAACATCTAATGATTTACTTCTAATATAAATATCTAAAAGAATAAAATCCAAATCACCCTTACTATGAATAGAATCCTCAAAAACAGCAGTAACTTTTATTTGCGCTTTTACCGGGGTTTCCGATTTTATGTTTTCAACTATTTGGTAGTTCAACCTCTTTTTTTGTTCCCTAAATTCAATTTCACCGGGACTTAATTCTTCGGCAATAGTTAATTCTTCAGCTGTTTCATTTTTTTTGTTATCAGTCTTACATCCCACGGATAGAACCAAAAACAAAATACTTACACATAATAAAATTTTTTTCATAATATAAATTTTTAGTTAGAGCCTAAAGGTATGTAAAAGCAAAAAACCACCATAATGGTGGTTTTTGACAGACGTACGCGGGCGGTGAGGCACCGGCGAACGAATCTGTATAACGTGTCTCAAAAAATTCATTGGGGTTATTTTGTTTTTAAATCGAATTGTATCATATAGCCACAAAAACCAAAGTAATTGCTCACGGGGTCTGCGCTGAAGGTTTCAAACTTTATTGACTTGAATATTGGGGGACAGGGAAATTTATCGCTTTCAAGGAACATCCAGGCCTCAAACTTTAAAACAACGGCGGCGGTATCATCAAACAACTGCATCAAATCTTCTTCACTGCCTTTTACATCATACTTTTTAAGTATAAAAAACTGCATTTTATTGCGGTGACGGAAGTTGTCCAGATTCTTAAAATCGAGTGCAACAGACGGCAATACGCCAATAAGCACAATATTCCCGCCGCTGGAGGTCACTTCCCTGGTGAAGTTGGCCACATCTTCATCCTGGATCACCCTGAAGGTTTGTTTCAGCTCCGGCACGTTCTGCTTTGCCAGTTCCAGAAAGCTCTTTAATTTACTTGCGTTTAGCATTTCGTTTTTGTTCTTTATACTGTTCGTGTAATTGCACCATTCTTGATAATATCGTAAAAACATTCTCCCCGGCGGTTTCCCTGGCATTTCCAAAAACCCCGCTTTCGGCAATTGTAAAAATAATGCCCGCAGGACCTATTCCTTTGGCTTGCCCCTGTGAAGGATCTGGTTTGAACAATTGCGCGACATCCATACTCGTGCCGCCGCCAATATTGAGGTTTGTGGCCGTGGTAATGAATTTGTGGCAGCTGGCAAAGAACAGGTACACGGCAAACTTGATTTCCGGCTGCAACTTCTTTATAAGTTCCAACTGCGCCTCATAGGTTTCAGAATTAAATTTTTCGCGCTTTCCATTTTTCTTTGGCCGGTACAAAACGGCCGTCAATTGATCCAGATAGGTTTCTTCCCTGTCATTGGAGAAATCCAGCAATGCATTTTGTGCGTGAACAAAAACCTGTTCATAGCTGCAATCCTGAAGTGCTTCCGCCGGGCCATATAATTTTGTGCCGTCAATCTCTATAACAGGGATTAAATTTGATACAAAATTAAGGTCCAGGATGGTGTATTTTTTCCCTTTTAGCGTTTGGGTCGTGAAATATGGTTGCACCAATTTCCTGAGATTTGTAACGTTTTCAATGACCAAAGGAGTATCTGAAGCCCGGAGCATTCCCATTGCAAAATACACGAACAGCACTTCCAGTTCTTCCATGGTCAATTTTCCTGTTTGGCGGTTCATTTCCAAAAACGAGAAATACCGAAATTGGCTTTCTGTCATTTCTGAAATGCTTTCGGGGAAATCACGTGTTATGGTTCCAAATTGGATTTTATGCATTGATCAGGTTTTTTGATTCCGGGTGCAATTTAAAACCGAAATATTTCATTGTTTTTCCAAATTTATCCAGCACCAACAGTTCTTTTTGGGAAACAGTAAGGATGCGGATGTTCTTTTGGTTAAGGAAACTGTCAATATCGCTTTTCAACTTGCTTTTTACCAAATTCTTTTCTTCATTGGCAGCGCTTATATTGTCCATTGCTGCCTGATAATACAAATTTTCACGCCCTTTTGGGGTGAGTTTAAGAAGGAATTTCCAGATAAATTTCAGTAGTTTTTTTAGTTGTTTCATTAGTTTTAGTCGTTAGTTAGAGGTTCAAATATTTATTTGCAGGGTCAATTCCGTGTGTTTGGTCATAGTCATAAACTTCCAAATCAAGTCGGGCAAGGATGGCTTGAAGGTCCCGCTCATATACTTTAACACGTGCCAGATGCTCAATGGAGCGTTTGTCCCGAAGATCGGCGCGGGCGTGGTCTGAAAGCTTGTAATTCACGGTTTCCCCCAACATTTCTTCAGGAAGGATCCTCCAGGCGCGGTCAATGACCAGGTATGCGGTTATTTTTTGGCAGTAGGAAGTTAATAGGTTAAAATCGATTTCAGGAATAGTAGCTGGAGTCCCGGATTTCAATTCGAGGTATTTTACTTCCCCAAGGATCGCAAGGATGTTTTCCTGTTCGATATCGGCCATAAACGGCACGAGGCGGTAAAACAACTGTCCACTGTGGTTAATGGGGTAGATTTTTTGGAATGAATTGGTGGTGGGAATGAACAGGGATTTTGCCGCTTTATAAGGCTCGCTGGCCGTCCATTCGGTATAATTGGCTGTGGTTAGAAGGTCAATAAGCAAATCAAGCGCTTTATATGCCCGGCGCTCCAAGGCTCCGTTATCTGCCCTGATTTGCCAGTCCCAAGGTGTTTTTTCATCACTTGCAAAGTGGATTTTACGCCCGCTATTGCCGTGAATGATATCCCCATTTGAAGCGTATTCCAAATATGCTTTTAAAATGATGTACAGCTGGGCACATTTCAAGATTGGTTTTAAAACCGCAAATCCTTCTTCATCTTGGGCGGATTCGTAAAAAGTCGCAATTTTATCATAAACCGCCTGCCCAATAAATTGAACCAGGTAAGGCGTGTTCAATTCAATATCTGTTTCAAGGTTCTCAAATTTGATATCGGCATCCATAAAACCAAGAAGGGTTTTAACTTCAGTTTGCCCGGTATTGTCTTTGTCAAATAGTATTTTCATTATACAGTGGTGTTTTTAACTCTTTTTGATTCTGAAGTGTCTTCCTGTTTTTGCGCCTGCACCTGGTAGAATCCAACCCTTAAATTGGTGTTGAATTTCAGTTTAAGCAGATCGTTAAGGACCTTGCACACAAAAAGCTCAGGAATGGGCAACGCGGTGAGTTGGTGGATGAGATACGCGTATAATTGTTCGCTTCCTGAATCGCTTTTTCCATCGGCACCCACAAAAGCAAGGGCGGCGTGCAATCTCAATCCGGCCTGCACCGCAAAATCTGATTTATTGGCAACGGCAATTTGAGCATCCACATATTCTTTCACTTCCTGTTTAATCGGGTTTATTTTCCAGCCTTCTTCAACGGCTTTTCCGCCCACAAAGGACTGCACGGTCTTATTGTGCCAGAATTTCCCAACGTTCTCAACCCCGGAAAGCACATCAGAAAGGCCATCGAAGATCTTATCTTCCAGGTCTTGCATCATCTTTTCGGTGAATTTTATCTTTTGAGCCGTGCAATTCTTCATCATAATTGCCCGTTGATCATCCCAAAACTTCTGTGGGGATGTAATATGGAACCTGATATTAAGGGAATTATTGGTAAAGGCTTCAATGATCTTTGGCGCTATGGTAGATCTTCGGATCCAGTTAAGTGTGCCATAAATACTTGGCAACACATAATGAGGCAGCCCAAAGGATTTGAATCCCGTAATATGAACGGCTATAGGATAGCGATCTGGCGTATTCTTGTCCCAGATGGGATATACTTCAAAATCATCTGAATTTGATGAGTTTTTCCAGTCGCCAACTATTACGTGAGTGGGTATCTTTTTAACATCAGTTTTTTTATATGCAAGGCGGCAATTGATATTGCTCAGGGTTTCTACCCCTGCGGCAGACACATCTGTCCGGCCTACACGGGCGCCTATTCCCCGCCTTATCTTGGTATATATCTGTTCGGCATAGTAATACTCTGTGGCACATCGTATCAGGAAGGTTTCAAAGTCAATAGATTCCAGCCACGCTTGAATATTAACATCTTCCTTAGGGATGCGGGTATATTGTTTGCCATCCGGCTTAAGTTCGTATAGGTAAGGGCCTTGTCCAAACAACAGCTCCACCTTCCTGTCCAGTACACCGGGCGCTAGGTGATTGGGAAAGATTGTTTCCTGAAGTTCATTTGGGATATCGTTATTAGATCCAAATGGAATCACCTCATAGTCCCCAAGGGTTATGGGGTTTTCTTTCCAGGCATTGAAGTCTTCGGCACTCTTTGAAGCATTGGAACCGGTTGCTGCCCTGCCCTGGATCTCGAAGTAATTAGCTTTGCCGTTTGATACTCCTAAATATTCGTTATTGGATAATCTGTGTCCTGTCATATTAATCGACTTTTATTCCGTTGACCTCTTTAATTAGTGGGATGTAACAGCTGCGCTGTGTTTGGTTGTCCTCGTTGGTAAGCTGGAGCTTGTACGCCCCGAATTTATCTGATGCAGTGGTAGCCATTGGCCTTAGACTACATTTACTTATGATGCTATCCCCCCCTCCTATCTTCCTGAATTTAATGCTGAAGGTCTTATGGAACTTAGAGAGGTTCCTCATAAGGGTGATCGCTTCCTCGATAGTGTATGTATTGGGCTTCATTACTTCAATATTAACGAAGGAGCAGGAATAAGAAAAGGACACGGAAACCGCCTAATCATATCTCTAAAAGAGGTAACAAAGGGTAATTACCATAACGCGCCTG
>Ga0314855_100032_pt1 | contig 47305 bp, 80 predicted proteins | sample 2018CB1WmetaG_FD_203636 | JGI IMG/M metagenome (GOLD analysis project Ga0314855, IMG submission 203636) | Cryopeg brine viral communities from Beaufort Sea near Barrow, Alaska, United States - 2018 CB1W | ecosystem: Environmental > Aquatic > Marine > Coastal | place: USA: Alaska | collected... | reverse complement strand
TTTTTATTATTCAAAAATACAGACATAGCAGGCGCGTACTGCATGGCTAGGAGGAATTACATTGACATTAGAAGAAATCAAGCAATGGCTAGAGGAAAACAAAGAAGAAAAAGACGCACAAGCATATCTAGGAGAACTTAGCGCCGTTTCCAATGAAAAGGTAGAAGGTTTCTTAGATACCGCTGAAGGTAAGAAATTACTACAACCACGTTTGGATCAAAACTTTACAAAGGGATTGAATACATGGAAAGAAAAGAACCTTCCAAAGTTGATTGATGACGGAGTAAAAGAAGCGAATCCAAGTGAAACACCTGAACAAAAAAGAATCCGTGAATTAGAAGATAAGATTGCAAACGCCGAGAAAGAAAGCACGCACGAAAAACTTCTTAACACGGCAGTAACACAAGCATCTGAAAAGGGATTGCCTACTGATATCGTGTCGTTTTTTGTTGGCGAAGATGAAGAAACAACCTTAACCAATCTTGGCACATTTGAAGAAAAATACAATACGGCACTTCAGGCAGCGGTAGACAAGAAATTTAAAGAAGGTGGTCGTGATGTAGACAGCGGAGGAAAAGACGACAAGAGCGCAGGCGCAGGCTTTGCTAAGAGTGCCAATGGCGACAAAAAAGCGCCGAAAGTAGACATTTGGAACTAATAATAAGGAGGAATTTTGAATGGTATATGTAAAAGGACTACAGAAATCAGAACAGATTAATTTTTTAGCAAGCGCAGATTTTCAAGCGTTCACTACACAGGTAAGTGATACAGGGATAACAGCTAATGCAGACGGCAGAAAGATTGTTCCTGCTGGTACAGTTTATCCAGTTAATGACGGAACCGCAGAAGGTATCTTGTATAACGATGTAGACGTAACAGAAGGAGCACAACCAGGCTCGCTTATTGTTGAGGGTTATATCCTTGAAGCGCGTTTGCCAGTAGCGCCAGTACAACTAGCTAAAGATGCAATGACAGAAATTAAATTTCGATAATAGAGAGGGATGAAATAGAATGCCAAACATTTTAGAACTATTTAACCAGAAGGAAATATTAAACTATTTAACGAATCGTGAGTTTCCTGCATTACTAGGAGAATCATTATTCCCAGAGGTAAAACGTCAATCGCTCGAGTTTGACATCATCAAAGGGGCAGGCAAAACACCTGTTATCGCTAATGCCCACGCTTTTGATACGGAATCAGAAATCGGAAGCCGCGAAGCATCTAAGCAAGCAATGGAGTTAGCACTAATCAAGCGTAAAATCCAATTGAACGAGAAAGACATCATTGCATTGGAAAACCCACGTAACGCAACGGAACAACAATTCCTAATGCAGAATGTGTTCAATGACATCGACTCGCTTGTAGCAGGTGTGAAAGCACGCGCTGAAGCTATGCGTATGGAAGCACTAGCAAATGGCACAGTAACGCTTAATGGTAACGGATTGAGCGGCATAACTGTTGATTATGGTGTGCCTAATGCAAACAAAGAAGCACTATCCGGTACGTCATTATGGACAGATGCAACATCTAAGCCGCTTGATGACTTGGAGCGTTGGGCTGATCAATTAGATGGTAACGCAACACGCACTATTACATCTAAATCCGTATTAAATGCGCTATTGCAACATGACTCGATCATCGAAGCACTATATGGTAAAGGCTCGCAACGTATGGCAACACGTCAAGAATTAAACGCGTTCCTACAACAACGCGACCTTCCTGTTATCGGGATTTATGACCGTAAGTACCGCGCACAGAATCCAGATGGCTCTTACACAAGTAGCCGTTATTTTGCTAACAATAAGTTTGTTATGTTTGGTGATGGCGACTTAGGTCAAACAATCTATGGTCCAACTGCTGAAGAAATTCGTTTGACTCGTAATGCTTCGGTAGATGTTAGCAAAGTCGGTAACGTGCTTGCTATGGTGTATGAAGAAAACTTAGACCCAGTAAGTACATGGACTAAGGCAGTAGCTACGGCACTTCCTTCATTCCCTGTTGCAGATGAAGTATTCCAAGCGCAACCAATTGCATAAGGAGGTAAATTATGAAAGTAACAATTAAAAGTATTCCTGTTCGGTATGATGATAAGTCATACCGGGTAGGTGATACCCTCACGATCAAAGATGAACATTTTGACAAGGATATTTTCAAAGAGGTAAAGGAACCTGCTAAAAATAAAGCTGAAAAGTAGGTGTAATGATGGAACTTATAACAGTGAAGAACATTTTAGGGATTACTTCAGATAAGGATGACAGCTATCTAGCAGAGGTAATCCCTCTTTTTTTAGAATTTGCAGAGCACAAAACAAATAATAGCTTTCCTAATGGTGAAGAACCTGGGGGAATTAAGTTGTTTGTCGCAAAAGCGTGTGAGTTTAACATGAAGGAATCAGGTTTAAAAAGTCGCTCAATGGGGCAAGTGTCCTATTCCTATGACACAGACTTACCAGAGTCATTAATGAAGCTATTAAAGCCTTATAAGAAGGTGAAGCTACATGGATGAATACCCACACACAGTAACATTTCAAGAATCAATTGAGACAGACGATGGCGGCGGTGGTAAGATTCAATCATGGGTAGACTTGTTCACAACCGAAGCGCATGTACAACCCGTTAAATCAAGCGAGTATGTGAGCGCTCAACAGTTAACGAACCCTATCAATCATGAGGTCTATTATCCGTATCAGAAAGGCGTTAAAGGGCATATGCGCGCATTGTATGATGAACAAACATTAGAATTGCGCTCTAATCCACTTGATCAAGGCGGTATGGGTGAAATTATGATGGTAAAGGCTGAACTCAAATGAAGATAGGCATAACAGATAGGGGTTATCCTGGCTTTGAGAAGGCTGTTAGTCGGTTTGAACGCAATACCATACGAGAGGTTAAACGTATTGTGGCTGAGACGGCTGAAATGATGGCTAGTCAAATGAAATCGTTAGCCCCTGTTAGTACGATAGACGGTGGGAACTTGAGACAATCTATTAGTGTGGATTATGAAAAGGGCGGATTACGTGCCGTTATCACAGTCGGGGCGGAGTATGGAATCTACATCGAGTTTGGCGTAGGAATTTATGCTGAGGGTGGGGATGGTAGAAAAACGCCCTGGATTTATTGGAGCGACAAACTTAATCGATTTGTTTGGACGAGGGGAATGAAAGCCCAAAGTTTTTACCGTCCATCCATTGAAATTGGTATGAATCATTTCAAAAATGAGATGAATAAACTATGATATTTACAGGTAAATTGTGGTATACTAGTAAGTAGGAACTAGCTTTGTACAGGCGAAAAGGAAGTACCCACTTCCCTGTTCCTAAATATATAAATGGGGTAACTGTGGGAGGTTGCAATATGGAAAACAAGAATTGCGATATTTGTGGGGTTTTCATAGAAAATGCTTATTCTTATCAAAAATATTGTGCTGATTGCGCAATTCAAAAAAACAAGGAATCCAAACAAAAACACTATTTAAGAAATAAAGAAAAACGAAGAGAACTCAATCGGAATCTTAGTTTTGAAGAAAAAGAAGAACTAAGAAAGAAAAAAAGGGAATACTACCACAAAAACATTGAAAAAATGCGGGAAATAGACAGAGAACGAAGGAAATGGGAAAAACCTTATCGTAATAAAAGAGATAAGGAAAGATACTATAAAAAACGCGTTGAAATCTTGCAATACCACAGAGAATATTATCAAACGAATAAAGAAGACGTGAAATCGAGAGTAAGACAGTGGTCTTCTGAAAATAAAGATAAGGTTCGAGAACTATCAAGAATAAAGAGGGTTAGGAAATCAAAAGCACACGGTTCTCACTCTACTAATGATTTTTATAAGGTGTGCAAAGATTTTAAATGGGAATGTGCTTATTGCGGTGGTCATTTAGAAAAACGCACCGCAACTGAAGATCACGTTATACCGTTGTCAAAAGGCGGTAGCGACTTGATTAATAATATAATTCCAGCGTGCCGAATGTGTAATTCTACAAAAAGCGCACAAGGGTTATTCGAGTGGTACCCAAAACAAGCTTTTTATTCAAAGGAAAGAGAACAAAAAATAACAAACAGAATAACAAACGGTACATCACGATTAGCACTCTTTTAATAAGAGTGTTTTTCTATGTCTGAAAGGAGTTGATTATTTTGTGAGAACATCCTTATGGCAATTGCAAATGGCTTTATACGGTAAATTAAGCAATGATACAGCACTCATGAACACAATCACAGGTGTACATGATATTGTATCAGCAGATGCAGTTAAACCATATATAACCATTGGAGAACCAAACGTAACACCACATAAGACTAAATCATCATATGGCGAAAACACTGTATTATCATTGCATGTGTGGTCAGATTACGGGGGCAAAAAGGAAATTTATGACATATTCAACTTAATACTAGCTTCACTCAAAGAACCCTTAATTATAGGAGGTTCTTTTTTAATGCTCAAACGTGAATTAGTCAGCATGAACATACTGGATGACCCTGTGGAAGATGGTATTAAGCACGGTGTCTTAGAATTACGCTTTATCATCAACAATTAGGAGGTAGATTATGGCTGAATTAGTGGTACAAAAAGCAAGTATAACAGGCATAGCTCCCGTGTTTTCACTGGCTGATATAGCAGGAGATACATTTACGAATTACGGAAATTCAGTATTTCATGTTGACAATCAAAGTGCTTCAGCGGTAACAGTAACAATCGCATCGAGTTTATGTAATTTCGGTGAAGCACACGACATTGTCACATCTATTCCTGCGGGTGAAGAAAGAATTTTTGGCTCTTTTGACAAGAACCGATTCAACGATGAAAATTTCAAAGTTAACGTTTCGTATGATGTTGTCACATCGGTAAATGTAGCAGTAATTCAATATTAGGAGGTAATTAAATGAATGAAGGTAAAAACACAATCTTGTTAGTACAAGCAGCTAACGCAACAGATGGTGGTTTAGTTGTCGCTAACTTAACAGAAAACAGCTATTCCATCGAGAATGAAATCATTGATGAGATGACAAAAATGGGGCGCATAGTCGCATATGGTCAGAACAGTGAATCATTTGAATTAACGGCATATGGCGAAAAGGGAGATCCCGGACAAAAAGCCGTACTCGATGCAATCAAGAATAAAACAGAAATCAAAGTATGGGAAGTCGACACTATCCCGAATGCAACAGACGCTTACGACGCTACATTTGCTTATTGCGTAGTGGAATCCGTCGAGCGTTCTAATCCGACAGACTCTTTCCAAGAAGTAACAGCTACTCTACAAGTACGTGGAGATAGTCAAGAAGGCGAACTAACCACATTACCTACAGCACTAACAGACCCGGCGTATCCGTTTGAAGAACCAGCAACTACAGTATAAGAGGGGTTAATCCCCCTCTATTTTTAGGAGGAATATATGATGCTAACAATAGGCAAAAAACAATATGAAGCAAAAACAAATTTTAAGTTTGAGAAACTCGCAGATAAAAAGTACCGCAATACAGAAAAAGAATTATCGGGATTAGAAAGCATTTATCAAGATTTACTATCATTTAAGTCAAGCGCGTTAGTCGCATTTTGGGATTGCGCCACGGCTCACTACAAGAAAGAACAACCGATTATAGATGACATAGAAGATGCGCTAGAACAACTTATCGAATCGGACGAAAGCGAGGTAGACCGACTATTCAAGGAAGCGTTTAAGTCATTGGATGAGTCGGGTTTTTTCAGAAAACAACTGAACGAATTTTGGAAGAATCTCGATATAGCCGAGAAAATGGCAGACAACGAGAAGGAACTAAAACAAATTCAGACAGCCAAAAAGATGTACAAGGACAAACGAAAAGAATTGCTGGCATAAATTACGATGAAATATTTATCGACTCGGCCCATTACTTACAAATATATGACCCTGAATTAATACTCTCATGGACACCACGGGAGTATTTTAATTTTATTAAAGGCACGCAACATCGGCAGATTGATGAATACGAACGCATGGCAAAAGGTGCTATGTTCAATCGTTATGCACAAAACGCTAAACGAGCAAATGAAAAGAAGATGTTCAACGCCAAGCAAGCAAGAAAGAATCTTGATAACGGCATTGAGAACAACGATCAGGACATCAAACGCATGATTAACATGAACAAAGCATTAAAGGGATTTCAGCCTAACTTTATCAGGAAGGGGGCGAGCAAATGAATGAACGCATGACAGCCATTGTCGGTGCTAAGATAAGTGAGTTTCGGCGCAAAATGGCAGAGGTTAACAAAATAGCAAGAACAACCGCAAGCGAAACTGTCAAAAAGATTGGCGCGGATGCTAGTGAATTTCATTATGCCATGTTTGGTATACGCGCATCATTAAGTCAGTTAAAAGAAAAGACTACTGTTGAAATAAATGCAAGAGTGGACACTTTTAACAAAAAACTTGACGGATTAGCTGACAAAATACGAACGTTTGGCACAGTAGCTGGTAGCGCTTTTCGTGGTGGATTGATTTCTATTTTACCTGCTTTATCACCTATTATCGGTAGTGCCGTGGGGGCGGTAGGTGGATTAGCATCCTCATTTGTAGCGGCAGGTGGAGCGATGGGTGCATTTTCTATTGCGGCGATTGGTAACATTGGAAAGCTAACAAAGAGCATGAGCGAACTTAAAAGCCTTAATGAAAAAATCGCTTCCACAAAAGACGAAGAAAAACTAAATGAGTTATTAAAACAGCGCGTGGATTACATGAAAGGCTTGAGTAAAGAACAAAAAAACGCCATGAAACAAGTAGATACATTCAAAGGTGCTTGGACTGATTTTTTAAAAGTTACGGAAAAGCCAGTATTTCAAGTGTTTGCCGCAGGCTTAGGAGTTGCTACATCATTGTTAGATAAGATTAAGCCGATTATCCAACCAGTAGCAGATGTATTAACTATTTTATTAAACCGGTTTAATGCCTTCTCGGAAACAAAGCAATTTAAAAGCTTTATAGAGTTTTTTGCCACAAGAGGTTCATCAGCATTAGAAAGCTGGGGAACAATCGCAGGGAACGTGTTCACAGGCTTTATGGAACTTATGAAGGCTTTCGCTCCGCTAGGTAAAGATATGGAAGGCGGATTAGTCGGACTGACTGAAAAGTTTTCTAAATGGGCAGCTAAAATAAGTGAATCAAAAGGCTTTCAAAACTTTATTAATTTCGTTAAAGAAAACGGCCCGAAAGTAATGGATTTGATTGGAAACCTGACCACATTCTTAGTTAATTTAGGAATTGGAATGGCTCCACTTGGTACAAAGATACTCGACCTTGTTAACAGCTTCCTGGCATGGACAAACGGAATGATGAAAAACCATCCAATGATTGGAAAAATAATAGCAGTTGTATTGTCTTTGGGTGGCGTACTTTTGGCGCTTACACCATTTATATTTTTAGTCCAATCCGCATTTGGTGGAATGGCTGCATTTATTTGGCTTAAAACAGGCATGATGCGTGCTAAGTTAGTGACTGGCGTAGCAATGATGGTTAAGTCATTAGGTACATTTATCGCAAAGATGGCGACAACAGTTGCTAAATTTGTAGCTCAATCCGCCGTGTTTATTGCTAAGATGGTAGCAACGGCAGCTAAGTTTGTTGCAAAATGGACTTTAATGGGCACGAAAGCATTACTACACGCAGGAAAAGTCGCTGCGGCATGGACACTTGCGACAGGTAAAAAGATGGTAACAGCCATGGCTAAAATGGTTGCTCAATCAGCAATCTTTGTCGGGAAATGGTTGTTAATGGGGACTAAGTCATTAATACATGCAGGCAAGATTGCATCCGCGTGGGCGCTAGCAACTGGAAAAAAAATGGTTATATCACTTGCAAAGATGGTTGCAACATCAGCTGTATTTGTAGCAAAATGGGCGTGGATGGGTGCGCAAGCACTATTAAACGCAGGTAAAATTGCGGCGGCTTGGTTCATAGCACTAGGGCCAATAGGTTGGGTAATAGCGGCTGTCATTGCGCTTGTTGCCCTGATAATCGCAAATTGGGATTCAATTTGGAAATGGACGAAAATTATTTTCAACAAAGTTTGGAAAAAGGTACAAGACGCATGGGGCTGGATTTCAGACGCGTTTGATACGGTCAAAGATATTGTTGAAACCGCCGTAAAGAAGTTTAACGAGTTCAAGAAGTCAATAACGGATACGATGGACGAAGTGTGGGGCAACATTACGGATATTTGGGACGATGTGATGGAATTCTTCGAGGACATTGACCTTAAAAAAATCGGTATGAATATTATCGAAGGCTTAGTTAACGGCATACAAGATATCGACGTAATGGGTGCGATTAAAGGCGTAGCCGGTAACATCAAGGACGGATTCACCGACTTCTTTACGATTAACTCACCTTCCCGTGTTATGAAGGGAATCGGCGGTCACATTGTCGGCGGTCTAATCGTAGGTTTAGAGAAAGCGAAATCTCCGGCTGAACGAATGGCAGAGCGAGTGGCATCGGCAGTACAACGTCCGTTCGACCGTATGAACAAAGAATTTACGATAGGCGCAACAGCAAAAGCAACTATCCAACCGATGACTACATCATTTGGCGTGTCAGGCATATCAGCAAACGTACCGACTGACCAACATGGAGCACCCGACAGCTATTCATCAAGAGAAGAAACACACGTAAACATGGCTGGTGTATTTCAGGGGGCAGAATTAACAATCCGAGAAGATGCTGACATTGATCGCATCGCACAAGCATTAGGCGAACGAGTTAAAGACAGCAAACGTGCAAGGGGGATAAGGTAAATGCTTAGTATAGATGGCGTTCACATTGAAAACGACTTAGGACTTCACTTATTAGCTGATTCAGATGAAACCGCACTCCCCCAGGTGCGAGAAAACACCGTATCGATCCCCGGACGGCACGGGGAATATACCTTCGATGCATACTTTGAACCAAGACGATTCTTTGAACGAATCATGATACCCACCCAAGCAACATTAAACGATGTTCAGGCGATTGTACGGAACGTTTCTACTTTGCTACTTGACCAATACGGCAAGCCGAAAACAGTAAAGCTAGTATTCGATTATGAGCCTGATAGGTATTACATGGCTCGATTTAGTGGGTTTATTTCAATTAACCGCATTGCTAAAGCGGGGTTGTTTCCGATTCCATTTAAAGCTTATGACCCGTGGGCACATTCAACTGTATTAGCTGATGATGTGAATTGGGGTAGTAAGGTAATTAATTTTGAATCAAGCTACACAATGGAGCACACTGGCTCTGATGGCAAAAAAACGATAACAGGACCAACTACATTTAATATATACGCTGATGGATATGCAGTAAAACCAATCATCGAAATAAGCGGTAGTGCAACGTCATTGACTGTCACGAATAACGGGCAGTCTTTTACTTTGCCTGCTTTCACTAATGCAACGTGGGTGATTGATTGCGAAAAGTACACGGTATTAAAAAACGGCGTGAGCGCATTTGGTCAAGTGAGTTTACGTGATTTTTGGATTAACGAAGGAAGTAACGCAGTTAAAGTAACAGGTAGCGGAATCAACGCATCTGTCTATATCAAATTAAGAGACAAGTATATGTAAGGGAGCGATAAAATGGCAGAGTATATCTTACAAAAAGATTCACTGTTTAGTGCTTATCCGAAAATAAACGCAAGTATTCAACAATCAGAAGATGCTTTAAGTGAATCAGGCAGAGCCATTGATAATTCAAATCAAGCGGTAAATACAGCTAACCAAACACAACAACAAATAGACAATCTTATTTTATCTGATGGCACATCTGATGCAGAGGTAGTACAGGCTAGAGGAAGTTACGGTTTATTGTACAATCGTTTCCAAGCCAATGAGTCGCAGTTGGCAGATATTGCGAAATTAAACGTTATAGACATTACGAAACCACCTAAACCATTAAGTGGTGTGGTTGCAGATAGTGTGGCAGATAACACAGTAGCTATTCAAACTATTATTGATTATGCAAAAGATAATAATTACGAGGGTATTTATATCCCATACAGCCTAAGCAAGTATATGATAAAGGTTAATCAAACAGGAACAAATACTCATACAGGAAACGGTTTGCAAATACCTAGTAATTTCAAATTCATTATACACCCAGATACAACTTTAAAAGCAATAGATACGGTAGAAACTTTTCAAGTTATGTTAAACGTTTATAATGCAAAAAATGTTTTAATAATGGGTGGTACTTTAGAAGGTGAAAGAGAAAGTCATGCAGGTTTTGTAAATCAATACGGTTACGGGTTGTATATACATGGTTCTGAAAATGTTGAGGTTATAGATACAATTTCTAAAGACTGGTGGGGGGATTGTTTTAACACTAGAGATATTGATACTAATTCCGCTAATAATTTCTTGCAACCTTGTAGAAATATCACCTTTGATAATGTAACAGCAGATAATGGTTGTAGACAAGGGTTAAGCGTTATATCTGGAAAAGGTGTACAAATATTACATTCAACATTCAAAAACACAAATGGTACAAGTCCACAAGCTGGTATAGATTTAGAACCAAACTATATTGATGTAGCGAAAAAACTAGAGAACATAATTGTTGATAATTGTACGTTTATTAATAATACTGGTGATAGTATTGTTGCATCAAACACAATCAATTTAACAGTGAACAATTCAAATTTAAATGACAGTGAAATTTATTTAGTAGATTCCGTTTCAAATGTAAAAATAACAGAAAACAATTTTAGTAATGCTAGGGTTGTTAGTTATGGTGAAAATGTTGTAATAAAAGATAATACTTTTAACGGTGGTGCAAGTGCCTTTTATATTTCAAACCTATATGATGATCCAGTATTAGTGGTGGGGAATAAGGTTTATAATTGTGTAACAGCTATTGTGTTACAAGATGGTGGAAACATAGACTTTATAAACAACCACATATACAATTCATCTACAAGACCAGTTATAATGAACAGTAATCTTACAAATGTTCGATTTATAGGTAACCACTTTGAAGGTAATTTAGGTATGTTTTATATTAAATTAATAGATTCGTTAATATCATCAAACACTTTTATAAATAATGAATACAGTTTATACCATACTGGTGGTGGTTCAACGGTTATACAAGATAATGTGTTTTGGGTGACAGATAATTCAGCAGTTAATTTTATAACGGTTGGATCGGGTATAGAAGGTTCAGTTGTTGAGGGTAATAAAATGTACGCAAAAGCAACGGATAGTGTAGAACCGATATCAATTACAGCAAATGCGAATAGGGTTGTTCCAATTATAATGAAGGGAAATATATCATTTAAAACAACAACAATATTTGCAACACCACCAGCTGGAGTTGTTTCAGAAAATAATTATAGTTCATAGTAGGACAAAAATGCGACATAAAGAAAATTAGAAAGGCTGCCTAAATAGGTGAAAAAACACAGTATGAATCGGATAAATATGGTACAATAGGTATATGGGCTAGGGAGATATCCTGAAAAGCAAGCACCCACTTGCCTGCCCGTAAATTTATAAATGGGGTAATTGTGGGAGGTTACTATATGAATAAAAAATGCACCAAATGCGGCATCGAGAAACCTTTAACAACAGAATATTATCATCGATGCAAAAAAGGGAAATACGGCTTTAAAGAAGCTTGTAAAATATGTAGAAATTATTTAACAAGAGAGTATAAAAAAATAAACCGTGGGAAACTAGAAAAAGAAAATGTTCAAAAGCAATATTATAAAAAGAAAAAAGAAAAAATTTTATTAAATGCTAAAAAACGTTATCTAGAAAATAGCGATATTTACAAACGCCGGAGCAAAATATACCTACAAACGAAAAATGGAAAAGAAAACAAAAGAATATCAAGACAAAAAAGGGACGCAATAGAAAGAGAAGTCTTACATTCAATGACATTAGGACAGTGGAAGGTGTGTTTGGAAAACTTTGGACACAAGTGCGCTTACTGTGGCAGTGATAATGGAACGATTGAACAAGATCATTTTATACCACTTTCAAAAGGTGGAGAATATACAATCAAAAACATAATACCCGCTTGTTCAAAGTGCAACAGAAATAAATACACTTCCTTGTTTTTTGAATGGTATCCTAAACAAATATTTTACTCTAAAACAAGAGAGCAAAGAATTTTAAATTACCTCGGTTACAAAAATAAAAGACAACAAATATCTCTATTTTAAGTGAATCCTAAATATTAGGGTTCTCTTTTTATAGATTTTTTCAGGTGGTGAAACATGTTAATCATAAAAGACAAAGACTTAAACGAGATAGGCATACTCGATAATGCCTATAATAAGAAAGTCAAGCGGAGAGTCAATGAATTGTGGATTGGCTCTTTTTCTATGCCTATAGACGACCCAAAAAACAACTTATGCAGTCACTTTAACTACATCGACATATACGGGGCAAGTGGCAGATATTACGGGTTATACCGTATCATGCCGACTGAAACGAAAAAGAGTGAGAATAAAATCACGTATAAGTGTGAACACGTTCTTGCAACGCTCTTAGATGATTTAATAGATGGCTACATGCCAGCGTTAATCAATCAAACAACTACCGTAAATATTCAGCGTATATTAAACTTACAAACAAAACAAAATTGGGTGCTGGGTAATGTAGATTTTATTCGCTACTTTCAATATGCGTTTGAAAACGAAAACGGACTACTTGCGCCATTGTTAAGTATTTCTAAGCCATTGAATGAGCCGTATGAATGGACATTTGACACGGCTGTATACCCGTGGAAACTTAACCTAGTTAAATCATCTGTAGATGTAAAAGCGGAAATACGATGGGGAAAGGATATGAAATCATTTGATGAAGTATCTGATCCGACAAACATTGTAAATTACGTTATTCCCAAAGGTTCAGGCGAAGGCAAAAACCAAACACGCATAGACGATGTAAACGGTGGTTTGAGTTATTTAAAAGATGATGAATCAATCGTTAAGTGGGGCAAACATTCTTTTATATGGATAGATAAGCGCTTTACCGATGCCGATCCATTAAAAGCTAATGGTCAATCTCTTTTAGATCAATGGAAAGACCCGTCAATCGCTTTCAAATCTGATTCAGTTGATTTATCTATACTGCCTGAATATCAGCACGAGCGAAAAGTATTGAATGGTGTAACTCGAATCATTGTAGAGGATAAAGAATATTTCGGGCGCATCTTACAAGAGGATATACCCGACTTATCAAAAGAGTACGATGTGACGTATGAGATAAATAACAAGCTAGATGACATTGCAACTATTCAGGCTGATGTAGAACGCAGAATACAAGTTAATCAAGCATATAGCCAAGGGGCCACGAATATATTGACCGCAAATGAAACGGAAAACGCAGACACTAATTATCCAGTTAAATTCAGATTGAAGATACCTCCAGATGTAGAACACGTTAATTACATGGAACTTACTTGGGAAACTGATTATTTCCGTGGATATGAACGATCTATAAAAGGCGGTGGCGGAACTACCAAAAGTACCACTAATGGTGGTTCGTCAACACAAACAAGTAGTAGCGGTGGCGGAGTTAGTAAATCTACAGCTAGTGGAGGGTCGAGTACGCAAACCTCGGCAGCAGGTGGAGATCACTACCACTTGTTATTTGCAGGTACAGGCGCTACGGCTACAACAATGGTGAAAAGGCAATACTATGCTTATTTGAAGGATGATAGTGTTACTGCTGCAATCAATTTAGAAATGGCAACAGGTGGCAGTCCTGTCTACACGTACGACAGTAGTGGAGATCACGTACACAGTGTGTCAATACCAACGCATAGTCATTCGTTCAGTACGCCAGACCATTCGCATACTGTGTCAATACCAGCCCATAATCATTCAGTCACGATTGATCCGCACACCCATGGTATTGATTTTGGAATATATGAACACAACGCAATGCCAAGCGCACTAGAAATTACTGTAGACGGAACAATTATATCTCAAACTGGATTACAAGGAAATAACATTGATATTTCTTCTTATCTATTGAAAGATTCAAGTGGCAAAATACAGCGTGACAGATTTGCAGAAATCGAAATAAGACCAATTGGAGAAATAGCTAGAATTAATGCGACTGTAGTATGGGGTGTATTTGTTCAAAGTCATAAAGGAAAACAATTGTAAAGCGTAGTATAATAGTGTTTTTCAAAAAAATGAAACCTTTATGTTATAGTTACGTATAACTGGTAATACTTTCTATAAAGGGGGCTGTAAGATATGGAAAAGATAATGATGTCATTGCTCATATTATTTTATGCTTCAGTCCCTGTATGGGTGGGTCAAGAAACAAAAATATTAAAGGTATGTAATGTTGAAACAAGGGAAATATGTGAAGTTGATGCAAATACAGGCGAGTTAATTAAATGTACAAATGAATTATGCGAATAGCATCCTGATGGGTGCTTTTTTTATGCACAAAAACACCACAGATAAATAGAATGGACAAATTTTAAAGGGGGCTAACAGTGAAGGAGATGGAGGACGTGGATGTTTGGAAAAACAATATCCAACAGGACTTACATGAATTAAAAACCAACCAAGTCACCATACAGACTGATATCCACAAGTTACAGACGTCGGACCAATTGCAAAACCAAGAAATATCAGCACTGAAAGAGACGCTTAAAACGATAAGTGATGATACGCGATGGATTCGACGCATGATTACAAAAGCGGTTGTGGGGGGTACTATCACAGCTGTCGTCGGTGGGGTTATTGCTTTGTTATTTTTGCAATTTAAATAAATTTTTTAAGCGGTAGCTATTGCAGCTATCGCTATTATTTTGCCATTTATTAATTTTAGTTGAGGGAGGTGATTTACATGTCAAAAGGAGCATGGACTAGAATCATAGTTTTTATTTTAGCGTGGATGAATACAGCATTAGCAAATTGGGGCTATGATCTGCCGAATATTAGCGAGGAATTTATTTCTATTGTTATAGCCGCAGTTATTTCTGTTTGGACAGGTTGGAAAAATAATTCAGTCAGCGAAAAAGCTATTCAGGCAGACCGTTACTTAAAATCAATTAAGGGAGGAAAATAAATAATGGAAATTATAAAAGAAATCATACCAGCTAATCAAACTAAGCAGCGACCTGGGCATAGTATGGATCCGACTTATATCACTGTCCATAATACAGCGAATCCCGACAAGGGCGCAGACGCACAAATGCACGCACGCTACCTGTTAAATGGCGCAGGCGGACGTTATGTGTCGTGGCATTTCACTGTGGATGGTCATGTAATTTATCAGCATTTACCCTTAAATGAGGTCGGCTGGCATGCAGGTGGCGGGTCTAACGGAACAGGCAATCGTAAATCAATCGGTATCGAAATTTGCGAAAATGAAGATGGGAATTTTGACAAAGCAGTTGAAAATGCTCAATGGCTGATTAACAAGTTGATGAACGAGCAAGATATTAATTTAGATAATGTCGTATCACACAAACATTGGTCTGGTAAGTATTGCCCACATCTGTTGTTGAGTACGTGGGACGAGTTTGTAACAGGGATTCATGGTAAAAAAGTTGAACCTGCACCTGATACAAAAGTTGAATCAGTTCAAATCGAAAATGTATCAACTAGCAATAAGGGTAAGCGTGTCGAATCCATCTATAAAGGCGATGAGGGGTTAAATTTTTATAGTGAACCCTCATGGGATAATCCTGTTGCTAAGTTTGGTTATGGCATGGGATGGACGATTCGCAAGAAATTAAAAGTTGACGGTGCTTATATGTTCGAGGTCAAAAATAGTGGAGGTGATGTTTATTATATTACGGCAGCTGATAAATATGTAAAAGTTGAAGCGTCTACGCCATGGTATGTCGGCAAACGCTTGGAAGCAAAAGTTGACGTTAATTATTATGATAGCCAACGCTGGTCTAATCCAAGCGGTGTGTGTAAGTCAGGATATGGCTTTACTGTTATCTCAAAAGTGAAAACAGATGGGTATAACCAGTATAAAGTCAAAAATAGTGGAGGTGATGTTTATTATATATCAGCGAATGATCAATATGTACGAGTTGAGTAAATAAATAAGAAACAAGTAAGCAAGTTATAACTGTTTTCTGTGGTATTGGTAGACCACATCCAGCGAGTCGGAAAGCTTGCGTGGATAAATTAATGCCAAACAAAAAGCCCTTGCATTTGCAGGGGCTTACTTTTTTATTGATTATTTATTATTTCTTCTACTTCTTTGTTAATCCTTCGTGTTTCTAACAGGCCTTCAAGTTGGTTAATATCTATACTTTTTGTTTCAATTGCCTGTAATACTTTTTTATAGTTTAAATCAAGTTCTACACCAGCGCTACCCAGTTTGGTATATGTTTTCGCGATATATGTTCTTGAGCCGTCGACGTGTAGTACATAAGGGATGCTTTCCCAGTATTCGTATTTTCCGTTTAAAACTTCATATCCTTCTGCTTCCAGTTTGCTCGCTATTTCTTTTTTATTCATTTTAATTCCTCCTAATTTTTATTGAGAGGAGCGCTAACCCCTCGATAATTATGCTACTTCATATCCAACTATTTCAAATTCATCTTCTGCAATTTCTTCACTGATTGGTGTGATGTGGTATTTTTCTTCACTCGCTTCATTGTTAAACTCACCAGTGCATATCCAGCAATCTAAGTATTTCTCACCATTCCAACCGTTCAAAGCATATACTGTTCCGTTGATTTCTACTAGGTCAATTCCCTTATCGTTCCACCAGGCACCTACATTTTTGAAGTTTTTCGTTTTAATTACCTCCCAATTTTATGCTCCTCATTGTTGTCTATATTTATATAATAACATGATAAGTCATGATTAGTCAATACATTTATTGATTTATTTTTATTTATTTTCTTCCACGTATTTTTCAATCCAACTTCTTAATAATGCAGACGGATTGATCGCCTTATCTTTGTTGATTTTTTGGAAGAATTCTCTTGTTTCGGGTAGAACCTTGACTTGTATCGGTGCGGTATATTTCATGTTATTTCAGCTCCTCTAATATTTTTGGTAGTTCGACGTATAAAAATTGCTTCTTGCATTCCATCCAACTTTTATAACTAGAAAGAAAAATCGCTGAATCGTACATGGAATCGGCAAAGTTACCGTGGTTGCGAAATGAAACTTTGTGAATTTCTTCTGTTTTTTCATTTTCAATTGTTAAGTAGAAAGCTTCACTCCCACGACTACGCTCGAGCGAGGTGCAATACTCGTCTCCTAACTTCTTTTCTAGAGTAGTTACTAACGATTCCATTCTAGCTTCTAAGTATTCAATTACTGAGTATTGCACACGATCATTGTGCTTTAGTTGATGTACGCCGATTCTCATGTTTTTCAACTCCCTTTCTTGTATATTTATATAATAACATGATAAGTCATGATTAGTCAATACATTTACATAAAATAATTATATTTATTTTCACCCAAACAAAAAAAGACCGCCACAACAGCGATCTACCACGGTCTTTCCTTATGTTCAAAAGGTTTTGCTTTATCATACATTATTAAAGATAAAGAAGGGGCATAATAGCGCCCTTTCACATTTATTTAGTACCTCCATAACCTATGAGTATTGGTAGGAGGGTTTTTTATTTTTTAAGTGTCAGACCTCCTTTACAAATTTTAAATAGTTATATATACTTAGAAAAAAAGGAGGTAGCAAAATGAAAAAATTATCAATCTATTTATTACCGCTCGCTTTATTGTTTTCGTTTATTTCATCTCAGACCGTCCATGCTGAATCTACATTTAAAGACGTAGATAACTATGGTACATACATAAATTATCTTTATGATAATGATATTATTCAAGGCTATGATGGTGGAACTTTTAAACCTCATGATGATCTAAAAAGATTGCAAGGGGTACAAATGATTTTAAACGCATTAGACATCCCTTTAGGTGATGCACCTAATCCTGGGTTTACGGATGTTCAACCTGGTGACTATGGATATGATTACATAGCCAAGGCAGCACAACTAGACATCATAAATGGTTATCCAGACGGGTCTTTCGGAACTTGGAATACATTAATGAGGGGACAAATGGCGAGCATATTAGACAATGCCTTTGATCTTGACGGTTACTTAACCTATTCATTTAAAGACGTACTTGATTATTTAGTGCCAGCGGTAGCGGCACTAAGAGCAAACGGCATTACAGCAGGGTACCCGAACCACACATTTGGTTCATTCAAAGATATAAGCAGAGAGCATTTCTCTATTTTTCTAGCCAAAACATTGAAGGATTCTTTAAGAAGTGAACCAGATCTTCAAGCAAACTTTTTGGATGTTGGCCAAGGTGATAGCGCCTTAATTATTTTCCCAAATCAAACTACCATGCTAGTAGATGCAGGAGAATATGGGGATAATGTTGTATCAGACCTTAAAAATGCTGGTATAAGCCATATCGATACGTTGGTGGCTACACATCCAGATTCTGATCATATCGGTGGATTAGATGAGGTAATCAATAATTTTTCAATTGGAAAGTTTGTAGATTCCGGGCAAGCAAGTGATACACAAACGTACAATGAACTTCATGCGTTATTAGATCGACAGTCAATTCCAGTCGTAACGGTAAACATTGGAGACGATATTAGCACAGACAATAACGTGAGTGTTACTGTTTTAAATAACGATAGCACAGCAGTTTCAAGTGACAAAAACGATGCTTCATTGGTGTTAAAGGTGTCTTTAGAGGAGCAAGATGTTCTGTTAACAGGAGATATCTCATCTGAAGAAGAACAATACCTTTTAGACGAGTATGACCTAGAAGCTGAAATTTTAAAGGTTGCACATCATGGCTCTAAATATTCCACTTCTCCATCATTCTTAAGTGAAGTGGAAGCAGATGCTGCCATTTTATCCTATGGTGATAACAGCTATGGTCATCCGAGTTCAGAAGTCATAAATCGATTGAACGCAATCGATAGTGATATATTCGCTACTAAATTATTAGGAGACATCCAATTTAATATTTCAGATGATCAAAACAATCCGTATTGGGTAAATGTTAGCCCTTCTTTTGTAGAAGAACCAACCCCACAAGAGCCAGATACAGATACCGAAACACAGTTCCCAATTAACGTGAATACTGCTGATTACGAGACACTTCAATTAATCAAGGGAGTTGGACCTGCAATTGCAGGGTATATCATTGATTATCGAAATGCTAATGGACCATTCCAATCAATTAATGAACTAGACAACGTTAAATATATTGGCCCAGCAACACTAGATGAAATGAGACCATACATCACACTTTAGAAAAAAGTCTCACCTTTTGGTGGGGCTATTTTTATTTATTTTTAGACAGAGAAAAAGACCACCATAGCAGTCATTCCTTTTCGCATATAGGTTATTATATTAAGTTCGACTATTTTTCTGATAATCCTTCATCAAAAATAAAAAAGCCCCAGTAATAAATTTAGATAAATGTGCCACCTGCAATAATGAGGATATGTTCATCGCTGGGACTAAAAATTTAATCGCTTGCCCAGATTGTAAACGTAATGCTAAAAAGTTTAAAAATATTTTATAAAAAGTAACATAAAAGTAACGAATAAAATTAAAAACAATGAAGTTGAAGTAACATATTTAATATTCCAATCATCAAACCATATTAATAATACACAAAAATGAAAAGGAATTAATCCTAAATAATCACATTCCATATTGACATGATATGGAATAATGAAGCCTATAAACATTGATACAACAGTATTTACAGGCTCTAAAATCCAATTATTTAACAAAAAAGTAACATTAAAGTCACATTTATTTTTAAAACGCTATTTTTTGAAGCAAATCATCGAATTTGCCTCTGACTTTTTCGGAGGCATTCGCTTTCATTTTTTTGGTGACATGCGTATAGATCTTTAATGTCGTTTTAGGGTCACTATGACCAACCCGTTCCATAATTGTCGGCAAGTCGACTTCAGCTTCGGTTAGCATGCTAATGTGCGTGTGGCGAAATATGTGGGAAGATGCATGTCGTTCGATTTTTGCCTTCTTTAATATGTGCTTAATTCTATAATTAACATCTCCACGAGAATAGGGATACCCATTTTTATGAGGAAAAACAAAATCCATATCATGGAAGTCCTCAATTTCTAACCGATATTTCATTTTATGTTCATCATTTTTCCTTACTTGTTCACGCAGCATGTCCATAATGGGTTCTTCCATTTCGAGCGTGCGAGCCGACCCGTTCTTCGGCGTACCTAGTTCATACCCTCGCATACTTTCACCGTGTCCTGTGATTGTTTTTGTTACGCTAATAACGTTATTCTCAAAGTCTAGATCGTTCTTTTGCAAAGCACATAATTCACTTACACGCATCCCTGAAAATGCAAGCGTGAAAAATCTTTCCTTATCTAGTTCCAATCCACATTTCAATGAGCTGGATAAAAAAGCATCTAATTCTTCGCGTTCCCAGTATTTTTCCTCAATGCTATCTTTCTGCAAATCTTCTACTGTTTTTGCTTTTTTCGGTATCATAACACCAGCTGCTGGATTTTGTGTCATTAGTTCGTATTTCACTGCAAACTTAAAAATCAAATTCGCACAACTCTGAATGCCTAACACACTATCTCGAGCACTTTTCGTAGCAATATTATTAATAATGTTTTGGTAAAAGAGATGTGATAATTTGTCAATTGGCACTTTTGCCATATTTTCATTTAGCTTGTTTAATTGAGTTAATCTTGTTTCGATTGTAGCTTTCTTAACGCTAGTCAATTTATACATTTCCAGCCATTTTAGAGCAAGCCTATCAAACGTTACACCTTTTATTTCTTTAGCATTAACACCTGTTTGGGATTGCTTAGCTGTTTCATATTCCACCTTTGCTTTCGCTTCTTTTCTCGTTTTCCCACGCCTTTTAATTTGATTACGTTTACCTGTGACGGGATTAGGCGGCCCGTCTTCGACACAAATCCATCTAACTTGTCCATTTTTAATTGTTATTTTTTCACAATGCATGATTTATCCTCCTATCAATATTTTATTTTGATACATTTCTAATCGTCTTGAAGCAAACTTATAATCTACATTGAATTGATTCATAATCTCATAGACCGATATATTGGCTACTTGCATCAACATAAAAGTAGGTACACAAAAATGATAAGCAAAAAAGTTAGCCTGGTACTCCTGTAAATCCCTAAAAAGAGGGTACATCGGCAAATGATTTCCAGAGTGCCTTAAATAATGACCTACTTCATGTCCAAATAGCTGCCATTCTCTTTGTCTATTGGATTTTTTTATCACAAGCTTATTTTCGTAACGCAAACTAACATTCCCATAATATATTTTTAGCTTTAATAGTTTAGCAACATACGATATTTGTAACTGTTGTGGATTCGTAATAGCTAGAGACCGATACAATTCATTAATAAAATCCTCCAGATGTGTGTAATTAATAATTGAAACCCCCAATTAAGAATATACGTTCTTTTTATTTGTATAAAGCAGGGTGCACATTAAGTTTGTACACCCTTTATATTAAGGTAAACTTTCACAAGCCAGCCCGTCATTATCGTTGCCATCCAAACGATGTGGGTCTCCAGGACCCGAAGCATCCATAAACGCTTGTGCTGCCGCATGGGTGGAAAAATCACCGCAATCTTTATCTGGCACATTCGTGTTAATTCCTGTACTTGGTTCTTTCTTTTTCTCTTCCTGTTTGGGTTTTGGCTCTGGTTCTTCTTTGTAATGATAGCCGTGGTCATGATCAACGTGAGCATAACCAGGAATCGACCATACCCCGATACCAGCTTCTCTTGCTGGTTTTTGTGCTTTATGAAATTGATCTAACATTGTTAAGTCATTATATAAATAAGCGGTTGCGGCCAATCCTTTTTTAAACAGCATTTCTTGTATGGTTGTTCCGTTAATGAACACGTAAGCTAGTAATCTATCGTATCTATCGCGTTCTTCGCTACCAACTTTAATCCGTACTTTTTCGCCCGTTAATGTATCTTTTACAAACTGTGATGCTTCAGGGCCGAATGGTTCAACTGGTTTGCTAGGATGTACCGTTTCAGGAGTATCAATCAATAATAGCCTAACATCCTCGGTTCTGCCCTTATAATTAATCTCAATCGTATCACCGTCAATAACCCTAGTAACGGTGGCATTCGTCTGGCTTTCCTTTTTCTTTTTAGCTTCGGCAGCAGCCTTCGCTTTTGCTTCTTTTTCGGCTTTCTCTTTTGCTTCTTGTTCTGCATTGGCTTTTTCAGCTTGTGCCTTTTTTTCGGCAGCTTTCTTTTCGGCTTTTGCTTTTTGTTTTCGTTGTTCTTTAGCTTTTTTTTCTTCTGCTTCCTGTTTTTCTTTTTCTTCCGTTTTCGCTTTATCTTTTTCTTCTGTACTCACGCTAACAACTTCACTAGACTTAACTTCTTCGTCTTTGCTATCAGCGGTTTTATCGTCACCTGTAAAAGCGCTGACAATGCCGAATGTAAGAAATAACAAAGCAAGGACGATTACAGCGCCAGGCCATTTACTTTTCGTTTCCTTCTTTTCATTTCTTTCTAATAAGTAGCCACCAAAAATGAATAGCCCAATCCCTAAAAAGATGCCCCAATAACTAACAAAAAACATAAAAATCGCTGTAATGATTACGATACCTGCAACAATTAAAACTAATTGAACCACGACATCACTCCTTGTTTTTTTCTCTATACTTAATGTACTTTATCATATTAATAGCTTCCTCTCTTTCTTCTTCGGACATACCTTTCCAATTGTTGAACATTAAATTAGTTTGTGGGTCATTAAGTATTTTTTCTGCTTCGCTTTCCTCTTTCTTTAAAGCGGGATGATCTGATCTGCCTAATAAATAATCACTGGTAACATCGAAATAGTCAGCTAACCTTCTTAGATTGTCTGTATCTGGTGTTCTGTCACCGTTTTCGTAACCAGAAATAGAAACCTTCGTTACATTAATAATTTTTCCTAGTTCAGTTTGAGTTAACTTTTTTTCATTTCTTAATTTCTTTAATCGTTTGCCGTCCATAGGTCGTAACTCCTTTACTAACAATACCTTTAACTCCCTCCATTGTAAGTTAACCATTTGTTAATTTAAAGTTTATTAACTAAATAGGAACTTTTTTAATATATATGCTTGACAAGTTAACTATATGTGAATTATACTAAAGTTAACATCAAGTTAACCGAAAGGATGTGATACAAAATGGCGCTTGATAAATTGAAAGGAATTCGCAACAAAGAAGATTTAACTTACCAAGAAGTGGCTAACCAAGTAGGCATATCCAAGGAATACTACTGGATGATTGAAAACGGTAAGCGCCGATTAACTTATGAATTAGCTGTAAAAATAGCTAAAGTGTTCAAATCTAGTCCTGACTATATTTTTTTAGATAGTGAGTTAACTAGAAGTGAACAAATTATCTAGGGGGTTATCTAATGGGCAAATTAGTTTTTATTCAAGATAAAAAAGTTGTAACGGATAGCTTAACTGTTTCTGAAACATTCAGCAAAAGGCATGACAGAGTTTTGCAAGATATAAGAGAAATGAATTGTAGTGAGGAATTCTCACTCCACCATTTCGTGGAATCAACTTACACGAATGATAGAGGTAGAGAGTTTCCAAAAATCCTAATGGATGAACAAGGATTCACGCTTTTAGTCATGAGTTACACAGGCGATAATGCAATGCAATTTAAAGAGCAATACATTAACGAGTTTCATAAGATGCGCGAACATCTTAATAAGCCAATGTCAATTGAAGACATGATCATTACACAAGCAAATTCAGTAAAAGAATTAAAAGATGATGTTAAACAATTAAAAACCGTTGTAGACAATGAAGTCTGGTTGACTGAACGACAAAAGAAAGATGTCCAAGATTCTGTATCACGTCGAGTTTTTGAATTAAGACGAAAAGGTCATGATGCACATTTTCAAACATTGTATTCATCATTAAAAAGATTTTTCGGTGTATCTAAATATGACAAGATACCACGAAAGGATCACATGGAAGCGATCAATTATATAAATGGTTGGTATCCACCAGTCAAAAAAGATTTTGTGGAAAGCAGGTGATCTAATGCCAATAACAACATTCAGCCAAGAAGAAAAACAGTCATTCGTAAACGAAATCATTAAACAATTAGTACCAGTCTTGCTTCAGGAATTACAAGAAAAGCAAATACCGCCAGTGCTTAACCGGAAGCGATTCATGGAACTAGTCGGAATCAGTTCAAACAAATGCAATGAACTTTTCAACCGACAGGACTTCCCAGTCAATCGCGAATTAGGCCATCCGAGAGTGATTACAAAAGACTTTTTTCTTTGGGCAAGCTCAACAAGTCAAAACGCAGATGAAATTAATTTCAAGCAAGGTTTAAAGATAATCTAACAACCTATAAATCTAGCATACTACCAAACTATGTCAGTCACCACAGCAATTTAAAGACAAAGGAGAACACAAAAAATGAAAAGCACAAAAGCAGGAACCGCATTATCAAATCTAATAGAATCGGAGGATTTGACCAATGAACAAATGGCAATGGATCTACACGTTGATGCCACTCTAATCAGCAAGATGCGGAACGACAAGCGGAATATGGTACCCGATTTTGCAACACGCAGCATGGATTATGGCGACAACGAACACTACACAATGGAAATTGCCAGGGAGTTTACGAACGGTCGAACAGCGCCACGCATTAACGGAAATGGCATTGATTACGAGAATCATCTAGCCGTCCTTTTAAAGACTAAGGATGAAATGAACGAAGCGTTAGACTCACTAGACGTTGACTTGTTCTTAAAACGCCCAGAAATGGCATCTAAGGATGAATTAAACGGAATCGACACATTTATCAAAGAATTAAAAGAAAGCGCATGGTGGTCACAGAATTTGATTGCTTCATTGAGTGAAGCTTATCAACGATCATCTAAAAAGTTGAATGATGATGTTACCCGAAAATGGAAAGCGCAGGAGGTCATACGATGAGTGAATTATATGAACGTCTGAACAGCCTTTCGGAAGCGCAGCAAGCATTTATTTTATCTGGCGTGTTCTCGTGTCTTGAATCAGATGATTCCAAAGAAAAAATATTTGATTACATCGAACGCAAAGTAAATTTTTTCGAGGAGGCAAATCATGAGCCAGTTAAAAGTCCTAAAAGATGACCAAGATCGCGCTCAAAAGGAAATCGACTGCTTTAATTATTGTTCCAACATTGGTGAACAAGCTTTTATCCAAATGGATTTCGCCAAATCAGCTGCATACTTTAAAAACGCCACTCGCTCATTGCATGAACTAGACCGAATGAAACAAGCAAAAATAAGTGTCGATAAAGCTTGGTTAATCCTTAAACAGTTAGACGGACAGCAGCAGGTGGACAGGCTTTTAAAAGGTATATCGGCAGTTAGTAGGTCGGGATTATGAAGAGTCTATCAGCAGGGGATTGGTTGTTAATCGCATTCGGGGCAACGTTAATATTTTTGTATCTTTGCTTGGCGAATAGTTGAGAGGGGTGAAAAAGAATGGACTTAGAACATCCAGATGTGGAGAACATTCGCAGGACAGGTTACCCAAGGAAATGAAAAGAACCACACAGGAATGTGGTTCACAGGAATAATATCTAGTGTCTTTATCTTACAACATTACTGGTAAAGGCGCAAGGAGGGTTAGCATGAACAAATTTGTCAGCAAATATAAAGAATTACGCAATAAAGGATATAGCGATTTAGAAGCTATGGGCATGGTTTCTTGCTACGTTGCCAGCAATGGGTCAATGAAGGACTTGGAAGCACTGTACGACTATCATTTGAATGATTTCATGCAGGAAACAAATAAAGTATTTAACAAATTGGAGGAACCAAATTATGAACGAATTACAAGCGCAGTCTAGTTTGCAAGATTATCTGGATGAAAAAGAACAAATTGAACAAGATCGTTTCAAAGTTGATACAGATGAAAAAGCCAACTGGTCTTTACGCAAAATTAAACAGTTTCAAGATCAAAAGGAAGCAAACAATAAACTGGCCGTTGATGAAATTGAAAAAATTGAAGCATGGAACAAGTCAGAAAATGAAAAAGCACAACAAAGTATTGATTACTTTCAAGGATTGCTGGCTTATTATGCACAATCCAAGCGTGATCAAGATCCTAAATTTAAAAAGTTGGAATTACCAAACGGAAAAATTAAATTCACAAAACAACAACCTAAATACAATTACAACGATGATTTACTTCTTGATTATCTCAAAAAGGCTGAACGATCTGACTTGATCAAGGTGAAAGAATCACCAGATAAAGCGACTGTCAAGAAACTATTTACGATTCAAGGTGATCAGTTAATTGATACAGAAACAGGCGAATTTGTAGAAGGTGTGTCTATTGAACATCGAAATGACGCTTTCAAAGTTGAGGTGAGCGAGTGAATATCACCGAAAAAATAATTCACATCCAAAAAGAGTTGAAAGCTCCGAAAGGTCAATACAATTCTTTCGGTAAATATAAATACCGTTCAGGTGAGGATATTTTGGAATACATCAAAGAACACTTTAATTACCACCCAAACGGAAAATTGACTAGAACGGATAGAAGGAACTCAAATGGATCTTATGACAAAGATGGATATTTGATTATCAAAATAAAAAAGAAACAATTTAAGGCACACAGGATTGTTTACGCAATACACAACGGATATTTCCCTGTTGCAGAAATAGACCACATAAACCGCATCAGAGATGATAACAGAATTGAAAATTTGAGATTAGCAACAAGGGAAATCAACACAAGAAACACAAATAGAAAGCCGAATATAAACACTGGCGTAGTCGGTGTACATCTTGATAGAACAAACGGACTAAAGAAAAATTACACAACAAAACTAGGCGGGAAAACATATAGATTTTATTCATTAGCTGAAGCCGTTAAAAAACGAAAAGAATATTATTCAATTTAATAAGGAGGAGTTATATAATGAACGATTTAAATTTTTATCAAAGAGTAAATAAGTTGCAGAGCGAGTTAGTTGCACCTAAATCGAACTACAATTCATTTGGTAAGTACAAATATAGGTCTGCGGAAGATATCCTGGAAGCGGTAAAACCTTTAAATAATAAGCATGATGTTTTATTGAAATTATCTGACGAACCTATACTTATCGGAGATTGGCATTATGTAAAGGCAACTGCTTTATTAATTGATATTAACGATCCGCAAAACAAATTGGAATCAACAGCTTTTGCAAGAGAATCAGAAAATAAAAAAGGTCAAGATACTTCGCAAATAACAGGTACAGCATCTTCTTATGCAAGAAAATACGCGCTTAACGGTCTTTATCTGATTGACGACACAAAAGATGCCGACACGGACGAATACCAAGAACAAAATAAACAGACTGAAAACAAGCAAAATCCTATCACGCAACAACAAGTTGGGCAAATTAAAGTGAAGACGATGGAGTTTGCAAAAATTAGGAGTCAATCAGTAGATGCTGTTTATGAAGTTTTAAAAATCAGCGATATTACAAAATTAACTAAACCACAAGCGGATGCAACGATAAATCAACTTGATATATGGCTAACAAGCGCAAAACAAAAGCAAGGGGCGTAATAGCCCCTCTTTATAGGAGGGATAATGTGCCAGCAGTACCAAAGGTAAACCCAAACCATACAAGGCGAGTTCCTAAACGCGGCAACATAACCAAGATAACACAGGGCGTTCGTAAAGAGGTTTTAAATCGTTCCAAGGGTAAATGTGAGCGTTGCGGTAGAACAAGCGCGTATGCCTTTGAAATGGCGCATTTAGTACAAGCGTCAAAACTAGGAAGTGGAAGTGATCCAACCAACATCGTTCTTTTATGCGGCCCATCCGTCAATACAGGAACTTGTCATAACTTCGCTGATTACACAGCAAAAGGTAGGGAGTGGCGTATGCAGAAGCGCGAGGAATTGATGAATTATTATGATTGAAAAACTAAAAGGATTATACACAGATATTGACAAGCTAAATGAAGAAATACCGTCCGAATTATCCAAGAAAATATTTTTATATGCACAGGTTCTTCAATTAGTAGGTAAGTACCACGCAGACAGCACCAGAGATTACAAGAAAGCCTATGCAGAGCGTAAACGATCTTGGGGTGATGCAATTGTATCAGGTAAAGGAACAGGAGTGGAAAAGCAAGGGAAAGCCGAATTAGAGTGTTATCAGTTTAGGAAGTTGGAAGCTGATGCGGAGTCCGAAATGACGCGGTGGAAAAATTCATTCATGGCAACAACGGAAATTATTAATGCGTTGAAAATACAGCTTAAAACATTAATGACTGAGTACAACAACGCAGGATAAAAAAGCACCCTTCCTAAGAGGGCGCATCAAATCTATTGATTGGTAGATTCCAAATGTTTTTCTAGTATATATTCTATTTCTTTAGTAACAGATCGTTTATTGGATTCAGCTATTTTTTTAAGATTTTCGTGTAAATCTTTGTCTATACGTAGCGTAAATCGTGTCGTATCAGCCATAATTATCAACCTTTCATTACAATGTCAATTTGACACCTTTTATTATACAACAAAAGGAAGTCTAGTTTCCACAATAAATAATGACAGGTAATGATTGACACCACATATACACCGTGGTATATTAGTAGAAAGAGGTGACACCACAAATGGAATTAAAAGACACCAACAAAATCAGATTTACATTGCGGTTGCCTGCAAAAATGCACAAAAAACTATCAGCACAAGCTAGCAAATTAGGAATCTCGCAAAATGAATTGATAACAAAGATTTTGAAGGAAAAAGCGTAAAAATGAGGTGAGGTGATGAACAATCCGCAGAAAGAAAATGGTTACACTCCAATAGCTCATGAAATATTAGAAGTTATGGCAAAAATAAAGCTAAGCCCAACTCAATACCGTTTGTTGTTTGTTATATGGAGATACACATACGGATTTCAAAGGAAAGAGCATGATTTGTCTTTATCATTTTTAAGTGAAGCAACCGGATGCGATAAAAGGCAAATTCAAAGAGAATTAAAAAAAATGGAAGAGCGAAATGTTATTAATCAAAAAATAAAAAATGGTAGTTATAGAAAAATATCATTCAATAAAAATCATAAATTTTGGGATGAAAGCATTGACGGTTTGACCAATGGTCAAACTACCAATGGTCAAACTACCAATGGTCAAACTACCAATGGTGAAACTATCAATGGTAGCATTGACGATTTCACCAATGAAAGCATTGACGATTTCACCAACCAAGATAGATATATAGATAACTCTATAGATATTAATAAAGAAAAAGAAAGTGCATCAAGATTTTTTGAAGAAAACGGATTCGGGACTTTGGGCGGTTATGCAAGCGATATGCTAATTGATTGGATGAATGAATTTCCTGAGGAAGTAATTATTATGGCGATGAAAGAAGCTGTTAAAAGCAATGCTAAAAACTGGAAGTATTTAAACAGAGTTTTGAATGACTGGAAATCCAGAAATATTAGGACGAAAAACGATGTTGAAGCAGCAAGTAAACAATTTGAAGATCGTCGCAATAACACAATTCCATTTAAAAAGAAAAAAGCATCAAATGACATCAATTGGGAGGAAATATAAATGAACCGTGAACAAGTCAAAGAATTATTCAAACTAATCAAAAGCGTTTATCCGATGTTTGAAGTCACTTCCGACAAAATCGACAGTTGGACAAGGCTCATGAAAAAAATGGACTTTGAACGCGTGATGGCGAAAACAGAAAAGCATGTTCAGTCAAATAGATTTGCGCCAACAATAGCTGAAATTTCCGCATATCCACCAGAAAAGAACGAACATCTTGAAAAAATGCAACGGTGGAAAGAGGAAGCTGCAAAGGTATCGCCAGAAAAGAAAAAACAATTCGCAAAACAAATGAAACAATTGATCGAGAGCAAGCGCAATGATTGAAAATATACAAGCGGAACAAGCGGTAATAGGTGCTTTGTTGCTAGAAGGTTCATTGTTCGAAAACACACAACTTGAATCGGAACATTTTTACGACAGGAATTTGAAACGGATATTTCAATCTATATCAGATGTTTCAAAAAAAGAACAAGCCATCGACATTGTGACCGTTTCAACAGAACTAGGGAGCGAGTTAGAAGCGATTGGAAACGTATCATTCTTAACTGAATTGGCTGGATCGGTAGCGACTACTGAAAACATACGATTCTATGAAACTTCCATTTTTGAAGCTTATCGCAATCGAAAAACAAGAAGTATTGCTTTGAAATATGCAGAAAACCCAAATGATCAAGAATTAAGCGGGTTGGTTAAGGATCTTGAAAGCCTGCAAGAATTAGGCATACAACAGGAAGAAAAGACCACCTACGATTATCTAGCGGAAATTGCAGAGGATATGTCGAAGCCACCAGAAGATACCAAAAGAGGTTTCCCGACAGGTTATACAGACTTTGATCGCATGACAGGCGGAACACAACCAGGCGATTTAATCATTATTGCTGCAAGACCATCTGTAGGAAAAACGGCATTCGCTTTAAATATCAGTCGTGGACATTGCGCGAATGGTGGGTCTACAACTATTTTCAGTTTGGAAATGGGTGTGAAGCAATTATTGCAACGTGTAATATCCGCAGAAGGACATGTGGACAGTCAAAAATGGCGGTCGATGGAATTCGCAACAAACGATTACGATAAGGCAATAGCGGCGATTGGGAATATTTCAACTTGGGATTTGGATATTAACGAAAAAGCAAAAACCGTGAACGATATGAAGGCAAATATACGTAAAAAGGTTCACGATCAACCAGACCAAAAACATTTATTTATTATCGATTATTTACAGCTTATGTCCTCAACTGGACGTTATGAGCGCAGGGATTTAGAAGTTGGAGCAATGACTAGGGAATTAAAGCTTCTTGCAAAGGATTTAGACGTTCCAATTGTTTTATTATCTCAACTATCGCGAGGTGTCGAACAAAGGCAAGACAAGCGCCCAATGATGTCTGATTTAAGGGAATCAGGAAATATCGAACAGGATGCGGATGTAGTTGGTTTTTTATACCGTGATGATTACTACGACAAAGAATCTGATAAGCAAAATATCATCGAAATCATTTTATCTAAACAACGAAATGGGCCGACTGGAACGGTGGAATTAGCATTTTTGAAAGAATACGGGAAATTTGTATCACTGGATCATCGATATTCAAATCGGGAGGGATGAACGTGGATAAATTAACAGTTTTATTTCCTTACACTTGCAACACTGATAGTAAAACTAAAAAGATACACGAACTCAAACAATTACAAAGAATAGCAGAACAGAACAGCGAAACAGTTGAAGCAGCAAGAATTGCACTAAGGATATTGGAATTACAAAAGTTTGGTGAAACATCTTGAACACGCTAAACAACAACCTACCAATCATGCACCAAACGCACAAACGGGATTATGTCATAATGCTTGAAGATTTGGAATTCGGCATTTCAAAAGAGCAATTCAACTACATCACGAATCTACATACACAAGGCATGGATTTTGAAGATATTTCAAAAGAAGTCAAACGCAACAAATACGAGGTTCTGCTTGCGTTGATTCACCAAGCTAAGCAAGGAAAAGGATTAAAACCATTCGCATTTAGAAAACAGGAGGAAATTTCATGTTAACCGAAGAAATTTGGAAACCAATTGAAGGGTACGAGGGCTTTTATGAAATTAGTAATTCAGGAAGGCTGAAATCTAACACAAGAAAAATTTGGAATGGCAGATGCTGGTACAAGAAACAAGGGAAAATCATGAAACAATCAAAAACCACAACAGGATATTGGAAAGCTGAATTAGTGGGACGAGACAAGATAAGGAAATCATTTAAAGTGCACAGGATGGTTGCTGAATCCTTCATTTCAAAGGTTGAGGGAAAAGATTTAATTAATCATAAAGACGGAAACCCTTTGAATAACAAAGTCGGAAATCTCGAATGGTGTACGCAATCAGAAAATATGCAGCACGCTCATGATACTGGATTAATTAAAAACGAATTAAAGAAATTCGAGAAGGAGATAGCAACGGAATATGAAACGAATAAAGAGATAACGATGAATGGATTGGCCAAGAAATACGGTTGTTCCATTACCGCAATTCAAAGGTATTTAAGAAAAAACAAAGTTGTTATAAGGGGCATCTCCCACACTCAAAACATTTACAGTATTGATCGAGAAAAGATGGTTGCTTATTTCCGTGAAGGATTAAGAGATAAGCAAATAGCGGAAAAATTAGGCGGAAATAGGAAATTAATCGGAACTTACAGAAGCATGTACAAAAAAGGAAAATTAAAAATAAAAGGGGTTGGTGTAAATGTATAACAATATCGTGATTTGTGGTCGTTGGACCAGAGATACGGAAATAATCATGGCAAATAACGGAACGGAAATACTGAACGGTTCATTAGCGGTTAGTGATTCATTCAATAAAGATCATACGGACTTCATAGAAATCAAAGCTTTTAAGGTGTTGGCTCTTAATACAAACAAATTTACATCTAAGGGTAGCAAAGTACTGGTAAGCGGAAAGTTGCAGCATGAGCGATGGGAAAAAGACGGTCAAAAACGCAGTAAACATGTTGTGATAGCAAATCAAATTGTATTTTTAGATGATAAACCAAGCGGTAATCAATCAGAACCACCAAAACAGGACACACAACCAATTGATATTAGTGATTCAGACTTACCATTTTAATTAAGGGAGTGAAATTCAATGCATGACCGCGAATCTATTATCGAACAACTAGTTTTAATTACAGGCTACAACCGCAGCGTATTTGAAAAAATAACGGATGAAGCATTATCAAAGGAATTGGAAAAACATTATGCGTGAAGCCATGAAAACACTATCACACGGATTTATACCGATGTTGCCGCAGGATGATACAGAATATGAGTTTTTACTAGATTGGTTAGAGTTTGCCATGAGTAAGCAACAATTACGCGATATAAAACATCTGTGGAATAATGGATCGGATATATCCGAAATCGTTACAGAGACACAACGTAAACCGTTGGAAATATTAATGGCGCTGATACACCTGTCGGAGAAAAATCACAAAATAAGAGCAATGGGGAGGTTGTTTTAAATGCTAACATCTACGGATTATATAAATGCTGAACAAAACGGGATAAAAGCTGAAACATTAAAATCACGCTACTACAAAGGCTGGGACGCGGAAAAAGCAGTAAATGAATCTTTACGCTCAACTGAACGCAGGGAATGGGCAAAGGTTGCTGAACGTAACGGAATAAGTAAAGGAACATTTGATGGTCACGTGTATGCCTATGGATGGGGATTCGAGAGGGCGGCTACAGAGTCTATACACAAAACTCATGGGAGGAGTAATCGTGAAACGTCATAAAGGAGACGCTTATAGTCCTATTGTGAAGGTTTTAAAAGATAAGAAGGGTATTCCTACCAAAATACATGCAAGCGGTCGTGAGTATGCTCTGATACACAATGACTATGTGGATGGGAATAAAAACAAAATTAATCGGGAGGTTAAATGATGGAAAAGGTTAAGCATTGGATCGACTGTAGGATTAGAAACAAGCATAGGTACAACTATTACAACAATAAGTGCATTATATGTGGAAAGAGGGCGAAATAGTGAAAATAATCTATAAATACCCATTAAATTCAGTTACCACGCAAACGTTGACCTTACCGATCGGGGCTACTATTTTATCGGTAAAAAATGTAAAAGAAAGTATATGCGTGTATGCGGTTGTAGATAATCAGCAGAAAACTAGCAAAGATGTTGAAATCTTAATTTTAGGAACAGGTCAACGTTGGAATGGGATTGTAGATACTTATTTGTTTCTGGACACCGTTAAATTGGCGGATGGAGGTTTAATGTTTCATGTGTTTTATAAATAAGGTGAAACAAAAGAAAGTCAAACACTGCTAACTTAAACAGAAAAGAATTAAGAACGCAGATTAATGAGCGTAACTTTTCCCGAATGATGGAAAATACAGACGTTATCAAAATGAACGGTAGAGATTACCGTCGGAAGGAGTTTTAAACATGCGAGAGATTAAGTTTAGGGGTAAATCAAAAATGTCGATTGAAGAATTGAATAAAATGGGGTTTATACACGAAAATGGATGGGTTGAGGGGAATCTGATTGTCAACGGAGATACACCTAATATTGTTGGCGACTTACTGGAAATATATCCAGAGTATACTATTCATGAATTTTGGGTGGTAGTCGATAGCGAATCCGTCGGACAGTATACAGGATTAAAAGACAAGAACGGTAATGAGATTTATGAAGGGGATGTAGTAGAAATAACAAACACTTCACGTATCTTTAATGGTAAAAACCATGATTGTGAATCAAAAGTTAAATACGTTGATGGTCATCCTTATGTTTGGCCACACCCCATTATAAACGGAAAAATAAAGAGGTATGGCGCTAGGTTGTTAATGACAGGCATTGGAAAATATGCACCTGATTACGCTGTTGTTACCGGCGATGTTAAAGTAATCGGAAACAAGTTTGAGGATGGTGGTTTATTAAATGATAGTAAATGAACAAAAGCTTATCGAGTTTAAAAATAATTGTAATTGTAATCTAGATTATCAAGAACTTAAAAATGCGATTATGTGGTTTTCAAGTAAACCTGTTACTAGATTGAAAACGATATTCATACAGGGTGACTATCCAGCCATTTCTATTTATGGTACAAAAATACATGTACACAGGATATTAATGATGTATTGGTGTAGAAGAAAATTAGACACAACTGAATACGTCCACCATAAGGATCGCGACAAATTGAACTCAAAAAAAGCAAATCTCGAATTGATGGAACAATCCGAACATCAAAGTTTGCACACTAATGGTAGAAAACTTTCGGAGGAACACAGGAAGAAAATATCAATAGCTAATAAAAATCGTAAAGGAGTAAAAGTAAAAAAACGCTATAACATCCCCCATCGAGAAATAACGGTATTTCTTAAAGAAGGAAAAAGCATCAATTGGATAGCCAATTTTTACAATGTAGACTGGAGAACCATCAAAAGTAGGATATACGATAACAGACAAACTGTTAGAAAGTGAAATCAATGGCAAGGAGTTGGTCAAGTAAATGGAGTATCTAACGGACGAAGATTACGCAATTGCTGCTAAGAATGGAATTAAAAAGTTGGCCGTTTATAAACGCTTATATTATTTAGGCTGGTCGGTAAAGCAAGCGATCCATACGCCAACCATGAAGCGTACAGATAAGCGCGGTAGCAAGTATGAAAAATATTATGCGATTGGGGAGAAAAATGGTATACCGAATAAACGAGTTTATTATCGGATTAATTATGCGCGATGGAGTTTAAAGGACGCTTGTACGGTTCCGATTCGAAAATATGAGTCTAGGAGGGCGTGGCATGCGCCAAAGTGAAGCTAAATACAATCTACAGAAAGCTTTAAAACACAACAAGACTATTCGTATTACCAAACTTAAACAGCTTATGAGTGTGCTTAACATGACGTTAAAGAGCAGTCGGGATGTTGAGGTTGACTATCTTAAAGGCGAGATTAGAAAGTTACGGGCGGAGTCGACACATGAAGCTAGTTAAATATTTATTGGATTGCAAAATGAAAAATAAACACAGACCAGATTATTATACTAGTAAATGTGAAATATGTGGGAGGATGTGCGGAAATGAAAAAGGTAAAAATTACACGCGAACAAGCAGATAGAATTAATGTTTGGAAAACGGTCATGGGCGACATGAGCAGATTGCTAGAACTTCAGGCGAAAGGATTGCTAGTGAAAAGTAAATCTTTACAAGAACTATCACTCGATGAACTCGCCCGCGCTATTTATGTAGGCTATGAGGTTGAGGAGGAATTTTCAAAAGGCGACTGGGTGGTTGTAACATTCGAACTTCACACCACCATTTACGGCAAGATAAAGAAAATAACCGATGTAAAGGACTCGCTTGCAGCAGGGCATGATGTTTACTTCAATTTGGAAGGCGACGGAGTTGTTTATCAAAACGAAATACGCCACGCCACTGAATCAGAAATCGTACAAGAAGAAGCGCGTAGAATGGATAAGAAGTTAGATAAATTATTGCTTGAGTTGAGTAATGATGAACGTATTAACTTGTATAAAAAACTAGCTCGGGGTGAATCACATGACTGAAAAGGAACGATTGGAACAATTAAAAGCGCACCAAAACATCCTGCAAATATCGAGGATTTCGGGATTTGTAAGTATTTATAAAGACGATTTTGATTGGTTGATGAAACTAGCTGAATTAAAACAAGAATACCTTGAAGCACTTAAATTCTACATGGAAGAAAACAGTCACATGCAAGCTAAAGTTATTAAATTGCAAATACAAATCGGGAGGGAAAACAATGGCTAAATGTATCGTTTGCGGACTCGAATCACATAAGGAGTCTAGTAGTCTTTGTGAATCTTGCTTAAAAGAAAAATTGATGGTTGAACTAGATCGCGTTGAGAGTAAGTGGTTTTAATGAAAACATTTGATGTAAGGCTGAACGGCGAATGGATAGAAGCTATTCTTTTCAAAATAGGTGACGAAGTAAAAAACGAATATGGAGATATAGGAATCGTTGAGTCAACAGAAAATGGTGGTCTGTTTGTAAATGTTGATTGGAACAAAAACGACGGATTGAGAATCGGACGTTGTTGGATGGCAAACAGTCTGGAAATAAGGAGGACTAATCAATGAATGAACAAGAAATTTATCTAACGATGAAAGATACCATACAAGATATTGCGCTGGATGATATTAAGGCAGAACGAGCTAGACAGGATGAATTACATCCACAGAAATTAACGATTGCCATGCGGTTCGTTTGTACAACGGAAGAAGCTGGCGAGGTGGCAGAAGCATTGCAAGAAGATGATTCACGACATTTATACAAAGAGATAATAGAAACCGCTGCATCTTGGATGAGAATGGCAGAGGAAGTGAAATTAAATGATTAGCTTCACAATTCCGGGCACCCTACCAACCATGAACGAAATAGTAGCCGCCAGTAAAAAGAACCACATGGCATATGCAAACATGAAAAAGGATTACACCGCATTAGTCATGATTAGCGCACAAGGACTTCCTAAGGTAAGTAAAGCTGATTTCATTATCACATGGTATTGCGAGAATAAGCGCAAGGATCCTGACAACATCGCAGGCGGCGGGATAAAAATGATACTGGATGGATTAGTAAAAGCAGGTGTAATCCCTAACGATGGATGGAGTGAAATTAATTCGATTACACACCATTTTGAGGTAGACAAACAAAATCCAAGGATAGAAATCAAGATATTTGAATTGATTTATGATTTAGATGTGCCAAATTAGATAAAATAAGCAAATTGTGGGCGCTTTGTATATAAAGACAATAAAACACACCACCTAAGATAAAAAGTTACCACGAGTGCTTATAACTAACAAATAAAGGGATGTGGCAAGATGAATGATACCAAAATAAAAACATACCCCGTAATGAAAAAATCCATTAAGGATATTTTGGGTCTGTCGGATAAATTTAGCGATCAATATGTGGTTGCTAGATTGGAAGAATTGGAAGAGGAGAACGAACGGTACAGGCAAACTTTAAAAGAAATTGTTGATATTAGAAATCAACGTTTTAATGACACACCATCCGAAGATATGTACAAATTGGCACTAAAGGTATTAACAGACTAATTGCAGGGGGTCTGACCATGGATGAAATGAAAGCAGAGATTGATTTAATGCAGAACAAAATATACATCGTGATTGATGGCGATATGAAGGTCATAGAAGTACCGCATCAAGGTGAGTTGGTATTGAAGTTTGTTAAGGGCAAGGCGCAGAAATATGATAAGCGGGAGAGTCATTTGTTGTAGGTTTGAACGAAAATGCAAAATAAGGAAGTGTTGATCAAATGGATCAAATCGAACGTTTAGGGGAATATTTATATCTCAAAAAGCTGAACGAAAAGGGGAAAGATACAGTTTATATGCAGGGCTATAAAGACGGAATTGAGGAAACGGAAAATGAGGTTATAGAATTTTTAAAAAGAACTAACTAATTCGCAGCTCGAGTAAATCACGAAACAACTAAATAAGTCCAGATACCGAGAAACGGGATGGATGTAGAACGAGAGCAAATGCTCTTTTTCTGCATCTTTTTTTATATTTGGTGGGTGTTTCCTCTTTGGAAAACACCACAATTATTAGGAGGGAATCACATGATAATCACATTTCAAATTCTATTATTATTTATCATATTTGTTTCATTCGTCATGATGTTCGACAAAGAAAGTAGTAAACAAGTTCACGAAAATTATATGTTTATATGCGCGATTGCGATAGCTTGCTTTATTGCTAGTGGGGTGTGGTTATGATGGATACCTGGGTAGATACGTTAATCGAAGAGTATACCGTTGGTCGTAAAGAATTACATGAAATGAAAAATAATCTTGATGATGAAAACAAAGAGGATAAAACACAGATCAACAGTATGATAAGTGATATGACGTATTCATTGGATTGGATGAAGAAAGGACGTCGTCCCGGTAATCGCAGAGGAATTGACAGACGTGCTAATTATCAGCGTACAGCTTATGTTGAAATGGATATTTTCCCTGAATTTTTAGAAGAGAAATCAGATATATCACAAGAAATGAAATTACGATTGATTGATGTATTACTGGAATTTTCAGATAGACAAAGAGAATGTTATTTATTGCATATGTCGAAAGGATTTAGTTATTCGCAAATCGCTGAATTTCTGCAAGTCAGCAGAGGAACAGTTCAAAATCATATTGTTCGCGCGAAAAAGAAATTGAAAGAAATTGTTTAATTGTGTCGTGCAAGCGTCATACAGTTGCCAAGTACTAGTAAGAGCACTAATCAGATTAGTATTAATAATTAAGACCGTGAGGTCTATATAGATTAAGCAGTATAAATATTAGGTAGTAGAGCCGCTTGTTTCCGTTGAAGTCCTTAGTGCCACTTTGGATATTAGTAGACGTGAGGGGGGTGGTTTTATATTGGAGGTTGGTGAACATGTAATGAATTGGGAATCAATTCGCCATGAATGGGAATCATCAAAAGTCACATTAAAAGATTTAGCTGAAAAACATGATATAAAACTAGGTACATTGAAAAGCAGAAAGAGTCGTAAAAAATGGTCGAGGGGTGCAACTAAAAAAGATGCAACCAATACAAAAAAGGTTGCAACCCTGAATAAGAAAGATGCAACGAACAAAAAGGAATCGATTAAAGAGTCTTTGCCCAGTGATGAACTCACTGATAAGCAAAGGCTTTTTTGTACGTATTATCTTAAATATTTTAATGCTACTAAGGCTTATCAGAAGGCTTATGAATGTGATTACTTAACAGCTAACAAGAACGCTCATAGGCATATGGTAAATGAAGGTATAAAGCAAGAAATCGACCGCATGAAAAAAGAACGAACAAAAGGTATAAATTTAGATGCACAATTTGTTCTACAGAAATACATTGATATAGCGTTTGCTGACATAACGGATTACACAGTATTTGGCAAGAAAGAAGTGCCTGTTATGACGATGTATGGACCATTAAAAGATGATGACGGAAACGAAGTAATGAAAGAAGTTAACTATGTAGATTTTAAAGAGTCTGATCGAATAGATGGAACAATCGTTACCGAAGTCAAACAAGGTAAAGATGGTGTTGCGATTAAATTAGCTGACAAAATGAAAGCATTAGAAAAACTATCCTTATACTTTGACTTATTCCCGGATAAGTTCAAAAGAGAAATTGAAGAAGAAAAACTGAAGATAGCGCAACAAAAAGTAAACAACGATAGCAATAATGACAAAGAAAAAGACATTGCTTCAGCATTGCGGGGGTTAATCAATGGACCTAACACGTAAACAATGGGAAGTAGTCAATAGTGTACGAGAAGAAAATCCTAAGATACTTATTCTTAGTGGTGCAAAAAGAGCAGGCAAAACACATGTAGCTATATTGTTGTTTCTGGGCATGGTAGCGGACTTTGAAAACGAAGGAGTATCATTCATCATCGGTGGTGCTACTTACTCGTCTATATGGCGTAACATACTCAATGATATGGAAACCATATTAAGCAGAGATATTAAACTAGACAAAACAAACGCCTTTACTTTATTCGGCAATAAAATATATGTATTTGATGGTTCTAAATCGGATTCATGGAAAAAGGCCCGTGGTTTTACCGCAGCAGGCGCATTATTGAATGAAGCCACTGCATTACATGATACATTCGTGAAAGAAGTATTATCACGTTGCTCTTATAAAGGCGCAAAAATCATCATGGACACGAACCCCGAGAACCCGATGCATTCTGTTAAGACAGATTACATTGATCATGATGGACAAGTGTTAGACAGTGGACGACTTAATATAAGGTCGTTCCATTTTACGTTGGCAGACAATAACTTTTTAGATCCCGAGTATGTAGAGAGTATTATCGCATCCACACCAAGCGGAATGTTTACAGACAGGGATATATACGGTAAACCAATTGCCGCGTGAATAAGAAATTATTCAATGAAAATCGGGTTAAAAATTGGGAAGCTAAATCAGGTATAAATCCAACTAAACTATGATATAATAGTGTTACAAGATATTATAGGGGGTTGGGTAAAATGATAACTATTTACTCTATTTTGAATACAAACAATAAAAAAAGATACATTGGCATTTCTTCTGATTTTAAAAATCGAAAAAGAATTCATGTTTGGGCTATGAAAAATAACAAACACAGAAACCTAAAATTACAACGCTCGGTTAATCGTCACGGAATTGAGTCGTTCGACTTTGAAGTGTTAGAGGAATTAGAAAATGATGATAGAATGAATGCTCTTATGAAAGAGAACGAGTATATCAACAAATTCAATTCATACAACAACGGTTATAATCAGAGCGAAGGATTTGAATTTAGTTTTCTATATAAAGAAAGTTTAGAAACTAAATTAAAAAGACGAAGATTAATGAGCGGTAATACTTATTGGTTAGGGAAAAAACACACTGAAGAAACGAAAGAAAAAATAGGTAATGTTCATAGAGGTAAAACAGTTAGTGATGAAACCAAGAAAAAATTGAGTAACTCACGAAAAGGTAAATTTATAGGTGAGGATAATTCCTTTTATGGTAAAAATCACTCGCAAAAAACTCGTGAAACTATTAGGCGTAAACAAGTCGAATTTCGTGGAACTAAAGTAAAGTGTGTTGAGACCGGAAAAGTGTTTGATAGTATTTCAGAATGTTCCAGGGAAATGAATTGCGATAGAAGGAATATCAGAAAAGTATGTGATGGTGTTTGTAAGAGTACGAAAGGTTATTCATTTGAACTTTGTAACTGATACGCCAATCAATTACCAATCCATCAGCGAAAGCGTTGGAAGGTTTAGAGACTAGATAAAGTAAGCTAAGCAAAGACACTTTAATTAGGTGTCTTTTTTGTATGCTGAAATATCCACGAAATCCGACACCTGACCATTAAGTTGAAGGTGGTGAGATAGTCCGAACTTGCAGGAAACTGTAAGAAGCAGAGGATAAAGAGCCTTTGCGATAACAAATTGTTTTGGGTATCGGCTGAAGGTGTTATTTATAAAGACTTCCATAAAGACAAGCATTTTATATCATCTGATGAAGCGAACAAGAAAAACTTTGTCAAATACTTTGTTGGTATCGATTGGGGATATGAACATCCTGGCTCGATTGTTGTAATGGGGATAGATGATAAAGAAGATGTATATGTACTAGAAGAACACACGAAACGACATGAGGAAATTGATTATTGGGTGAAAGTAGCCCTAGACATAAAAAAGGAATACGGCAATATTAACTTTTTCTGTGATAGTGCTTAACAAATCGGGCACTTAACCTTGTGAATTGCTGGGAACCCCTAAAGCTAACAGTACCAAAGTGTAAAAATCTGTTAGATGTACCAATGGGCAATCAGCAGCCGTTTCTTCTTTACTAAATTATCTTCAGGAGAAGTGGTTCAACGACTATCGAAACCGAGTAACTTCAAGCCGGAAGGTTGGAGTGCTTGGAAGTAGAGTACACCACAAGCTTATGGTGGTGGAAGCGCAAGGCACACGTTATTCGTGTGAAGATATAGTCTAATCTCATAGGAGACTACGAGCAGCCTAAGGGCGATTAGGAATTTGCGATTCTTAATGAATATAAATGAGACCTGAACACGTAACAAGATTCAGACGTGAAGGATTACGCGCATTAAACGCTGATAAATCTGTTTTGGCTGGTATTGAGGAAGTAGCAAGGTTATTTAAGTTAAACAGATTAATGATTGTTGAAGATGCGGTAAAACGATTCAATGAAGAAATATACATGTACGTGTGGAACCCCGACAAAGGCGAACCAGTTAAACAGTTTGACGATGTATTGGACGCAATCAGATATGGAATATATTCAGAAATGAAGCCACGTAAACGGAAAACTAAAGGCAGGTGAAACCATGAAGTACAACATTCAAAACGGCAAAATAACAGGCAAAGAAATCAGAAACATCATCAATGACCACCAAAAAGAACACGAACACATGAGAAAACTATATGAGCGATACAAAGCTAGTCGAAAAGGTGTCCCAATATTTGAGCGGTCAATCATGGACCATGACGAATTCGGCATCAAAGGTGCTACTCGTATCGACGACAAAGTGAATAACATGCTTAATAACGCGTTTGAGTCGGATATAGTCGACACGGCAACGGGTTATTTTTTAGGTCATCCGATTAACTATCAATATGAAGGTGACGCGATCAAGAAAGAAATCGACACTTTCAATCTACGCAACCATGTTGAAGATGCTGATTCCGAGTGGGGAAAGATGGCAATTATCTGTGGTAAGGGTGCAAGGCTTGCTTATATCGACAAAGAAGGCAATGAACGCATCAAGAACATTGAACCGTGGCAAACAATCTTTATAGGCGATAGCATAGCTGAACCTGATTACTCTATTCGCTACTATAAGGATGATAAAGGCGTAAGTCATGCAGAATTTTACAATGATACGATGATTCAGTATTTCACGGATAAAGATGGCACATATGAGGAAGAAACACCTAAACCGCATCTATTCGCACACAATCCATTATACGGACTAGCGAACAACAAAGAGGAACAGGGTGACATTGAAAAGGTGCTTTCATTAATTGATGCGTATAACCGCACATTATCCGATGCAAGCAACGAAATAGAGCAGTACAGACTGGCTTATTTAGTATTTAAGGGTATTACGCCTGATGAAGAAACAAACGACCAGATGAAGCGCCATAAGGTTATTGAGTTACTAGAGAAAGACGATGATGTGTCCTATCTGACAAAGGATATCAACGATCAACTAATTGAACATCATTTAGAAAGGCTAGAAAAAAATATATTGAAGTTTGCTAAATCAGTAGACTTTACTGATGAACAATTTGGGTCAGCGGCATCTGGCGTTAGTTTACGTTATAAATTACTAGCTTTAGAGAATAAGTGCGTAACCAAAGAGCGCAAAATGACCGCAGCGTTACGTTATCAATTTAAAGTGATATTCAGCGCGTGGGCCAAACGTAAAGGTGTAGGCAAAGATGACTATTTAAATGTTAGTTTTTCATTCAAGCGTAACCTTCCTGTTAACGTGCTAGAGGAATCAGAGATAACCGCTAACCTAAGAGGGAACGTGAGCGAAGAAACACGACTAGCACAGTTATCTATTGTGGCTAATGCAAAAGAAGAATTGGAACGAATGAAGAAAGAACAGGATGAGTATATGCGGAATATGCCGGATGTAGGTGATGGTAATGATACTAGCCAATAAAGAATGCGGAAAATGCGACAAAATGACCGAACGAGTAATCATTCCTGATGACATGGGTGGTGCATCATTCACTTGCCCGTATTGCAAAGACATTGTAAGGTACACCAAAATAAGAAGTTGGTGACGAAATGAATCAAGAGGATATTGACAAGCTACTAGACGAAATGGTAGACCAAGCCGAAGCAGATATTGATAAATTATTCGCCATTAGATTAAAGGCATTACATGAACGCATTGCTAAACTATATCGCAAGTATTCAAATGGTGGAGAACTATCATGGACAGACTTACAAAAGTATAATCGCTTCAATAAAGAAATGGAATTGATCAAGCAAGAAATACACAACGATTACAAGCAGATGTTCAACAATATAGAAAAATTGATGATTGCTACCTATTTAGAAAACTACCTTAGAAGTGGTTTCTTATATGAATTCGAAGCACAACAGCCGATGTCATATGTTATTCCGTCTATTGAAACAATACGCAAGGCAATCGCTAATCCAATCGACAAATTAAAGCTACCAGCACTCATGCAGGATAACCGAAACGAAATCATCAAGAAGATAAACATTGAAATATCACAAGGCATCATGGCGGGTGAAGGATACTCAACTATTGCCAAGCGACTTGAGGACACGGTTCATTTTGGGGCATATAAAGCGCGCAGGGTAGCACGAACTGAAACAGGCAGGGCGCAAGTTGAAGCAAGGCTAGAAAGCGCTGAACACGCTGAAAAAGTAGTAGGGAAAGCAAAGCCAAGAACGAAAGAAGAAACAGAACAAGCAGAACCACGCAAAGGCATGATCAAAACCTGGTCATCATCTGGTGATTTAGAAGTAAGGTCATCTCACAGAATACTTGACGATCAAGAGGCGGACGAGAAAGGATTCTTCCATTTTCAAGGACATAAAGCACAAGGACCTCATTTGTTTCATGGCCCGAAATCAGCCTCACTGAATATAAATTGTAGATGTGATGTTCTTTTTCTTGTAGATGGAAAAAGGCCTAAGTTAAGAAGGTTTAGAAATTATGAGGATATTGAGTATCAACAAAAGCTAGCCAACAAGATTGATAAGTATATGTTAGAGGGTATGACTGAAAAACAAGCAGAGAAAAAAGCTAAAAAAGAAATATCTCCCCCATCACTTGTTATTGAATACCAAAGTTATGAGGATTGGTTTAAAACGTTGCCAAAAGGCAGTAAAACTGTGGTATAATAGAGATAGGGAAAGCCCCTACGATGCGATAACATCTAGGAGCGTGACCAACACCTAACAAGGAGATGTTGATAAGTGAATAATAGCACAAAACCATCTAAAGAACAAATGCACCAATGGTATATAGTTGAAATGAAAACGTATAGACAGATTATGAAGTTAATTGGCACTAAGAATAATCGGGAAATACCTAAACTCCTAAAGGAATATAACATACCTATTAGGCATGGTTCTGAAGCGGTAAAAACACAATGGATTAACAATGATGAAAGAAAGAAAAAACAAAGCGAGCAGTTGAGTGAAACACAAACAGGGAAACCTTCAAAACGAAGGATTGATTTAATTGAACTGAAACAAAGGTATAAACAACATGGGATCAATATAGTTAAACGTGATTTTGTTGATGGTTATACCATTATGGAGTGCGAATGCGAAAGATGCGGTCATTGTTTCAAAAGAAATTTAAAAAATCGCAGTATGGGTTGCTTTAAATGTTCAATTATATCAACACACGAAAAGCAAAGAATAGATTTTGACGTTGTCGAAAAAGAATTTAATGACAATAACGCGATACTTATAGATACTGATTATGAAAACAACAATACAAAAATGGGGTTTATTTGCCCTAGTCATTCTTCTTATGGATTACAATATAAAACTTATCAACATGTGAAAGAACGGGGTGCTTGCAGATACTGCAAAATTGAACAAAGAAGAAAAGAAAAGAAGCTTAAAATGAACCCCAGAAAAGCGCTCGCTAGTTTATTGAAAGAATGGCGATTAGCGGTATTTGAAAGAGATAACTATACCTGTCAATGTTGTGGGGATAAAAAAGGTGGTAATTTAAACGCACACCATATTAAAAACTTCTCTAAATATAAACATTTGAGACTTGATATAGATAACGGTGTTACCTTATGCGAAAAGTGTCATGATCCTAGCATAAAAGGGAGTTTCCATTACATATATGGAACTCGTAACAACAATGAGGAACAGTTAAAAGAATATATTAAATCAAAGGCATCCATTTAGGGTGTCTTTTCTTATGCAATAAAGGTGGTGAAAAAATGAAAAAGAAATTCATATTAGAGTTTGATGAAGAACCTGCATTAGTGTTTGTTCAACGTAAATCAGGTGATATAAGAAATGCTGAATTGTATCAAGATGGCGAAGAAGTCAAAGGGTGTCGAACGGTTAGAATTGATGCAGGATTAGACAACCTTACCACACATGAAATTGAATACCTAAGCGGTTCCACAAAAGATTAATCTAGTTAGGTGATATACCTAGAGAGGTTGGCGATCTGGTATCTGCCAGTTATGGCTTAAATAACAATATAAAAATGGAGGGTTTAATATGAATTTTGGACAAGCGTTTGAAGAAGTGAAAAATGGTAAAGGTATGAGACTACCACAATGGAGTAAAGACGTATCTATTCGGGCGCAATACCCAGATAGTCATTCCAAAATGACGGCACCTTATTTGTATGTCGAAAGCCGTTTTGGTAGAGTACCGTGGAAAGAGACAATGATTGAACTTTTTGCAGATAATTGGGAAATAACAGAGTAGATTTTACATGTCTTTAAGCAACAGACGTTATAAACAGGCTTATTTATTATGGTGGCGGAATAGGTAGACGCTAAGAGTGTGAGGTTAGTTGCAATTACACATTCAAACAAACTAATCATGTAAGGTGCAAATCCTTACCCATAATATGACCTAGATAAGTCATTAAACTGTCTTTTTATTATTCAAAAATACAGACATAGCAGGCGCGTACTGCATGGCTAGGGGGAATTACATTGACATTAGAAGAAATTAAGCAATGGCTAGAGGAAAACAAAGAAGAAAAAGACGTACAAGCGTATCTAGGAGAACTTAGCGCCGTTTCCAATGAAAAGGTAGAAGGTTTCCTTGATACTGTTGAAGGTAAGAAGCTCCTACAACCACGACTGGACAGGAATTTTTCAACTGGTTTGAATACATGGAAAGAAAAGAACCTTCCAAAGTTGATTGATGACGGAGTAAAAGAAGCGAATCCAAGTGAAACACCTGAACAAAAAAGAATCCGTGAATTAGAAGATAAGATTGCAAACGCTGAGAAAGAAAGCACGCACGAAAAACTTCTTAACACGGCAGTAACACAAGCATCTGAAAAGGGATTGCCTACTGATATCGTGTCGTTTTTTGTTGGCGAAGATGAAGAAACAACCTTAACCAATCTTG
>Ga0314855_100031_pt1 | contig 47939 bp, 80 predicted proteins | sample 2018CB1WmetaG_FD_203636 | JGI IMG/M metagenome (GOLD analysis project Ga0314855, IMG submission 203636) | Cryopeg brine viral communities from Beaufort Sea near Barrow, Alaska, United States - 2018 CB1W | ecosystem: Environmental > Aquatic > Marine > Coastal | place: USA: Alaska | collected... | reverse complement strand
GAGGAAACAGCGCCGCCTGTTCGGGGGTGTTGTAGCCTACCTTACCGTTGCGAGTGTTGCGGTACTTTTGTTTCGTCATATCCGTTCCATTCTACAGTAGTTTGCGGTACAATCTGCTTGCTTTAGTGCGCTGGTTATGGTAGGCCGACAGGGGGTTCAACGTTTGCGGGGTTGGGTGCCATGTTTACAACGATTGAACCGTAGATTAGGTCAGCGAAACGTGTTGGCGTGTTGGCTGCTTCCCGTTCTGAAAAACTATCCCCGCCGTCAGTGATGAAGGCGCTGGAGTTGCTGTTCGCTCGCCAGTCCAGCATTAAATCCATGATATGTGCGGTTTGCTGTCGCGCCAAGTCTAGGGTTCCTGCATACGATCCGATGGTGATGGGCATACGGTGTGGCTGTAGGCGTTCACCGGCAAGTGTTCTGTCACTGCGTGTGCGCACTGGGGTCCCGTAGCGGAACACAACAAATGGTTTCACCGTGCTGTCCGTGAACTTCTCAATCTGGGTGTCGTCTGGCATTAGGGTATGCACGCGGCCACCGGCCACGTTCGCTTTCAGCCGGTCAAGGAAGAGCGTGCCCTCTGCGTAGCCGTCAAAGTTGCTCAAAAGTTTCTCCTAAGAATGTCGTTGACTTGCGCTTGGAACTCTTCGGAGGCGTTGATCCATGCTTTTTGGAGTGCGTGCATTGCTTCAAGACGTGAGGTGCCTTGTTCTTGGTACAGGTAGTATTTGAGCACTTCTTCGAGCCAGCCGAACTCTCCAACGATACGATCCCCGCTGCGCTGAACGTCTGATCCGACAGCGTCGTACATCGTTCCGATTTCGTAACGTCCGGAAACACCATCGCCAGCAGCCGCGCGAGCTTCACCAGTCCTAGTGACGGCTTCAAGGATGAACCGGCGCATATCGTTAGCGCCATCCTTTACTACGCCCTCAACGAGCTGTTCAAGTTCGTCACGGGTGGAGTCAACCCGCTTGATGATCCTTGCGCTAATAGAGAGTGGCCGCACAGTCCACGTCACACCGGATACCATTACGTTGCAGCCCCCAAAGTCTCAAGAGTACGCACAGCGGCATTGGAAGAGTTTGTGGATGCCTGAATGGTAAACGGAACGCCGACAAGGGAAAGATCACGCGGGTTAGACTTCACGATAACCTGAAAGCCTTTAGGTATGCTCGCCGGAGAGTCGGCCATTGCGATCTGGAACCTGTAGTTCCTGTACGCGGACGCATCATAAGTTGTTTGCTCCCAGCGCGGTGTACGAATGTGCTGTCCACGCGCCGCAATGCCAGCACCAATCACTGTAGGCGTTGACTCCCCGCCCGTGCCAGTAACCGGATCGTAAGCTGTCGTCGTGGAACTGTTGGGGTCAACAATGTCAATGACACACTTGAACTCTGTTGCGGCAGACTCGGCAATCTCATCCTCCCACGACGTTGCAATCAGTGGCAGACCCACTTACACCACCCCGTAGTTCCCGAAGTAATTGTACGGGGCAAACTCGGAATTGTCATAGTCTTGCGATCCACCAGTGAGTGCCCAGTAGTCGAACGCGGCGAGGTTGCTGTTGGCATCGGCAATCATCGAATCTGCAAGTAGGCGGAACTCACGCGCACGGTTCTCTGTCTGAATCTTCAGATCATCAGTGGTGATGTTCCGAGATTCCAGAATGAGGATGGCAGAAATGTTGCGGTAGGCGTAACCGGCCGCAAGCATAATGTCCCCAGCAGCCTGCTCTAGCAAAGTTTCTAGGGCAGCATCGGAGAAGTAACCGTAGTTCGCAAAGCCAGCCGTTACCGGGTCATACGGTACGCCTGTGGTGTCGTTTACGATGAGTCGTAGCTTGCCGACTTCTGTGGATACTGCAATGGGGCTTGCGCCGGGATTGCCCTCTGGGTAGACTGCCATAATCAACCATTCTACCGTGTTCGGTGGGTGGGTTTGGATTCTATGGAATGGAGCGAAATGGGCGACTACAGGTGATCGAAATGGGCGACTACGTTCGCATAGGCAATAGCATCTTGACGTGGAAAGTTATCGGAGTGCGACCAACACCGGGAACCGTAGTTCTCCAATCTGGGCAAACCGACAGGCGGAGGCTCGAATTTTTGGAAACACTTACACTGCACTCAAAAGGAGACAAATGATGATAGAGATAGAGGTTTCAGAACTTAATGTTTCAGACGTGGGGTGCCGGGTAATTGTTGTTCGGGACGGCAACGCGCTTGAGGGCTTATTGTCTGCAATCTGGGTGAACCGCTCAGATTTTGCAATCAAGGGAGAGAACAAGATATCCACGCGCATCACGGTAAAGACCGAAGGAAGCGTACTCGAAGTAAAGGACCTGCCACTGGATTACAGGCTGCAAGTGGAGCGAGGGGTTAACAAATGACAGACGCACCAAACGATTGGCGCTTAGACGCGGCATGCGCTGAATACGACCCAGATATGTGGTTCTCAGAGAACGGCGGCTGGACTGAAATAAACAAGCACGCCATAAGAATATGCGCAACATGTCCAGTCAAGAAAATATGCCTCAACAAAGCAATGGAAGACGAAGCAAGTAGTGATGTACTCTCAGTAAGCCACGGGATCTTCGGCGGACTCAGCGCAAAAGAACGCTCACGAATCAGACGAGAGAAGGAGCGAGAAGGGGTGGAATCTAAAGACTCAACACCCCTCCGCGCTATGGGTGCGACCGGAGGTTAGTCGCACCACCATTCTACAACACAAAAGCCCCACCGGATAACCGGAGGGGCTTTGTGTTTGCTAGGTGCTAGTTACGCAATACCACTACCATCAGATTCGATGATTCCAGCAGCCTCAAACAAGGTTGCCTGAACTACGTGACGAGCACGAGTCTCAACATCATCTTCACGGAACGAACCCTGACGTGCAGGAACTTCGCCACCGTTGAAGTAGAAGTGGCCGCTGTCCTTGATGGTAACCTCAGGAGCGCGGTGGCCCTCAAGGAATACTTCAAGGAATGCGGGGCGAGCGGTGCCCTGCGGGACGAGGAACCAGTAACCGTCTGTAGCGCCCGGTGTGGTGTATCCACCAACCTGATCCAAGGCCCAGAAGTTGACCGGCGAAACGTCACCATTGGCGGGGCTGATGTCATAAACATCGCCACCAGCAGTGCGCTGAACATTCTTGATACCAAGAAGCTGTGCAGCCTGATCGGAAAGTGCGCCACCAGTTACCAGTGCGAACGAGCGAGCGTTCACGCGACGGCCACCAACGGTAGCGGCACGCGAAAGCGTCTTAGCAGCAGCAAGCGACTCAAGAGTCAACGCAGTGTTGCCAGCAAGGTTCGTGAAGGCACCGTTGATCGCAGCGGTAGTTCCAACGAACTGCTTAGCAAGCGTGACATCTTCCTGCTCAGCAGCGTAACGAGCAAAAGCACTCGTTGAACGGCTGATCATGTCGAAGTCGCCAGTCTTGACCATGGTTTCCCACGATACGCGAAGACGAACACCACTCTTGCGGAGTTCAGCAGTGAGCTGTTCCGTAGTGAACTTCACTGCGGGGTACTCAGCGTACTCGGCTACACCGGGGAGTCCAGCGCCAACATAAGCGTCGCCATCGTTCGTCGGAGGAAGCTCTGACGTGTCGAAGTCGAAGTCACCGTAGTTGATGTCGCCCATGGTGCGTGCATTATACTGCTCAGCGATCTGATCCCAAACAGTTACCTGCTCAGCATACTTAGCAAGGAACTCGATGTTGACGGCAGGAGTAAGCAGTGCAGGAATGTCCGAGGTGGAGATTCCTTCACGAAGCTTGGTCTGCGCGGACATGTCGCCCTGCTTGGCACCAACATAAAGCTTGGATGCTTCAATCTGTCGCTTGTTGGCGGTTTCTTCGATACGCGCTACGGCGTTCTCGATGATTTGCTTACGGGTAGACATTAGATACCAACCTTTACATATGCTACGCCGCCAGTAGTGGTGGACTTGGGGAGGTACACGGTTCCAATGGGTGTGTTGCCGGTTGGGAGGACACTCAGTGTTCCCTTTACGCCTTTCCCGGCGACCGGGGTTGAGGCGGCATAGATTGTAACATACGGGGTCGCGAGAGCGGCACCGTAAGGAATTGCCCAAACACCCTTTTCGGTGCGAACCGTTGCTTGGTACGTTCCATCTTCACGCAGTGTAGCGTCAGTTTCAGCAATACCAACTAGTCCCGAAGCGAAAAGGACAAGGTCGCCCGACACAATAGTCGATTCAACAACATACGAGAGGCTATCTGCATCCCGGTAAATCTCGTTCGTAGCCATTATGCTCCTGCCTTAGCGAATCCGAGCGAAGCTGACATGGAATAATCCTTGTCGGCGTTCTCCTGAACAATGCGACCGTGAGCCTCTTCAGCCTTGTTCTCTTTGAACTTGGCTTCATACTCGTCAGCGATCTTCTTTTCCGATGCGATTGCATCTTCGACCTTCAGGCCACTCTTTACCGACTCGAAAATACGAGCGCGCGCACTGGCAGTGAGGCTTGATTCTTTCACTACAGTCTCAGCGACAGCAGCGAAGTCAACCTCACCCTCGGCGGGTGCGGAGGGCTTCAGGGCTTCAACGAGAGCAGTTACAAGAGCGGTGTTAGCCTCTGCAAGTGCCTCCTTCATTTCCTTCAGTTCCACTTCATTCTCCTTCATAACTTCCACCGAGGGTTCGACGGAATCCTTTTTTGCGCTCTCGTAAAGTTTCTCCACGAGTCCGCTACCGGGTCGCCCCGGATAAGAAACAAGGTCTACGCCATTCTGCGCGTCCTCATCAAAACTAGTGACGTTACCGTCCTTGTCGGCTTCACCCATGACGTAAATGCTCAGCGCTGTGTGCGGGGCAACCTCGGATACGCGGTCGCGCCATGATGGGAGAACTTCAATCTCACCAACAAGGCCAACGCCTTCTTCGTAGTATGCGTCCTCTGCGAGGAAGCCCCACATCTGGAACGGGTCGGGTTCACCGTTCTCAAGACGGTTGTGGGTGACGAACGACTTTGCGCCCTTGCGGAGTGCGGACGGGCCGAACTCTTTGAGGAGTGCTTCGCTGTAGGTTCCCGAGGTGCCTACGCCGGGAGTCAACAGGGTTGCACGCCAGCGACCCTCCTTGGTCGCAGTGGGTACGGAGGTTGACTCAACAAGTAACTTAGCCATTGGTAACGATTCTACACTAAAAGTATTCAGGTATTGACAACACCATGCAACTAGGGTATCAGATTGCGTTCTAAGTATCGCATTGCGGCGCTAAGTTTATCAGGAGAGTCCGAGAAGCACCCTAGCCCAATATTGCACCTACTGCAAAGCACCCCGCGAACACAAGCCCCACAAGACTTGGCCCCAGCGCAACAGTTATGATCGTGGTCTATATGCAAGTCCTTCTCGGGCACCCCTCCACAGGAGTCGCAGCTTCCGTCTCCGTAGAGCATCGCCATCTGCATGCAAGAGATACTGTATGTCTTAGACTTCACGTTATGCGAATTACACATACCAGATGACCTATACGCCCTAACGCAGCCCGGAATGGTACAAGTAAGCCTCGCGCCCTGCTGCATTCTCGTTATAGTATATCCACCGTTCCGGCTCATGCGCCCCCTGTGCATTGCACACACCGCCTTGGTTCCTTTAGCGTCCGAAATATTCTTACAATTATCAACTGAGCACTCTCCCGGTGGCGTATCCAGCCACACCCGCATGGGGGCGTTCATGTCAGTTCCACGCGTCTTGCGCTGGTGGTGCGCTCCACACATGCCAGCCAGTCTGACTGCCTTATCGCAGCCATTCACCGAACACTGCTTTTCTGGTACACTCATTCTATCGACTCCTTTCGGTCGTTCACGGCCCCGGCAGCTTCTACTGCGCGGGGCTTTACCCATACTACTCTAGGTGAGTGTATCAGTCCTCGTGTCGTTCGACCCAGTACCAGCACCGGCAGGACTGTTCTTGCCCTGACCCGGTGCGCCGGTGCCCAAGTCTCCACTCTGGTCAACGGCACTAGTTCCAGCACCGTCAGTATCAATGTCCTTGCGAGCCAAAGACTTCTCGTTGTTGGGCAGGAGGATTCCGTCAGGAATTGTAACCTCACCGTAACGACCAGCAAGAGCCTCAAATTCCTTCTTAGCCTCTTCAGCAGTGTACAGTCCAGTAGTCCACTTGAGGACAATTGCCTGAATCTCTCGGTAAATCTCGGTGGAGTCAGTGTACGGAGTAAACCAAACCTTTGGTGCGTCTGCACCCATCCACCTCAGAACCTCAACCTCAAGGCTCACGTGGATGTCACGGCGCGACTCCATTGCAAGGCGCGTGGGCGGGTCGAGTGTTTGTGCGGAACCGTATGAGGAACCAGCAGCCGATGTGTCTGCGGTGATCGCAATGGCGGAAACCTCGACGGCGGTAGCGGCAGCCGCAATGAGCGGGTTGCCTTTCTCGAAGTCGTAGGCGTGACCAGCAGTGGATAGCGGGGTGAGTGTGTTTCCGTCACCTGTGACGGCAACCTTGCCAGCACCACCCTTGTTCAGTGCGGCAACTCCCAAGTCTGCGCCAGCCTTCGACTGATTCTTGGCTTGTGCCCAAATCTGTGCCATCGAAGCTGTAACAGTGTAACCGTTAACAAGGAAGTCGCGGTACAGTTTCACCCACGCGATGGCGGGGAGGGCGTCAGGGATTCCGTAGGCCCAACCTGTCTGTGCGTTTACGGTACGGCCAAAGACGCGCTTGTTGGCGGCAACAGTCTCAGACTTACCGTTCAGGCTAATGCTGTCAGTCTTCTTATCAAAGAAGATGTTGCAGAAAATCCACTCGTGCTTATCTGTCGGGCTGGTCGTGCCCTGTGGGTAATGTTGCCAAGTGCGACGGTACGCCCAAATCTCTGAACCGTCATCCGGGTTGCGGTAGTCGGCAGTAATCTGAGATAAAGGCAGTGCACGCAAAGTGTAGTCGCCATCATCACCGATGTAAAGAGCTTGCGAGTCGGAATAGAAAGCGCCCTCGCGCTGATCCAAAGCTTCTGGCCCGAAGAAGTTGCGTTGGTTTATGGGGTTTTCTAGGCGTTCCTGCACGTCGGGCTGCGTGCTGCGGAGGTCGCGCCCACCAGTACGAGTCTTGGGCGCGGTTGGTAGGTTGTCGCGGTGTACACCATCTTCCATGATGTAGTTGAATCGGAGGCGGAAGCCGCGTTTGATCCACGGGTTCAACGCCATGAGGTTGCGAATCTGTCCAGAAGACTTTTTCACCTGAGCCAAGTCTGGCCCATCCTCTTTGTACTCGGAGACAGACGACCAGCCCTGATTGTCCATCATCAGGTCAAGGTTTGACAGCTTCTCTTGTAGGAGTTCGTTCTCGAATCCACGGTTCTGCAACTCGGAATGAACAGACTTGAGGGTTTCCTCAAGCATCTTCCGGTCTACTTCTGCCTGAGTTTCGACTAAACTGATCGCTTTATTTGCCATTGTGTGCCCTAGTTTATCAGACCGGGAGGCCAGCGCCTTCAAAACTCATTCCAGTGTAGTCGTAAGGATCATACATGACACGATCACCAGTCTGCAAAGACTCAGAAGTAGGGTTTATGAGTTCACGAGCATCAAAGCACGCATACCAGAGCGCGTCGGCACGGTCAGGTGACGCCTTGCCACGGCGCTTCATCGAATCCTTAGCCTCAACCTTAATCTGCCCCTTATCGGTATGCTCATACAGCATTCCGCGCATTTCGTCAAGCAACTTATCATCTTGAGAATCAAGGTCAATAAGGCCACCACGGAAACGAGTCTTCAGGTCAAAGAAACCTTCAGCGCGAGCATTTAGATATTCACGCTTATCCGATGGCGCTGCGCCACCAAAGATTTCCACAACGATGTAACGGTTGTCCTTATTGAGCGTGGCAAGGCCGTCAATGACACCGCCACCAATACCAGATGCGTCAATCTTGACAATCTTGACACCCATTTCCAGCGCCAACCCGTGAATGCGCTCAGCAGAGCCAAGGTTCTTCGGGTCGTCACCAGTCAGCGGTGCCTTGCTCCACGAGTCAACCAAACGCGCACGCACACCCATCTTCTCTGTAGGCACAGTGGGCGTGTTCGTCTCAGGGTCAGTTTCCCAAACCTGACCATGCTCAATCTTGTACACAAACGACTTGTCACTACCCATGCGAGCAATGTCAACACCTAACTCAGGAATACCATCAGGGTCGGGAAGAACAACCGTGTTTACGGCTTTGGCAAGCTCAGTCTCCATGTAGATAGTGTTACCAGACTCAAACGACCACTGGCCGAGAACGCGAGCAATGTAACGCGGGTCATCCTCACCCCAATCCTGACGTGCCTGATCAACATAGTCCATACCGGACATGCCACCAGCCTTGTCAAGGTCAAAGCCTTCCTCTTTGGTGATCATTGGGGAATCCAACACACTAATGTGCATCAGGTTCCACGTTGATTCACCATCAGGCTTATCCCACAACTTCGCCATTGCACAGTTCGGGTCAGTAGGGTTAGCGATTAGCAGACGACGGTTGAACTCACCAGTGGAGATGTTGCCGAGCGCGTCAATCATGCCACTGGACAGTCCAGCAGCCTCATCACCGACAGCAAACAGGTACGTTGCGTGCTTGCCCTGATAACCAGCATCTTCGCGTCCGTCTGGTGGTTTACGTCCCTGCCCAATAGTTTCACCAGAGTCCAGTTTCCACAAGTTTGTGGAAGTAATATAACCGGGTAGTTCGTGGTCTACTATGCCGTCCCTGAAGCGTTGGCGAGAGAGTGCATGGATGGAGCGTAGGTTATCCCACAGAATCGTGGTGATCTGATCTTGGAAGGGTGCGGTGGACGCAATGAAGGTATCTTGCGCATTCCACGGGTGAACATCAACCCACCACGCCATAGCGATAGACGCAACATGAGATTTCCCCACAGAATGACCGGCAGCAACGGCAGTGTTCCGATTGTCGCGAATCGAGTACAGGATCTCCTTCTGCTTAGACCAGAGTTGCATACCCAAATACTCGCCAACCCACAGCACTGGGTCTTCGCGGTAACGTTTCCGCTTAGTCTGTTGTTGCAGTTGCCCAAGGACTCCGGGCAGGATTTGACTTACCTTGTCAATCATTCTTCAGTGTGCCCCTCAAGGCGACTCACGACGGCGGGTAGTACCTCTTGGAACACTCCCTCAATCTCGATCATGTCAACGCTAACACCGCGCTGCAACAACGCTTCTGGCATTCTTTCAAAGGCCGCGCTGATAGCAGAGGACATGATCTGTGCGTAAGCGTTCGTAAGTTTGGTGGAGATTGCATCCACGTTGACTTGTGCCTTATCCAAACGCTCCCCCACGTCCTTCAGGAAGCGTCGGTATTCTCCGATGGCTTGCATGTCCCCGGCTTCAACAAACTCGTTCAGGATGCCCATGACACGGCGTGCGTCAAGGATGAGAAGGCGACGCTCTTCCGCTTCGGAGAGTGGGTTGGATGCGTCTAGTAGTTCTTTCAGGCGGAGTAGGGCTTGCTCTGGGGTGATGACACCTTTTACCGCTCGTGACAGTTCTACGGCTGACCGTTTCTCTGATACTGCCGACTTCAGCAGTTGTTGGTCAAGTTTTGAAAGGTGCATTGCTCAAGTATACAGGTAGGGCAACTACCAACTCAGAGTTGATAGTTACGGATTCCGTAATGGTTGGCGACGAAAGCAAATTCGAAGAGTTCCGCGCCCAACCATCCAGCGCGTTTGCTTTCGTTCTTACGTTGATGCCCACGCCAACCTCACGTCCTAACCATGTACACGTAGCCATGATCTGTTCTCTCCCAGAAGTCGTAACGACTGGGCATGCCAAAACAATACCACTAACGGTATGGTTTTGGCAACATAGCATAATGAGTCCGCAATCGGACCAATTATGACATTACTTGAAAAGTATCCCTATAGCGATACAAAGCAAGATACTGTTGTTCGCTGTACGGTGAACAATTGTGTACACAATGGGGACTGTGTACACAAATTACCTAGAAACGCAGTCAGGTAAAGTTACCTGTAGACAAAAGAAAACCGGCCCCTTGACTTGCCATTGACATGAAGTCTGTCGCAAGCAGAGGGGGCCGGTGTTGATGTTCTCAGTATAGCAGGTTAGAGTATTTCCTCAAATCGGTGCTTCTTACCCTCAAAGCACATAGCTAACATGCCCGACGTAGCACGCTCACCCTTCAAGTTGGAAAACCACGACGAACCCGGATCAGACGCAGGCCCAATAATAACCCAACGACCATCACCAGACTGGTACTTCCGGTACGAATGCCAATGACCCACCAACAAGTAGTCAGACTCCCACGTGGGCATACGGCCATGGTCTTGCTTGCCCCACCAGTCACCCATCTTATCCGGCCCACCAGCCTGATGCCCATGCACCATACCAAACGACACGGTATCCAACTTCACCGTCATCGACTCCATAAGAGCCTCAGGGAACAAGAACTTCACGTTCGGCAACACGTCCAACGTCTTCTGCGTCAACTCAAGTTGGCGACCGACACCAATACCAAAGTCAGCGTGAGGATTACCAGCATCAGCCTTCATCCCCGTACGCCAGCGACCGTGATTCGATGTAACCCGTGCATCAAACACTTCCTGAACGTGCGGGGCAATCATGGAGACACCCTGCAAGTCCATCTTGAATGACTGCACCAACTGGTGCGGAACATCCAAATCGTTTGTGTCCCGCTGTGATCCGGTAGAACACGTATTCTCAATACCGTCACCCGTGCGAGCCAACAACACCTGCCGAGGCCGGTACTCCTTAATGTAGTCCACAAAGGACGAATACGACTGAAGAACACGCTCCTCAGTCTCCGGCGTGCCACCAGCATAGTCAGTCTTGCCCCACTGCTCATCAGTGGGTTGCAGCATGGCCGAGTCAACAAGGAACTCACGCTTCGCTGGAATGTAAGTGAAACCCTCAATGAACTTAGACTTCTCGGCCCAATCAATCTCCGAGATTGCTGCCGCCTCAGGCGAATCCTTTAGCTTGACGTTGTTGATCTTATTCCACACGCCGCCACCCGGCCGCGAAGTCCAACCAACAGAGAACGTCATCGTATCCGGGTCAGTACCCGACTCGCGCATGAAGTTCTCGTGGTCTTGACGCGTCCAGACACGTTCTGAGAACATTCGGTAGTCAAGAGTTCCATCCGGGTTGCGCCAGAAAGACTCACCACCCTTTTTGTCGTCAGACTCCTCAGCGCCAGCCTCTTTCTCTTCTTCTTGGCGTGGGATGCTCAGTTTGTCTCGGTGCCTACGTACAGATGCTTCACCGATTTCCCAGAACTTTGCAATCTCGGTGTTGTACTTCCCCGATTCAAGGTCGGCAATATAGTCACTATTTTCCAGCAAACTCATTCAGTCCTCTTCTATTTCTGCACAGCAACCGTCCATGCAGCAACCGTGAGTATTCACTTGACTCATCCCCATACGGTCAAAGCGTGCAGCGGAGTCAATGTCTGGGTGCCCAACACCGTGAGGACAAATACGTTCCATGATGCCACGATCTCCACGCCAGTTCATGGGAAAATCAGACATCACATTGTCGGACGGATTATGGATGACACAAAAATATGTCTCGCACGCCATAACAGGTGCGTGGGTGACAAGTAAACGCTCACCCTCCACGTCTTGCAGGAAGGTCTTGCCTTCAACTTCACGTCTTACCAGAATCATTAGTTATCCTCTCCGTACACTTCATCGTGCCAAATGCAATAAGGGTCTTCGTAGTCGTGCGGAACAGTCTCGCTACTGTCCTCCTTGCAAGGGTCACAACCCTCGCCAAGGTAACGGTTGGAGTCAATCATTGTCCAGAACCCTTCCGCTCTGGGGTAGCGACCTCCACTGTGCCGCCGAAGTCCGATTCCTTCAGCCCGTAATTGGAGATTAGTTTCTCCATCAACCTGTGACTCACCTCCATATCGGAAGCAATCCAATCGCCAGTCGGCTCAGCCATCAGACTGTAACCGCTGCCCACGCCTGCATTCCTTGACGAATCTGAAACTCGCCCGAGTTGAGTTGACGGAACTGAATTGCCGCCACATCGTCTGCACCAATGTACGCACTGAACTGCTCACCCTCTGAGGGCTTCTTGAAAGATACCTGCATTTTAGAACCTCCTGTTTCGTTTGCCATAAACCAATCATTACACAGCTTTATTGACAAAACAACCATTTGAGTAAAGAAAAAGACCGGCAACCCCTTATGGGGGCCACCGGCCTCAATGCAACAAACAACAACAGGAAAGGAACAACACGAACAAGTAACACACTACACCACTTGCTGAGTCTTTGCAACGTCGTGGTCATGCGCGGTTAGCCAACGATCAAACCACTCGTAGCCTTCTGCGCGTGCTACCTCCACTGGCTTAGTGCGATCCCTTGCCGTTGTCATGGCGTAACCAACCATAATCCGTACCCAGTCAGTCGTCGGCGTGTACAGGATGCGCCCGTGCTCAACAACCTCTTCGGCCATCTGCATGATGAAAGCTTCATCCCTGGGGGCCATCACTCACTCACCACCCAGAGCAGCCTCAACCTTGCTGGATACCTGCCACGCTGCGACAACGCGCAGTAGTCTCGCCACGGCGAGGTTGTCAAACGGCTCACCATTCTCGATTAGCTCCGCTGCCTGAATCATTCGCGCTATTTCATCTGTAGTACTCATCACTCGCCCTCCTCTTTCTTGAACCGATCATCAAACTCAGGAAACTCATCAATAAACGTCAACAACGTAAAACAATGCCACGCAGCCGCCACCATATGAGAAGAACCAGTCTCCTCATCCAAATCCTCCCCACCCCACCACGCATTCAAATGCCGTTGCAAAGCCGCATACGACTTACCCCACTCGTAACCCTTACGCCACTGGTTATCTTCATACTTAATTGCCCCAGCCCCGTAGTGCCGTGCAAGAGCATCCAAGGCACCACTCGGAATTAAATCGTGGCGAGACGGCTTAACCTGCTTGAGCCCTCCGGTTGTGCTCTTCGAGATAATCTGCTGCTCGCCTGATGGTGTCAGCCGAATCTCCGAGGAGGCCAATCCCTGTGTTACAGCCGGAGCAGAGGAGTCCCCTGACGCTCCCACTGACGTGCGAGTGGTCAACGGCGAGCCTTCTATCTGCGCTTGGCATTCTTCCGCATATCCCACAGCCTCCTCCTTGTTCTTCAAGCATCCGGTCATATTGGTCAAGGGTGATTCCGACTTTCCGCTCAAGGAGTGTAGATTGGAGTTTCCGCCTGTACTCAGGGTCAGTGGCATATCTTTCGCTCCTTCTATCGAGCCTGACTCTCTTCTGCTCTGGGGTGAGTTCCGGGTTCCGCTTATGCCAGCTCTTCCTTGCGACTGCCTTTGTGCGCTCGCGGGATTCTGGGTTACTTCGGTATCGCTCTCTGGCGTAGCATCTATCGCATGTCCCATCGGCAAGCTTCCGGGGGCGCTCGGGGTGGCACTTTGCTGGTGGTGCGGGTTCTTTTCTTGGCATGTCTCTATCTTATCACTTCCTTTTGTTCCCTTTTGACCACCAGTAGAGGACGTAGTACGCACCTCCTCGGGCGAGCGGTAGCCAAGGTTCTTGCCAGCGTCAGCCACGGCCTGAATCTGCTCGACAGAGACGGCTCCAGTGGTATCAAAGTCCTCAACACGCTTCTTCGCTTGCGTGGTTCCATCAACGTAGTCCCCCGGGAAGGCAATGGGGTTCTCAAGCGCGGTAACGAACGAAGCCTTGTCGTACTCTGTTCTCCCTATTCCCATAGCTGGTCTAGCCATCCTAAATCTCCTCCGCATCAAAGTCAGACCAAGACATGATCCGACGCTTACCAACAACCTCTTGATTGTAGGGCTGATCAAACAGGATATGCTCCCACGACGGATTACACAACCCCTTCACCTCCGGCTTGTCATCAATCAAAACATCCCCATTAACCATTGTCTTATCCTTAGTAATAATCGTGCGCTCCGCCCAGCCAGCGCCGAACCGACTCTCGACCCATTCCAACTTGTCCGAAGCGCACGTCTCATTCGGTAGCCACGGGGAGGTGCAGATGAACACGTCGTGCCCGGCAGACTCTAGCCTACGCAGCCCCAGCCATGCACCGTTTATCATTGGCACGTTGGCGTAGAACTCAGGCCACGCCATCACCTGCTCAACAATCTGCCTCTCATCAAAGTCCAACCCAGCCGTCAAGTCAAAGGTTCTCTGCTCCGCGTGGCGCGGAATACGCGCAGTCTGCCACGGCTCAAAGTAAGTATCCAAGTGCCAATCCCAATGTGCTCCCCAGTTTGCAAGCGTTCCATCGATATCCACGAGTATAGTTTTACTCACTTACCCTCCTCCTCCAGTCCGCCAAGCAGAAAAGCCCGGCAACCCCAACAATAGTCGGAGCGCCGGGCCAAAACAAGCACCGTTACCTAAAAGTTACATTCTACGAGTCAACACCGTCACCAACAGTAAACTCAACCACAGCCGTAGACAAACGCCACTCCTCACGCCCAGCAAAATACATCCGACGACCAACCACAGGAACAGTCAACGGCTCCCACTCAGTGACCTCACTCTCAGCACCCCACGGAGCCACGGTCAACTCCTCGTCAGGCACTGTCGCCGTCAAGCACGTCCACACACGAATAACACCAACACGGCTACCATCACGCCAACGCTCAACATACCCACCATAACGAATGTACTTAGCACCAGACTCAGTAACAGCAGACCACTCCGCAATATCATTACTCATCATCATCACCTTCTTTATCTCTCCGAGTCACACCAAGACGGTGTACCCGCTCAATTTCTTCTGCAATAGCAATAGCAAAAGGGTTACTCGGATCGCCCTCTAGGAAATCTGCAACCTTCACGCCAACAGTCGGCCCGACAAGCTCAATATACTCGCCATCCTCCTCCCAATGCACAATCGCACCGCCCACCATCCCATCAGGCAAATGATCATCCGGCAACATGCGAACCCTGATCGTTGAAATTATCGACCAGTACCACTCGCGAATGGTGCGCGGACGGAACCAAGAGCGCTTACCGAGACTAGCAAGACCACGCGCCGTGAACTTAAGGCGACTCCACAACTTGTTACGGCCCGTAAAGTCGTTCGCATACCGAATGTGACGAATCCCAGTCCTGCGAGTATACGTCCAGCCATCACCATGATCGTGGTGCGTAGCACAAGACCGCAACACTGCGCCAACACTCTTCACATCAGACATCAAACACCACTAAACTCGTCAATTTCAGCAAAATCTTCTTCACAATCAGCATAACCCGCAAGATAGACCGCCGTAAGACCTGCCTGATGCGCAGGGGTACGAGCCTCATCAACCGGCTCACCATCCCACAGTAGCTCAAGAGCACACTTACGCTGAACAGCATTGTAGATATCCTGCACCTTAGCCCTCACGAAGCACCACCTTCTTCGACACGGCACCCAAAGCCTCGTGCATCGAGTAAGGAGTCGGATAGAACACAACATTAGGGTCGGCAACCAACTGGGCGACCAACAAAAAAGCAAAACGAGTCGAATCAACATCGTCATTAATCTCACACAACCTCCCAACATAATCGGCCGCATAAATATTCAACGCGGCAGCAATCGCATCCTGAACAGCAACCTCAAGCGACTCCATAGCCTCCTGAGCCTCAAGTAAAGAATAAACAGGCATATCACCCATCACACAACCTCCAAATAATCAGAATGAATACCGCAAACATCACACAAACGAACCCCGGATAGCACGTCAAATGCATCAAAAGAATGCTCAACACGAGCAACAAAATCAGCAGAAAAAGACAAAACCTCAGACGCATAGCCACCGTAAGGGTAAATATCCCTATCATCCAGCCGAGCCTCAGACAGCTCCACAGAGACACACTCGTGCCCAAAAAAGTGCCGAGCAGCACTCTCTGCCTCAACCTCCATCTCCAGCTTACTCACCGCTGACACCACGCCATGCAACTTATCAGAACTCATCAGAACCCTCCTCCAAATAGAACACCAGACTAGCAGGGGTGGAGTAGATGGGCAAGGGTTTTTGAAAAAAATTTAGGAACACGTTCTCACAACCCACTCGTAGCGTTATACAAAACAATCACAACCACAAGCAACCCCGCGACAATCATGCAAGCATTGACAAACGTATACCACAACCACCTCACAGGTCCGCCCCGCAATCAGAATTAGAAGGATCGGTACCGAAAGAAATGCTAGACATAAAAACCTCCTCAAATAGAAGGCAAGCCTACGTGATCAACGGCGGGAAAACAAGGGATTGAGCGAAAAAAATTTAGGACGTTCAAAAAATACACAAGTTCAACGGAACTGAACAAGAGTCAGGAGTGAACAACTCAGGACTTGGCCTGAAACGCCTCCAAATACGTAATCGCCATACGCGCACGGCCCGGATCATCCCTCAAAAAACCCAAAGCAGAGTTGCAAAAAAGACAGATACGCCCCCTAATGCACTTTTCACACATCTTCTTGCCGTCTTCAGGATGGCACGAATGATCGTGATCCGTAGCCAAAGGAACCTTGTCACCACACATCTCACATGACTTCACCGCCATCAGCCGCAGGTAGTGCTCCACATCCACGCTTAGCTTCCCCCTAGCCCCATTATGCGCCGGGCATAGGCCAACGCCAATACTGTTCGCCTTGGTCACGCAAAGTGGAACAAGACACACGGGCTTCAATTCGTGCCTTGCCAGCCTGACGGCATCAGGCGCGCGATTGTCCCAAGTAAGGCCGTACTTCTCGAACTGGTACATGTGCTTCCCGCAGTGACCCTTGCGTGTCATGATCGCGCACCCCTCATGCCCACAGGGGGTCTTCTCGGGAAGTCGTCTACCGGAAATATGGTATTGGTAATGGCGGAAGCAAAGATTCCTACTAGCTGGGGGATTCAGGCATGCACCATCAATGCACACCTCAGACTTCTCACCCCTTCGTAGCTTCGGGCGAACCGATCCGGTCCCACGTGGCTGCCGACGATGCGTATGACACAGCGCACCATCCTTGCGCGAATCGGCAGGCCAATCACACCCACCCCGCGAACAATTAGGATTACGCCTAACACCCCAACCCGGCTCAGCCTCCAAGCGCCCGAGACGAATATCGACCTGATGCTTCTTGCAGACATGCCTAGCCGCAGGGTTCTCGCATTTTTCTACAACACAAAAATTTTTAGAATCAATCATTCTCCAATTATGCCATATATTTTTGAGAAAAGCAAAAAAACTGAGTACACCATATGCATCTGAGCCATCCCTAAAGCGCCCCCGCCACCTACCACAATATGAGTTCTTTGCCTACCCCCAATTCTGGGGTATTGACAACTTGCGTGTGTTGCTGTAGTGGCGTGTGCTTGCGTGGCGTGCCGGGGGTGGATCGGGGTGTACCCCGCTTGGGGGCATGGGGGTATATGTAACGGTTTGGTAACCCCTATTGTGTATTCCCTATCTGCCCTGATAGACTAATGGCATGAACAAAGCAAGGGAAGCGAGCAACATGCGTAACGCAATGCGTTACGCAACCTATCGCACCGGCCTACGTCTAACGGCCGTAGGTGTGGCCCTCATTGTAGCTACTGCCCTTATCGGTGCATTAGCCCCCATCACCCCGGAGCCGGTACGCGCTCCGGTCACTATCCAACTACCCACTATCTAAGGGCTGATCATCATGAACTACGAATACACCGATACAGACGGCAACGGCCTCACGGACTACGACCTGCATAAGCGCTTCGATGACATGCTGAACGAGTGCCACGAGCCTGCCATGATCGCGGGCATGGAATATCAGGCCTCACGGGCGCTGCGTGAGGTTGACCCTATCGCGTACCGCTGTGGCTTCAATGACTGGGTGGACGCTGAGCTACAGGATGGCAACCTAATCGAGCTGTAACCGATTCCCACTCGTCATACTCTCTCGCAGGGTGTGGCACTGGGGGCAAATCGGCCACCGCAACAATGAACTAAGGACTGATCACAATGAAGAAGATGACTCGCATGTCACAAGAAGCACACACCGTATATGCAGAGCGCCGCATGCAGGATCGGGAGCGTACCACGGTACGCCACGAAGCACGCGCCAGTAAGTTCAGCGCACGGGCACAATTCGGAGGGATCAACTAATGTACCCTCCCATGCCAGCAACGGCTCACGTTGCCAACCAAGCGCCAACCAAGTGCACCTGCGGGTGTTCCGCTCACTATCCCATCCACTTCTCAATGGGGTCACTATGAACTACCGAGTGCGCAACAGACTCACAGGCAAACTCCACCCCGGCACCTATGGCCTCAGGAAAGCACAGGCGCTCGCGGTCACGATGAACTCACTCAATCGGACAGATGTTTTTCAGACATGGAAAGAGGTTTAGATCATGGATTACTACTCAGAAGCGCTACAAGAGGCGCTGGACGCATCATATAGCGCAGTGGATGATTACCCCTCGGAGGGAACAAGGCTCCTACAGGGTGCCTTGGATGCCGCGCTAGAGCAGATTGAGGAACTGCATGCCATGTACGAAGATGCAGAGCAGGAACTCAGAGAGACGCAGGGAGAGCTTGAGGCTCAGCATGACGAACTAGGGGATGCCCAAAAGCGCATTGACGTGCTAGGGGATGAACTGAACGACAACCAAACGTCATACGCCATCGACGCACAAATCCACCGCCTCAAGTACCTAGGGCTTGACTCGGAATACACCACAATCGAACTACTCGAAAAGATGCGCGACAACGCAGAAGCGGAGGAAGCTCACAATGAAACTAGACGCTAACGGTCAATTCGTCACACTAGACGGCAAAGAGTCCGGCATGACACCCAAAGCATTCGCCAAGGGCTTCTGGTTCCGCGACGACTTTGAGGGCTCAGAATGATCGAGCTCACTACGCAAGCTTGGGGACTGCTCATAGTTGTCGGCGCGGTCATGTTCGCTATTGGTCACTACGGAAGGGGTACAAAATGATTGAATTTTTAGATACGTTGGATGCGATTTTCGTGTGGGGTTCGCTGTTTCTGATCGTCACAGGTTCGTTCTTTATTGGTTTCTACTACGGAGGTAAAGCATGACAACAACACAGGCACTAATAACGGCAGCAACACTGCTCGCGACAGACATCCGACTCAAGCAGGAACTCATTGCAGAGAATGATGAGCTGAGAGCCAAGCTCGACGTTACGGCGCAAGCCCTCAGAGAGCATTCCAAGACCATCCGTAAACTTTCCCAAGAGCATACCGATCTGACAACAAAGCTTGACACGGCAACTCAGGCACGCCAGGAGGCTGGGGTTGCCGTGTCAAGCCTCAAATTGGTGCTCAAGTCGGTGCTTGAAACGTTCAGGGGCACCATAACCGCCCTTGAGGAACAGAACGACGATCTCAATCGGGAGCTTTTCTGGCTCTCCAAGGAGCGTTAGCACAAAGCCCTAGTGACGTTCTAAGACGTTGAGGTTCAAAACCGCACTAGGGCACACGTAGTACAGGAAAAGCTCTTAGAGGGCTACTGAGATAGGGAAGAGGACACGTTATGAATATCGAAGAGTACGCAGCACAGTTTCCGATTATCAAGCGGGAGAACATCAAGGAGGGTCAGACTATTTTGACTCAGATGGGAGGAGTCTTCTTTCAGCAGGTCGTTTTGCGGGGGATGTCTTTCTCTGGCTCTAGCGTGGTGCGTCTTGTGAAAGACGTTGTGCCTCAGATTGAGATTGAGGATGGCAAAATCTGATGACAATTGTTGTTGGTATTTTCCTTACTGCGGCCACTTTGCACCTTGTGGATAACTTCTTGAGGTAAACTCTAAGGTTCGGTGGAGCTACCCCCTACCTCCAAATAAGCCTATTTCTATATAAATATATATATACTAGATAGGCTTTAATCTTAAGGGGGTACCTAGCTGTCGAACAAAATCCCTGCAAACGTCTCAGACTCAGACTTTCCCTATTTTTGCCAGATATGTTTTTATTCGACCAGATAGTAATCACTTGCCTCGACCACATAGGCTTATCCGTGAAGATATATATACGGATTATATCGCTATAATATAAATATAATCCAGATAGCGATTTAGGGGAATAACCTGATTGGATTACTGCAAGTGATTACTAGTTCCTTACATAACGTTGACATGGGGGGTTACATGAGTTACAATGTTATCCACAGGCAAGAAGAATAGCTGCCCAAAAGGAGGCTTGAGAATGACCGGAATGACACAGCAAGCAGTATTAGAATCGGCTAATGAAAGACTGGTCGCATGCGCGTTTGAGGGATGCGATCATCCGGTCTACTCGAATGCTCTATGCATTGACCACTACGCACAACAGCAAGTAAGAAAACCTCTTACGCGGCTATCAAGCCGTAAGACGTTATCGGAGCGTATGGAGGCACACACAGACAAGTCTGGCGAGTGCTGGGTATGGACCGCAGGTAAGGACAAGGAAGGCTACGGGCAGGTTAGCGTCGGCGGGAGTAAAAAGCGTGCCAACCGTATTGCGTACGAGCTTGCGTACGGTGCGATACCCGAGGGGTTTATGATTAAACGCATTTGCGAGACTCATGCGTGTGTTCGGCCAGAACATCTGATTGCGGTCACGAGTAAGCAGAGCAGTGAGAACCGCAAGGGTGCCGCTAGGGTTGGCCGTTCGGGTGTCCGTGGTGCGTACTGGGACAAGAAGAATGAGCGGTGGCGTGCGATGGTCACAGATAGTGGCAAGCAGCACTATCTCGGGTTGTTTGAAACGGCCGAGGAAGCCGGGGCTGTTGCTAAGGCGAAACGCTTAGAGCTTTTTACCCACAACTACGCCGATCGCACAACTACGAAAAGGGAGGATCAAGATGAGCAGTTTTGAGTACGAGCTAGACGAGGAAACGAAACGTGAATTAGCCATCGAAGCATTCCGTTCAGAGATGCGGGAGCAGGCGAAAAAGGGTCGCGCTGAAACCATTCTGGACAACATTGGATATGCGACAGTGTTTGCGCTCGTTGAAGAAGGGTTTGCGCTAGGGGGCAAGAAGGTTGAACGCATCATTGCCGACAAGGTAGTGAAGGTAATTGGCGAGATGAGCAGTTACAGCTTGTTCCGTGAGGCTGACCGCTACAATAATCGTAGCGTGGGTCAAGAGTTGCTGAATGATTCGGTTACTGCTCACCGGCACTTGATTGACGAAAGGGTTGGCGAGATTATTGCTGGCTTAGGTTTTGACAGTATCCGAGATTTGGTTGTTGAGTCTGTCCGATCAATGTTCGACAACAACGAGCGGGAGGATGCAAAAGATGTCTGATGTTTTATCAAGCGGGAAGCACAACCGCATTGTGCGATACGGGTTTGATGTGTGCGATACCTGCATCAGCTCTCTCGGGTTGAACATTCGGTGGGATCAAGCATGGTGTCAGAACGGTGTTGAGATTCTTCCATCCGAGATTATGCCCACAGGGGAGGGGGCCACCCAAAATGTCTGAGGTAACGATTAGCTTCACACCAACACCAGACCTACTGGAGCGTGTACGTAGTCTGCTAGGCAGCGCGACAGGGTTTCTGGACTGGGTGGATAGCATCGACGTTGATGCTGACCCCAGATATGCTGTCGTAACGTTCTCGGAGGACCACAAGGGTGGTTACGGGGAGTACGACCACAAGGGTGGGGGTACTATTACGGTGCGTTACGAAACGGCTGCTGTTGCACTTGTGAAGTTGGCGACACCTGAGCTACAGGGGCGGGTGCGTGGACCCTACTCATCATACGAGAAGGTGTCGTACTGGGCGCAGGTGCAGCTAGAGGGTAACGGAGGTATTTACTTATCCGACAAAAGTGCAATACTCGTTGATGCCGTGTTGCGTGAAGTCTTGAAGAGCCACTAGAGAAGGAGGACGGGGAATGAGTGAAGTTCTGAACGTTGACGAGGTCATGGCAACGCTGCGTGATATTGTTGCCGGTAAGGAAGATTACATCTACAAGGATGTACACGACGGTTGCTTCTACTCGGATGCTAACGGCTCCCCCTCATGCATTGCGGGGCATGTTTTTAAGCGACTTGCGCCAGAAGCTTTTGTGAAGATTGCCGGGAGTGAGGTTAGCGGCAACTCGTTCACTGTTCGCGTTGCATTCGATAGATACGATCTAGGCGACATTGATGGTCCTGAGTGTCTTGTTTTGCGTTCAGCGCAGGTTTCGCAAGATCGAGGGGAAACGTGGGGTGATGCCCTAGCGCGTGCCGGGGAAGTTTACAAGCGAATCAAGCGAGAGGGGCAAGATGACTGACTGGGTCGTACAAGAGGACTGGTCAAAGGTCGCAGTTGGCGATCAGGTGAGGGTGGTACGCGGAGACAACGTACTCGACGGTGAGATTATAAATTGCCACAGGTTTTCGAACGCCGAGGTGCACGCGATTGCTTTGCTTGTCAGTGGCATTCCGGGTTCTTTGCACATCACGAACACGGTGTGGACTCTCTTTGTTCCGGCAAAACCTGCCGTGGTGATCCCTATGGAACCGGGCTGGTATCTTGCGTTCGACAAACTAGCGGAATCTGTGTTCCCTGTTGAGGTTGACGCAAGCGGAAAGCTGCTCATCAATCACGCGGGCGGCAATCCAGTGAAGCTTGGCGATCCTCAGCGATTTATCCCATTCACGCCTCTCGCGCCGGTTGCGGTAACGGCGAAGAAGGTGCTCCACTTTTTCGAGCACGATATGTCTGACGATGTTTTCGAGGCAGCCCGTAAAGAGTTTGGTATTTCTTCCGACTAGACTTCTTGTGTTTTGTATTGTTTATTGGTAGGTTATAGGTAACAGGTTTTCGAGAGGAAAGAGGTTTGATAGTGAGTGACAAGGCGAAATATTTGGACGAGCGAGACGACATCCGCAACTGGCTTTCGGGCGACCTGCTTCGCATGTTTGACCGCTGGCTGGCTGCCCACGATGCTGCGGTACGTGCCGACCAAATTGAGAAGGACGCTGCGATTGCGGAAACCAATTTCTCGGAATATTGGGTGTCCCACTCGGTCGCAACCGCTATCCGCGAACAACTGAACGAAGGGAACAACGATGCGTGACATCACCGACCTGATTGTGGAGGCACAGCGCAACCTCTCGGCTGTCACCAACAATCCTGTGCATTCGGTTGATCTTAACCTGTATCGAGACGTTCTGGATGCTTTGGAGGCTGTCACCGTACCGACCGAGAACGAACGGGAAGCTTTATACAAGGTATTCCGCGACTGGTCGAATCGTACCACGTCATTGGAAACAATCACCAAGAGCAACGATGAAACTTTGGCTGATGCGATCCTCGTGGCGGGTTTCCGTCTCCCCGCCCCGGTAGAGCCGACAAGGGTTACTTTTGCTGTTCACTCGCGGAAGTCTGGGAAGACTCAACAGATGATCGATCAACTGTTGGATCGCGCAAATGAACGCGGGATCACAGTTGAGATTGTCGAGCCGGTAGCGCCTGAATGGGAGTATCGCCGCCGCATTGAGCGTGGCGGATCGCAGCCGGACGCAATCTTCGAAGCGATGCCCGTACTCGATGACGGGTTCTGGGCGCAACGTCGAAGCGTTGGCGAATGGGAAGACGTACCCCCTGATGAGGTCACGGAAGGCACCCAGTGAGCGTTCTGTGTCGCATTTTTGGTCATACCCGTTGGCGACCCGTAACGGTGTCGTTCGATCTGATCGCATTCCGGTGTGGGCGCTGTGGGGAACAAACATTTTCTGTAAACAAGACGAAGGTAGGTAGTTGAATGGCTAATCCGGTGAGTAATGACCATAAGTTTTTGAAGGCTGTTGAGGATGCTTTGGAGGTGGAGCGCAAGGCTTCTGAATTGGCGCGGCAGCGTGCAGCAGATTTGGAGCGGACTTTGGTGGCACCGGCTGCGGCGTTGACTGATGCTGCGATTGCTGATGCTTTGCGGAATGGTGTTCGTCCGCGTCATGTTCATACGATTGGGCTGGGTACGCAGAATCCGAACAGGGTTTATGGCGTGAAGGCTACGCTATCGGCACGTGATGAGGTTGCGGTGGTGACTCGTAAGGCGTATGTCTTTGAGGATGAGAGTCTTGACAAGAACCTTTATGTGATGGGGACTAAGAATTATGCACTTGTAACGCCTGCTGGCCTTAGCGTTGATTTCGACTTTGACCCGCTGCGTCTTACTGCAAGATCTGTTGCTCCGATTGACCAGCCGATCATTGACCGTAGCTGGCAACTGATTTTTGATTATGTCCTTGCTAATACGACAGATTTTGTTGCGGATGAGGTTCTGCCTTTGGGTGGTACGGAGTTCCGTAATGATTCTGAGGCGTTTTTGGCGGAGCGCACGAAGCGTCGTCCGATTGAGGTTGGCTCGAAGGAGTACCTTGAAATGTCTGATGCGGCGTTTGCTGATGATGATGAGTTTGGGGAGGAGTGATGATTGAGGCTATTTGTCGCAAGGATCACCGGGAGACTGGTGGTGCTACTGCCGGTTATGTTGTCGCAACTTTTTATTCAATGCAGGATGCGTCTGATCGTGGGCTTGAGGAGTCTTACCCTCTTTGTTGGATTGAGTATGTGGAGAAAGATGTGGACTGATGCCTGACCCGGTAACACTTCCGGCGTTCAAGCCGCGTAAGCCGGGGTCGCATTTGTTTGAGTGGGAGCAAGCGTCTTTGCACGCGGAGCAACAGTTTCCGAAACACCCCGGCGTAACTGAGTTTGTTTTCGTCGTTGACTACACTCGGGGTAAGGCCGAGGAGTCGTTTGTGAAGGGGTGCCGGACGCACCGTGTTGCGTCGGATGAATTGTTTGATGAGTGGGCTTATGAGGTTGGTCGTGCGGCTGATGCCGAGGCGAAGAAGTTGCGGTTGTCTCGGGAGGGGTGGTCTTCTAATGAGGATTGAAACTTATCCTAGATTTGCACATACCAAGTTTGGTTATGTGCGTATTGTGGAGTATGTGGGCGACGGTGTGTTTAGCGTTGTCGGCAAAGGCGACGAACGTAGGAATATTCATAGAGATTCTCTTGACTTTAGGCGTGGACGCAAGTAGGTTATAGGTAACAAGTTTTGGAGAGAGGGAGGTTTATTATGGATTGGGAACAAGAGGCTGTACTTGCGTCTGACTCGCCTAGCATTGATTGGTTGTGGGAGGAGTGCGGCCAGCTTGAGGATGTTTTGCGTGACCGTTACGATATGTGGATTGATGTGTTTCCGATCCTTCTGCGTAATGGGGATTATGAGGTTGGCATTCACCTGCCTGATGATGGTTCGGTTCAGCAAAAAGAGTTTGATTCGTTTGATGGTGCCGAGAACTGGGTTGATGAGATTTTGGGAGGTATGCTTGATGCGTAAGTTTATTGGCGGGATGGCCGCTGTTGTTGTTAGTTTTGGTCTTGTTTTTGGTCTTGTTTTTGCTGGGGCTAGTGCGGCCATTGCGACGGGGCAGGAGAAGGTTGTTATCTGCCATGCCACGGGAGGCGAAACTAATCCGTGGGTGAGCATTGAGATCGCGGCCCCGGCATTGTCCGCGCATGACGGGCATGGCGATCTGATTCCTGCCCCGGCGGGTGGATGTCCTGCCCCTGTGGTGTCCGTTGAGCCACCTTCTGAGGAACCAGCGGTCGAAGAAGAGACTCCGACAGAAGTGGAGGAGCCCGTAGCCGAAGAGCCAGTTGTTGAGGTTCCGGCAGTGGACGAGCCGCCAGCCGAAGAATCACCCACAGTCGAGGAGCCCCCATACACCGCACCAATCATGAATTGTGGCGAGGGCACTGTTCCCGGCTGGCTCAACGAGTACGGCGATCCGACCTCATGCGTAGGGGATAACCCGTGCCCAGAGGTTGACTTTGGTGAGACGTGCCCGGTGGATGTTGTAGAGCCTGAAGTGGTTCCTGAAGTTTCCGCCGAGAAGGAGTCCCGTGCTGTTGATGTCGTGAAGCCTGTTGAGGGTGTTCTAAGTTCTCCCGTTGTCCCCGTTATGGAGGCGAAGGAGCTTGCGTACACTGGAGGCAACGATACGGCTGGGTTTATTATGGCTGGACTGCTGTTTGCGGCTGGTCTTGGCCTACTGTTTGTTCGTAAGTTTTTGACACGGAAGGGTGGTGCATGGTGGCGTTAGAAGAGATCGCGGTTGCCAAGGCGAAGGGGCTGGAGCTTTTTACGCACAACAACGCTGACTTCTCGTAAGATGCACGCCAACTAAACCCCACAGCCTTGATTTGAAGAAAGCAGGTACACAGCCTTGACATTTCAACCGATGATTCCAGACGAACACCAAGAACTTGAGATTGACAAAGCCACCGGCACAACTTCGGGCGGCTACCTTGGCGGTCACGTTACTGGTCGCGGTAAGACGTTGATTGCTGTGGAGTCTGCCCTTCGGGTGTGGGCTGAGCGGGTTCTGATTGTTGCACCTCCCGGCACGTTTGGTATCATCAATGAGCGTGCTGGGAAGGCTGATGGTTGGTTGGGTACAGTCCACCGCCAGTCGAATGGTGAGATAACCTTGCAGCGTGCATCGAACCGTAACAAGGATGAAAAAGAAACTTTACGAAAGTTGCTGAATGGCGACAAGGGGTGGTTTTTTCTTTCCCGTGAAATGTTCCAACGCCTTGACTGGGAGCTGCAAGAACAGTTGGCACCTGACGGGCAACCGATCCTGAGCGAGAAGACTGGTAAGCCAGTAAAGAAGGCAAAACAGCATAAGGTTTGGCGTAAGCACCCGTTCGATGTCCTTGTGTACGATGAAGTGCAGATGGTTGCCGACCGCAAGGGGCGCTCATTCAAAACGTTCCGTGATGCGAAGGCGGGCCTGAAGGTTGGCTTGTCTGCTGACTGGTTTGGTGCGAAGCTGACTGGTATGTGGGCACCGGCATATTGTATTTGGCCGAACGTTGTGACCACAAACTTTCTCCTCTTCTGTGACACGTACCTGAAGAGTGAGTACGACCATTTTGCTTTCAACAAGAAGAAGTACACTGCGGGTGAGCTTGAGCCGGGAATGTTCGTGTCCACCCTTCCCGCGTACGGTCGTCTGGAGTCCACCCTTGGGGTTATGCCGGGGGTTGATGTGCGTTGGGTTGATCTTCACCCTGTGCAGCGTCGCATGTATGACGAGATTGTTGATGACATGGTGACATGGATTGAGGACAACCCGTTGGTGGTCGAGCTTGATGTGACTATGCGTATCCGTTTACGACAGGTTGCCTTGGGCGAGTTCGCTATCCGCGAGGATGGTGTTGTGGATTTCAAACCGGGAGGGAAATCTTCCAAGTTCGATGAGCTAAAAGAGTTGATTGAGGAAACCGGTGGACGACCGCACGTTATCTTTACGGATTCGCAGAAGTTTGCCGAGAACGTTGCGGCACGCATTCCCGGTGCAGTATCGTACACGGGAGCACAGTCTCATGCGGAGCGTTCTATACGCAAGGAAGCATTCATTAGTGGTGAGGTAACTCATCTTGTTTGCACAACGCAGGCGGCAGGAATTGGTTTGGATGGGTTGCAGCATGTGTCGCGTGATGTTACGATTCTTTCAGAGGTTGAAGGTATGGATTACCTTACGCAGCAGGCCATCGGACGGGTGTGGCGACAGGGGCAGGAGTACCCTGTGAGTATTACAAAGATTATGGCAAATGACACCTATGATCTTGATGTTTTGGATACACTTATTGAACAGGCGTTGCAGAACAATGCCGCGAAGAGAGGGAGGTAGTTTACATGATTGACTACGATGTGGTAAAAGGGGATATTGTCAACCCGATTCTTGACTTTGATGACTGGAAGTATCGGCTTGAATACGACGAGCGCACCCCTATCGAGCATTACGCGGAGCAGCTTATCAACAATCAGGTGCGCACCAACCTGAACACGGTTCTTCATATACTGGAAAGCTTGCAGGACGAGTACCCGATGGAGGGTTACGTCCGTGAGGAGCTTATCAATATGGCAAAGAATGGACTTGCGGGGGGTGACGAATGAGTAGTGAGAATGATGTGATTATTGACGCACTTGTTGTGGATGCGCTGGTTGAAGAAGCGCGAGCTTTGGCTGGTCCGTTCCTCGCGGGTGGACCCGGTAAACTGATGGAGTCGCTACTGACGCGTCTAGCTGACACTCTGGAAAACGCACAATTGACTATGGAATATGACGAGAAGTATATCAAGCGCCTTGAGGCAAGGATCAACTTACTTGAGGCAAGGATCAACCTACTTGGAGGTGACGAATGAGCAACGTAACCGAACTCAATAAGTCCAAGGCGAACCACCCGGCCGGGAAAAAGCGTGGCCCAAAGCCGGGCAACCCCAACCACCCCATGAAGGTGCAAGCTGCACGCCGCCAAGAGGAACAGGATCGCATCAAGGAACGTTACGAGCGCCAAGAGGCTAAACGTGCCGTACCCGTACAGCCGGATACCAATAAGACCCTTACGGTGGCGCTCGTGCTGGGCACCATTGCGGTCATTACCAGTGGCGTGATTAGTTTCAATGGGATCACAAGCATTTCCGCACTCGTTGGGTTGTCTGCCGGGTGGATGGCGTATATGTTCTTCGGGTTCATTGAAGTGCTTATTGGGTACTTCACTGTCAACTACGTGATTCGTTCCTCACGAGCCACCGAAACGGGTGGGCAAGTGACAGCGGCCGGAGACTTCTGGGGACTCGTCGTGTTTAGTTCCATTGCGATCCTTGGTAACGCTTATCACACCCTGTCTTTCCATGAGTGGAATTTTGTGTCACCGGATACTTGGGCTGGCGTTGTTCTTTCCGCAACTGCCCCGGCCGCTGTCATTTGGGTAACGAAGTCTGCATCTTCGACACTTTTCGCCAAGCCGGTACGTCTGTCTTGATTTACGTGCCCCCAGCGTGTAGTGTTACAATACGCTATTCATTGGGGGCACTATTGGCTGTGAAAAGATTGAGTAAGACACGCGCTGCGGTTGCGTTGGGGGACGCAATTCTGGTTGGGGAACCGAACTGTGTTGGCAGGTCTAGGCGTTTCGAGAATGCAACAAGCGATGAAGAGGCGCAAGAGTTGTGTTCTGGTTGCCCAATCCTGTTGGCGTGCCGGAATTATGGTAAGGCTGATCCTGCCGCATCTGGGGTGTGGGGTGGGAAACTTTTTGTTGATAAGTTTCCTGACACTGCTTGACACTGCTTGCCGGGTTCGGTAAGTTTGTTCTTGCCACGAAGTGTGGCCTACAACTTAGGAGGTAACTGATGACTGATTCGGTGAAGAAAGTCTACGGAGCGTTTGCTGAAGTACTGAAGTCCATGCAGGTTGATGCTGCCGGGCAGCTTCCGAGCAACATGGGTGGCAAGAAGTACATCACGGCGAAGGATATTGCTGATGAGGTGAAGAAGAAGTTTGTTGAGGTAGGTCTTATTATGATCCCCAACGAGACTGTTGTTTCTGATGAAATCCTTACTGGTGCTGACGGCCGACGCACATCGTTCCTCATCATCGAGGGCAAGTACCGCATTATCCACATCGAAGACGGATCAGAGGTGACCATCTCTGGTACGGGTGGTGGCATGGCAACGGGTACTGCTGTTGCGCCGAACATTGCGTCTACGTTTGCTTTGAAGAATGCTTTGCAGCGTGCGTTCCTTATCTCGGAGACCGCCGTGGAGGAGGCTGCGTTGAAGGCTCCTGACGCTCCAGCCGCGACACCGCCTGAGAAGCGTGCTGAGGCTACTGCGGTGGCTAAGGTTACTGCTGAGGTTGCCCCGCTGAAGAAGGAGATTGCGGCAAAGTTGGGCATAAAGTCTGCGGCTGGAATTATTGCCAAGGGTAACGAGTATTTCCACACGGAGGATTCGGCATCGTGGAAGGATGATGCAGTACGCCTTGGTGCTTGGTTGACCCACCTGAACACTGGGGAAGTAGCGTAATGCCTGACTACAGCGACATGAACTCGCTAACGGACGGTACTTATCATTCCAAACTTACGGATACTAAACTGGCCTATTGGCTTGTGGAGGATGCGAAAAAGTTGAACGGCAAGCCGGGGATGAATAACGTGCAATCTTCCATGCGTCAGGCAGCAATGCGCCTTTGCCCTGCCAGCACACCTTGGCTGGGAGGGGTAGACGAGGTATGAGCGCCCCCAAGCTAGCCTCCTACTATTCAGAGAAGCAGGATGATGGCCGCTACTACAAGAACCCGTTTACAGACGAAACGGCTGCATCCGTCACCACGATCCTCAAAGGGGAAAACAAGGACAACCTAATACAGTGGTCTGCTGACCGCGTGGCGTGGTTTTTTGCCACAAACCCAAGTTTCGCTTTGACCCGCACGGCGGATGCAACGTTCCAAGGTGCACGGTTCAAGCACAACGATTTCCGTGACGAACGTGCCGAGATTGGCACAGCAGTACACAACTGGGTGGAAGCTGACCTTGAAGGCGGCTGGAACTACCCAGAACTGTGGGATGAAGAAGTAATACAGTGTGTTGCTCAGTGGAATCTATTTCTTGAAGCCCACAAGGTTGAGGCCGCCCATGTGGAAACAACTGTGTGGAGCGATAGTGGCCGTCATGCGGGTACGTTAGACTTCTACGGGTACATTGATGGCGTGCTGTGGCTTCTTGACTTGAAGACTTCCAAGAACCTGTGGGATGGTCACGAGTACCAGTTGGCGGCTTTGGAGTCATCCGAGTATGGTCTTGTTGAGTGTGACGAGGATCACCCGGATGCGTCACCAAAGTTTGCGTACACTGATTGGGAGACAAAAGAGAAGCACGTCACGTTCTGGCGTAAGGTTATTCTGCCGAAACCGGAGAAGCGTGGGTTTCTTCATATTCGCCCTTCCTATGCTGACCCTTTGACTGGTAGTATTACACCAGCGTTTTGGGATTTGGTTGAGGTTGAGGCTGAGGACATCCCGGCGTTGTATAGTGTCTTTCTGGGGTATGCTCAGGCGCACTCGGGTAAGGCGGAGGTGAAGGCTCTGCGGAAATCGCGGGAACCTGATAAGGTAAATTGGTAGAGAGGGGTTGGGGAAATGCGTAGAATCTATAAGGTAGATGAGATTGAAGCGGGACAGCAGATTCTAATTCTCGATAGCGGGGAGTTTGATAACATATATCCCGCTTACAAAGATGGCATGGCCCATGAGAGGTTCTTGGATAAGGATTCTGAATGGTTCAAGCCGCGATATGAGGCATTCGTTTACGTCGAGGGTTACTCTTGGCGATCTAGCAAAATTCAAGAAGCACGATATAAGGAGGAGAAGTAGATGGCATTTGTAACAGTAAAGGGTGAAGTAACCCGAACGTTTTTCAACGGCAAGGGCGCAGAAGTCACCGAGAAGTGGCAGATTGACGGCAAAGATTTCACTAAGCGTTGGTCAGCTTTCTTCGAGAACGAACACGGACTCGCAGAAGGCGCACAAGTTCAGGTGAACGGTATCCACGGCGACAAGGTTGACCAGTGGGAAAAAGAGGGCGAAGTCCGTCACACCATCAAGCGCACCATCAACAAGTCGGAAGCCAAAGTGCTGAGTGAAGCTGCAACGTCTGATGAAAGTCCGTTCTAGTGGACGAAGAGTCCCCTGAACATATGGAACCAACCGCGTAGCACCTTGCAACAAGATGCCCCGCCACTCCCGTATCGGGTGGCGGGGCATTGCCTTCCATGGCTTACCGATGTGAACAGAATCGAGACTCAGGTACACTAAACTTTCGCAACAAACGATGGGAGGCCACAATCAGCGCATTCAAAGAGTCCGCACTGGACTACCTCTCACTAGGGTTTGAGCCAATTCCGGTACTAACAAAGACGGGAATTCCCAAAGGCGCAACGGGACGTGAAGGCACCGTCACCGCTGACAAGATCGCACACTGGCTCAAGGATGAACGCTACACGGACGCAAACGTAGCACTACGACCAAACGGTTGGATTTCCATTGACGTAGACCACTACGAGGACAAAAAGGGTGCAGAAGACCTAGCAGAGTGGGAAGCTAAGCATGGCCCACTGCCAGTAACACCGTCCTCCACGGCACGCGGCCAAGAGTCACCATCACGCCAACACTTCTTCATTGTCCCCGAAGGGTACGAGGCGATCAGTCGCCTCTCTAGCAATGTAGAAATTGTTCAACGCTCACACCGCTACGCCGTAGTTGCACCATCATTCCACCCCCGCACCGGGGCGCAGTACGAGTGGTTTGACGCTGAAGGCGAGCCAATGTGGGGAATGCCCTCACCTGATGACTTTGAAATGCTCCCCGAAGCATGGATCGAAGCGCTCCGCAAAACTGATGATATTGACCACGAAGGTTTTGGTGGCGACATCGGGGACTGGCTTTCGACACTGCCCACTGGTGATCCCACCGAGACTGTGCGTGCAGCCATTGAGCGTATGCCGCGTGAGAAGTTCAACCACGATGACGTTCTGCGAACCACGTACCATATTGTGCGTTTGGGCGCTGAGGGTCACACTGGTATCGAGTGGGCTTTGAAAACTATTGAAGCAACATGGGTGAAGCCGCCATATAATTCTTCTGAATACCGTAAAGAACTTGATGACGCAATAGCTGGTGCAGTACGCCGTGCCGGTGGACATGCATGGCCTGACGAACTACCCAAGTCTCAGATGACAGACATCATCGAACGTATTGATGGTGTGGAGGATTACTTCTGGGGTGACAAGGAAGTCTCAGACTCAAACCGTCGCGCCCTCATCCAGACAATGTACAACGCTGGTGCTGACCGGCAAGAGATTATGTCATTCGTGTGGCACTCGCAACAGAACGTTGCCGAGCACGTTGCCGACGTGTGGAATGAAGTTGTAGCTTACGAACCGCTCGAAGAATCACCAGCAACGGCCGGGGTGGAACACTCGCTGTTGACCGATGACGAGCGTGAACGCCTACGCTTCATGCCCAACTTCATTGACAAGTACCAGTACGTTGCAGGTCTGCGGGAAGAAACACCAAACCTGCCCTACCACCGAGCAAACGCATGGACACTCCTATCGCTCGTATTTGGCAACATCGGTGTTGTGCCCAAGAAGGGAACACCCGGAGGCTTGGGGTTGAACCTGTACGTTATGCCAATGGGTCAAACAACATCCGGTAAAGGTGAAGGCAAGAACCAACTCCTGTCCACATTGCGATTCGTTCTAGGATCAATCTTTGACGGTGTTGACATTGGCGGTGACCCTTCACCGGAGGCAATGCACAAGAAGATGATTGAACGTGACGGTGAGACAACATTCTTCAACCTTGACGAAGGTGATCAACTGTTTGACCGCATGTCTCAAAAGGGTGGTTACTCTTCTGGGTTGCAGCAAAAGATTACCGACTGGTATGAGGGACGCATTTCTGGCCGTCTAAGAATCGGTGACGAAGATGGTGGCAAGTCCGCCAAGGGTTACCTTGTTGTGTGGCTGATGGGTGTTCCCGAAAAGATCATGGGTTCCCTCACTCGCGGTCAGGTGGAGGATGGTTTCATTGCTCGCTTCATCCCCTACTTCGGTAACCCGCGTAACATTACCGCACAGTCGCTTGAGACTGCCGAGCAGGATGATGATGAGATTTCGTTAGGTTATGACCCTTACGTGAAGGCGATGTCTTCCGAGTTGCAGCATCATGTAACCACGTTGCGTCTGTCACGTTTTGATATGCAACCGCACCCGATACGTCAAACACCTGAAGCACGAGATCGGTTGTCTAAGGCTCGCCGTGACTTGTTTGTTCCGTATGCTGGGCACGCTCTTGCGCAAAGCATGATTGAGCCATCAATGTTGCGTATGGGTATTAGTATGTGGAAGTGTGCTGCGCTTATTGCGATGTCTCGTGGTTCAAAACTTATTGAGGTTGATGATGTTCTTGTTGCTGTTCGTGCTGCCGAAGAGTGGGTTCCCAACCTCATAAAGCTGATGGAGGGTGTCGCATCGAACGATTGGACTGCACAGCTTGATAAGGTTCTCCAGTTTGTTCAGAAGCGTGAGAGTGTGAGTAAGGCTGAAACGTACCGTCAGTTCAAGGATATGGGTTTCCAGTTGGATAATGTTACGAAGTCGCTGATGCAGCAGAAACTTATTAAAGAGAACAATAAGGATGGGAAATGGGAGGCAATCAATGGATGACATCAGACCGCTCTACCTATACTCCCCTGAAGGCGCAATGCCGGAACGGTTCCTACAGGCCATACGGGCCACAAAAGAACGTGCCGGGTTGCCTTATAAGGTAAAGCCCGTAAAAGCCGTCCACGGCCAGCCCGGTCGCGTCCTGTGCCACAAAGATAACCCACCGTTCCTCTGCGAATCAGTGATCGCAGAATCCCCCGCCGACATGGCACAAAAACTACTCTGGGCACTAGGCGAAACGGAACACCCACACAGTGGATTCACCGAGAAACTATCAGAATGGTTCGGTGCCGAAGTGACCGAACTTGAGCCTGAAGAGACAGTATCGAGCGTGCGCTTTGAGTGAAATAGTCTGGGCAGACTGGGCAGAAGAGAAAGACATCCCAGCGAAAGCCAAGAAGCTTCACCAACGTTGCGTGGCCGCTGGATGGATGACCTCAATCCGTCAATCGGAAGTACGATCCCAGCCGGAACCAAACAAGACAGGCCCGAACGCTGGCGTGAAGAAGCCTGAGAAGGTTTCCAAGTTCACATTCCTTGTGTGCTGGACTGACGGAGTATGGTTTCAGGCAGTATGGAACGGTGGATCATTCGTTGACGCACTCACCTACGACCCTGTTGGGATTGTATGGGAAGATGATGATGGCAAGACAAACTTCATGCCCGGACGTAAGTTTATGGACAAATATGGTGCGTTCCAAGAATGGTTCGACATTGTTGTGAAAGATGAGGAGGTACTTTTTGAAGATTAGCGAAACACTGCCGAACGGTGCCAACATAGAAATCCACGCACTCTGGGGTGCGGGCCGAGTGCTGGACAGGTGGAGGAAGGTGCACCTGCCAAATGTGGAGAAAATGGAAGGCGTAGGTAGCAGAGTCGGGTTTACCCCAAATGGGTAGCCGACTGATAACCGCCATTGACCCCGGAGTATCAACCGGCATGGTGGTGGCTGAGTTTTGGCTCGATAAGCCGTTACATATTCTTGAGCGTCGACAGTTCCTTGGGCACCCTGACTATGCTGAACTAAAGAAGATAGGCGGACTGTTAGTATGCGAACGCTTTGTGCCGCTCAGCAATGATGGGTTCTCCCACACCGCCGAAACTATTGAGCCTGTACGGATAGAAGCGGCACTCATGCAGCACGGACTCATGCCAACCGACTACACAGACAAGCGGTGGCAACGAGCCGGATGCCAACTCATCGTGGGAAAGCGCGGCTACCCCACACGCAAACAAGCCAACGATGCGTTCCTGAAAGAGCAAGGCTTGTGGAGTACTGGCAAGACCGTAGGGCAACCCGATGCAGATGACGCAAACTCGGCCATGAAACACCTTATCTACTACATGAAGAATACGCTCGTGCACCGGCCTACGATCCAAGCGTATTGGCCCAAGGCATGACAAAACCCCCAGCCTGAATAAGCACTGGGGGTTCTGCGTACCCCTTTCTATAATTGCTAGATTCCCGCTGGAGGCGAGCTTTTTCGGCGTACCACTTGTTGAGATAGTCGCGGTTAGCCTTCACGCAGACCTCGCACCGACAGCGATCACGCTTGTACAGGTATCTCCCGTGAGTCTGAGCCTTTGCCTTAGGGTTGCGAGCGGCTGAAAAGCACAAGTCGCAACGGCAACTATGCAGGCTGTACTCATTCTTAGTGCCATGCTTAGGCTCCCTATTTTCTGCCCTAATCCTAGCACTCTCAGACATCGCCAAACGGCGCGAATCGGTCCACCCAGCATCTTCGCCAGTCTTGCCCTTTATCCAAGTAGCCTTGCCACGCCGCGTGGATGCCATCGTACTCCGCATCTCTTCGGGCAGAGAGTCGGGAACTCCGTCGCGGCCTAAAGTGTTCCTGATGGGAAACCCTAGGTCGATCAACTCCTTAATCTTCTCAGCCTCGACACGCTTTCCGCTGGACACGTCTGAAATCTTCACAAGATCAGTAACGCACAGATTGGCCAGTCCTATCTCTCTGATCCTGTCATACACCGCCGCCGCGTGCCCGGAACGCGCTCGATAGATATGTTCATAGCGCCTGTTGTCAGAGTTCTTTGTAGTGAATCCAACGTAGAAGTAGACCTCATCACCAGCGTGGAGTCCATATACCGCCGGGTCGATCCTATTGTTTACATTCGTCAATTGCGCTCCCTCCAGAAAAGCAAATAGCCACCGAGTTGTAGCCCGGTGGCTATTTTACCTCAATCTTCCATTATTCGCTATCTTTACCCGTTACTGGCAACAAGACGTAGAATCTTCCACCAAGTCATTGGGGTCCATCGGAACTTCGTAGTCATTCCCACCGCTCAAAGGGTGTCACCAGCGGCACTCTTGTTGGCAATAGCGCCAACGGCGAGCGACGTGCCGAGTGCTGCAATAGCGATGCTAACCCACTCTTGTGCGGAGATGGCACCATCAGCAAGCGCGCCAGCAAGCGCCACGAGTGCGGGGACAAGGAAAGCTGCAATAGCCTTCCGGTATTCGTTGATCTTGTTAACCATAGACAAATCCTCTTTCTGTTTGCTTGTTCCCCATATTAGTCACGTGGGGGTGGTTCAATTGTATGCTCATCCAGTAGTGCAATCAACCTTCTGGTGTAATTATCTCCAGCCATAAGTTGCCTCTGGATTTTAGACATCTCAGCCTTCAGGCTTCCGACTTGCTCCATTAGAGTGTCCACCTGCTCGCCTTGCTTGTTGATCATAACATCTTGTGCTGCAAAGATGGCATTGAATCTTGCGGTACTGTTCTCTTCCCGCTTCAGTTCGTCACCCCTCACTCCGCGCTTGGATGCGAACATTCCGGCGATAAACTGGGCACCAGCAGCACCAGTTACTACGGAAATTAGGGCAGTTATTGCGAGGCCGACTAGCGGCGCAAAATCATATGATTCCTGCATCTTTACGACCCGCCGCTTCCCTCACATAGTGTTCCATCACCCCAGCCAAGTATAGCGCCTTCCATGCCATGAGGACGCAAGCTAGCGTAGACACTAGCGAAGGGCCATAAGTGGCTGCAATGTCGATTATGGCGTAAGGGGAGGTGGTGCCGATGCCTTTTGCCGTTTGGTCTGCAAAAAGAACCCATAAGGCAATTGCATACAGACCGTAAGCACCAGCTAGGGGCCACAGTACAACACCCTCAATTTTGAAATTAGGTTTCAGTGTTGCATACAGCCCCACAATTCCCCCCAATATGAAGGATGTGCCGTAGAGGTACACAATTCCGACACCGAGAACGTTCTGCACGTAGATTGATGGCGCAAGCAGCGTCAAAATACCATGCACAACAGTCAGCCCGTAGGCCACGGACATCAGTGTTGGGGAGCGGGTTCGGTCGATTGGCATTGTCTTACACTGCCTAGTTGCCGGGTAGTTTCATCTCGGCAACAAAAGCAATAGCAATCTCTTTCGCGGTGGGCACCTTTGCGCTGCTGACTGGTAGCCCCGCCAATGCCTTGGTAACTGCCGCCTCTGCTGCGTTTGCCATAGCAAGGTGAAGCTTGCGGCCCTGCTCTTCGGCTAGGTAGGTGACGCGTTTGTAGCTTGCGTCGTCAAGTACTTCGTGTTGCTTGTCGGCGTTCCATACCTGTGCTGCGTCGTTGGCGAAGGCGGAGTTCATTTTGGTTGTTGTAAATTCACCAACGAGCGTGTGCTCCCCAGTGGTGGCGTGCTTGATTGATCGCATGTTAGCGCTCTCTTCCATTGTAGGTAGGGGTGTGCTGCTATCACTCGCAGGCGACGTGCCGACGAGTTTTGTGATGTAGGGCAATGGGTCAGTGCGGCGCGAGCGGTAGCCGCCCAGCCACACCTCTAGGTGCAGATGGATTCCGTAGGTCTTGCCGCTATTGCTTTGGATGCCGAGACGTTGCCCGGCAACCACTCGCTGGCCTACAACGACGAGCAAGTCGGCTGCGTTGTGATAGTAGAGAATGATGTCGCCGCTACCATCGAGCTTGAGGTAAACCTCATGGCCGCCACCGCCGAAAGTGTTGTAGCCGATCTTGACGATAACCCCGGCAGCGATAGCGCAGTTGTACCTGAACCCGTACGTGTCGAAGCCCCAATGATCCTTGGCGTAAACGCCGCTGTACTCTTTCCAGAGCGACGACAGCGTCGGGCGCGTCTTCAAACCGTTTGGCCAGACAGCCATGCCAATCTCCTAACTAGATTTTGTGGAAAGCCCCTCATGTAGCGGGCAGAGGGGTATTACGCTGCAATGAATACGGGGGTGCCGCCGAAGCTAAGCGAGGCAAGTGACGCCGCTGCAACCGGCCCCACATTCCCGCTTGACGCTGTAATCGCTGACCGGACGGGGGAGCCGACGCTATCCAGAAAAAACGACCTGTTGACATCGGGCCGAAACCCCACAGGGAGGGCAAAGGCGGCTGCTGTCGCACCTATAGATGCCCCGGACCCCCGAATGTAGACCACGCCGTTGAGTCGCCTGTAGGCGATCATGTCGCTGTTTGTCCACCCGGCGTTCAGTGTCGGTACTATCCACCCGGTATCAGTGGTGCTGGCCTTAGAGTTGAGCGCGGTCTGAACGCTTGTTGCCATTGAAGCAAACACGCTTTCAAGTGGCGCTACCGGGTCTGTTGATACGGGGTAGACAATGTTATCTGGGCTTGTATTTGCTGGCATGGTTATCCAATTCTATCAGGTATTGGGGCTATTCAAAGAAAGTGTATTGAACAGAAATTATTGCCTGATTGTCCGCGCTTGATGAGAACGCTGCCGCATTATTGCTACCGGCTTGCAGCGTCATCTTGAGAATGCTGCCGGGGGTTAGGGCGCTATAACTGGTGGAAAATGGGATCACCAGACTGTTCGATGTTCCGGTCAGTGGTGTTGCCGGGAATTTGGTTGACCCAATTTTTGTTCCGTTCTGCTGCCAGTAAGTTACCAGCGATCCTCCTCCGCTAGAATCTTGAGCCTCAATAACGAAACCGCCAGTAAAGCTGGCAACCCCGCCAGAGGTTACATCGCGGGCGATCAGGGTAGCGATAGCGACAACACTCATTTTGGTCTTGTTTGCAGGTACGGCAATGTTGCTGATGTCGAGGAACCCACCAGCCATTGCAAAACTAGTGAAACTGGATTCCGCAATTACTGGTAGCGGCATGGCTCTGATCTGGGCTTGTTGCCGGTTGAAGTTCGCGGCAGTATCAGCCGTAAGCCTTCTCAGGCTAGCGGTGGTATTTACAATAGAAGATAGTAGCCCCGAGATGCTACGCGATACCCACCTGCCCCACGGTTGCGATTGGGGTTCAAGTTTTGGGTCTGGAGGGGTTTCTAATGTCATGGTTTAGCCAACGGTATCATCGAATAGTCCTCAAATTTTAGTCCAGCAAAGTGCGAATCAAACTGCGAAAAAGTCTTACCGGACCACGCGGTATCGAAGTCAGAGAATATTGTATCAGTCTCCGCCGTGGCAGATGTGATGCCATCCTCGCTAATCGTGGCAGAGCGTATACGGTACACGGCATCACCGTACCTAATCCTTGCGCCAGCAACGTTTCCAAAAACTTGGTTGGCAAACTGTTCCTGAACAAGAGCAAACTGGGCATCATCAAACTGCGCAAAGGTCTGACCTGACCATGTTGTAGCAAAATCCGCAAATGTTGTTCCAGCCGCCGTAGCGTTGTAGTCTGAGAAAAGTGGGTAGACGTAGCTGCCGCTCTCGGTAGCACGGTTTATGAACGTGGCGGTAATCCGAATAGACTGCTCCGCCGAGGCAAGACTCCCCGCGGCAAGTAAGGCTGCCGACTGCGCTGCGGCCTTGGAGCTAATGAACGGGTTGTCAATAGTTGTACCCAAGTCGGTGGAGGTTTTACTCGCTGGAACGCCTGTTGGAACAATCACAGTCTTACGGGTAAACCCAGTACCGGAGCCAATAAGACGTAAACTGGAGTAGTAATCTGAGGGACCAGAGGACATGGCAATCTGGTATGGAGCGTACTCGGCTAGGTACATACCTCTGACTTTTACGTCAATACTCTCGCGATCTTCCCCAATAGAAACAGACAGCGAGCCACCGTTATCCGCCCACAGTGCGGGGGCAATCGGTAGGCCATCGTTCCCGGCAATAGCATAAACGCTTGTCGGCCCAGAATAATCCCGTGCTACCGATGAAACCATTGTTGGTTGCGACAGAGAAGCAATGTTCACGTCAACGGGGATGTTTATTGTCCTAGACTCGCTAGCATCAACCTGAAAAACATCAACATCAGAAGTCCAGCCACCATACGGATAGACGAGTGCGCTACTTATGGTCTGGTAGTTGTAGTATGCAACCTCAATGTTGCGCGCAAGATCACCGTTACCGACAGAGTAAGACTGTGACTCAATCTTCCCGGTAAAGGCACTACGCTGACGCAACCCACGAACAACAACATTGTTGCTGACAAGTGAAATCTCTACCTGATATGCAGCACACAGTTCCTTCAGGAAAAGCCAATAACTTTTCTCGCCACCGCGACCACGCACGGGCGTTGACTGAATTGCAGTATCAATTACGATACCCGTGGTGATCCCAGCAAGCGCAAGAATTTGGCGGACAACCGAGTCAAGGGTGCCGTCCACTAGGGGAATGTTGGCAGAAGCGTTCAATAGTTCAAGGCGGCTAAGGCCGGAAACGCTAACAACTCCGTTCTCTATCGTAAGCGAATCAACCTTGCCAGTTGTTGTGCCGGAACCAGTGTCGGACAGGTTGATGGTGTCATTCATCAACAGGGTAGAGCCTTTGTACCCAGTTACTTCACTGGCCGAGAAGTCTACAGTCCCGGTTCCGCCGCTAAAGTCACCCGGACGTGTCGGTGTAGCATCCTCGTTTACCGAGTATTTGAGTATGTTGGAGCGTGAGCCTTTGAACTTGCCGTTTCCGACAACCTCTACCTCAACAGCCATACGGCTACGCCCACCCTTCAGTTTCTACAAACTCCGCCACAAGGCCAACAATGTCCAGTGCGGCACTGTACGGGGTGTAGTCCGGCCATCCGCTGAAGGAGCAACCCGAGTGGCCTTGACCTGAGATAAAGTCACCAGTGGGCGGTGTGGTGCCAGTCTTAAATACCTGAACTATGATGCCGGACAGCGTTACCGTTCCGACACCACCAAGGCTGACCAAAACTCCACCGTAAGTGTCACCATCGAAAGACTGATTCACGCGAGTAGTGGACGTAACTGAAAGCAAAGTCAAGTTGACCGCCGTGCCAGTGGTGGTAGGTCCAGTAGTGGGGGTGGCAACAACTGTACCGCCAGTGCCATCCTGCCCATGAGCACCAACCCACAAAGTATATCCGCTGGGGATGGGAACCCAAACCTTCTTCACCGGGTCACTTGCCGCAACCGTGTAGCGAATACTCTGTGTCGGGTAGTTGAGGATATTTGCAGGCGTGTCAACAGGCTCGCCGCGAGCATCCTTGCCGGTCAGGATAAGTCCATCGTCAAGTCCCTGAAAGGGGGATGCAAGCCATTGCGGGAGAAGATTGTACTGCATAGCAATAGGGTCGCACCAGTAAAACGGGCCATTCCCGTAAAGTCCATCACGGTAATCCATGATGGGGCGCACCTGATCGCGGGTGGCAGATTCCCACGTCATGCGATAGTTTTTGTGTGACGCTGTGGAGGATTGCGCAAACGCGCCACCATTGATGTACTCAGCGTCGCTGTAGCGACCGGACTTGGCCGAGGGCATACCGACTTGGGGTGCTTTGATCCATCGCATGTTATTGCGGGTTCCGAACCACATTCCTTCAGCCATTAGTTACTCTCTCTCCGTGCAGCCGAGACGGTGTTGTTCCAACCTGACTGTGCAACCTGTCTACCATCAAGGTACAATCTTATATCACCAGCACGAGCCAGAAGGCTTCTGTCTTCTGGGGACAGGTGAACAATCTGAGGCCCGCTACTGCCACCGCCACCACCTCTGTTCACTGTTGGGGTTACCGCGCCACCACTGTACATTCCGCGACCGCGCTCAAAAGCATTCATCATGCCGTATAGGTTTCCGACACCAGCCTTCTGGGTTGCCTCTTTGGTGAAGACAAACTCTCCACCATGAACAACACCCTTTGGTTCATACTTGCCACCATTGCCCGTGTAGCCAACGGAACCACCACTGGCATACCCACGGAAACCGGAAGCGTACTGGTTGTAGCGCCAGCGGGCGTTAGCGAGGTATGTGTTCCATGCGGATGCTGATGCTGATGCTGAGATTCCCTGAACGTGTGCCTTGGTCCACTCAGACCAAGACAGTGCACTCCCGCCAGAGATTCTTGGGGCAGTTATGGTGCCTCCGCTATACGTCTTACCTGCCTGCGCTGTAGCTCTGGCAGCGAACTCCGCCAATGCCTGAAGTGCTGGGTCAGTGTTTGCGCTAACCGTAATGTTGCGCGGGACCCTAGCAATAATCTTGATCATATCATCGAAACCAGCAACATATGGCTTCAACTGTGCGGCAGAGTACCCCAAGGCTACACCCTGAGCAAGGAAGCTTGCCTTCGAGCGTGCAACAGCAGTAGTCAACTCGGATTGCGTTGCGCCGGACTCCGCCAGTTTGACAATGTAATCTTCATAGCCAGAAACTAGGTCAGTTACACGTTTGCGGTTCTCAACTGCCGCAACAGAGTTGCCCTTCAACTCCGTGGACACGCCAGCGGTTGCCACGGCTAGGTCTTTATCAATACCCTCAAGTTCGGAACGCAGAACACCGGCACGCAATGTGTCACCATAAGCTTCAGCCACGCTAAGGAAGTATTGCTTAACCTTGCGGTCTGCGGAAAGTTCCCGAGTCTTACGCCTGTAGTCATCCATCTCATCGTTCAAGTCGCGCCATGCGCTAGTAACTGAGTCCATAGAGGACTGCGAGCCGTAGCGAATATCAAACGCGCGCGAGAATACACCGCTAAGGTCTGAGGCGTAGTCAACGAGTGTGCGCACTTCCGCCGCAGCACCAGCGGCAGCGCCGCCAACGTCGTCAATGCCACTCGATGCGCCCGCAGAGGTGTCGGCAACATTGGTAAGGGAATCGCTCAGGTCGTAACTGGCATTCTCCAGACCGGAAGCCGCTTTACTGGCCTGTGGTAAGCTGTTTGCCCACTTGTTCATTGCGGCAAGGTTATTGCGCCCTGCCTGAGTAAATTTCTCAAAGTTGTCTGCACCGGAACTGACGAACCCGCCAAATACACCCATGGCCTGCGAAACCGCACGCATGACACCGATAATGCTGTCGTACACTTTGTAACCAACTTCGGCAACAGCGTTTAGCGGACCGAGAAGGTTCAGGATCGTACCGCGGAAGTCAGACACTAGGCTGATCGCCAGTTGCAGGATTCCGAAAACAACAGTGGCACGACCAAGCCCTAGAAGCGCACCGCTCAAGCGACTGACCCCAACCGATGCGGTGGCGGACGTAGCGCCAAGTACACCCACGCCACTAGCGGCAGCACGAGACTGGACTGCGGCATTCCTACTGTAGTTGCCGAACTGGAACATCGTCTTAACAAGGCCCCAGAGTCCAAGGCTAGTGCCCTGTGCTGCTAGAGCGGTGTTGGCGGTTACGAGGGCATACGTGGAAGCTGTAGCGAGTGCTGCTATGGCCTTGAACGCAATAAGGGTACCAGCCATTACGGAGAGCGCCAAAGCAGTTCGGCTGATAACCTGAGCAGTAGTGCTCTCGCCAATTTCGCGCATCCAGTTGACAAACTGAGATAGCAAGCCAATCGCGCCAGCAAGACCGGGCACGAGGCCACCAGTCAGCTCTTCAACAAGAGCGTTTAGGCTATTGATGAGAATCTTCCACTGCGAGTTCAGGTCATCAAGAATGAGCGCATACGCTTGGTCAAGGAAGATTCCCTCAGTGAACCCCTTTTGGGCATCAGCCTGAGTGCTGTTGTAGATTTTCTGCTGCGAAGCAAGTCGGCCGAGAGAGTCAGCGGCACGCAACTGAGACAAATCTAGGTCATCAAGGGCTTGAGTGACCTGAACGTTGTCAAGATCGCCAAGCCCCTTGAGGAACCCAGAGAAAATCTCCTCACCGCCCTTACCTGAACGAACAAGCTGTTCAATCTTCTCGGAGGAGATGCCAGCAATGGTGGAGAACTTCGCCATTGCGGTTCCACCCTCAGCGATAGCAGTGTTCAGTGCACCAAAGTAGAGTCCTAGTGTTCCTCGTGCACGCTCCGGAGCAATGTTCAATGAAGCCATTGCGCCAGCAAGCCCGATAACCTCTTCGGTGCTAAACCCAGCCTTGCTTGTTAGGTTAGAGATTTCCTTGGAAACGGAAAGTATCTGATCTTCAGTGGCGCGAGAGTTTACACCAACAAGCGCAATGGCCGAGCCGAGTTTGTCATAGTCTTCAGCGGCAACGCCAGTTACGGCAGCCAAGCTTGCAAACGAGAGCGCTGCACTTTCAACCGATACGCCGGTGATGGCGGAGAACTTTGCAACTACCTCGGTGAACTTTGCAAGGCTCTCAGTTGGTAGACCAATCTGGGCACCAACAGAAGCAATACTAGAAAGCTCATCGAACGCAACCGGCATCTCGGTTGACAGGTTGACGAGGGATTCACGAATCTGATCAATGTTGCCAACGAGCGCACCAGAGCTTGTGAGCGTTGTACGCTCGACCTGAGTGAATGCTTTCTCAAAGTCTGCACCAACCTTGATTGCTAGAATTGATACACCAAGAAGTGCGGCCGAGATTGCGCCATATGTTTGCGCTACATCGTACAGTGCGTAACGCGAACGCGCAAGAGAACCGTTACTGTCATCCAGCGCAGTCTTCCACCCCTGCTGGTTCTTTGTTGCACCAGTTAGGTTGGTATTCATGGACTTGGTGGCGGCGCTCGCGCCAGCCTCGCCCTTGGATAGGGCAATCGCATCCTTGGAAAGACTACGAACCGCCTTGCCGGAAGCTCCAGCCTCTTGTTCAAGTAGGCCAAGTGACCTTACTAGGTCATTAAGTTCGGCATCGCTAACCTCGACAACTATGCGTACTTTAGATTCTTGATCAGCCATTAGGTTCCACCACCAAGAAAATAGTTATCACAGTAGAAACCATTCTACCGCATTCAGTCCCGCATCTTGCGTTTCTCCTCCTGCTCCACCATCCACTCTTTGCGAGTAGGCCACTTGCCATCCTTCTCATCAAGGTACGGTTCGGCATAGTAGGTGACACCATGTTCGGGCTTATAATCTTTCTTCTCTCGGCGGGTACTCTCAAGCCTTTCTAGCATAGCGGCACCATTGTCCTCGGTGCGCACCTCACGCCACTGCACACGCTCATCAGACTCAGCAATGAACATCGGGTAGCCACCAGAAGTCTTCTCCGAGTCAACCACCGAGAGTGCGGCAGCAAGCCGGTGATCCATGACAGACCACCGGCCTTGCGGCTTCTTCAGTTCAAGCAGAATCGCGGTTGGCCTAAGCCCCCAACTCATTGCGGCCCGGATATAGGGAACGTACTTGTTGCCGGGAATCCACGACAAGTACGAGACTAAAAATCTAGGTCTTGTCCAGCGTCGTGGGCAATCTTGGCACTGTACTGTACTTCATCAAGAAGCTCATTGAGTCGCGTCCATTCAGGCTTCGGAAGGTTCGACTGTAGGATTTCCAGTTCGTCAACTGTCACGTTCGATCGTGTGGCACCGTTGGCTTGCTTGATTTCCACAATTGCGGCAGACAGTAGGCTTTGCAGGAAGAAGCGCTCAGCGTCCTCGGTGACATCCTCAGCAAACTTCTTCTCGCCTTTCTTCATAAACCTCTTGCGAGTCTCACGCTTTGCCACCTTCTCCACGATCTCAGGGAAGGCACGGAGTGTGACCGTGAAGCTGGAGGCGACAAGCTTCGCGCGCAAGTCAGCCGCTTGCTTCTTCAGTTCTGCGAGTTCCTTAACATCCTCAGCAAGTGTTGATCCCAGCGGTTCAAGCTCATCAATCTTCCCGATAACACCAGAGCGTTCGCGAATTGTCTTGCCGAGGGGGTTCGGGTTGGGAACATCGACAGCATACCCAAGAGCCTTGCCGGTAACTTCATCCATGAACAGGCGAACACTATCTTCAACCTTGGGCCTGTCGACAACTGCATCAAATAGGTCAAACTCGGCCTGTGCATCTTCAACGATCTTGTCAACTACTTCATCAGTAATTTCTTCACTCATTTGTTTTCCTCCAAAGAAAAAGGGGCTGAACCATTCGGCCCAGCCCCAATTCTATACCACGTTTATACAGGTATGGTAAACGACAATCCAATATGAACCGCCGCGCCGGGGTACGACGGGGTTAGCATTGCGGTTCCAGACGCGATGGCCTTCACGATTCCGTTACTCGTTGTAGAGATAATGGCGGGGTCACTAACGGTGAAATCAGCAAGGTTGGTGATGTCAATACCCTCATAGGTTGCCTTGCCCCATGTGTATGTTCCAGCAGCAGGGCCAGCAGCATAACCAGTCAAGGTGATTGCGCCAGCAGTCGTGCCATTAGCAACAACGTACTGCGGAAGCAGCGTGCCACGCGAAAGCAAGGTAACCGTGTATGAGTACGAGGACTGGCCTTCAGTCTGGTTCTTCTTGGCATCCGTCATCACCTTGTACACCGTTACAGTGTCACCGGGTGCGGCATCCGAAGTTGCCAGCGAAACAACACGCTCAACAATCCACAACTCTTCACGCATGTTCAGGGTAGCGAACAGTGCCGCCGCCTTAACCGAAGGGTCATTGATGTCAGAAGGGTCTTTGGGGGTGAGCAAGTTGACGGTTCCACCGAACTGAGCCGAACCCGCACGTTGCGCAGTTCCCTCATCAGTAAGAACACGGTCATCAATCTGCTCAGACTCCTGAACGCCAAGGTCAGTGCTATCCCACTTGGTAACTGCGGAGAACTTCAACATTGCGTTGATTTCTACGTCGGTGGGAGCCTTCTCGTCAGCGAACGGGTTGGAACCCACGGTTGCCGCCCAAAGGGTACGGCGCTTGTTGGAAAATACTTTAGCCATTATGCGGCCACCGTTCCGTTGACAAGGACAACTCCGGTAGGGACTGAATTCTGCGAACCCTTAATGGTTGCCTGATCTTCTGTCTCATTCACGAGGTTATCTGTATCAATCTCATAGATGTCAATTTTCTGTCCAGCAACGAACAGGTCAGTGGAGAGAAATTCGCCCCACGCACGGTCGATTATCGCATAGCGAGCACCCTTACCCTTGAGCAAGTTCCATGCAAGGTTGCGGACGTTAGATGCGGTAGGAACCTCGTCACGCTGGAAAGTGAGTGAAGCATCCACGTTGTAGAACGTAGGCTCAGATTCGTCAGCCTGTGAACAAATGGTCTGTTCATCGTCAGTGTCAGAATCGGAAAGTCCGATGTCAACGTTATCAAGTACAGCACAGCTAATGTTTCCACCGATGGCGGAGATGCTGGAGCTGTTGTCAACGACTGCGCTCCAAGTGTTTAGAACGGCTGCAGTTGGGGTTGCAAGTGGTGTGATCACTGATGCAGCTTGCGTTCCACCGAGTAGGTAAGATACGCCACCGACATCTACGATGGGAACGAGTAGAAGCGTGCGGTGCGCACGTAGGAGTCGATCTGACATTACTTGTCACCACCCTTGCGCTTACTGGTTTGGACAGGTTTTGTCACTTCTGTTTCCTTCTCTTCTTGGGTGCCCACTTCACGCTTCTCATTAGAGAATCCGGCGCGGAACATTTCTGGGAGTGCAGGTTTGGCAACATCTGCAACAAGTTCGAGGTGAGGAAACAGCGCCGCCTGTTCGGGGGTGTTGTAGCCTACCTTACCGTTGCGAGTGTTGCGGTACTTTTGTTTCGTCATATCCGTTCCATTCTACAGTAGT